>ENA-UONZ01001518-UONZ01001518.1-human-gut-metagenome-genome-assembly--contig:-C93old-NODE-1518-length-24621-cov-14.366156_pt1 | contig 24621 bp, 32 predicted proteins | sample MGYA00242468_ERZ724015 | MGnify/ENA metagenome assembly ERZ724015
ATTGGTATAGCTGGTAGAGGTGGTGGTGCCCAGCTTGCTATAGGTGCCGTTCTTGCTGGTGGCACGGTACACCTCGTAGCTCTTGGCCCCGTCCACCTTGGACCAGGTGAGCTTGATCTTACCGGTGGAGGACACAGTGGTGATATTCACCACCGGGGCGGCGCAGTCACAGGTGCGGGAAACCACAGCGGAAAAAGCGGAATTTGCATACCCGGACTTGCTGCTCACGGCCTTTACCTTATAATAATAGGTGGTGCCAGCCTTGGCGGAGGTATTGGTATAGGTGGTAGAGGTGGTAGTGCTCATCTTGCTATAGGTGCCGTTCTTGCTGGTGGCACGGTACACCTCGTAGCTCTTGGCCCCCTTCACCTTATCCCAGGTGAGCTTGACCTTGCCGCTGGAGGAGGCATTGGAAGCCGTTACCACAGGGGCGCTGAGCTTGACGGCGGGTTTCTTGGGCGTGGCGGAAACCACATTGCCGAACTTCGCGCCTGCGCCGTCCGCGGTCATGGAGCGAACCTTATAGTAGCGGGTCTCTCCCTGGGCCGCATCCACCGGGTCGAAAGAGGTCTTGGTGGTGACGCCGCATCTGGTGTAGGCGCCGTTCTTCTCGGAGGAGGACCAGATCTCATATTTGGCTGCGCCGGTCTTGGCCTTCCAGGTCAGGTGCGTCCGGCCGGTGGTCTTGTCACTGGAGACGGACACCGTGGGGCTGGCGCAGGCCGTGGTGTAGCTGGCGGGAGCGCTGAAGTCGGAATAGACGGCCTTATATGTGCCGGAGGGCTGACGCTCCAGGAAGGTATACTCCACCTTCAGCTTGAAGTAGCGCAGAGAGGGATCGGTGGCCTGGTAGCTGGTCACGGTCTTGCCCACGGTGGCAAGCTGGGTGTATTCGCCGTTTTTGGTGGTGCTGCCCCAGACCTGATAGTTCTTCGCGCTGCGCACCGCGCCCCAGGTCACATCGGCCAGGCCGGTGGAGGAATTGACCGTCACGATCACAGAGGGAGGACAGGTGGCAGGGTCCAGGGTGACGGTGCTGCTGTGCTCAGACTCAAAATTGTTGTAAAGGGCCACCACATAGTACTTATAGTTGGAGGTGGGCCGGGTGGTATAATCGAAAAAGCTGGTAATGGTGATGGGATCCTTATTGAACTTCGGGAACTCACGGGCGGAGGTGTACTGGTCGTCCATCAGACGGTAGACATTATAGCCTGTGGCACCGGGCACCGGATCCCAGGTGAGGATGTTCTGCCCATCCGAATTGATGGACCCCTTGACCACCGGCGCGGCAGGGGTGGAATTGAGATTGAAATAGTAGGTCTTTTTAATGCCGCCATTGCCCGTAGTGAAGGAGATCTTGGCGGTGCCGGGGCCTATGGATGTGACGGTGCCCTTGCTGCTGACCTTCAGGGCAGAGGTGTCCGAGGAGGTGAAGGTAAATGTGGAGGGATGGAGAATGGCGTGATAGCCTGCGTTGCAATCGCTCATCCGATCGCCGGTATTCTCCTGGATCAGGGGGATCTTATAGGTATCGCCGGGGTGCATGGCGTAGGGAAGGGTACCCTTGATGTTGATGCGCAGGTTGCTGGGCAGGATCTGCACATGGCCGATGTCCTTCACCTGCTGGTCGAAGGTGGAGACATTGCCCTTATTGCTCCAGAACAACTGCACCCAGTAGATGGTCCCGTCAGGCTGAGAGAAGCAGCCCACGCCCATGCTGGAATAACTGGAATTGAGAATGTTGGCACGGTGGCCCGGAGAGTTCATCCAGGCGTCCATGACAGCCTTATAGTCCGACTGGCCGAGGGCAATGTTTTCGCCGGCGGTCCGGGCGGAATTCTTGCCCAGGACGGTGAAGCAGCGGGTGCCGTTGGGCCGGGTGTGGGAATAGTAGGCGGACAGCTCCACTGCCCGCTGCATGGAGGCGCTCAGCAGCGTGGTGTCCATGGTCAGGGTTTTGACACCCGCCTTGGCACGCTCCTTGTTTACTTCCTTCAAAACGGCCTGGGCCTGTTTGTAATCAAACGTGCCCTCCATGGCCAGGGTAACGGTATCCGCCGCATAGGCGGTCTGCTGACAGAACAGAGCGGCCGCTATGACCGCTGTCAGCGCAATCGCCAGGGTCAACAGCTTCTTTTTCACATGCATTCTCCTTTTTTCATGCGTCATGGACACATTCTTTTGGTCGGGAACTCCTTTCCCGGAAAAGCGTGATGCAGGAGGGCAGCTTTCGCCCATATCCCCTGTTTTTTTCAGTATACCACCTTTTTCCTGTGACCGCAATGCGCTTTTTGGTCATATATTAAAAAACAGGCGGATTTACCGTCTGTTTTTTCAGCTCTGGGTGAGGACGTCCCAGGCTATCGGGCGGCTGAAAAGCTCCTTCACCCGGTCAAAGTCCTTGGTCTGGCCCAGAATCCACATGAGCTTGCACACGGCGGCCTCGGTGGTCATGTCAAAGGCCTCCAGCAGGTGCAGGGTACTCTTCAGGTGTCCGCCCACATGATACACCGACAGGTCGCTGCCCTCATTGGGCACCTGGGTGGTCATGACAATGATCTTGCCCCGCTCCACTGCCCGGCGCACCACGGGATAGAACTCGTGGCCCGGGTACTCCGGCAGGCCGCCTACGCCGAAGCTCTCCACCACGATGCCGTCGTAGCGCTCCATCATGAACTCCACCAGTTCCCGCTTGGTGCCGGGGATCAGCTTCAGAAGGCCCACATTTTCGCAGAGGGTGTCGTAGAAGACCGGGTGGGGCAGGCTCTCGGTGCGGATATACTGGAGCAGGCGCTCGTCCTGCAGCACCGCCAGATCCGGGTAGTTCACGCTGGAAAAGGCCTGGAAGCTCTTGGAAAATGTCTTTCTCGCCCGGGTGCCCAGGATCACCTTACCGTTAAAGACGATCTGCACCCCGCCGCAGCCCCGGCAGGCATAGAGGAAGGCATCTGTCAGGTTGCGCTTGGAATCTGTGCCGTCAAACCAGATGGGCTTCTGGGCCCCGGTGAGGACGATGGGCTTGGCGCTGCCCTGGACCAGATAGCTCAGGGCGGCAGCCGTGTAGGCCATGGTGTCGGTGCCGTGACTGATGACGAAGCCGTCGTAGGCATCGTAATTTTTTCGCAGGGTATCCACCACGCCCAGCCAGTTTTCCGGTTGGATATTGGTGCTGTCCAGACTGTACAGCTGGAGGCAGTCCACATGGCAGAGCCTGCCGATGTCGGGGATAAACTCCAGCAGCTGCCGGGTATTCAGCTCCGGGGTCAGGCCCTCGGGGGTCATCTCGGAGGCGATGGTGCCGCCGGTGCCGATCATCAGAATATTCTTCATGGTTACTCCTTACATATCCCGGTTATCCAGGGCCGCCAGGCCGAAGCGTGCCGCCTGGAGGATCTGCTTTTTTCCGGCCTCGTCCGAGGCATCGTACCGGCTGCGCAGCTCCTGGAGGAACAGGCCACGGAGGGAATCCTCCCCGCAGCGGGCCCATACGTCCTCGGCTGGGTAGGTCTCGTCCGTTAAGGTGAGGGCGGCGCACAGGCTGGAGAGCTCCAAGCCCAGAGCCGTGATGGAAAAATCCCCCCGCCGGGCCCCGGTGAGCAGCACCCGGCAGATGTCCTGGCCGCAGTCACCCTCCAGCGCCTCGCGGACAGCCTCCGCCGGGTTCCGGTCCGTGATGTCCGCGGTGACGCTCTGATAGCGCCGCCGGGCAAAGGAGATGAACTCCAGATTGGCCCCGGCTGCCGTCACCTCTCCGAACAGGAAGCCCTTGTCCCCGGTTTCGTCAAAGCCCCGGCCGGGCAGACAGCCGGGATAGGCGTAGGCCACCGCCCCGGCCCGCTGCACACCGCCGCAGCGGTGGACATGGCCCAGGGCCAGGTAGGTCAGGCCGGTTTTTTCTATCTCCACCGGGGTGATGGGGCGGTATTTGCTCTCCCCACGGGTGACCTCCCCATGCACCACGCCCAGGCGAATGGGCGCGTCGCTCCCGGCAAAGGCCGCGCCGGAAAAGGGTTCCCGCTCCTGGGCGGACGTGAAAGCCGCACCGGTGACGGAGGCGTTCAGCTCCGGCAAGAGCACCGTCCGGGGTGTGCGGGAGGTGAAAATATGCACATTTTCCGGCCAGTCCACCGCGTCGTAGCCGCCGCCGGGGACATAGGGGTCGTGATTGCCGGGGGCCAGGAAGATCCGGCCACGGAAGCGTCCCAGGGCCAGGGCCAGAGTCCGGGCCGTCTGGCTGTAGAGACGGTCGGAATCGAACAGATCGCCGGCCAGAAGCATCACATCGGCGGCGTGGTCATTGGCCCAGTCCACCAAGCGGCCCAGGGTGTCCCGGCTCTCCTGCCGGAGGAGGGCCGCCTGCCGGTCATCCAGGCCTGCAAAGGGACTGTCCAGATGCAGGTCGGCGGCGTGCAGGAGCTTCATGCCTGGGGCTGGTCGTCCTGCCAGCCCTTGCATACGTCCACCCACTCCACAAAGTTCCCGCCGCAGCAGCGCTGCAGCTCGTCACAGGTGAGCTCGATGGCCGAGGCGGCGCTGCCCACAGCGGGAAACACCGTGTCAAACCGCTTCAGCGACACGTCCAGATAGGTCTTCACATCCGACGGCAGGGCGAAGGGGCACACGCCGCCTACGGCGTGGCCGATACGTTCCACGGCCTCCTCATGGGTGAGCATCTTGGCCTTGGTATGGAAAAAATGCTTATACTTACTGTTATCCACCTTAGCATCCCCGGCGGCCACGATCAGGATGGGGGTCTCGTCCACTTTGAAGCTCAGGGTCTTGGCGATGCGGGCAGGTTCCACGCCTACGGCCACCGCCGCCAGTTCCACCGTGGCGCTGGAGACATCAAACTCCCGCATCCGGTCGGCCACGCCGTAGGGCTGCAGGTACTCTCTTACTTTTTCAACTGACATGATATTGTCCTCCTTACCGTATTTCTATACGCTCCACCCCGGTGCACAGGCCGGTGTTGCTGTCTAATGTGAAGATAGCGCCCTGCATTTTGCAGGGGCCGCCGGCTGTCTGGTACCGGCCCGGGAGACCGCCCAGGAAAAACTCCACCGATTGCTCCGGGCAAATGCCCAGCACGGACTCTATGGGCCCGGTCATGCCCAGGTCGGTGATATAGCCCGTGCCCTTGGGGCAGACGCGCTCATCGGCTGTGGGCACATGGGTGTGGGTGCCCCAGAGGGCGCTGACGCGGCCATCCAGATAGTACGACAGGGCCAGCTTCTCGCTGGTGGCCTGGGCGTGGAAATCCACTAATATAAAGGTGGGCTTGTCCGGAGATTTTAAGAGGCGGTCAGCGGTGGTGAAGGGATTTTCGGCGTTGAAATCCAGGTCGCAGCGGCCAATGAGGTTCAGCACACCCACCTGCACCCGGCCCAAGTCGTACACAGCCCAGCCCCGGCCCGGGGCCCGGCCGGTAAAATTGGCAGGGCGGAGAATATAGGGGCTCTCCTCTAAAAAGCCGGTGATCTGCGTCTTGCCATAGGAGTGGTTGCCCAGAGTGATGACATCCGCCCCGGCGGCAAAGATCTCCTCCGCGTGGGCCGGCAGCAGGCCGTTACCAGCGGCGTTTTCCCCATTGGCCACCACAAAGTCGACGGACTTCTCCTTTTTCAGGGCGCGCAGATGCCGCCGCAGATGGTCCACGCCCCTCTCACCTGTTATATCGCCGATGGCCAGCACCTTAAAGTCCATGGTGCGTCCTCCGTTTCATACTGATTCATCTTATTATATATAAAATGTCTTCCACGCGCAAGCGCATAAAACATTATCTTTTCAGCGCAATAAAATTTTTTGCAGGGTCTGCCGCGCGCAAAAATACTGCGTGTATATTTATATACACGCAGCATTTTTTATAGTTGATATTACTTGGCGTATTCAACCACTTTGGTCTCCCGCAGGACATGAACCTTGATCTGGCCGGGATACTCCAGCTCGCTCTCGATGCGGCGGGCCAGATCGTGGGCCAGGATGATCATCTGATCCTCGGACACCTGCTCAGGCTTCACCATGACGCGAACCTCACGGCCGGCCTGGATGGCATAGCTCTTCTCCACGCCGGGATAGTCGCTGGTGATCTCCTCCAGCTTCTCCAGACGCTTGATGTAGTTCTCCAGATTCTCGCGCCGGGCACCGGGACGGGCCGCGGACACGGCATCCGCCGCCTGCACCAGACAGGCAACCAGAGTCTTGCACTCCACGTCGCCGTGGTGGGCCTGGATGGCGTGGATGATATCCTCTTTTTCCTTATACTTGCGGCAGAACTCCACACCCAGCTGGATGTGAGTGCCCTCCATCTCGTGGTCCACGGCCTTGCCGATATCGTGCAGCAGACCGGCACGCTTGGCGGCGGCTACATCAGCCCCCAGCTCGGCGGCCATCATGCCGGCGATATGGGAGACCTCAATGGAGTGCTGCAGCACGTTCTGGCCGTAGCTGGTGCGGTAATGCAGACGGCCCAGGAGCTTCTGCAGCTCCGGATGCACGCCCCGGACACCGGTCTCCAGAACGGCGCGCTCGCCCTCCGATCGGATGACGGCGTCCACCTCCCGACGAGCCTTCTCCACCATCTCCTCAATATGGGTGGGATGGATGCGGCCATCGGCAATGAGCTTCTCCAGGGCCAGACGGGCCACCTCCCGGCGCACCGGCTCAAAGCAGGACACCGTAATGGCCTCGGGGGTATCGTCGATAATGAGATCCGCGCCGGTGAGGGTCTCCAGCGTACGGATGTTGCGGCCCTCGCGGCCGATGATACGGCCCTTCATCTCGTCATTGGGCAGGGGAACCACACTGACGGTAATCTCAGCCACATGGTCTGCGGCGCAGCGCTGGATGGCGGTGGCCACAATCTCCCGGGCGCGCTGGTCAGCCTCGTCCTTGGCACGGGCCTCCAGCTCCTTGATCTTCATGGCGGTCTCGTGGGTAACCTCCGACTCCACCTGCTGGATCAGGTACTCCTTGGCCTGGTCGGCGGTGAGGCCGGAAATGCGCTCCAGCATCTCAGTCTGGCTGCGCTTGATGAGCTTGATCTCATCCTGTTCCTTGAGGATAGCGTCGTGCTTCTGGGCAAGAGCCTCCTCCTTCTTCTCAATGGCATCGGTCTTGCGATCGATGTTCTCTTCCTTCTGCTGCAGACGGCGCTCCTGCTTTTGCAGGTCCGCTCTGCGCTCCTTGACTTCCTTCTCGTAATCCGCACGGTTTTTCAGGATCTCTTCCTTTGCCTCCAAAAGCACCTCGCGCTTCTTGCTCTCGGAGCTTTTGATGGCCTCGTTTATGATGCGCTTTGCTTCATCCTCGGCGCTGATGATCTCCTTTTCCGCTACCTTCTTGCGGTACTGAATGCCGATAGGGAAGCCAACCACGAACGCGATGACAGCCGCAACAGCCGCTACAATGTAGCCAACTGTGGTCATGATTGGTCAACCTCCTGTGAATATGTATAAATTCGCGGGAAACTGTTTCCCGCCGGGTGTAGAAAACAACCAAAAAGGCCCCCTGACCTTCTTGGTGTATATCCTTCCTAATATTAATCGTATTTTACCGAACTGTCAAGTGGAAAGCCGCCTGAAAACAATAATTTTTGTAGGACTACAATGCATCTTGGACAAGCAAATAAAAAGATATGAGGAATAGGGTCTCATGGTGTGCGCATGGATATTGCTCTGAATGTCCAGAATGATCTCTTTCATCATTCATCACTGCCTTTTCGAATTAAAACAATTGCCAAAATACCCCTGCCAATCACCACTGCGGCGATAACGGCAACGATCCACCACGGAAAAGAAAACTTATCGCTCTCCACAGGAGAAGTTTGTTCTGTGCTGTTTTCGCTATTTTCTTTTAGATCGGTGCTCCTGTCTTTATCCGGCTCAACGCTGCTTTTTTCATCATCGTCGCTTTCAAGACTCCCGCTGTATTTTACCGGCTCTGTCATAGTTGCCTTACAGACAAGGCAGCTATAGGTCCTTTCGCCGTCTGCCTCAGCGGTGGGCTCCCGGGTTATTGTTCCCGCATCCCAATTATGTCCCATGGCAGGTGCCTCTGCCCGTTCGGTAACGCCGCAGTCGCATTCCCGCGCCTTAATACCAGACTCCGTACAGGTTGGCTCCGTGGTTACCATCCACTGGCCGAAGCTGTGGGTATGGGCAGGGCTGTTTTCATAGAATTCTACCCGGATCAGGCGGCTGTATGCGGGCTCGCTTTCTGCGTCTCCCGCCACATTCCACGCAGCATAGCAGTACCATTTCACACCCAATTCCTCTGGCACCCGATAGCTGTCTCCCTCGGCCCCGTCAATGGCGCGAATCATCGTCATATTTTCTATGTCCATAGTGTACCACTGGTATCTCAGCACACCGCCGTCGGACGCACTGGCATTGGTAAACAGGATGATCCCATCCCCGCCGATATAGGCATAGCAATCCGGCATTTCCGCCTCAATCACAGGCTTCGCCGGGCCCGCCGCCCAGGCTGCGGTGACCGTTACTCCCACAAGCATCCATGTAATAAAAACATAATAGGTCTTTTCATCCTCCTTCTCCTCTCGGAAACCGTTATCGTAAATCCTGCCGCTTGGCGGCAATTGTATCGGGATAAAATGCATACCCGTTTACACCCCGGAAGCTTTCCACGATAGAAAGCTTATCGCTTTCATAATTTTTCCAAAGCCCCAGCGCCTCCTCCGAAACCTCAGCCGCATAGGAGGCAATGGCGTAATTATCCCGGGCCGTAATAAACCGCACATCCTCCCCGGATATAAGCCGGCCGACCTCTATTCGTTCCTTATAAGAATCCGGTGCATAGCCGTATGTATCGCTGTCGATTATAAAAAAGGTGAGCTCGCCGCCGCCGAGCTTATCAACGAAAAATGCCACTTGGCCTTCGGAAAAGCTTGCCGCAACGGTGCCCACCCAGCTCTCCGGCAGCGTGATCTCATAGGTGCCGTCGCTAAAATGCACCGAGCTTATTCTTTCGGTTGTTATGAGCTTACAAAGCTCCTGCACAAATGAGGAATAGTTTTTGGGAAAGCGGTTGGTTCCCCGGGCGTCTATCTCCGTCCCGTCCGCCTCCTTCCAGGTGGTGCTTTCGATGGCGGCGTAGCCGTCCTCCCGGACCTCCACCCCATGCTTGGCAGCCTCCTGGCGCATCTCCTCCGGCACGAGCATAAGCGTGTTGAGCACACCGTCCTCGGCAAACTCCGTCCGGTAGCCCATCAGCTCGGCGCTGCCCTCAAAGCGCTCCTCCTGCGGCGGGTTGTCAGGGATAAAGACCTTCACTCCGTCCGGCGTAGGCACACGAACCTCCTTGACCTTCCAAATTCCCCGAATATCCATATTTTTCCTCCTTGTCAAGCCGTCAGGCCCACGGATCGGCAGCCTTCGGTGTACGCACGCCGGTCAGCAGATACTGCTCCCACAAAAACCACTTGCCGTCCCTGCCCCGCTGACACATCTTGATGGGGCGCGGATCGTCTGCTCCGCCGCAGGGGATAAACAGCTTCATATACCCCTGCTCCTCGCCGGACACATGATTGCTCTCAACGGTGATCGTGTACGGCTGGGTGGGTGTGTAGTTGTTGTCCGGTGTGGAGCCGGCGAAATAGGTAAAAGGCATGTAGGTCTTGCCATCGCGGAAGCGGTCGTTCAGGAAAGAAATTTCCTGTCCGTTCAGCGGGCGAGGTCCCCGCAGCCAATTCAGCATCTCCGTTCCGATGCTCTTATCTGCCGCATTTAATAAAGGTATTAAAAACCATAAAACCTACCTCCTTTCGCTAGATTAGTTAAACATATCATCATTCCAAACGAGTTTTACCAAATCAACAAGTACTGCTATTCTCTCAGTAATCTCATTTTTGGCAAATGATGTATAAGCTTTAAATCCAAGATTGTTATCAGCAATAAACTTCTTGAATTTAGGGTTATTCTGGTATGCCAACTCACCAAGTGATTCAGTATATATATTGCCGTCATTAGAGCAATACTTCTTTAACTTATAATCGTACTTTGCATCATTTAAGCTAGCATTGATGCTCTTATGAAGAAGCAGTAATGCACCGATACTATTTCTCCAGCGCCTAAAATCATCTTGGTCAGAATACTCTGCAGTAGACCATTCATAATGGTCTGTAATAATATGTTCAATCTCGAACGGATTCTTTGTTTGAGTATAAGATAAACCCCACCATCGTATCTTCGTGATAGACGCCTAAAGTATATAATCCATCTTCGTAAGCGGCTTCAACCAATGACCGCTTGTTATCCGCGACAAACCATTTTTGACTGTCATTGACAGTTAGAGATATGCAATCCCAGTAGTTTGAACGATCGATTTCTCTAAATTCCATCATGTAACTCCTGTCTTTCTCCTTTATCGCCGCCCAAGATAGCGGAATGTATGCCGCTTGTATTCCCGGTACGCCGCGCCGAATGTTTCCTCCAGATACCGTTCCTCCTGCAAAATTTGTAAATGCAGCATCACAATGGCAAACACCGTCAGCGGCACGGTCAGCAAGTTACAGTACATCAGCATCACACCGATATACATGAGGTCAAAGCCGAGAAAGGCCGGATTGCGGCTGAACTGATAGATGCCGGATGTGACCAGCTCTGTGCGATCCTGATCCGGGATGCCCGCCCTCCAGCTATCCTTCATACTGAGAACGGAAAGGAGAAAAATCAAATCACCGAGCATTCCGGTGACAAAGCCGGTAAAGCGCGCCTTTGCCGCAAGGCAGCTCCAGCCAAACGCCATGGACACAAGCTGCGCGACCACAACGGCCAGCGTAGCAATGCTCATCAGCAGTTCCACCGTGTGAATGGACGTTTCTTTTCGCTGTCCGATTTGCCGCGTCCGGATGCCGCGGCGCTTCTGCGCCAGCATCTTGGCAAAATAAATGCCATAAAACACTGCCAGCACAAAAAGGGCGAGCAGGGGATAAGAGAGTGCTTCTTCCACTGGATATTCCATCATGTAACTCCTTAAATGAATCTTGTTTTAGCCATGAGCAAAACGCAAGGCGACCTGTTACTTTTTTTAATTCTTCCTTGTGCAGGCCACTCGGATAAACGGTACAAGCAGCAGAAGACATACCAGAACAGAGCCGCTCAGCTGCCCGTAGGACATCCACACGTTTGATTCCGGCGGGCAGGGATAGATCACCGCCACAGCCACCCGGAAAAGCCAAAGCGCCAGTAAAAAGCCGTAGAGTTAGAACGCCTTCGGGTTTCCTGCAAACACCATTTTGCCCCACAGGATCACGGTAAGGCTCAGCCCAGACAGCAAAAAGGAAAAGCACAGGTTTACATAATTGATGGGAACCACCATTGTCTCATAGGGTATATAGGAAGCCCAGCCAAACATCCACGGCACGGTAAAGTGCCACAGCTCCACCAGCAGGCTGATCACCGCTCCCACGTAGTACATGATTTGATACTTTTTCATAGGTTTTCATCTGCCTTTCATAGCCGGTTCCCTTTTGCGAGCAGTTATTCGGAACAGATAGAGGAAATAGACCAGCAAGACGATAAACTGTACCGCGCCCAGAAATATCTCAAACTGCGCGGAAGCCTCCCCGCTGATGAAGGAACAGAAGTCATGCAGAGCGTGGAGCAGTACGCAGGGGAGAAGACTGCCGCTTTCAGCGAAAATCAGGGCAAATACCATTCCGTAGACCAGGGCGAAGCAGATCTGGAGAACTGTTTCCCCCAATTCTGCGCCGCCAGCTATGTTCAGGAGATGGCTGAACCCGAATAGAACGGATGAGATTATCATTGCCTTTCCCACGCCGTGCCCCAGCCACGCTCCGCAGATGATCCCCCGAAAGAAAATTTCCTCCGCCATACCGATTCCAAGCGTCAAAAACAAGTTTGCTAAAATCAATGCCGCACCACCGTTAAAGTTTATTCCCACCGTAAAAGGGGAAAGGGCAATGAGCAAAAGCGGCGAAAAATAGAGCATTCTCTTTGCCGCCCCTTTTTCCGCACTGCGAAATCCCAGCTTTGAGATTCCTTTGTATCGGATGATGGAATTCGCCAATGTGATAATTACAAGGCCCCAGATCACAGCACCCCTGATCAGCGCGGAGGGAATGCCCTCTATTCCCGTGATCACCACGATTGCTCCTTGCGCGAAAAAGAACAGCAGCAGCACAAGCATTGCCCCGGCGGTTTTCAGTACGATTCTGTCTTTCCGTTTCATTTTGAGCCTCCTGTCCCATTCCCCGGCAATGTGCCAAAAGAAGTTCTGTCAATGCGATCTGTCTTCCACAAAATCGGAAACCGCTTCTTTGATTTCCTCTGCGTGTCCCGTCAGCAAATGCCCACCGCTTTCAAAGGAAATGAACGTGCAATTTGGGAATCTTGCTACCGCCCTCTCCGTTTCGATGTAGCTTGCCAGCTTATCGTCCTTTGCGTGGAAAATCAGCGTGGGAACCTGTAAATCCTCAATCGGATACTCCCCAAAGTCCCTCGCCATATCGGGGTTGGTAACGGAAGCGTCCAGTATCACGCCGACTTTTCTGTCGTTTATGGGCAGCATACTGTAAATGGTGGACGGCTCCATCCCCATGATCGGCTCAAACATAGGGCTTAACAGGAACATGATGTAATCGTTGCACAGGAACGGGGGCGGCCCGGCATATTCGGCATATTTCTCCGGCTTCTCCACAGGCGGCATGGCGGAGCAGTATAAAATCAGGCCCTTCGTGCGCTGGGGATAATCAAGGGCAAATCGGATCGCGACGCTGCCGCCTGCCGATGTGGCCAGCAGGTAAACCTTGTCAATGCCCAGCTTGTCCAGCAGCTCCACATAGGCCGCCGCCTGCCTGGCGGGCGTTCCGTCGCCGGAAACGTCGCTTCCCAGGTATCCGAACCGTGAGGGAGCGATGATCCGATAGTCGGAGCAAAAGTCCTTACAGGTGTCATAAGCCTGGTCATAGCCGCCGAAAATGCCGTGGACGGATAAAATCACCTCGCCCTCACCCGAATCGACATAGGTTATTTCGCTGTAGCTTAATGCCGCCGTCTGGGCATTGTAAGCGGCAAGACGGTTTTTGCTTTCTCTCACCGCCGCGCCGCATCGCATCCCCTGAACAAGGAAGTAAATTGCCAGAGCAAGGAATACTCCCCCCACTATGTAACTCCACATTCGCTTACACCTTCTCTTTTCAGTCACTGATTTCGTAAAATCAAACCTCCAGACACTTCGCCCGCTGAGCCAGCTGTTCGATCAGCTGGTTTACGATTTTCGGCTGGTCGGTGTTGGAGTTGTGCCCGGCATCTTTGATCCATTCCAGGGGAATTCCGGTGTCCTCATGCCACGCCTTGTTGTATCGAACACAAGACCCCGCCTTGTCCTGTTCGCCGCAGATGAGCAGGGCGGGGCATTTGATTTCATACGGCAAATCCCGCTCCACCGCCTCGGCAAGGATTCGGAAGCCGTGACCGGCAATCTTTGCGTAGCGCTTCTGGTCGCCGTCATACACCAGCATCATGTCCCACATCAGGTTCCTTCCGTATTCCGACAGGGCGACGCCCTTTGTCCCAGACTTTAAGAGGGCCTTCCACGGATAGTGGCGATAGACTGGCTCCATTCGTTTCAGCAGCCAAAGCTCCGGCGTTGTCATATACTTTCGTTGCAGCGGCGCGGAGTCGATGGACACAAAGCCCTTCAGCTTTTCGGGGTAAGTTTGCGCATACGCCTGTCCCACATAGCCGCCCATAGACTGCCCCACGATAACGGGTTTTGTGATTCCCTCCTGCTCCAGAATTCCGTCCAGCCACCTTGCCTTGTCCATCAAATCGAAGTCAAAGGCAAAGGGCCAGGAGGCGGCGTGGCCGGGGGCGTCCCACACAAGGACATTGTATTTCCCCTGAAAATACACGATTTGTTTGTCAAACAACCGATGATCCGCTGTCAGACCGGGCAGAAACACCAACGTTATTGCGTCCGGTGAAATCAGATGCACCCAATAATGGATTTTGCCCAATGGTGTCGAATATGTTCTCTCGTTCATACTTCCTCACTCTCCCGTTTTGCACCAATCCTTTTCTCCCAAGGAGAGGGCATAGGGCTGCGCCCAATCCTCGGTGTCGTAGAAGGTGGCGGTCAATTCCCGCTGGTCATAGACGCAGCTCCAGCAGGTCTTCTCCCCGCCGTTCTCGCCGGGGAAGTTGCTCTGCGCCACAGCCGCCAGCGAGGTGCGGACTTCCTCGGCGGTCATCACGCCCTTTGCCGCATCCCGCCGCTGGGTGAGCGTGTTAAAACGCACATAGGACTGGGCGCTGCCGGAGGTGCCGTCGTCCCCGTGGAGATAGAAGTTGGTCACCACCGGGGTGTCGGTCACTACCATCTCGCCGTCTTTCCATTCCACCGCCACGCTCCGCCCGGCAGCGTCGGAGAGGGAGAAGTGCTGGGCGCGGCCCAGGGAAAAGTGCATATCATACTGCGAAAGCAATTCCAACGCTTCCTCTACATTCGCCGCCTTGTCCAGCAGCAGCCGCAGACCGGAGACAATGGTGATGTCCGGTTTATCGGTATTCTGGTCGATGCCCTCCTCGTGGCTCACCATGAGATCAGCCACGCACAGGCCCTTTTCGTTCATGCCGTCCAGGATAGCGTAGACGGAAGCCAGTGCCATGAACTTATCTCCCATGCTTCCATCGGGCTTCCAGTCCTCCCCAAAGCCCAGGAAGTCCAAATTGCAGGTGGCGATGGACTCATAACCATTTTGGGGGATGGTATGTACCAGCATTTTGTCACATTCCTCCCAGTCGAAGTTCCGGCCAAAGAGGGCCGCACCGTCGTGACTTGTCACCGTGACGGTGGAGCAGCCATAGTTTCCCCCGGCGGTGGAGGTGTCCGGCTTCCAGAAGCCGTGAGAGAGGAATGAGGCGATGTAGTCTCCCATCTCGGCGTCGCTTTTTGCCCCGCCCTGCTCCAGAAATCCATCGAAGCCATAATCTCCCTTATATTCCATAGACCACAGATGATCATCCAGCTTCTCGATGGTCATAGCCGCCGTGAGCTGGGTGCCGAACATATCCCACGCCCCCGCAAGGGCTGCAATCAGCACAGCCGCAATAACAAGAAGCGCGATAATCGCCTTTCCAGGTCTTTTCGAGAAGGAAGAGTCCGCTTCGTTCGATTTACAAAGCTCTTTTTCCGAAACGATCATTTTCATATACTCCTTCCTTGCCCATCGGGGCGCATTTATCATTTTATTCTGTACCTGCTTATCTCGTAGGTCATTGTCGTGTAAACGAGAATTTATCTTACCCTTGCCATATAGTATTCATCCAAGTACTTTCCATCTACACAAACCGATTTTCGTTTCATGCCCTCTATCTTGAAGCCGCTGTTTGTGTACAGGTGTTTTGCAGCTTTATTCTCACAAATTACAGTTAACTCTAAGCGGACAACTCTATTTTCTTCAGCCCAAACATTCAATCTTTTAAAAAATTCTGTTCCAATTCCTTTGCCACGATAATCCGTTAAGATACCAACAACGATATATTCCGCAGATCAAAAAGATGGTACACAGCATCTCTGCCACTGCGTCCGGCGTCACACCCACGGCCCCGTGTATCAGAATACACATGACCGCGCAGACGAAAGCGCCCCAATCCCACAGCCTGTTTTGGGATGGATAGCGCTCGCCGATTTTATCGGAAATCACCACATAATTGAAGCCCTCGAAAAAGCCCCAGAAAAGTGCGGTGAGCAGCATGGCAAGAGCGTTCTCCGGGAAACCGTTTGCAAGCGCCTCCGCCGTCGTTTGCACAGCGGAAAAGGGACGCCATGTGTGCACATTTCCCGCAAAGAGGTTATACAGGAGATCTGGTACGCAGCACAGTGCGCTCAGCGCAATGGCGGGCAACAAATGCTTACGGGTAAGGCCGTGATCCGAAAATCGTTCCTTTCTGACAATGGCCACGATGGTGATGCCCAGTCCGGCAATGCCGAACTGAAAGATGCCGCCCATGAACAAAACCCGCAGCACAATCGGAATCTCGGTGTCGACGGCGATGTTGTCGATCTCCCTGCCGAAAACGGTATAGATGACAAGAACCAGAAGGGACACACCGGCGATGATCCACAAATCTGTATCCAGTTGTTTCTTTCGTTCTTTTGTCAGCATGACAGCGTCCTCCCTGATTCGGTTTCTATCTTGTTTGTATTCTCGTGAAGCGTTCCGAAGGAACAGCAGCTAAACTCCCATGCCTGCTGGCGCAGGCACCACAACGCATGAAAGCCCATTTACAGTGCCGCAAACACCCCGCAGCCCCGCTTCTTCAGCCACAGATACAGCACCCCGCAGAGAACAAGGTTCAGCCCGATGAACGCTCCCATATACCCCGCAAAGCCCAGCTTCCAGCCGGGGAACAGCAGAAAGCCCATGCAAAAGAGGATGGTGTAGGCCCAGCCGCCGAACATGGCGATCATCACACCCATGCTCTGCTTGATGACCGTGATCTCCTGCGTCCAGTTGAGATTGGGCATTCTTTTGACTCGTCCTTTCTCTTTTGTTTTCTCCGCTGTGCTGCGTTCAGGAACAGCGCGACGCAGTTCAGCCCCAGCGCCAGAGGAAAAACCAATTGGGTTTCCCCTCTGGGAAAACAGTGAGAATGGACTGCACCAGGAAAAAAACCGCGCCCAGCTCCAGCAGGAGCGTCAGAACATGTAGACAGGTGGCATTTTTCCAGAACGCCAGCACAAACAGCAGCACAACCGCGTCCACATACAGCCCGTAAAGGGTGTGCGTGATTTGCACGCTCCATGGAAACGACAGCTCCGGGTGACCTGCCGCATAGATGGCAAAGCCGATGGCGGCAGCCGCCAGCACACAGGCCGGAATAAAACATACCTTCTTCATTGGTCGCCTCCTGCGAGCTGAATGTGAATGATTCCTTTTGCGTTCCGGGCCTCCACAACAACCGTGTATACGCCGCTTTCACGGATGTTTACTGTAAAATCCGTGGTTTCTTTCCCGTTCCCACGGTAAACGGCTGTCCCGTCCGGCGCTTTGATCTCCATGTAAAGAGAACCCTTCACCGTTTCAAATTGGATGTCCAGCACATACCCCTCCTGCAGCTCCAGCGTGTGCAGATCGGTGCCGTTCATCTTATCAATATCCAGCAGATAGGCGTCCTGATTTTTGACGCGGCTGCCGGTGAAGTTCTCCTGATTGCAGCAAAACAGAAACACGGCAAGTCCTGCAAGGAGCAGCAGGGGAAGCACAATTAAAACCGCTTTAGTTCTTGTTGTCATCGTTCTGTTCCTCTTTTTTTGATACTGCTGCCGACAGCAAGCCCGAGCAGCATACCCAAGGTTATGCCGATACCGGTGTTGTTCCCAAGGGCGGTGCCGATGGCCGTACCAAAACACATCCCCAGGCACATGCCCTCTGTCCCATAATTGTCGCTCTCTTTTTCTTTCTTTTTCCTTCCCGCGCTTCTTGCAGCGAACACTGCCAGAAGCAGTCCCATCGCGACCCACGGCATCGCCGCCCGAAGAAAATCAATCACGTTTCCCACAAGATCATCTCCTTCTACCTGTTCACTTTTTTGAAGAACAGAAGATAAATCAGAATTCCGTCAATCAGAAAATCGTAGATTCGCAGCCTGTCGAACAACAGGATAGAGGACAGGATCGAAACGGCCACGATCCCCACACCCACGATTTTGGCGAATATTCCGCGTTCTTTTGTCAGCCACGCAAAGTAAGCCATGACAGGCGAGCACAGGGCGAACACTGTCCAGCCGATAATAAACTCCATCGAATATACCCCGTGGCTCAAGGCGGCTGCGAAATAATATGTCACCAGCATCCCCAGGCAAAATGCCAAAACATTTACCATCGCGTGTTTCGCTGTCCTGCTGTAAATGGAAATCAGCGTGCCCATCAGGATCCAGACCGCCATCTGGGAAAAGACTTCTCCCCAATTCGTTGTGAAAATGTCCAACAGTCTCGCAGCGGCTCCGATAGCAAGCCCAAAACACAGCATGGAAAATGGATTCATGATCCTGCTCGTCATCCGTTTACCCTTCATGAGATTCTTCCGGTTCATGGCCGCTTTCCAAATTCCTCGCTTGTGTTCGTCCCTGTCCTCTGCGATACGGAAGTTTCGGGCCGCAAAGAACATGCAGGAAGCTGCCGCAAACAGGATGCCGCCATAGGCAAGCTTTGCGCATACTGCCATGAGAATGCCCGAAATGGTCATCAGCGTCCCGGCGCAGATGAGCATACGGGAAGTAAAATGCTTATCCTTCATAGTCTTTGTCCTCCATAATTCTGCCGTCTGCCGTGACGGTCAGATACATTTTCTCCGCAGCGGCATTAAAGGAGAATTCCCCGGATGCCACAATGCGCCCATCCGCGTCTTTGGCGATAAGGCTAAAGAGCACCGGGGTACCCGCCTCCTTGGAAGCGATCATGATGTCGTTATCCATGAAGATATACTCTCCGCTCTCTATTACGGTGAGATCCGCATTGTTCATTCCTCCGTCGAAACCCTCACAGGACATGGATAGGGAATACACATCGTTACGCTCCAGCTTTACATAGACACCGTACTGCTCCGACTGGGGGAGGAAGCCAGTCTGCGCGTGCCAAAGGGAGGCTTCGTTCATTCTGGTTTTTAAGATCACCTCGTTGATCTCGCCCTTGACCGGGATGGTGATATCAAAGTCACCCGTCTCAAAGAATCCAAACACGGCGCTGAACCGGAAGCCCACATAGAGCTTGCTGTCCCGCTCTTCGGCATAGTAACCGCAGAAGCCCTCCGGGAAGGAACCGGGATAGAATCCGGTAATATGCACTGCCGTCTCGCTGACTTCCACCGAGGTAATCCCCGCACCCTGACAGGCTCGGAAGCCAAGCAGCTTCCACCCATAGCGGCCCGCCAGAAAGACTGCCGCCAGGATAGCCGCGGCGACCGCCAGCGCGATCACGATTCTTTTCCATGCTTTTAGCGATCTGCTTCCCAATTTCTGTTCTGAAGCGTCCATTTTTGTGGTCTCCTTTTCTCGGTTTTGTTCCCATGCTACCGCAACCGTCGCGCGCGCGGATAGTACGTTTCCGCAGACATTTGTGTCTATTGTATAGATCTGAAGAGTCTGCCTGGTGCCATAGCCAGAGTGAGAAGCACACCTCTGTGCCTTCGGTGTCCTGCACTTTAAAAACACTACGCGCACCGCAAGCCCCGTGTCTAAGCATCAGGCTCTCTTGTCATAAACGCTCTATTGTACCTTGGTAAAACAATTCTCCAAAACAGCAGGCAATGGATCACCAGCATTACTCCAAAAAAGATTCTTACAGCCCATTCAGGGAACAGCAGTGCAATTCCATTCATATCGCCTCCGCCGAAAAAAACGCACAATATGCTCAGATACAACGGATCAATCAGAAGCATGGCAATCGTGATATAATACAGGCAGGCTTTGAATATTTTGGAATCGGCTTTACAGATTTGAGACGCTGTTAAAGTCAGCACATAGGCCGTAACCATTGTTGCAGCGGCACCGGACAGACAGCGCATAAATCAGATGCGCACCTTCGTGTATGATATAGTACATTAACACTGCGGAAAACAGCCCAATATATTGACGTATGCGTTTATTCATATAATGTATCCTCCTGTTGCTTAATTTTTGCTCATTTTCCTATTTTGAAAACTTCCAGCAGCAGCCCAATTCCGCCCACCGCTGCCAGCAAGCTCCCAAACACCAACCGCGCTGTCAAATCGGAATAATACCGGCTGATATTCATATGGAACAGTACCGCTAAAAGCTCTGCCGCAAACAAGGCACTCCAAATAATGACTCTTTTTCGCATTGTACTGCACCTTGTGCTTCATGGATTCGGAATTCTATCCTCCGGAATCCCTGCCTGCTTGAGGAAACTATTACCTGCCTGATGTATCATGCTCATGATTTCTCCTTCCGATAAGTGCATCATACCGGTTGCTAAGAAGGAAGCGATCCCATGTGTATATATTACAGTGTTTCGAACATACTGCTCTGCGCTTTTCTCTGATATCTGAAATTCCGCCGCTATCATTTTGATCAGCTCACGGTTATCTTTATCGTCAAGAATCACATCAGAATCTCCCTCAGGATAGCAGTCACTTCCATTCAAAAATACAAATTGAAAAAGATTAGGTTCATACAACGCCATTTTTATATAGGCTTGTCCTACCTGCTCAAAAGCATTGACTGACTCACTGGCTGAGGGGCGCATTTTGCTGTTCGCGTATTTCAGCGCGTGATCGGCTAACGCCTTACGGAGTCCCTCCATGTTATCAAAGTGCCATACCAGGGGCTGTGTAGAGCAGCCAATTTCCTTTGATAAGGTCTTGATATTGATTGCGGAATACCCATCACGGATCAGCATTTTTAATGCCGCTTCTAAAATAACTTCTTTGGAAATCTGCGTTTTTCTTGCCATTTTAGTTTCCTCCCCCGAATTACAGAAATTATTTTATATAATTTGATTTATATCATAGACTCGATTTAGAGCTTTGTCAAGCACCCTAAATGATTTTTTCAATCAAATCCTACCTGAACCCCACTTCTTGAGTAACCGTCAAACCAACCATCGCCTTGCAACCATCTCTCATCCATGCAACAATAGCGGCAAAGGATCGGATACCCGGCACTGTCATAACAAGGTTGAGTTGAGGAAGATACTTCTCAGCAGTTGTCAGAATCAGCGACTCCAGATTGGCCTTGCACATTTCAAGGCTGTCCATGTGAGAGCGGATGATGCGGAGCTTTTCAGCTTGTTCGGCACACATCTCTCCGTCTACAGCAGCAAGGACGTCCTCGTCCGTAGCTTTCATTCCCTTCGTTCGGAAAACAGAAACATCTGTAATTTTCTCGGTTGGATTTTCAAGAAGCCGTTTCGTAATTGCAGAAGCGGCCTTTCCAAAGAGGTTCTTCTAGATATATCTTCTCAAATGACCGCTGAGGAAATTGAAAAGCGCTCTAGAGTACAAAAAAGAGGAAGATTCAGCGACCCTGTTGAAATTTCATCGAATGAAGAAGACATTAACAAGGCTACCGTGGATTCCACCAAATCCACATCATCCGAAAGTAAACAATTAAGTCTCTTCGATTTATTCCCTCAAGATTAATTACTACATCTTTAAATTTAAATGCCACAGTTGAATTGTCAATTGTGGCATTCTTTTTGTCTACCCAACCCCAAATCAATACTTCTGTCTATTCAACTATTAAAAACTTCCTTTTTGCACCTCCCAAAACGCAAAAAATCCGAGGACCTGGATTTACTTCCAAATCCTCGGAAAAGCCTTATTCTTGCTATAAAGTACATTTTGTCTGTGTCTAATTTTTCTAGTTTTTCAAATTTGTACCCTCGATATTTGTTATTATCTTCTCCGTACTCAATTAGTGCTATGCTGTATATTAAGTCTCTTATGTCTGTGTATACTTCTTTAAATTCTGCTATTCTTTTCATGTTTTTTACCTCTTTTGTTTTAGTATTTACAGAATTATTATATAATTCTTTTATAATACGAACCGCATCCTGATTAATCTGTGGTTTGGTTTCCGTACCAGCAGAATAAGACTCAAATACATCTGATGCTAAATGTTTTCCTAATGCTTCTGCAATCTGACTGCGACAAGAATTATGAACACAGATAAATGCTACTTTTTTCATATTAGAATCCTACCTTGCGTAATAATTTCTCAACATCTGCAGCTTTTAGAACTTTTCCCATAGAAACTACTTTTTCATTAACTACTAAAGCAGGCATACTCATAACACCATACTCCATAATTTTTTTCATATCAGTTACATACTCAACTTCAATGGTCAGCCCCATATTTTTGACTGCAGCTTTTGATGCTTCAACCAGATCGTGACAATTTTTACAGCCTGATCCGAGAACTTTAATACTGCTTTCACTGCAACAGGAAGAAGATGTTTCATCTGCGTTAGATGCAGACCCACAGCAACAGTTATTTTCTTCTGCTTTCTTCTCGACACTTCCACAACAACAAGTAGTAACCTTCTTTTCTTCTTTCTTTTTACCAAAATTAAATAATGCCATATTGATTTACCTCCACACTATCATTAACATGTTCTACAGTTTCCTCCACAGCAACAGGAAGACGCCGCTTTTTGTTCTTTTCCCTCAAAGAATCGCTTTAAATTTTCAGGAAGTTGATACTCCTGACAGCAATCGTGAGATGGATTATAGACGGTCTTTAAAATTGCATCTGTAAGCATTTCTTGTGTAGGCACTTCGTAAAGTTTGCCGTTGTATGCAGTTATCCGGATTCATGACTACTGGAACAGGTGCTTTATTTTTGTCATAAACTCCATGAGTACATTTCCCCACACATGTTCCACATTCCAAACAAGTCAGAATGTCGATTACAGGATACCATTTCTTAGCCATTTTTCTTTTCTCCTTTTAAATTAATAAATATTGAACTGCATTAAAGAAGTACCCAACAATGATAATACCAACTGTACAGATGGCAGCAAAAATGCCCAGTAACTTTGGCTTAACAGCTTTACGAAGCATAATCATGGATGGCAAGCTTAAGGTTGTTACACCCATCATAAAACTTAATACAACACCAAGCTGAGCTCCTTTTGCAAGCAATGCTTCCGCTATTGGAATTGTGCCAAAAATATCAGCATACATAGGAATACCCGCAATCGTAGCAATTACCACACCAAATGGATTACCTGTTCCAAGAAGTTTAATGATAAATTCTTCCGGAATCCAGTTATGAATAAATGCACCAATACCTACTCCTATCAGAACATATGGGGCAACTTTCTTTGCAGTTGATACCACTTGTTCCCATGCGTATTCTAAGCGGTCTTTCACAGTCAATTCTTCTTGTGGAACATCAACGATCTTTCCCTTTCGGATAAATTCCTCAACTTGATCCTCCAAGTGTAGTTTTTCAATCAGTGTACCACCTACAACAGCAATCACTAAACCAAGTACGACATAAACCACAGCGACTTTCCATCCGAAAATACTCATTAAAAGCACCAAACTTCCCAAATCCACCATTGGTGAGGAAATCAAAAACGAGAAAGTCACACCAAGGGGTAGTCCGGCACTGGTAAATCCAATAAACAATGGAATCGAAGAACAGGAACAAAATGGCGTTACTGTCCCCAAAAGTGCAGCAATACAATTGGCACCAATTCCCTTAAATCGTCCTAAGATTTTTTTGCTTCGTTCTGGTGGAAAATAACTTTGAATATATGAAATGATAAATATTAAAGTACAAAGTAATATCGTGATTTTTATCACATCATAAATAAAAAAGTGAATGCTGCCACCTATTTTTCCAGAAATGTCCAGGCCGATTTTTTCTAAAAATGAGCCTAATAACTCATTCAGCCATTTCATTCCCAGGATTTGGTCTTGTATAAACTTCCAACTCATTAACAACAGTCATCCCCTTTCTCAACACATGACAAAGTCTCAATAAAACTTTTAAATCCATGCAAAGTTTCGCTGTTCAAAGAATAATGATGCCATTTTCCTGCTTTTCTGTCATTAACCAGACCACATTCACATAAGATTTTTATATGATGAGACAAGGTTGGCTGTGTAATTTCAAATGCCTCTAACAGCTTACAGCCACATTTTTCACCATCAGATAACATTTGAATGATCTGCAAACGATTACTGTCTCCTAATGCCTTACATATTACGGCTATATCTATTGTATTCATTATCTTCACCTCACATTGATGTTTGTCTATGTTTCAATATACTATATACATAGATAGTTGTCAATGTGTTTGGGTAAAAAAACACACCTTTGAATTAAAGATGTGTTTTTACCTGATATAGTATGTGAAATTCAAATTTTCTGTTCCCTATAAAATTAAATTATTGGGATTTAACCAAATCGCTAAACAACGAGTCAAAATACTCTTTAAACCAATATTCACTCTTTCTTCCCAGTGTACCTCTTGGCCTTCCTGGTTACCGTACCATCTGCATGGCGCTCGATGTTGCTTCTGCTCTCACGCATTTCCCGGACGGCTCTGAACATCTCTCGTGAGATGATAGACGGGTGATGATCTTCCTGGATGTATTTCTTATGCTCTCCATTATTCTGGATTCGCTTCCTCTCCGGAAAGTCTGGCGAGAAGGTTTTATAGAGAATGACATCACCGACATACTTCTCATTGGTCAGTGTGGTTTCGATGGTACGTTTCGACCTCTCTCACATTTCTCACGAATCTTTGCTTCAAATATTGTATCATATTCAACTTGACAAATCTACCATTTCGTGATAGTACCACAAAAAGTAGGGCATCCAGCAAAACTGCCAGATGCCCCTCTCAAATCGTGTTTCTACATATTAAATAGTAATCTCTATCCCACTCCGGAAGACTACCGTGCTGCTTTTTTCATCAATGCGGATGTGATCGGCCAAACCGCCCCACAGTTCTTCCCGGAACTCCGTCTGTTCTCCGGTCAAATCCTCCAGCTTGGTGATAAAGTTCGTGAGTATCTCCTTGGTATCATTTTTAATCGGAGCGTGACTGTGACTTTTTATTTATGCACGGGCATGATTTTTCTATCATTCCTTCTTGGAAAAA
>ENA-UONZ01001520-UONZ01001520.1-human-gut-metagenome-genome-assembly--contig:-C93old-NODE-1520-length-24583-cov-7.489237_pt1 | contig 24583 bp, 25 predicted proteins | sample MGYA00242468_ERZ724015 | MGnify/ENA metagenome assembly ERZ724015
TAACGGGAAGGGAGGAATCGCGTTGGAGGCAGGAGTAGTATTGAAAATGCAGGGAATCTGCATGACATTCCCAGGTGTAAAAGCACTGGAAGGCGTGGACCTTACATTGAAAAAAGGTGAAATCCGTGCGCTGATGGGAGAGAATGGCGCGGGTAAATCCACACTGATCAAATGCCTGACTGGCGTAAATAAATTTGAAGCCGGAGAAATCTATCTGGAAGGATTTGATCATCCCATTGTAAATAAAGATACCATGGATGCCCAGAAAAAGGGTATCTCCACTGTATATCAGGAAGTAAACCTCTGTCCGAATCTTTCAGTGGCAGAGAACCTGTACATAGGCCGTGAGCCTTTAACAAAGCTTGGCACGGTCAACCGAAAGGCCATGAACCGTCAGGCAGCAGCACTGATGAAGCAGCTGGAGCTTGACATTGATGTAACACGTAATCTTGAAGAATATTCACTGGCATTGCAGCAGATGATCGCAATTGCCCGTGCTGTAGATATGGATTGTAAAGTGCTGATCCTGGATGAGCCCACTTCTTCACTGGATGACCGTGAAGTAGAAAAGCTTTTTACCATGATGCGCAGACTGAAGGAAAAGGGTGTTGGAATCATATTCGTTACCCATTTCCTGGAGCAGGTATATGCGGTATGTGACGGAATCACAGTTCTTCGAAATGGTAAGCTGGTAGGAGAATATGACATTGCAGACCTGCCGAGAGTAAAGCTGGTAGCAGCTATGATGGGAAAAGATTTCGATGATCTGGCATCCATCAAACCGGAGACTACTGGAGATAAGAGAAAAGAGCCGATGGTTATTGAAGCCCGCGGATTAAGCCACGCTGGTACCATCAAACCGTTTGATCTTGATATTCACAAAGGAGAGGTTATCGGACTGACCGGACTTCTTGGAAGCGGACGAAGCGAGCTGGCCCGTGCCATTTACGGAGCTGACCGTGCACAGACCGGAACCCTGAAGGTAAAAGGCCAGGAAGTAAAAGTAAAGAATCCAATTGATGCTATGCATCTTGGAATGGGACTTCTCCCTGATGACCGTAAAGCAGAAGGCATTATTGCAGACCTTTCTGTAAGAGAAAATATCATTCTTGCCGTACAGGCAAAACAGGGCATTTTGAAAAAGATTCCTATGGCAAAGCAGTGTGAGATCGCAGACAAGTATATTGATCTTCTCCAGATCAAATGTGCAAGCCGTGAGACTCTGATCAAGCAGCTTTCCGGTGGAAACCAGCAGAAGGTTATCCTGGCAAGATGGCTTGCCACAAATCCAGATTTCCTGATTCTGGATGAGCCTACACGAGGTATTGATATCGGTACCAAAACAGAGATCCAGAAGCTGGTTCTGAAGCTGGCAGATGAAGGTAAGAGCCTGATCTTCATTTCTTCTGAGATTGAGGAAATGCTTCGTACCTGCAACCGTATGGCGGTTCTTCGAGACGGCCAGAAGGTTGGAGAGATTGATGAGCAGGATATGAACCAGATGAACGTAATGAAAGCAATTGCAGGAGGTGACAAGTGATGAGCAGCATAAAAAAATTAACGCAGAAACGCCTGTTCCTTCCGATTTTCAGTATGATCCTGGTTATGCTGATCAACGTAGTATATGATATTGCAACAGGCAGTGCACCCCTTGGATTCTTTATGATTTCCATTAAAAACGGTGTGCTTTACGGACGTCTCATTGACATCCTGAACCGTGGAAGTGAAATTGCAATTCTGGCAATCGGTATGACTTTGGTTGTATCAGCTTCCGGCGGTACTGATATTTCCGTTGGTTCTGTTATGAGTCTTTACGCAGGTGTCTGCTGTATGATCCTTGCAGGATATGGAAATGTAAATGTTCAGCAGTATGCACATCCGCTGCTGGTTGGTATCGGGGCAGGTCTTCTGGTAACTTTGATCTGCGGTATGTTCAACGGCTTCCTGGTTGCGTATATGAATATCCAGCCTATGGTTGCCACACTGATCCTATGGTCGGCAGGCCGTGCGGTAGGACTTCTTCTTTGCAACAGCCAGATCGTTTATGTACGTGTACCATCTTTCCAGAAGCTCGGCGGTTACTGCGGAATTATCCCCACACCGATTATTGTTGCTGCAGTTTGTGTGGCAATTGCATCTATTGTACTTCGGTACACTGCACTTGGAACTTATATCCAGAGTGTTGGTATTAACAAAAAAGCTTCCCGTATCGCAGGCTTTAATTCCTCAAAGATCATCCTGATGTGCTATGCGATCTGCGGTCTTTGTGCAGGCCTTGCAGGTATGGTTGCAACCTCCAGAATTTATTCCGCTGATACCAATAACATCGGTCTGAACATGGAGCTGGATGCTATCCTTTCCGTAGCACTTGGCGGAAACAGCCTTGGCGGCGGTAAATTTTCCCTGGCAGGTTCCATTATCGGAGCTTACACCATTCAGGCGATTACCACAACCCTGTATGCACTTGGTGTTTCCTCTGCACAGGCGCCGGTATTTAAGGCAATCGTTGTTATTATCATCGTAGTTATTCAGGCTGAGCCAGCCAAAGCATTCTTTAAAAAGCTGACAAAGAAATCCGGAAAGGAGGCAGCTCGGGCATGAAAAAGAAAAAGATAAACAGCAATAACCTGTTGCTGCTGATTACCATTGTTTTATTCTTTGTAATGTATGCTGCAGGATGTATCGTATATGCGGACAAAGGTTTTACTCGCTTCCAGACATTCCTGAATATCCTGATCAATAACGCTGGTCTGATCTGTATTACAGCAGGTATGACATGCGTTATGCTTACCGGCGGAATTGATATTTCCGTAGGTTCTGTAGTTGCTATGGACTGTATGATCCTTGCGGTTGGTATTGAGCAGTGGGGCTGGACCAGTCCGGTGCTGATGCTTTTCATCCTTGCAATTGGTATCGTGTTCGGTGTTGTCCAGGGCTTCTGTATTTCCTATCTGGAAATTCAGCCGTTTATTGTAACTATGGCTGGTATGTTCTTTGCGCGAGGCATGACAGCTGTGATCTGTAAAGAGCAGGTAAGTATTGTTTCCGACAAGATTTTTACCACACTTTCCAGTTACAAGATTTCCCTTCCTTTTGGGGGATATCTGAACAAGAAAGGAATTATGCAGTATCCTTATCTTCGTGTAACGGTTGTGGTAGCGCTGATCGTAGTACTTGCTATTTATCTGATGCTGAAATATACACGTTTCGGACGCAGCATTTACGCAGTGGGCGGAAACCAGCAGTCAGCAACTTTGATGGGACTTGATGTTAAGAAAACTCAGATGAAAGCTTACATACTTTCCAGCTTCCTTACCTCTATCGGCGGTATCTGCTATTGCCTGAACACAATGGCTGGTACAACCACACAGGCAACCGGACTGGAAATGGATGCCATTTCCTCCGCAGTTATCGGCGGTACCCTTCTTACCGGTGGTGTGGGAAATGTGCTTGGATCTCTGTTCGGAGTATTGATCAACGGTACTATTTCTACATTGGTTAAGACCAATGGTAAGCTGATCAGCTCCTGGTCAAACATTGTAACAGCGATTCTGCTTTGCTTCTTTATTGTGCTTCAGAGTGTGTTTGCACTGGTGAAGGAGAGAAAGAGTAAATAAGGATTAGAAGTGCGGCATGAGGCTGCATGGAAAATAAAAGAACTGCTGGACATCCCGGAATTTAATTTCCATGGATGTCCAGCAGTTCTTTTATTGGGAAAAAAATTATTCTTCCTGTCCCAGCTTCACAAAGATCGGTTCGTGCTCCATTGCCGGGATAATTTTTTCCATCATATCTTTCATGTCAATTTTCAGGCTGGAGGTGTTGATGCAGGGATGGCAGCCGATATAAGGCTCTTTCAGGAGATCCTCGTCAATAAGCAGCTGAACGTGATGCTCCTTGTCATTCATCAGACCGAGGACGCTTACAGAGCCAGGGGTGATGTCCAGGTATTTTTCCATATAAGTCTCATTTCCAAAGGAAAGTCTGGCTACGCCAAGCTGGGAGGAAACTTCCTTGGTCTTGAATTTTTTGTCTCCGGGAAGAAGGAGAAGGTAGAAGTTGGTCTCCTGGCGATTGCAGAGGAACAGGTTCTTGCAGATGACAGCGTCCAGGATTTTGTCTACATCTTTGCAGGCTTCGATGGTCATGAGAGCTTCGTGGTCGACTCTCTGATACGGTATATTCAGGGAATCCAGAAAATCATATACGCGTATTTCTTTTTCAAGCCTTCCGGTGGTATCGGAAGGACGTCCGGTTTCAAGGGTTAATTCCATAGTGATTGTGCTCCTTTTATGATAGCTGCGGCGCATAGGTGCGCTGAACAGCTGAATTTTTTGGCTGGGTTTGGGGTTATTGTAGCATGGTGCAGTTTTACTGTAAAGAAGGAGATTGGTTTGCATGATTCTTAAACTTTTCTAAATTCTTTGAAGAGTTTACCGGGAAGCAGATTATTTATGGTAAGATAGGGATATGCAACTGAAAGGAATGATTACAGAATAATCAGGAGGAGCATATCTGAATGAACAATATTACAAAGAATGCACTGGAAGAATCTTTGAAGAAATTTCTGCTGCAGAAGCCGCTGGATAAGATTACCATCAGTGACCTGACAACAGATTGCGGCATTAGCCGGATGGCGTTTTATTATCACTTTAAGGATATTTATGATCTGGTAGAGTGGGCATGCATCGAGGACGCCTCCCGGGCTTTGCAGGGGAAAAAGACCTATGACACCTGGCAGGAGGGGCTTCTTCAGATTTTTGAGGCAGTGCTGGAAAATAAGCCGTTTATTTTAAATGTATACAGGTCCGTCAGCAGAGAGAGGGTGGAGAATTATCTGTATGCCCTTACCTATGAATTGATCGAGGGCGTAGTAGAAGAACAGAGTGAGAATCTTATGGTCACAGAAGAGCAGAAGAAATTTATTGCAAACTTCTATAAATACAGCTTCGTAGGTGTCATGCTGGACTGGATCAAACGTGGAATGAAAGAATCCCCGGAAGAAATGGCAGGTTTGATTACTGTGACGATGCACGGAAATGTGGGGAATTCTTTGCGGAATATGGAGAAAAATAAATAACATACTTTACAAAATCAGGCGGATGATAAGTTTTTTGTCATCTGCCTTGTTTTGTAAATTGAGGAAAATTTATTTTCGACGTAGAATACACTCAGAAACAGGAAATACTAAGAAATAGAAAATTATAAATAGTCTGAATGAAAGGTGGTAATTTTTATGTCAAAGAAGAAACATTCCGTATTAGGTATGGCAGCACTTGCCGCAGCTGGTGCAGGAGTAGCAGTTCTGGCAAATAAGAGCCGTGAGGAGAAACAGATCACAGAAGCACACGTAGACCCGAATTACCGCAATACAGAGCGCGGCAAAAACGAGAAAAACAGCAAGGGCATTTATTATACAAACGGTAATTACGAAGCATTTGCCCGCCCGGAGAAACCGGAAGGCGTAGATGACAAGCATGCATATCTGGTAGGAAGCGGACTTGCTTCTCTGGCAGCAGCTTGTTTCCTGGTAAGAGACGCACAGATGCCGGGAGACCACATTCATATTCTGGAGGCAATGGACATTGCAGGCGGTGCATGTGACGGTATCTTCGATCCAATGAGAGGCTACGTAATGAGAGGCGGACGTGAGATGGAGAACCATTTCGAGTGCCTCTGGGATCTGTTCCACAGCATTCCGTCTCTGGAGAAACCAGGCGCATCTGTACTGGATGAGTATTACTGGCTGAACAAGCATGATCCGAACTACTCTCTTTGCCGTGCAACTGTAAATCAGGGAAAAGATGCTCATACAGACGGCAAATTCAACCTGAGCCAGAAGGGCTGCATGGAGATCATGAAGCTGTTCTTTACAAAGGATGAGGATCTTTATGACAAGACCATCGAAGATGTATTCGATGATGAGGTACTGAATTCCACATTCTGGTTATACTGGAGAACTATGTTTGCATTCGAGAACTGGCATAGTGCACTTGAGATGAAGCTTTATATCCAGAGATTCATTCACCACATCGGCGGACTTCCGGATTTCAGTGCTTTGAAATTTACAAAATATAATCAGTATGAATCTCTGATCCTTCCAATGCAGAAATATCTGGAAGAAGCAGGTGTTGATTTCCAGTTCAACACAGAGGTTACCAATGTACTTTTCGATATCCACGATGGAAAGAAAGTGGCAACAGCTATTGAGTGCAAAGTAAAAGGTGTTGAGAAGGGAATCCTTCTTACTGAGAACGACTATGTATTTGTTACCAACGGAAGCTGTACAGAGGGAACTATTTACGGTGACCAGAATCATGCTCCAAATGGAGATGCAGAGGTTCGTACAAGCGGATGCTGGAGTCTCTGGAAAAATATTGCAAAACAGGATCCGTCCTTCGGACATCCGGAGAAATTCTGCTCTGACATTGCAAAAACAAACTGGGAGTCTGCAACTGTTACTACACTGGATGACAAGATCATTCCTTATATTACAGATATTTGTAAGAGAGATCCAAAGAGCGGAAATGTTGTTACCGGCGGAATTGTAAGCTGTCAGGATTCCAGCTGGCTGTTAAGCTGGACCATCAACCGTCAGGGGCAGTTCAAGGATCAGGATAAAGATAAGGTTTGCGTTTGGGTATATGGTCTTTTCACAGATGTACCTGGCGACTATATAAAGAAACCGATGAAGGAGTGTACCGGTAAAGAGATTACAGAAGAGTGGCTGTATCACATGGGTGTGCCGACTGATCAGATTGAGGATCTGGCTGAGAACAGCGCAGTTTGCGTACCGACCATGATGCCATATATCACAGCATTCTTCATGCCGAGAGCAAAAGGCGACAGACCGGACGTTATCCCGGATGGCTGTGTGAACTTCGCATTCCTTGGACAGTTCGCTGAGACTCCAAGAGACACTATTTTCACAACTGAGTATTCTGTACGTACTGCTATGGAGGCTGTATACGGACTTATGGGCGTTGACCGTGGTGTTCCGGAAGTTTGGGGCAGTGTTTACGATGTACGTGAACTTCTTGATGCCAGTGTTAAACTGATGGATGGCAGATCACCACTTGAAATTGAACTTCCTGGACCGCTGAATCTGGTAAAGAAACCTCTGCTGAAAGCAATTAAGGGCACCTTAGTCGAGAAGGTACTGAGAGACCATGATGTGATTAAGGATTATATGCTGGAGAAATAAGCGGTGGTGAAAATTTTATAGTAACATATGGAAGGATGTCAAGTGAAGCCCCTGGCTGCGGGAAATAATCTGCCGTGATAAAGTAAGTCAAGCGGATATTCCAGGTCCGCTTCGCTACTTGCTCATAGCAGAACAATTGCTTCGTAGTTTATCAGGAGGAGCACAAACAATAATTGAAATCAATCAAAAAAACAATCGTAAAAAATACGATTGTTTTTTTGCGCGTTTTTGCATATAATAATAGAAATATAATTGAAAAGGAGCTGAATCGTATGAAGGAAACACGAACAATAGAGTTTAAAGAAAATGTTACAAACACTTTTTTGAAAACTGTTAGCGCCTTTTCAAATTACGATGGCGGTATGATATTTTTTGGCGTTGACGAGTATGGGGCAAAAAGGCATTATAATGGTTGAGGGCAGAGGCAGAGGTACGAAATATATTATAAGATAAGCATGTCTTTACACCGGGGAGAGCCTTGCCGCAGAAGCATTATAGCTTTTGCAGCAAGGCTTTTTTAGACATTTATTTTAATTTCCCTGAACCGTGTAAATCTGTGTATCTGCATTCTTAAATACCAGATAAACATCATGTGTTCCGGAAACTTCGGAAGTCAGCTCAGCTTCCACATTTGTATAACCAAGCTCATGCACTTCATAATCTTCAACTGCATCCACCGTATAAGTATTCACGTCAGTCGCACCAAAGTTAAATTCTGCAACCTTTTCGCCATCTGGAGAATCCAGGTGAACTTCGATTCCGGTTTCGCCTTCGCCATCGTAAGCAACAGAAGCAGTCAGTTTGGTAATGCCGTCTAGAATTACGCCATTCAAGGCTGTCCATGCGCCTTCGTTTCTTGCCATAACAGTTGAATATCCGCCAACCAGCACATCATTTTTCAGGTTTTCAGCGGTGTGAGCTTTGGAATACTCGTTATAGGTCAGATTAGAAGCAGCAAAGCTCTTGTCATATACGCAAACTGGTTCACTGATATCAAGACCATCAAAATCAGATCCTGTGATTTCAGCCTGTGCAGTTGCTTTTACATCCTGGCTGGAAGCACCTGCTTCGAAAGTATAAGTTCCAGCTTCAATTTCATATTCATCGGTGTTGCTGTTCCACAGTGCCATATCTTCACCAGAAACCTTTAAGGTCACTTCCTTTGTCTCTCCGGTATCAAGCTCAATTTTTTCAAAAGCAACCAGACGTTTCTTAGGAGCATAATTTTCATAGGTAGAATCCGGATTGGAAGCGTAAAGCTCAACGATCTCTGCCCCAGCCTTGTCACCCGTATTTGTTACGGAAACGGTAGCTGTAAAATTGCCGTCAGTGTCTTGTTCTCCGATGCTCAGTTCGCCGTATTCATAAGTAGTATAGCTCAGTCCATAACCAAAATCATAAGTAACAGGTGCGTTTGTATACTGGTAAGTAAGTCCGGTCGCTGCTGCGTCTGCCTGGGTAATATCAACTGTATATCTTGGGGAAATGCCGTTCAGATCAGTAGTGTTGTTGGTTCCGTCTGGAATGCTGTAATCATCCAGAAGTGGGAATGCAGACATATCTGCGTACCAGGTGGAGGTCAGTTTTCCAGTAGGAGTTACATCACCATAAAGAACCTGTCCAGTTGCATATCCGTCATATTGTCCGGCATATGGAGCGTATACAATTGCTGCAACATTTTCATTATTTTGAATTTCTTCTGCAATTACAGGGAAAACGCTGTTGATCACAACAATTGTTTTGCCAGGATAAGCAGCAGAAATATTGTCAATCAGTTCGTACTGGTCTTTTCCAAGGTAAAGATCACTTCGATCGCTTCCCTCGCCAGCACTATGACGGGTAGGAGCACCTACGACAACTACTGCATAGTCAGCACCTGCATTTACCGTTACACTTCCTGTTTCCTGAACGGTTTCTACGGTAAACTGGTTTTGTGTTTCGGCTGCAAGGGTGGTCTGGCCGTCTTTGTCCACGATTTGGTCAGTATATCCTACAGTGCCATCTTCTGCAGTTGTGAGAAGACGGGTGTTTTTATAATAAGTGCTCTCTGCGCCGAAGAAGGATTCACTGTAGCAGTTGAGAAGAATATTTGAAGAACCGTCATCATTTGTGGCAATGCTGATTCTAGATGGAAGAGTTGCAGTGTAAGAAGTTGCAGAAAGTCCGGTGTCAGCAACGTTCAGTTCTTCTGTTCCCACTACTCCAAATTCAATATTTCCGTCTCTGTCTTCAGAGAATTTCAGCCATAGTCCGTTATTAGAATTGTTATCTACACATTTATAGCTGTAGCCGTCGCCCTGTCCCCAGGAATATGCCTCGAATTTGGATGCCTCATCGGCAGTGTCCGCAGAAGCGGTAAGTATTCCGTTTTTGTCAGCCACCACATATTTTCCACTCTGGGAAGCTTTCAGCACAATAATATTGCCGTCGGAAGTCATTGTAATAGTATCTTCTCCTGCAACGGCCATCATACCGCGGCCGATTGAAAGACCTGCATTTTCCAGATCTGGAGTCCGTCCAACCGCATAAGTGGTTTTGAAACGTGCATCCGATATCGGTCCGGCAACTGCAACATTTGCGTCCTTGGCAAGTGGAAGAATATTGTTGTCATTTTTCAGAAGGACAATACTTTCCTGAGCAGCCTGAAGTGCAACTGCCTGGTGCTCATTATTTGTGTAGTCATATGCGGTGTCACTTGCGCCCATAGATTCTGAAATGAATGGATAGTTGACAGGATAACCGTTTTCGTCGCGTTCGTTAAATATGCCATTTCGAATCAGCGGAATCACCTGTGCCCGGGCTGTTTTTTTAATATCGCCAAGAGAAAGACCGGAGGTGCCGTTTTCCAGCTCTGCCATAACTGCGTCCTGATTTTCTGTGTTTGGCTCTTCCAGAGTGGACTGGTCGTTGGCTGCGCCCTGTCCGGTGCGCGCCATAAGCATAAGGGAAAGGGCATCAGAGTAAGTTGGAACATAGGAATTGTCATATCCATTTCCCATGCTGTTTTCAGAGTAAAGCTGCCAGTCAGAGGAGTAGTCAGTTACTACATAATTTCCACCGTCCTCACCCCAAGGGGCAAAACTCTGAATCCACTGTACCAGTGGAGAAAGGCTGTTAGGAATACCGGCAGTACGTCCGTAGCTTGTCATAAAGCCGCTGACGGAACCGTCAGAAATACCTTTTTTGATATTTTTTGCCTGCTGTTCCATAACACTTCTCAGACTGTTTGCAATGTTGGCAGAACGTCTGAACTGTTGTCCGGCATAGTCGGTGTAATGCTTTGTGGTTACAATACATTTTGTCCAGAAGCCATCCTCATTTTCTTCCTCTTCAATTCCGGAAGCACCTGTCGCCATTGCATCAACCATTTCCGAAACGAGGGTTCCGTCTTCACCAAAACCTTCATCGTAGCGTCCGCTTAACGGATTTACACGAAGATCCTGCATTGCAGTACAGGTGACCGCATTAAAGTTACTGATGGTATCCAGAAAATCACAGGTGTTCAGGTTTTCAGTTCCAATTACTTTACCTACTTTTTTAACAAGTTCCTTGTTCCAGGTCTGACCGAGTGCAATGATTGCCGGGAAATCTGTAGAAACACCTTGCACATGATCGCCGAATAGTTCTGAACCTGGAATGATATTTCCGGCATGTTCGCCAAAGCGCAGCTGGTAATCGCCACGGTAGCCAAGGGCGTAGCGAACCATTCCTTCAGTTCCGATGTAATCCATCAGCACATCCAGATATGCATCCAGGTGGGCCGGGATACCATCAAACAGTGGAAGTCCTTTGTAGATGGAGTCCTCACCAGCTGTTTTAAATTCAATCTTTTCAGCAGATTCCTGTGCAGAATTGTCTGATGCATAGATTGCAAGAGGTGCATTGATAGTTGACATAACCATGGTTGTAGCTACTACAGAAGAAGCAAATTTGCGGCATTTTTTTAACTTTTTTTTCATTTTTATATCCTTTCGTGCTGAGAGTTGGTGAAATGGTCTGCCTGTTTTTCAAACATGCTCTAAGTATCTGCTTCAGTTTTTTTGTCTGAAATAGTTAACATAAAAATTACCTCTAAACTTTAATAAAAAAAGTTTCAGGAATTATCCACAGGCAGCATAAGCACTATCGTGCTCCCTGCGCTGCTGCTTTCCAGTACCTTCACGGTTCCCCGGTGCTCTTTAGCGATAGAGTCAACCAGTGCCAGCCCCAGTCCGGCACCGCCCATGGCTCGGCTGCGAGATTTGTCTACACGGAAAAAAGGATCAAAGATTTTTTTCTGATTTTCAGGTGAAATGCCGATGCCGGTGTCCGTTACCAGAACCATAGCCTGTCCGTTTTCCTGTTTGACAGAAACTGAGACAGAACCATGGGGGCGATTATATTTAATGGCATTTTCCACCAGATTGTAGACAGCACGATAAAGAAGTACATAGCTGCCGGTAACATCGGTATGCAAATCCTGATTGGAACTGTCATTAAAATGGATAGAAATTCCTGCTTTTTCTGCAATTGGATCCAGGTCGCAGAAAACCTCATCTACAAGCTCTTCCAGTGAAACCTGATCGGTTCGTGGAACAGATTTCAGGTTCGTCATGTCAAGAAGGGTTCCGACTAGCTGGGAAAGCCTTGCGGTCTGTTCTTTGATCATAGTGAAAAGCTGTCTGTACTCAATCATTTCCGGTTTCTGTTTTTTCTCAAAAACTTCCAGGTTGGTCTGCAATACTGCAAGAGGTGTCCGCAGCTCATGAGCTGCATTTGCAGAAAACTGCTTTTGTGTACTAAAGGCATTGTCCAGCCTGGTCAGCATTTCATTGAAAGAGCTGGTCAGCTGTGCAATTTCATCCTTTGAATTGGGAACTGCCAGCTGGGTGGAAAGGTTCTGCGCCTGGATCTGACTGACTTCACTGGTTAGCTTCTGCAGCGGCGTAAGGGTCTTTTTTGTAAGAAAATAAGTACACACACTGGAAAGAAGAATAATGATCGTGGTGGCAATAACACTTCGAAGAAGAAAAGACTCTTTGGTTTCCTGGATTTCCTGCTCAAACTGAGGAAAAAGAGCTTTGGGATCTACATTAAAGGTAATAGGTGAATCTCCATCCTGTGGGTCTACCTTGATCATGTAGTTCTGCAATCCATCCATTCCCGATACGGCAGAATGGCTGATGAAGAAGTACATAAGAACACAGGAAACAATCATCAGTAAGGACAGCAATAAAGTAAGCTTCAGCTGAAGCGAGGTGTGGAAATGTTTTTTCGTCATCTGTATTCCTCCAATATATAGCCCTGGCCGATTTTATTCTGAATAGGGTCAAATCCAATTGCTGCCTTTAGTTTTTTTCTCAGAGATGAAATGTGCACACGGATGGAATTGCTGAAGGTATTTACGCTTCCGTCCCAAATATGTTCAATCATTTCTTCTGGTGAAATGACTCGGTTCTGATGGAGCAGGAAATATTCCAGAAGGCTGCTTTCTTTCCTGGTAAGGGAAAGCGGCACTCCATTTACAGAAGCTTCTCTTGTTCTGGTATCAAAGGTGAGCTGATTCCATTTCAGGCATACATCCTCCTGAACAAATTTCCGTCGGGTAAGGCTTCGGATTCTGGCTTCCAGCTCCTGAAAGTGAAATGGCTTGGTAAGATAGTCATTTGCTCCCAGATCCAGACCGTTTACTTTATCTTCAATCTGATCCCGGGCGGACAGGATTAGAACCGGGGTATTGGTATTGTGTTCCCGGAACTGGCGGAGAATTTCCAGACCGTCCGTGCCGGGAAGATTCAGATCCAGCAGGATCAGGTCATAATTTTCTGTCATACACAGGCAAAGCCCTTCGTCTCCATCGAAACAGATATCTGTTTCATAACCGTCTATGCGAAGTCCCTCTGCAACAGAACGGCAGAGCTGCTCTTCGTCTTCTATAATTAAAATGTGCATATTGTCTCCTTCCATAATGTAATTTTGTGTAAATAAGATACGAGTGCTAAAAGACATTCTGATACTCATTTTATATTATCATATTTTGAAAAAAATAAAAATCTTAACACAGATTTTATAGGAAAGATGTTAAAATACGTTCAGATAAATAAAAAACGCTGAAAGGAAAATTAAAAATGATGAATAAAAAAAGACTTATGGCAATTCTGGCAGCAGGAGTTCTGACAGCAACATCTTTCAATCCGGTTATGATCAAGGCTGAAAGCGTATCAGCAGAAGAAGCTGGTATGGCAGTACCAGCAGATGCAGCCGGAGCTGCCGTTTCCGCAGACGAAGCTGGAGCAGCTGTATCTGCAGATGAAGCAGGCGTAGTGGTAGCTGGTGATGGCTCTGAGACAGCTGTTTTCTCCGAAGATGGCACACCTGTGAAAAAAACAGTAAAAGCAGCAGATATTAATATGAATGTTCAGGATTCCTATGATTTCCCATTCCTTGGATTAAAGGCAGTCCTTCCGGAAGAATTGAAGAAACAGATGGAAACTTCTGATATGCTTATGGTCACAGAGGAAGAATGGAATGATGACATGACTGGCTTTAAGTATGCCTTTTTCCACTGGAATAAGCTTACTGAGGAGCAGAAGAACGAAGATGTAAATCTCCTTGGAACCGGTTATGATGACTGGCTTAAGAGCATCGAAAGAGTTGGTACACTTGGAGTTTACAGCAAGGATGTGATCGATGATCTGGATTCCATCACTGGCTGCAACGAGCACAAGGAGCTGGGAACCAGCGAGGATGGAAATTACAAGTATTATCTGAGCATTAATAAAAATGCAGAGTCTGATTTGACAGACGAGATTGAAAAAATTGAAACTACAATCACAGAAATGACAGCATTTGATCCAAGCAAATCCGTATTTGATATGCCGGCAGAAAATGCAAATCCAGATGCAGAAAATGTAGGTGCATTTGAGACAACTGATATTGACGGAAATGCCTATACAGAAAAAGTATTCAGCGACTATGATCTGACTCTTGTAAACTGCTTTACAACCTGGTGTTCTCCATGCGTAAATGAAATGCCAGACCTTGACAAGCTTTATCAGGAAATGAAAGAGAAGGGCGTGGGTGTAGTAGGAATGGTTATTGATTCTGTAGGCGAGGACGGAACTACAGATGAAGATACTGTGAAAAAGGCTCAGATTCTCAAGGAAAAAACAGGAGTTACCTATCCGCTTCTGATTCCGGATGCAGGAAATATGAACGGACGTATCAGCGGTCTCAGCAGCTTCCCGGAATCCTTCTTTGTAGATAAAGATGGAAACATTGTAGGAGAACCGATTATGGGCAGCAGAAGCCTGGAAGACTGGAAGGCAGCTGTAGAGAAGCAGCTTGAGGAAATTAAGGCAGGCAAATAATCAAAAATGGAGTAACCTATGAAAAAAATAATAGATTCAAAGTGGTCAGGAATTGCTCTTGCAGCGGCAGGCATTCTGATGATGGTTTATGGGATCAGCCGCGGAGAGATGGCGGTTGTCTTTACAAAGGCTGTAAATATTTGTATGGAGTGTATCGGAATTGGATAAAAAAATGAATATAAAAAACTGGCCCAGACATACCATACAGGCACTTTGGGCGCTGCTTACAAATTCACATATATCCGGATTTGTAACTGGAAAAATATACACAGGAAAGCTGAAAAATGCCTGTGTTCCGGGACTGAACTGCTACTCATGTCCCGGAGCAGCAGGAGCCTGTCCAATTGGTTCCTTACAGGCCGTGGTTGGAAGCTGGAACTTTAAATTTGCCTATTATGTAATCGGATTTCTGATTTTCGTAGGCGCGATCCTGGGAAGACTGGTGTGTGGTTTTCTTTGTCCATTTGGTCTGATCCAGGACCTGCTGAATAAGATTCCTTTTCCAAAGAAAATCCGTACTTTTAAATGGGACAAAGTACTTCGAAAACTGAAATATGTGATTTTCCTGGTATTCGTAATTTTGCTCCCACTATTCCTTACAGATATAATGGGACAGGGAGCTCCTTATTTCTGTAAACTGATCTGTCCGGCCGGAACGTTGGAGGGCGGACTTCCGCTGGTGCTTTTGAATAAAGCGATGCGCGGTGCCATTGGCTGGCTGTACATATGGAAAAATACGATTTTGATCGTAACGATTATTTTGTCCATTATTATTTACAGACCTTTCTGTAAATATATTTGTCCCCTTGGAGCTTTTTATTCCATATTTAATAAGGTATCCATTTACAGATACAGTGTAGATATGGATAAATGTATCCGCTGTGGAAAATGTGCAAAAGCCTGTCAGATGGAAGTCAACCCTGTGGAAAACCCTAACAGCCCGGAGTGTATCCGCTGCGGAAGATGTAAACAGGCCTGTCCGGTACATGCCATTGCGAGTGGGTGCAAGAGATAACAGGAATGCTTCTACCATTTTTATAGGGATTAACTTTAGGTATGTTTTATAAGAAAAAAAGCTTACTGCAATTTAGACATGGAAAAATGTATGTTTAAGTTGTAGTAAGCTTTTATTGTTTATGGTGTCAGGAAATACTCTCGATTACATTACGAAGATACTCGTAGCAGATCTTAAGATTTTTCTCACCTTCTTTATCCAGCGGAATCTGCAGTGTGCGTTCCACGCCATTTCGTGAAATAACGCATGGAAGGCTCATTGCGATTCCCTCTAAACCATATTCACCTTCCAGAACAACAGAAGCCGGTACGACGGCACGTTCATTTCGCATAATGGCTCCTACAAGACGGCAGACGCTAAGGCGATGCCTGAGCTTGTGTAGCCCTTCAGTTCTACAATGTCCAGACCGCTGACCTTCACCTCGTGAAGCAGCTTCTCACAGTCAACAGGCTCTTTCAGGCCAAACTGCTTCTGAAAATCATGAAAAGGAATTCCAACAATATTAACTGCATTCCATGGAATAAAACTGGTCCCACCGTGTTCCCCCAGAACGAAGCCGGTGACATTTTTGGCATCTACACCACACAAGTCGGCAAGCATTTTATTAAAGCGGGCAGTGTCCAGGAGAGTACCGGTACCAATCAGAAGATTTCGAGGATAGTTGAATTCCGTCTGTGCAATATAGGTAAGAATGTCCATAGGATTTGAAACATTAATAATAATAGCAGACCGGGTGTAAGCAGTGATCTGTGTCATGATTTCTTTCATCACCTGCACATTGGTCTGCAGCAATACCATACGGTCACGGGAGTTGCCAGGCTGAATGCTGGGACCTGCAGTGTTGATAATAATTTGGGCGTCCTTACAGTCTTCGTAGGTACCCACGCGGATGTTTGCATTGGCACTGTATGCAAAGGCAGTGGTGTGGCTGGCATCCAGTACGACCCCCAATGCTTTTTTTTCATTTCTGTTTATGACAACAATCTCATCTGCAAGATTCATTCGCAGAAGAGAGTCCAGAATTGCAGATCCCACATGACCTGCACCAATCAGAACAATTTTTCCATAACTTATATTTTCCATGATAGTAGTCTCCTTTGAAAGAGTGGTTACGGCTCATGATTTGATTAGTAACCGCTTTAATGTATTAACTTGCGAATAGAATAGCACTTGTGTGTGGCAGAAACAAGTGTATTTTAGATTGCACTGCAAAAAAATAAAGTATGTTAAAAATGAAAACGATTTTCATATTGACTTTGAAAACGAACCTGTTATAATATGAAAATGATTTTCAAATTGGAGGCGCAAGCAATGAGTGAAAAAGCACAATATCGTACCAGGCAGATTACAGAGCTGGAGAATTATCTGTGCTCTATGAAAGGTAAACATGTTACGGTTAGTGATATATGTAAATACTTTAAAAATCAGGGAAGTTCCATTGGAATCACAACGGTTTACCGCCAGCTTGACCGGATGGTGGAGCAGGGCCTGGTTGCCAAATATGTGGTGGACGGAACCAGCAGCGCATGCTTCGAATATCTGGGACATGATGAGCATTGTCATAAGCATGTATGCTTTCATTGTAAATGTGAAAAGTGCGGAAAGGTGATTCATCTGGAATGTGAAGAGATGACACATCTTGGCGAGCATATGCTGGCAGATCATGGATTTCAGTGGGATTTTACCAGGACGGTGTTTTACGGAATCTGTGAGGAATGTAGAGAAAAAGAATGAGGTTGATTATGCACAAATTAACAAATAAATTCAGAAAGTTATTTTTGGCAGCTGCCACAATAAGCACTGCCGGTCTTCTTGCAGGGTGCGGTGTGAGTGCGTCTGGGGTGGAATCTGACAATTCTGGTGTGACGGAAAGTCAGAGTGAGGCTAATGGAAGCGAACAAAACTATGCCGGTTCAGATAGTCAGAAGCTTCAGATTGTAGCCACCATTTTTCCGGAATATGACTGGGTAAAAGAAATCCTGGGTGAACAGGCTGACAATGTGGAGCTTACCTTGCTTCTTGGCAATGGAACTGACATGCACAGCTTCCAGCCTACAATGGAAGATATTTTGAAAGTATCCACCTGTGACATATTCATTTATGTAGGTGGCGAATCTGATGCCTGGGTAGCTGATGTGCTGAAAGGCGCCGGAAACCCGAACCGAAAAGCCATCAATCTGATGGAGGTGCTGGGAGATCAGGTGAAAGAGGAAGAAATTGTGGAGGGGATGCAGGACGAAGATGGACACGCCCACGAAGACGGACACACCCATGATGATGATCTGGAATATGACGAGCATGTCTGGCTGTCTTTGAAAAATGCGTCTCTTTTCTGTGACACCATTGCCAGTATCCTTGCCGACGCTGATCCGGAGCATTCAAAGCTTTACCAGCAGAATGCAGATGCCTATGAGGAGAGGCTGGCGGTCCTCGATCAGGAATATAAGACAACTGTAGAACAGTCTCAGTTTAAAACAGTCCTTTTTGCAGATCGTTTTCCATTCCGCTATCTGACAGATGATTATGAGCTTACCTATTATGCTGCTTTTACAGGATGTTCTGCGGAAACAGATGCAAGCTTTGAAACCATTACATTTCTTGCCGGAAAATTAGATGAGTTGAAGCTTCCGGTGGTATTCACTATAGAAAACTCAGACCAGAAGATTGCGAAAGCAGTGATTGAAAATACGAAAACCAAAGATCAGAAGATTTTGTCTTTAAATTCCATGCAGTCTGTTACAAAGAAGGAAGTAGAAGAGGGAACTACATATCTCTCTATCATGGAAAATAATCTTGAGATTCTGAAGGAGGCATTATGAAACTGATCACATGTGAAAATCTGACTCTTGGCTATGAGGGAAAAGCTATTTTGTCAGGACTGAACTTTACCGTAAATTCCGGAGATTATCTTTGTATTGTAGGAGAAAACGGGTCAGGGAAATCTACGTTAATGAAAACTCTTCTTCATCTGCAGTCGCCTATGGCAGGAACCATTACCATGGGGGATGGACTGAAAATTAATGAGATTGGATATCTTCCTCAGCAGACAGCTCTTCAGAGAGACTTTCCGGCATCTGTAGAAGAGATTGTTATGTCCGGCTTTCTGGGCAGAATGGGACTTCGCCCGTTTTATACCAAGGCCGAGAAGAAGGAAGCCAGAGAACTCATGGAAAAAACAAGAATTACCGATCTGGCTGATCGCTGTTACAGAGAGCTTTCCGGTGGACAGCAGCAGAGAGTGCTTCTTACCAGAGCCTTATGTGCTACGAGAAAAATCCTTCTTCTGGATGAGCCGGTTTCCGGCCTGGATCCGGTGGCAACTGCGGATATGTATCAGATTATCAGTGAATTAAATAAAGAAGATCATGTAACAATTATTATGATTTCACATGACATTGGGGAAGTGGCAAATTACGCCAGTCATGTGCTTCATATCGGACACAGACTTTTCTTTGGAACAAAAGAAGAATATATGAATAGTAAAATCGGGAAACATCTTGTGACTGCAGGAGAGGAGGCAAAAGCATGAGCGGAATTATTGAAAAGCTGACATTTTATTTTCAGTATCCATTTGTGTGGTATGCGCTGATCGTTGGAATTCTCATTGCGTTGTGCTCTTCCCTGTTAGGCGTTACTTTAGTGCTTAAGCGATTTTCTTTTATCGGTGACGGACTTTCTCATGTGGCATTTGGTGCTATGGCCATTGCTTCAGTACTGAATTTCAGTAACAACATGCTGTTTGTAATGCCTGTGACAGTAATCTGTGCTGTGCTGCTTCTTCGAACCGGTCAGAGCACAAAGATAAAGGGAGATGCAGCAATTGCAATGATTTCAGTAGGAGCGCTGGCTGTGGGATATCTTTTGATGAATGTATTTTCCACGGGTGCCAATATTTCCGGAGATGTGTGCAGCAGTCTGTTTGGATCCACTTCTATTCTTACATTGACGAGAGCGGAGGTATGGCTTTGCGTAGTTGTTTCTGTCATTGTGGTGACTTTGTTTGTGGTTTTTTATCACAAGATATTTGCAGTAACCTTTGATGAGAATTTTGCCAAAGCGACAGGAACAAAAACAGATGTGTATAATTTGCTGATTGCGGTGATTACGGCGGTAATTATTGTACTGGCTATGAATCTGGTAGGCTCTCTTTTAATTTCTGCGCTGATTATTTTCCCGGCATTGTCAGCTATGCGGCTCTATAAGCGCTTTCGGGCTGTGATTATTTGTTCAGCAATTTTGTCCGTGCTGTGTGCATTTTTTGGAATCATTATTTCTATACTGGGAGGAACCCCGGTTGGCTCTACTATTGTGGCAGTAGACATAGCTGCATTTTTGGTAACAAGCATTATAGGAAAAATATTGGAAAGATAAAATAGAAGTAATAAAAAGGACAGACAAAACAGTGTTTAAAAATACTGAGTTGTCTGTCCTTTTTTGCAATTAATGCAGGTGTAATCTGGCTGCTACTGGAAGAATTTTACCGCCAGGATAACTACGCCAAGAACGGTAAGCACAATGCCAAGTGCACGGTTCAGTGTTTTGGCAGATGCTTTGTTCGCAAATACGGCAGCAAGGCGGGCAAATACCAAAGTGCTTACAGCACAGAGAATCAGAACGGTAATGTCTGGCATACCGCCCAGATAAAAGTGACTGGCAGCACCTGTAAATGCGGTAAAGGTCATGATAAAGACACTTGTTCCAACTGCGGTTTTCAGTTCGTAACCAAGTACGGAGGTAAGGATAAGAAGCATCATCATTCCACCGCCGGCACCTATGAAACCACAAATCAGACCAATTACAGTGCCGCAGAGGATGGACTGGATAATGCGGGTTTTTTTGTCAACAGCCATCATTTTTTCCTTGGTGGTCATAACCGGTTTCACAATAAATTTAATACCGAGAAGCATAGTCATAAAAGTGGAAAAGCTTCCCATAGTATTTCCTGAGATAAATTTGGAAAGGAAGCTGGCAATAAAGGTAAAGATCATGACAGTGAACATCATTACCAGACCGTTTTTAATATCCAGGTTTTTATTCTTTCCATATTCATAGGAAGAAACTGCACTGGCCAGTACATCACTGGCAAGCGCAATTCCGATTGCCTGATAAGGGTCCATTCCGAGAAACGTGATCAGCATAGGACTGATTACTGCAGCTGCACTCATTCCGGCGAAGCCTGTGCCAAGCCCTGCACCAAGTCCGGCAAGAATACAGACAATGACAGTTGTAATCATAATAATTCTCCTTTCTTATTGTGGGTAATTGCAAGAATATTTTCTTTGAATTTCTGTATGATTTGTGTATAAGCTGCAAGCTCTTCTTCTGAGATGCCATGAGTCAGGCGCTTCCCAAATTCCTGTTGAACAGCTCGGCCTTCCTGAATGATGGGAGCACTTTTTTCTGTGATGAGCAGACGCCAGATTCGTCGGTCTATGTCATCTGGCTGTCGTAACAGATAGCCGTTTGATACCAGAAAATCAACTGCCACAGATGCAATTCCGGTGCGAATTCCGCGAATCTCGCAGATATCTCTGGCTGTGTTGTATTTGGGGTTATTTGCCAGAAACATAAGTACATCAAAGCTTGTCTGATTCAGCTGGAATTTTTTGCATACAGGCTGACAAAAGGCTTCGTATGCCTTCATGGTTTTGGTACTAATGAAGATAAGGTCTATTGGATTCATGATGTAGTGTCACCTTCTTTACAATTGTTCTAAAATTAAACATTCTAATATTAGAATAAATTTTGCGATATGTCAATATGTGATAGCAAAAAAAGGAAAGTCTCTACATAAGGATATACAAGTTCACAAATTCTTCACAAAAAATTAGCACTCACCTCTTGATAATGGAAGTCGATTTTTGTCCTGTCTTGTGTATCCCGGAAGTGCCTGTTTTACAGGCTTTCCGGGGCATCAGTCATTTTGTCTGGTCCAGGAAGATGACGGATATTATTTCAGTGCAGATTCCTTTATAGAAGAAATGAGAGCTATTCAGTTTACTGGAAGCTGTCAGAGTGCCTATCATTATGTGGCTTCCTGTTCAGTGAAGTGGGTAAATGATAAGTTACTGACATTTTTCAAAGACGCTGGTCTTGATGGAAAAGCAGGCTGGCAGTTGTTCAAAGAGAAAGAGTATCTTGGCAAACTGGATAATCAGAAAGAAGTTGAGAAATTACTGGAACAGTATATTCTTCGGTTTGAGCGAGATCCAAAAGAAGAACCGGAACTGAGCTGTTTTCACTTATTTGATGCAAAAGGGAATGTGAAAGGTGTCCGGGATATGGAGATTGTAGATTATCTGGTGGAGAATGTTCAGTTTTTTGTGGTGGGAATCACACCGTATTATTATGAGCATGGTGTTTTCTTGGAAGACCATGATGGGGTAAAATGGATATTATGATCCGGTTACGGGTGAAATGCTGGAACACAATCCAGATTATCTGACAATCAATCAGATACCATTTCCCTATTATCCGGAGGACAAGGAGCAGGTGTTGCAGGGTGGAGAAAATATCAAAAAGTATCTTGCATCGTCTCTTCCTAACAAAGAAGAACAGCAGACATTCTGGGAGTATTTTGGATACTGCATGACACAGGATACGCAGTTTCAGAAATTCCTTACACTGAAAGGAAATGGTGGAACCGGAGAGTCTGTGGCAGTATCGCTGATCCAGCATGTAGTTGGAATCACCAATATGTCCAGCATTTCTTTACAGGATTTAAATAAACGATTCTATGCGACTGGAATGTATGGAGTATTTCTGGGGAATGGGATACATTATGGTAGTTCTGTTTGCAATTCTACAGAATGGTGCTTTTCAACATGATTTCATAGATTTTTTCATGACTCCATTCATGTGGTATATTCGATTTTGTAAATGGCTGGTATATCCAACTTATGATAATGGATTTAACCAGAAAATAGCATATACAGGTGGAGAAGTATGGGTTATCAGGATTCTGGCAATCGTAGCTGTGCTTTTCATAGTGGGAATCTTAATAGTAATACCGTCAATGTCAAAAACAATATGCTTATACTTCATGCTGCCACCTTTCCCTGTCTGTATCAAAATAACGTAGTACCCTGCATGGATTCCCTACTGCAACACAATTAGGAGGGACAGGGCGGGTAACCACGCTTCCAGCCCCTATCACGCTGTTTTCTCCTATAGTGACTCCGGGAAGAAGAATACAGCCGCCGCCAATCCAGACATTGTTTTCTATCTCTATCGGACGTGCATAGGTTCTGAAAAATGTTGTCTTGCGTTCCCTCCAATCCGGCACAAGCCTTTCCTGTGGCAATACAGGGTGCGAAGATGTATACATCTGCACATTTGACGCAATCAATACCCTGTCACCAATTCGGATAGTTTTGTTATCCACAAAGGTACAATTCATATTGATTATCACATCATTTCCCAAAAATATATTTTTCCCATAGTCGCAATGAAAAGGCGTGTCGATTGCCACATTTTCTCCCATTCCACCCAACAGCTCCCGAAGAATGGAAGTGCGTTTTTCCATATCTACATAATCAGAAAAATAATATTCCCGTGTCAATTCCCTTGTGCGGGCAATCTGCTTTAATGTATCGCTGTCCGCAGTTTCCAAAAAATCACTGGATTCGTAATACATAATATCCCTCCTTAACGAAAACTATTTTCCACAATGCCCGGAAGCAGAGAATAGATAGAACAGCCAATCTGATTTTCAAACTGTTCTTTAATCTCTAAAATCTTTTTCCACCTGTCTATTGTCGCCGTGTGAACGCCGTACCGTATTGTCACGTCTACAAATCGCTTTTCCAAAAGACAGAACCCCGTCGGCATAGCCAATGCGTCACATAACTGTACAAGACGGTCATAATCATCATATACCGCATTTGCAACAAATTCTTTCATAAACAGGTAATCCTCATCACTGACGTCAAACTCACCGATAGATGTGGCAATATCCTGTATCATAAATGCGTGGGATATACATATCTGTGCAGCTTTTTCCCATCCGCGCTCCATACAGTACCGATAGCCGTCTATCAGATGCCTTTCCGAACTCACTCCGGCATAGCGTCCAATATCATGCAACAGCCCGAAAATATATGCCTGTTCAGAAGATAAATCTTTACAATGTGATGCGATGTTTTTACATGCTTCGGCTACAAAACGGGAATGGTCTGCCCATGCTCCCGGATTGGATTCTGACGCTTCCCTTAATGCCAGTTCCGCGGTCTGAATGTTCAGTTTTACCACCTTGCGTTCACCTCCTGTAAATTGTTGATTTTCTTTACAAGTATCATTATAATGCAAAAGACATAGGAAAAATATTTCTTTTCCGCCATTACCTATCACTATTCTGACATTTTTTCCTATATTCTATAGGTGAACAATGTGCATATTCCCGAAAAACCTTTCCAAAATAACTGCTGCTCCCTAAACCACACTCATGACTGATAACAGTAACAGCTTCCTGCCCCTTTGCCAACATCTGACAGGCAACTTGTAAACGGTAAGCTGTTATATACTCTACGGGTGTCATGTGCAGACAGTCATGGAACACTCTATAACATTCCCTTTCGCTTAAATATGCTGCCGCAGCAAGTTCCGGAATAGATATTTTTTCTCTGTAATGTTCATGAATGTATATCATCATCAGCTTTATTTTATCGTTGCTTTTGTTATGTTCATTTTTCTTATCACGCATAGAACGAGAAAGTTCAAAAAGCATGAGCCATATTTCCGTTAGAGCTTCCCGTAGTTTTATTTCATATCCAAATTCATCACCGGATAAACAAAATGAGGCAGCAAGCAGTTTCAAAATCCTTTCTTCTTCTGCATTGCCCGGAAAAAGCGGGATTACCACAATCTGCGGGGCTGTTATGACAGGCGAAATATATTTTTGATCAATCCTGCTTCCCTGTTCTCCAGCAAGTAAGGATACGTCGAAAATATGAAGTAACTGCATATTCTTTTCTTTCTGCGATATTGCTTTTGTCATATGGAGTACATTGGGATTTA
>ENA-UONZ01001543-UONZ01001543.1-human-gut-metagenome-genome-assembly--contig:-C93old-NODE-1543-length-24050-cov-4.492644_pt1 | contig 24050 bp, 17 predicted proteins | sample MGYA00242468_ERZ724015 | MGnify/ENA metagenome assembly ERZ724015
GTGGCATTCTCCATTCCCACGGCTCCTTTCCTAAAGATGTTAGGCGCTCATCTGCTTGTAGGCTTTCAGCTCCGGCAGCGGCAGATAGGTAAAGGCGGTCTTGGCGTGTGCTTCGCGGCTGATGCCCTCCAGCGTGGCGATCATCCCTTCCACAGCGGAATGGGCGGGATCAGCTTCAGCCAGACCGGACTTCATCTGCTCGGCCTCGTTGTAAACCGCCAACAGGCCATTGCGCAAGGCGATCAACGCCAGCCCCGGGCTGTCGGCGCTGTCAAATTCGTCCCGATACTGGTAGGCTCGTGCCAGCAGCTCGTCCAGCTTGTCTCCCAGCGGGTTTTCGGTCAGGCGGATGATCGTCTCCTGAACAATCTCCCGGTCTTCCGGCTTATCCCACAGGTAGTTGACGAGGGCTTTCATATCCTGCGGCCGGGCGGTATCCTGACCAGCCAGCCAGGCTTCTGCCTGCACGACAAGGCTAAAGTTGAAGTATTTGCGATCCGTAACGGAGATTCCCTTACGGCGCAGTTCACACAGGATATTGTCGGCGAGTTCGTTGATGCTGCCTGGGATTTTCACCGTCCTGACCTCTTCCTGCATTTGGTATAATTCGTCCAACGATATTTCCTTATCGGAGATCCGTTGCAAACCGTCCGGCACGAAATTAGCCGGATCCTGTTTCATGGCAAGAATCCTCATGCGGTTGGCCTTGTCCTCCACATAGCGGGTGCAAACCTTGAAATCAAAGCGGTCGTACAGCGCCCGCAGCGATTTTTCCTCCGGGTTGTGAAAGTTGGGGATTTCGTTGGATGCCGCGAAAAAGCTGATAACGGGAATGGACATGGAAACACCCTCGTTGGTGTAGATGCGCTCGTTCAGGGCTTTCAGAAGGCAGTTGAGTACCCCGTCGTTGGCCTTGAAGATTTCATCGAGAAAACTGATATGGCTTTCCGGTATCTTATTGGCCGTCACCATTTCCGGCACGCCCTCGTGCTGGAGCGCCAGCGCCGCTTTATACCGGTTCATCCGGCCGTGCAGTTCGCCTATCTCGGCATACCCACGGTCGTCCTGGGCGCTGTTCATCAGCTCGGCCAGACGTTTGCGCATCTCTGCATAGCGTGGATCGTGATTCAGAACGGTATGGGAAACATGGCCCGGGATGATGCTGGCTAAATCCAGCCGTCCGAAAAGCTGCTCCTGATCCGTCCCCTTACTCATGAGAATGTCGAATTGTTTGGCGTCCGTGATATGGGAGCGGAACAGGTCGATGGCCTGGGATTTTGCCTGGCCGGGTTCGCCGAGGACAAACAAATTTTTCCCGGTGAGCAGGGCCAGGGCGATGGTATGTACCAGCTCGTCCCGTTCAGCCAGTTCGCCGCATACCTCTTCAATCAGGGCGTTCATCTTGTCGTTGAGCATAATTTCACCTCATAGAATTTGGATTTAATATTCCTGTGGCATCATCACGGTGGTATAGCTTCTGTCGGCCTCGGTTATGATCCAGATTTTCTTTCGCAGTTCTTTGCTGATATATGCGGCTAAAATCCTGTCGCTGCCATTTCTTACAGCGGCGTCGTTGGCTTGCCGGTCGGTTGCGGAGAGTTCACCCCAGTCGCACGACCGATACCGATTGAGCGAGGCCGCTACGAAGCGCTGGAATGCTGCGTCATCTTCCATTGCTGCCGATATCCCATATGTCGCTGTCAGCCGTCCAAGTTCGAACTGCATATAGCTGGCCTCCTTATGCTGCTTGAACAGTGGTTTGGGATTGGTTTTTCGGTTTCTTTGCTCTCGGCGTCTTTGCTGCTTTCTCAACCTCCTTTTTCACAATTCTGACAGGCCCACGGGGGCATACGAAATAACGGCACTGGTTGGCCACCAGGATTAAAAGCCCGTTTTCGTCGAGCAAAAGGCGCAGGGGGCCGGATGTGTTCCGCAGACAACTCAGCAGCAGCCGACAGTCGAAATGGAATCCGTCTTTCGGCGTGGGAGTCGTATCCGCCGCTTTGACGGCGGAAGAGGAATGGCCGCTTGCAGTTTCAGCACGCAAAGTAATATTGTCGGACTCGATGTACAGATCGACACAAGGATCATCGCCTTCCAAAAACAAAGCCGATACGTTTTGTATCTGATCCGTTAGGCTCCCGGCGTCGCTCATCGCCTGGTAAGCCGGCTGAACACGCTCCAGTATCCGGCTGCCCGCCAGGTATTTCCCAGCGAACATCATGCTGGAGAAAAACAGATCCTCCTTCATGAACACCGCATACTTGCCGGAAATCCCCACAAACAGCTCATCAGAAGAGTTGACGATGGAAGATAAGATCCGCACGGCCTTTTCGTGGAGAAACAGTTCCAGATTGCCGTCCGCACAGTGCGGAGAAGTGGCTAATGCGACCGACAGGCCATTGGTGGCCTCAGCCGTCGTCAGGCCGTCCGCGAAAGCGAGCCGCACATATTGCAGGGAAACTTTGGCCGGATCGGTTGTTTTGCCGTCGGCGGCAAACACGGTCTTGTGGAAGAGGTCGTTGAGTCCCTGCACCCGGATGGTATCCTCCGGGAAGGGGATTTGCATCCGGGGAAACGCTTTAGCTTGCAGAAACGGGAGTAAAAAAGAGGCGTTCCCAGAACCGATCATCACCGTCCCTTTATCGCTGTGAAACGATACCGTATTCCCGGCGAGCTTGTCCAGAATTTTGGCGATCAGCGGCGTGAGGATGATGCTGCCGCTTTCCTCTACCTGTTCCTTCCGAATCCGCCGCTGGATATGAGTACGGATGTCGGTGCCTGTAACGGTCAACAGACCGGCGGATGCATCCGCTTCGATGAGAACCCCGGCAATCTCCGGGATATCCCGGTTGGGATGAACCACCTTCAAGGCCGTTTTCACGGCTTTCAGCAAAAGGAGACGGTTGGCTGTGAATTTCATATTGCTTCCTCCTTACGATGCCAGCAGGTCAAATAAACTGATTTGTCCAGTGTCTTCCGCTCCGCTGCTGTGGGTATGCGAATAGGGTGGTACAGGGAGCAAAACCGGCTGTTGAACGGGCGGCGCCTGCTTTTCCGGTTCTGCTGGAGCAGACGTTTTTTCGGTTACGACCGGTTTCGGACGGTTCCCGATGATCGCCATTTTCTTGAAGCTCGCCGCCAAATCCTCCACGTCGTCCTTCAGGCCGCGCATCAGTTCCTTGGCAAGCTGGGTGGTGAGATCCTGGCAGTCGGACATGGCCGCCAGTCCCTCGTCCGTAATCTGTCCCTCGATAACGGTGGCAGCCGACAGCTTGGACGCCATCAGGCGGAGCGCCTTGTGCTGCATGGTATCGGCATAGTAGAGCATATAGATCTCCACCTTGGGCGCGGTCTGGTTGATCCGCCAGCTTCGGCGGGATGCCTGCCGGAACACATAGAGGTTGAAGGCGATGTTGTAGAATACCAAGGTGGTAAAAGCGTTCAAATCGAGTCCCGTTTCCACGAGGGCAGAATTGGTGACCAGCACCTTTACCCCTTCGCGCACACGCTTGTCCACCCATTCTTCCCGCTGTACAGGCGGCACTTTCTGATCCAGAATGGATGCCTTGACGCCTTTTTCCGTCAGCAGCTTATGGAGCCGTTCCTGCGTGTCCAGCCGTACCCAGGCGGTGTAGACGATGACGCGCTCGCCCGCCTGAATCTTCCGGTCGATCAAATCAAGCAGCATCTCGTCCTTGGGCTGCAAATCTGCCGCACTGCCGACGTCTTGGGGGGCGGCGAGTACGTTTTGGTCTTCCTCCGGTACAAACGGGTTGCGGATCGGCTCATGGCCGTAGGGCTGGTCGGGATAAGCGGACAGCAGGTTCAGATACGCGGACATCACCCGTTTGCCGATCCGCGGCGCCTTCCTCATCAGATGCCGGAAACCGTTTTGCAGGGCGTCGTATTCCTTTTGGACTTCCGGCAGCATGGCGCAGGGGAGGGGGATTTCCTCATAGTCGGGCAGTTCCTTTCCCATGTCGTTCAGCGACAAGAACACCGCATTCTCCAGTAAAAAACGGGAATACACGATGGGCGAGACACCCGGCAGGAAACGCTCCCGCACCTTGCGCTTTTGGGATTTGGATGTGCTGTTGTATTGGGTAGTCTCTTCTTCGTATAGCTCCTCCAGCACCCCGTACTGCAAACAGAAATCCCGCGGCCGTTTGTACGCCTGGTTGTCCAGCAGCATAAGGTGTGCTTTTAAGCGAAAGAGCAAATAGAAGATACCCTTGGCGTACCCGTTGACGAGGGTGGCGGTCATGCCGAGCACTTTGTCGGCGATCCCGGCCAGCTCCGCCATAGCCTGTCCCTGAGCGCTCTCGCCGCTGTACTGGTGTAGCTCGTCTACGATTAAGGCGTCGATCCGTTTCAGCTTTTTCTTGAGATAGGCGGACAGCGGATACCGCCGGTAGGCGCCGGCGGCGGGAAAAAGACCGTCCGGCCGCTCCACCACTTCCTCAATCTTCGCACGAAATGCTTTTTTGCAGGTTTGGGCCGCCTGATAGGCAAAACGGCGGTGGACATAGCCGTAACCGCCGATGCGCACCCACTGGGTTCGTTTTGGCGTCAGCTCGTCGGGGTTCTGAACCGTCCAGAGGGAAGCGCCGCAGAAACGGCAGCGGTGGTTGTGGGAATTTTCCTGCTGAAAAAACAGGGCGTCCGCCTTTATCCATGAGGAAGTGTCGGGATCTCGCATCTCCTGCACCCTGCCGCAGTCCGGACAGATAAATCCTCCCATCCGCCGGTTCCAGGTTACGGCCGGTCGGCGCATATACCCGTTGCGGGCGGTTTCTTTGGAAAGAATGCAGAATACTGTTTTGTTTTCCCCTTGGTATCGGTTATACAGCAGGTCGATGTCCTGGATGCTGGTTACATATTGGGCCAAACAGTCCGGGACGGTCTCATGCAGTTCCCGCACCCATTTACCTGTCAGATGAGAGGGGCAAACCACGACGTTGAAGGCTTTCCGAGCGGTGCGTCTGTCCGCTCTGCCGTGCTGGTAGGCATACAGGGCGGCGGCACCGATCTTGCTTTTGCCGGTGCCGCATTCGGCCACCAGGAGCGCCATTCTGTCGGTTTCCAACTGACGCTTGAGGGCCTCCGCCGCACCAAGCTGTGCGTCGAACAGAGAGTATCCGGCGTGTGCGATGACATATCGATTGACCTCCTGCACCGGCGAAGACACCGCTTCCTCAGCCGGATTGAATCGGGGAGGGAAGCAGTCCTTGATCCGCCCGGCGATCTTGTCGCCGAACTCCCGCAGGTAGGCGGTAAAGGAAAGAATATGCCGGAATACATCCTCTTGGCCGGGGGAACTCCCCGGAATGGCGATGCTACCGTCCTTCAGGCCGTCTTCCAGTACCTGGGCGATTTCGCTTTCATCTTCCGATACTCTCATATGCCAGCACTGGAATTTTTGACCCGGACAGTACACCTTCAGGCGGTTCAGCAAACCGCGTTTTTTTAGTTCCGATAGGAAATATCCCCGGAACTCAGGCAAAAGGGGAACGGAAAGCTTGCGATCCAGCTCGTCAAACAGCTCGTCGCTGTTGGTACAGAAGATATACAGGTTCCGTTTTAGGCTGACCGTTTCCTTTTCGCTTTTGGGGTCGTCGTCATCCTGCCCGACGGCCAGGGATTGCAGGGGATCGTCCTGAAGCCAGTGAATTCCCTCGGCGTACACGCCGTCGTGGGAGATCCGTCTCGCATAGTTTCGCCTCCCTTTGCTGCTTAAGCAAAGGGAGCTTTTGGAGCCGGTCAGCTCCAGCTCACAACCGCCGAGGATGGCGTCGCTCATGGCCTGCACCGTTTCCGGATATCCGCCTATCCGCAGGGCGACCACGTTTTTTTCCTGATCGTATACCACCATGTCCGCATAATTGACAAGGCCCACGGCCCTTTCTGCGTCCAGGCAGCGCACACGAATCAGAGATGGGATTGGCACGCTTGCATCAGTCCTTTCCGTTTAGTATAGGTATATATATAACGAAAAGGCCGCGCCACTCCCCGAACTTATGGGAAGTTGACGCGGCCTTTTGCGGTCGCTTGGATTTTCTTGACTGATTTTCCCGGCCAAAGCCGGCGGGAAAGAAAAAAGGCCGGAGTATCCCCCGGAAGGGGGATATCCGACCTTTTAACTCAAACCAAGACCCGCTAAGGGGTCATTTTCTCAAACCTAAAAACAAATATACTATACTATATATAGAGTTTACTGTCAATACATCCTACAAGATATTCTAATCCGCAATCTTTTTTCCGAAAGCGTCCCTGGCTTCCAGTATACCTTTAACCGTTCCGGAAACAACCATTAGATCCGGGTCGTCCAGTTCGTCCAGCAGCGCCTCCAGTTGTCGGCGTTGGGTGCTTTTTTCTGGTTTTTTGTCGGGATGGAAATATTGATCGACCGACAATTCAAACAGATTCACCAGGTCGTACAGAACTTGCAGGCTGGGATGCTGACCGTCATTTTCAATCGCTACCAAATACCGTGGCGCAATATTCAGTTCTGCACCCACTCTTTCCAGCCTCGATCCAGCCGTGCCTGCTTAATCGCACGTCCTAATTCTGAAAAATCAAACGCATTTTCTTTTATTTTCATACAGAATTCACCCTCATACATTCTACATCTCAAATTATTCGCGCTAATGAGGGCTTAAATCAAACTGATTACATAAATATAGCAAAAAACTACGCTCTAAAATTTGCCATATCGGGAACGGCTGTTTATACTATAAAATAAGGCGGATAAAATTAAGTGAGAGTTTTTTCGATTTCATTCGCCTAATAGGTGAAGGGGACAAAGTGGAGCAGACGAACGCCGTGTCGTCCTCCGAAAGCAGCGAACCGACAGCCGGCACTACTACCCGCCAGACAGATTCCATTCTGCCCCCTGCAACGGTCAAGGCAGAAGCCCCGGTTTCCCAGAAATCGACGATACAGCCGGGCACCTGTCACGGAAACGTCCGATTTGCAAATTGACCGGAAAGAAATCCTATCGAACAAAAAGGCACAACCGAAGTAAGGAATTATGAGCCGACTCCGGGGACGACGCAGCTTCTTTCCTGTGCAGGGGAGAGTTAACACCTGCTCCACAGGCGAAAGCGGAGTGCGAGAACATGGTGAGGATACCTTAAGTATTTCTCAAAAAAGCCGCCACCTCTTCACGATGGGGAATGGAATTGGCGGCCCCCTTCACGGTTACGGCAATGGCGGATGCGGCGGACGCCCAGCGGAGTGCTTCGCGAGGACCGTATTTCTCTAGTAGTGCGAAAAAATAGCCCAGAAAGGTGTCACCGGCAGCGGTGGTATCCTTCACAGATACAGAAAATATGGGATGAGAGCAGACAACGTTCCCATCTGTGTACATGACCCCCCGCCGTCCCAGGGTCAGTAGCGTCTTGGCATCGGAAAACTTTTCCTTCAATGCTTGCAGGATCTTCTCCGGCTCCGTTTCCCCGGTCAATTCCCCTCCCTCAATCTCGTTGAGAACAAACCAGTCCACCTTTTCCAGCGGATAAGCGGAGATGCTCTTGTTAAAAGGGCTGGGGTTGAAAACGATTCGCATCCTCCTGTCATGGGCTTCGTCCATGATTCGGGCGATGCCGTTGATTTCGTTTTGCAGCACCAGCAGATCTCCTTCGCTGAAATCCGCCAGCGTCTTGCCGATGCTTTCCGGCGATATCCGCTGGTTGGCGCCTCCGAACAGCAGAATGCTGTTTTGTCCCTGGCCATCCACCTGGATGATAGCGTGGCCGCTGGGACCGTCCACCCGCCGGATATGACGGGTGTCCACGCCGCTGTTCTGCAGCATAAGGATTAGATCGTCGCCGTCCGAGCCGATACAGCCGGCATGATACACTATTGCCCCGGCCCGGGCCAGCGCAAGAGACTGGTTCAGCCCCTTGCCGCCGCAGAAGGGTTCCATGCCGGAGGAAGCAAGGGTTTCCCCGGGCAAAACGGCGTGATCCACCGCATACACCAGATCTCTGTTCAGCGAACCGAAATTCAGGATTTTCATGTGGATTTCCTCCCCGATTGGTTTTTCATCGTCATTACGGGTGAAGTTTGTGATATACCGCCAGCGACCGGCGGGCGCACTCCGATATGGCTATGGGATGAAAGCCGGGGATAAAGGAATACAGGGTGTCGTGAAGCGGCGCCTTCAGTTCTTCCGGAAGTGCTGCCGCCCCATGGAGTGCGCCCATGACCGAGCCTATCGTTGCCCCGTTGCAGTCGGTGTCCCAGCCGCAGCTGACGGCTGCCGACAGGGTGGCGGTAAAGTTCCCTTTGCCAAAAACTAGTGCCGCCGCACAGGCTGCGGCGTTATTGTTGGTATGGACCCAGTTATACTGCCCGAAGGCGGCCCACAAACGGCTGAACAGTTCCTCCTGCGTTTCAGTCGACCGGGCGATATCCATGGCTTTGCGGATATCCGCATACAGGCGGCTGGTGGCGGGAATCACCGCCAGACCGGCCTCCACGCAGCGGACGGGATCGCTTTCGGAAAAGGCAGCGGCAATGACGGCGGCTGTAAACATGGCACCGTACACCCCGTTTTTTACGTGGGTGAACCGGGCATCCCGAAAAGCGGTTTTTGCAGCTGTCAGAGGATAGCCGGCGTTGACGTACCCATACTGGTCCACCCGAATCTGGGCGCCGATCCACTCCCGGTAGGGGTTGAGATATCTCCGGTAATATTCCCACCGCGCCGCCTCGTCCTGAATTTCGGCGTTCAGGCTGTTGATGTATGCCTGGCGCTCAGCGGTGCAACACTGGAAAGCAGGCAGATAAGTCTGCCAGATACCCGCCACATTATCGGGGGTGAAATCGTTGCCGTATTGTTCGGCGATCAACAGGCCAATGACCAGATAGCGGATATCATCATCAGTCTCCATGAAGGCGATTTGTTCCTTCTGGCTGTCGGGGCAGATGACCGACAGCCCATCTGCGGCTGCCCGGGAAACTCCCGGTGTATATCCGTTCAGGGGATAGGCATCCGCACCCTCAAGCCAGCGTTTGATATGGATAAATCCTCCGCCCTTATCGTTGCCATTTACATACGGTCCCGTTTCAAAGGGCTTGCCCATGGCACAGCCGATGCAGCGGCCCAGCCAGGCTCCCTCCGGTTTGATCCACGGGAAGTACCTGCTCACTATGCCCGGCCGTGGACAGAGACAGAATGGCATCTAGTTCATCCGGCTCCTGATAAGGAAAGCCGGGATCCACCTCACTAGCGGACAATTCACCATATACTTCCATGAGCTTGTCCAGATCGCCTTGGCAGGCGTCAACCCGCTCCCGCATTCCTGTGACATCGCAACCCTCTTCTCCCCGCTGGACAACCTCTGCATAGAGCAGATTTTCCAAAGTATCCCAGCCTGCCATGATATTCTCCTCCTAAAGATTAACATACTGTTGCAAAATGACCACGTCTAGTATAATATTAGTGTATGACGCTTTTTCGATGTTTTCAAGACGGAAAAGAGGATGTATTATGCAAAAACGAGCCAAAAATTATGTGGATATGGGATATCCGGTAGAATATTCCTCTTTTGAAAAACTATTTCAGGAAGATCCCGGACGGCTGGTGATTGAATATCATCAGCCGGAGTGCCAGCCCATTGAAAGCCTGCATCATCACGATGGCGTGGAGGTAGGGTACTGCGAAAGCGGAAGCGGCGTCTTTTTTATCGACGGCCAGAATCTGCCTTTCTCCGCCCCCTGCGTTACGGTGCTGTATCCCGGTCAGCTCCATAAAGCGTACAGTACCGGAACAGAGAAAAGCCGGTGGGTATTCATCACCTTCCGGCCGGAGGCGGTGTTTCCGCGCAATTCACCGGCGACATCCCAGCTGCCCTGGAAGAACGCCGCAGCGGAAAGTGCTTTATCCACGGCAACGGAGATGACGTTGCTGGGGGAGGCGCTTGCGGAGGAATGCAGGAGGGCGGAAGCGGGCCGGGACGATTGCCTGCGGGGACTGCTGGCGGCGCTGCTCATCCGCCATGGGCGGCTGCCCCGGCAGGAAGCGGAGAGTCGAGAAAAGAGCTTGTCGGCACTAGAGCGACTGCGGCCGGTTTTGCAGTACATCGATCAGCACTACACGGAAGAATTGCGTGCGGAGGAGCTGGCCAGGCAGGTGTTCATCCATCCTGCCACCCTGCGGGATTGGTTCTGGGCAGGAGTGGGGCAGACCCCCATGCGGTATGTTCATCAGGTTCGAATCTCGGTGGCCTGCTCCCTGCTGCGGGGCACCGGCCGTCCGATTACAGAGGTGGCTGAGGATGTCGGTTACCGGTCATTATCCAGCTTTAACCGCCATTTTCAGGAGATATGCGGCCTATCCCCTACCGACTATCGCAGGGGATAGGTCCTTTTATATATAGTAATCACATTTCTATTCCACAAATTTCCGATGCGCAGTATGAAATATATTATATAAAACAGCGATTATTGCTATTGAGGGGTCAAATTTTCTTGTGATATAATGAAATCACAGAATTTAGATGAAGGAGGAAAACAACATGCATAAACGACTGCTTTGCGGGGTGCTGGCGCTGATGATGACGGCATGCGCCACGTCCTGTGGACCGGGGAGGAGTTCAGCCTCCGGGGACAATGGGGCTAGTGTGGCCAAGGTGAATGATCCATACACCCCGTACGATGATGTGATAACCCTGACCAAGGGAGCTACGGTCATTGGAGCGGGATCTCTGCCCAGCGGGGATGATTTCGGCAACAACGTATTCACCCGCTATCTGGAAAACACGCAGAACATCAAAACCGAGGTGGCTTGGTCGGTGGATTCCAGTACATACAATTCCAAGGTGGCCATGTGCATCACCTCCGGGTCGATTCCGGACATTCTGGTGGTCAATCGCTCCATCTTCAATCAGCTGGTGGAGAACGATCTGGTGGCTGACCTGACGCAGGCTTACGCCGACTGCATCTCGCCCTTCCTGAAAGAACAGTACGACAGCTATGATCACAACCTTTTTGAACAGGTAACGGTGGATGGCAAGCTTATGGGTCTGCCCAGTCCGTCTCTGAACAACTGTCAGAATGTGCTTTGGATCCGCTCCGACTGGCTGGGAAAAACCGGTTTGGATGTTCCAAAAACTCTGGAAGATGTGGAAAAGCTGGCCCGTACATTCCAGCAGATGAAGCTAGGTGGGGACAACACCGTGGGCATCACCACCACCAGCGACCTGTACGGCGGCTACAATTCCTCCTGGGGACTGGACACCATCTTCTCCTATTACGACGCCTATCCCGGTGTGTGGCTGGAAAAGAACGGCGCGCCTGTATATGGTTCCACGCAGCCGGAAGTCAAAAATGCGCTGAGCACGCTGCGCCGCTGGTACGCCGAGGGCATTCTGGACAGGGAATTCGCCGTGCGCGATGAATCCGCCCGCCAGTCCCTCATCGGCAAGGGCCAGTGCGGCATGTATTTCGGCGTGTGGTGGCCCTCCAACGGAGTTGCAGACGCGGTGGAGCTGGATGAGAACGCGGACTGGATTGCGGTCAGCGCACCGCTGGATGGCGAGGGCCGTCTGAAATCCCCCCAGAACGATCCTCTGCAGGAAATTGTGGTGGTCAGCAAGAACTGCGCCCACCCCGAAGCGGTGATCAAGGCCCTCAATGCAGGGTATGACGTGCTGCGCTGCAACACCAGCAGCACCAACCCTTATGCGGAAGAGGCGGCGGAAGCCTACAACTATTTCTTTGAAACCTCTCCCCAGGCGTGGGGCGCCATGACGGTGGACATCGAGGTCAACTATTCCGACGTGGTGGGCCGGGTGGCCAAGGATCTGAACGCCGCTGTGGAGGCGCAGGACCCCTCGTTGCTGACGGTGGCCGGCTATGAAGCCTCCTACGAGTATATTCTGTACGACGTGCTGCATCCAAAAGAAAATCGGGTGTACTACCATGAGCGCCTGGCTCGCATTGTGGGGGCCGCGGCCGCCAGCGACGGCACCCTTAAGCTGGTGCCTACCTGCTTCTACGGCACCACCCGCACCATGTCCACCCTCTGGTCCTCCCTGAAGAAGATGGAAAACGACGCCATGCTGAAGATCGTCATGGGGGAGGAACCGGTGGACTCCTACGACAAGTTCGTGGAAAAATGGAAATCCGCCGGTGGAAACCAGATCACCGCCGAGGTGAAGCAGGCCATATCCTGACGGCTGTCCACACAGAGGAGAAAACACCATGAATAAAACGCTTTCTATGTCTCCCCGGAAAACCCGCCGGAAAAAGCGGCTGAATACCGAGGTGATCAGCTACAATCTGCTTATGCTGCCGGGCATGGTGTTGCTGCTGATCTTCGCCGTTCTGCCCATGATTGGCATTGTCATCGCCTTCCAGCATTTCATCCCCGCCAAAGGGATTTTCGGCTCCGAATGGGTGGGGCTGGAGAACTTCCGCCTGATTTTCAACCTGCCGGACAGCTGGATCGTGCTGCGCAACACCCTGATCCTGGCCATATCAAAAATGGTCATCGGTACAGTGGTGCCCATCTTTTTCGCCCTGATCCTCAACGAGATCCACTGCATGCCCTACAAGAAATTCGCGCAGACGGCGGTATATATGCCTTATTTCCTCTCCTGGGTGCTGCTGGGCAGCATCTTCCTGTCCATGCTGAGCACCGACGGGGTCATTAACGCAGTCATCCGCGGCTTTGGCGGAGAGCCCATCATGTTCATGGCCAGCAATAAATGGGCGCCGGTCATTGTAGTGGTCACCGACTGCTGGAAGAACTTTGGATACGGCTCCATCATCTATTTGGCGGCCCTGTCCGGGGTGAACGTAAACCTGTATGAGTCGGCCGCCATGGACGGAGCCAACCGCCTGAAGCAGATCTGGCACGTGACCCTGCCCGCGATAATCCCCACTATTGTGCTGGTGGCGACACTCAGCTTGGGCAATGTGCTCAACGCCGGTTTCGACCAGATCTACAACATGTACAATCCTCTGGTGTACGAATCCATCGACATCATCGACACCTTTGTATACCGCATCGGTCTGGTGGATATGCAGTATGGTCTGTCCACAGCGGTGGGGCTGTTCAAATCGGTGGTCAGCATGGTGCTCATCATCCTCTCCTACTGGCTGGCCCGGAAATGGACCGGCTACCGGATATTCTGAGAAAGGACGGGTCAACGTGGTCAAAAGCCAAGCGATCTCCGACCGCATTCTCTCCCTAGTGTGCCATGTGCTAGTGACCTTGGGCGTGCTGCTGTGTCTGCTGCCCATTGTTCATACCCTGGCCCTGTCCCTTTCGGACAAAGCCTCTGCAACGGCCGGGCTGGTGGGGCTGTGGCCGGTGAATTTCACCGGCGCCGCCTACGCCGCCATTCTGAGAGATAAACAGTTTTTTACCGCTCTGGGCAATTCCCTGCTGCGGGTGGGCCTAGGCGTGCCGATCAACGTGCTGTTCTGCATCATCATGGGGTACCCCCTATCCAGAAGCAAAAAGCAGTTCCCCCAGCGGAACATCTACATGTGGTTCCTGGTGTTCACCATGTTGTTCAGCGGCGGCATGGTTCCCGCGTATATCCTCATTTATGAGTTGAACCTGCTGGATTCCATTTGGGCGCTGATCCTTCCTAGCGCTGTGGGGGCCTATAACATCATTCTGGTCATGAACTATTTCAAAAATCTCCCCGGCGAACTGGACGAGGCAGCCCGCATCGATGGCGCGGGTGCTATGCGCATCATGTGGAGTATCTACGTGCCGCTGGCCCTGCCGGTCATCGCCACCGTGGCCCTGTTCTCCTTCGTGGGGCATTGGAACGCCTGGTTTGACGCATCCATTTATATGGAATCCCAGTCCAAGATACCGCTGCAGACCTACATCCAGCAGCTGGTTGTGGAAAGCAGTGTGTCCTCCAGTCTTTCGCCGCAGGAGCAGATGATGCTGGCGGAGGTGTCGGGAAAATCCTTCAATGCGGCCAAGGTGTTTGTCACGATGCTGCCGCTGCTGCTGATCTATCCCTTTGTCCAGCGCTATTTCGTGCAGGGCATTGTTATCGGATCAGTCAAGGAATAATATTGTGCCGGCCCCGCCTTGTTTCGAGATGAGGCGGCCGCATTCCAATCAACGGAAAGGACAGGACATGAGAATGAGAAAACAACGAAGAGGGTGGGCGTTGCTGCTGGCCGGGGTTCTGCTATTGAGTTGCGCATCCTGCAATCCCGCCACTCCTGCGTCCTCCGGAGAGCCAGAGGTAAGCGAACCGGTGCCGGTGGGGCAGCGGGACAAGGTGGTCAGCCTCAACGGCCAGTGGGATCTGTATGTGGATACCATTGAAAAGGTCACAGTGGCGAAGAACAAGGTTTCCGCGGGCAGCCAGCGGGTTGCTCTGAACGCCGGCATTGTCTGCGGCACGGTTCTGACGGTCAAGGAGCTGCCGGCGTCCGCCTATTATAAGATCCGGGCGTATGTGCAGATAGATCCCGACTGTATCCCGGCGCAGGGGCAGAACGGTTGCCGGATGGGCGTGCGGCTCAACGGCGGAGAGTGGACATATACCGATGTCTCTTACTATATGAACGGCACCCCCCACTGGGTGGATCTGTCCTTGCGGGTTTCGGATCTGAAAGAGGGGGAAAACAAGGTGGAGCTGTGTTCCACCATGACGGGGGAAGTCTATCTCCTGGCGGACAATATTGCCGGCAGCAAGGCTTTCACCGCACAGGGAGACTCGATAATCGCCGAAACGGACCGGGAATACGGCATCCAGATCAAGGCCGCCCAATGCGGTGACAAATGGGTAGAAACCGCCGTCCCCGCGGCTGCGGAAAAGACGGTGACGCTGAGCCATATGCAGGATGTCCGGCCGGACAACTACAACGGCGTGGTGTGGTACCGGCGGAGTTTCTCGCTGGAAACGGTACAGAATCAGGACTGGTGGCTGTGTTTCGACGCCGTGGACTACAAGGCTGAGGTATGGCTGAACGGCTATTTTCTCGGCTCCCATGAGGGGGGCTACACCGGTTTCGATTACTGTCTCAGCACCCTGCCGGAGGGGGTTCTGGTCTCCGGGGATAATGAACTGGTGGTCCGGGTCATCGATCAAGACTGGAACAACGGTCTGACCGATGACGATATACACATCAAGGAAACGCTGGCGGGCTTTGTCCAGGATACGCGCAAGCTCAACTACTGCGGCATCTGGCAGAACGTATATCTGGAAGCGCGGGGCACCGTGTTGTCGCAGGACTTGTTTGTGGAGACGCTGGATATCGCTTCCGGCGCGGTGCAGGTGGGGGTGACCCTAGTCAATGCGCAGGCGCAGCCCCGTACCGTGACGGTGAAGACCGCCGTTGCCGATGGCCCGTCCGCCGAGAATACCTATACAGTACCCGCCTGCGGCACCCTGCCCGTCACTATGCAGATGACCATAGCCAATCCCCATTTATGGACAGCCAACGATCCCTACCGGTATACGCTGACCGCCACGGTGACGGATGGGGATTCCGTCGACAGCCTGTCCCAGAAATTCGGGATACGGACCGTGGCGGTGGAGGGTACCAAGGTGCTGGTCAACGGGGAGGCGGTGTTTCTCACCGGTATGCTCCATTGGGGCAGCTATTATGATAACTACACCCCGGCAGTAAGCATGGAACAGATTCGAAAGGAGATCACGGCCCTGAAGGAGGATGGCTTCAATGCGATCAAGTACTGCCTGCTGTCGCCCCCAAACTATGTGCTGGAGCTGTGCGACGAGCTGGGAATGTATGTGTACATCGAATATCCCATTTGGAACGTCACCGAATCCGCGGCCTTTTTCGAGCGGGCCTATCTCCAGATGATGGAAATGGTGGTCAAGGATCGGCGATTTGCCAGTGTCATTATGACCGACTTCAACTGCGAGGATCTGGAGTTCACGCCGGAAATGGACCAAGACGTGGCGCCCAACCGGCTGTACACTGACAACAGTTCCAACGGCGAACACCGGTATGGGAATTTTGCCACCTGCCATCCGTATTATCAGGTCAACTGCTATGAGGATATGCTGAACGGATGGATTCAGAAACGGGGCGACCAGCCCCTGATTCTGGGAGAATTTGCCGACATTTCGGTGCTGCGGGACCTGACGGATCTGAAGGAAAAGGAGAGCCCGGACTATTCCTGGTACCACGACTATTACCAGGACTACGACCAGGCGGCCATTATGCGGGAATTCGGGTATTCCGAGGAGGAGATCACCCGCATCATCGGGCAGTCGGTGCTCAACGCCCAGGAACTGCGGAAGTATTACATCGAGGCCAGCAAGAAGAACAACCATGTGGCGGGTCTGTTCCTGACTCATATATGCGAAAGCCCCAACGGCTGGGCGGACGGCTGGTTCGACGATTTGGGGGAAAAGCATTTCGACCCGGATGTCATCCGCCCGGCGGCTGGGGAAAATGCGTTGCTCTTTGAACGCAGCACACTAAATTATTGGGCGGGCCAGTCCTATACCGTGGGGGCGGGTCTCTCCCTGTACGGGGGGAAAGACCTGGAGAACGCGGCGGTGACGTATACTCTGTCAACCGACGGCAAGGCGGTGGACAGCGGCACGGTGAAAGATGGTCTGAGTTTTGAGAACGGAAGGTATTATCGGGTAGGGGATGTTCCCCTGCAATTCCCCCGGTCGGATCAGGCGGTGCGCTACACCTTGACGCTGATGCTGACCGAGGGCGGCCAGAGCGTGAACGCCAATTCCTGGGATGTATGGGCCTATCCCTCTGACGTATACAACGGCGGAGACATTGCGGTGTACGATCCCCACAATCGATTGGGCCTGACGCAGAAATATCCCAACGCCCAGGCGTTCAGGGGGGCCTCCACGTCCGCTAAAGTGGTGGTCGCCACCGAGATGAATTCCAGCCTGCTGAGCTACATGTCCGGCGGAGGCCGGGTGGTGTACGCCGGACAGGGCTCCGGCCCCATTCAGGCGGTGAACAACTGGGATTACAACCGCTTCTCCTTCGCATATCTGCCCCAGAGCGACAATGCCCTGACCAAATCGCTGCAAAATCTGGGCTACGGCGGACTCCAGTTTCTGGATCTGGCCACCCAGTGGCATCTGGAAGGTTCCGACACCCCCGCGGGCAATCTGATCGGGAGATACGCCACCACCGAGGGCAGCATCGGCTCCTATCTGGGGGAATATTCCATTGGGGAAGGAATCTTGCTGCAAACCACTCTGCGGCTGGACAGCGAAGGTTTTGTGCTGGGCGGCGGGCTGCTGACCCACGAGTCCCTGTCCGCTCCCGCGCAGGAGAATGTGCTGGGTACGTATCTGCTAGATCAAATGGTACGCTATTTGTACGAAAAATAATTATGGGAAGCAAAATACCGCCTGAATCCTTCAAGCGGTATTTCCCATTGGAAAGGAATGGTCAGTAGCATGAAAAGAGTTTGGGGCATCCTGCTCAGCGCGGCCCTCTGCCTGGGAATTTTGTCCGGCTGCAACAAGCCGGCGGATCCCTCTTCCAGTACTATGGAAGAGCTTTCCTCCACAGCATCAACCGAGGACAGCGGCGTGGTATACGATAAGGGAGACATGGATGAAACCACCACCCCAGTGCTAAAAATCCGGGTCAACGAGACCTATTGGAAATATGTGGACCTGACGGAGTATCTGGGCCAGGACAACGCGTGGATCCGGACGGATATCGATATGAAATATCTCACCCAGGGCATCAACCAGATCGCTCTGAATTCCAACACCTACAGTTACGGCAATAAAACCGAAAAGAGTCTGGACATCTATTATTCTCTGTGCAGCGGCGACGCTTTCGACACCTTTATTTCCGAGGATGTTATGAACACATGGGATGTGCTCAGTGACCGTTACGCCAATATCACTCTGGAACTGCAGAATGCCGCTGGGGAGTGGGAAACCATCTCCTACAATTCCCTGATCACCCAGGATGACTCGGTGGTGGTGGGCACCTTTGTTCCCAGCGACACCATCTTCAATGTGTGCCGCAACCTGACGGTGGAGTCGCTGGAGGGGTATACTGCGGCCCGGGTGGCGGTGAACCTCCACGTGGGCTCCGATCTGATGCAGGAACCGGAACCGGAGGCGCCGGATGAAGAGGATCCGGGGGATCCTCTGGACGATGTGGCGCCGGTGCTGAAAGTGAAGCTGAACAACACCATTTGGGCGAGGCTGGATCTGACCAATTACGCTGGCAAGGATGACGTTTGGGTTACTGTGCCCCTGAATTTTGAAAAGATGAAGGCCGGCAATAACCGGATCACAGTGGATTCCAACGTGTACAATACAGCGGACTTCAGCTCCCACAGCGTGGACCTGTATTTCACCAGCTCCATCAAGGGGGACAGCGCCGTGTCCAGCGATGGCATGGTGTATTGGGAGCCGATCAGCGATCGGGTGTGCAACATCGCCCTGGAGCTCCGCGACAGAGAGACGGGGGAATGGATCCGACCGGAGGAGGAAACCTTCGGCACCGATACGCATACGGTTATCGGCACCTTCAACGGCGGGGATTATCAGACCACCTACAACATGCGCCGCACTTTCTTTGTGGATTCTCTGGACCAATATGATGACGTGCGGGCGGCTATCCATCTCCATGTGGGAAAAAACGTGGCGGAGAAGGAGGATGTGCAGGAACCGGATGTCCCCAGCCCGCTGGATACGACGGTGCCGGTGCTGAAGCTCAACGTCAACGGCTCTGCCTATGAGCGAGTTGACCTGACGCCTGTTCTGGGGCAGGAGAATACCTGGGTGACGGTGCCTGTGGATTTTGCCAAGCTGCGTACCGGCCTCAACCGCATCATCGTGGATTCCAATGTGGACAATGTGAGCAATTTCAGCGACAACAGTCTGGATTTGTATTTCACTGACTCCACCAAAGGAGATAGTGCCGTGTCCACCGACGGCATGGTGAACTGGATGGACATCGACAACCGGGTGTGCAACATCTCGCTGGAGCTGCGCAACGCCTCCAGCGGGAACTGGGAGAAGGTCACAAAGGAGGAGTTCAACACCTTTGAGCACACTGTCATCGGCCAGTTCAGCGCCAACGCTTGGATGGAACAGTACAACATGCGCCGGTCGTTCCAGATCGACAACCTGGAGAGGTATAACGAGGCCCGGGTTTTGGTCAACCTCCATGTGGGAAGCGATCTGAAATTAAAATAATGATTGCTGTGAACAGTAATCAAACGATCTCAAATTTCCCGGAGGATAGAATATGTACCGTATTTTGATCGTGGACGATGAAAAGATGGAGCGGGACGGGGTGGAATTTCTGATCCGCCGCCGCTCTCTGCCCGTGCGCATTCGCCAGGCGCAAAACGGCCAGGAGGCCCTAGACATGTGGCGCGAGGAGCCGGACGACATCGTGTTCATGGACATCAAAATGCCGGTGATGAACGGCATCGAGCTGTGCAGAAGCATCCGGGAAAGCAACGGGAATACGGTGCTGGTGGTGCTCAGCGCCTATGGGGATTTCGCCTATACACAGAAGGCCATCCAGATACGGGTGGACGATTATCTGCTCAAGCCTGTCAGCATCGAAGAGTTTGACAATGTGCTGGACAACGCCATGGATCTGGTCCGGCAGCGGCGCAGCAGGGAGGTGGAGAATTCGCCGCCTGCCAGCCTGTCCGAATACCGGCAGGATAAGCAGGTGGCCGATTCTCTGGCCCGACTGGGAGACCACAATCGGGAAAGGAGAATAATTGCCGAGGTCATTCATCAGGTGGAGGAGCACTATGCGGAAAACATCGGCTTGGAATGGGCCGCCTCCCGGGTGGATTTATCTCCTGGATATCTCAGCGGCTTCTTTAAGCGGGCGTTCGGTAAAAGCTTCACCCAGTATCTCACCGGGGTGCGTATGAAGAAAGCAAAAGAGTATCTGACCGATACGCACATGCGAATCGCGGACATAAGCACAGCTGTGGGCTACAGCAATCCCTCCTACTTTTGTCTGCAATTTAAAAAATTCTACGGCGTCACCGCCAACCAAATGCGGGATGAGGGGGAACCTGAAAAACCGGCCTCTACGAAAGGATGAGCCATGGATATGAAACGTCTGCTGCACCTGTTCAATAACTGCCGCCTGCGGACCAAACTGCTCATCTCCTATGTGTCGCTGGTGGTAATTCTGCTGGTATTTTGGGGAGGCAGCGCTTATAACCAGATCAACCGTCATCTGTTGGAAAACGCCCGGTCGGATTTTCACAATACCTTTTCCTTTGCCTGTCTGCTGCTGGAAAACAAAATCGCCCGCGCAGAGAGGACCTTGACCCTGATGGCCGAGGACCCCAGCGTATCCGGGACCTTCAGCACCATGTATCTCAGCCAGTTTCAGCAGGCTCAATCTCTGCTGGACCGGTTCGATCCTCTGCTGGCCAACGTCAATCAACAGAACGAATACCTGTCAGGGGTGCGCATTTATACCTATTACGGCCTCAAGGGTACCCGCAGCTACATAAAGGACGCTGCCGCCGTCACCGGGACGGAGGCGGAATATCTGAGTTGCGGCAGCGATCCCCGCTGGTGGTTCGACGGGGAGAATCTGACCATTTCGGTGAAATCGGTGAACCAGAATCAGCCGCAGTACGCCGCCACCGTCACCTATTTGATCGATCGGGAGATTTTCTTTGGCGACTGCCTGCAGGATCAGAATCTCGATTACCGGTTTCTGGTGTACGGAGATGACGGACGGGAGCTGTTCTGTCAGGAATCCATAACCGATGAGGCGGTCTGGTACGGAAATGGTCGCCATTTGCTCCAGGAGGAACAGACCATTCCCACAGGTTGGCGGGTATCGCTGGAGATCAACGCGGATCCCATGATGGTGCCTGTCACCGCCACCTTGCGCTCCACCCTGATTGCAGTGGCTATCGCCCTGCTGCTTATCATTCCTTTGATTATGCTGCTGTCCTTCAGTTTCTCCAAGCGGATACGGGTGCTCAAGGAACAGGTGGCCCAAATTGTCCCCCGCAAATATGAGATGGACATCTCCTCGCCGAACAAGGATGAAATCGGTGACATCACCAATGCAGTAGGGTCGTTGGTGCAGGATACCCGACAGATTATTCTTGAGTCATATCAGGAAACCATAGCCCGCCGGGACGCCCAGATTCAGGCGCTGCAGGCCCAGATCAATCCGCATTTCCTGTATAACACCCTCTCCAATCTCAACTGGCGGGCCATCGCCAGATCCGACCTGGATACCAGCAACCTGCTCAACGCCCTCTCTCGGTTTTACCGTCTGTCCCTTAATAACGGCCGGATCATCTCCACCATTTCCCAGGAACTGGAGCATGTGCGGCTGTATATGCGCATCCAGTGCGGCATCCACGGGACGGAGCTGGCTGAGGAGGCCTATGAGGTGGACGAGGATCTGCTGGACTACGAAATGCCCAGCATCATCCTGCAGCCTCTGGTGGAAAACGCCGTGGAGCACGGCATCGGCGCCGTGGGCTTTGAAAACGGCCGGCTGAACATCTGCGTCCACGAGGAGGAGGGCAACATCGTCATCAGAGTGTGCGACAACGGCCCGGGCATGAGCCCGGCGGCGGCGGCAGCCGTCCTGGAGCAGGAGAGCGAGGCGCCCGGCTACGGCCTGCGCAACGTATACCGCCGGCTGCATCTATTCTTCGACAATCAGTGCGACATGCGTTTTGATGAGACTCCCGGCGGAGGCAGCACCGTGGTGCTGGAGATACCGCCTTATGTACAGCCGTAACAGAAAGGAAACTGTCAAATGAAGCTCAAGACCATATATTATCTCAACGGCACCCACTGGGACCGGGAATGGTATAAATCCTTCCAGGGCTTCCGGTACATGCTCATGGACGTGTTGGACGAGGTCATCGATACCCTGGAAAAGGATCCGGATTTTCAACTGTATATTCTGGATGGGCAGACCGCCGTGCTGGACGATTATCTGGAAATCTCCCCGCAGCAGCGCCCGCGTCTGGAAAAGCTGATCCGGGAGAACCGGATCGCGGTGGGACCTTGGTACACTATGCCGGATGAGTTTCTCCCTTCGGGGGAAAGCCTGATCCGCAATCTGCTGACAGGCCATAAAAAGGCCCAGGAATACGGGGCCGCCTCCGCGATGAAATACGGCTATATCTGCGATATCTTCGGCCACATCGCCCAGCTTCCCCAGCTGCTGGCCGGCTTTGGCATCCACGGAGCGCTGATACAGCGCGGCTGCAATCAGGATACCTGTCCGCCCCATTTCCGCTGGCGGTCTCCCGATGGCACCGAGTGCCTGGTCTATCGGACACCGGAGGATTTCGGATACGGTGCCTTTTATCACTATGCCACCGAACCCTATAACCAAGGCTGGGACAAAAGCTTCGACAGCCTGATGGACAGAGCGGTGAAAGAAATCGACCGGGAGGCCGCCGGCCTCAACGCTCCCTTTCTGGTGCTGGACGATGCCCTGGATCATCAGCACATCACCAAAGCCGCACCATGGCTGGCCAAAAAGCTCAGTGAGCATTACGGCTGCCGGGTGGTGTTCCAGCCGCTGGATCAATTGGTCCGGGAACTGGAGCTCTATCGGGATCAGCTCCCGGTGAAGGAGGGGGAACTGGCGGAGACCAGTCATCTGGCGGTGGGAACCAACATCCTGCTGACCTATATCCTGTCCAGCCGCTATGATATCAAGAAAGCCAACGACCAAACCCAGACCCTATGGGAAAAATGGGCGGAGCCTTTGGCCGCCATACACAGCATTACCGGCCGCCGGATCCGTCCCGGTTTCCGCCGCACCGCCTATCTGGAGCTGATGCGCAACCACGCCCACGATTCCCTCTGCGGCTGTTCGGTGGAAGAAGTTCACCGGGATATGCATTACCGGTTCCGGCAGGCTTCCGCCATTGCGGAGGAGATCATCGATGACTGTCTGCGCCAGGACGTGGCGGCGCTGACCCACAACGACAACCCGCAGCAGATGATTGTCCGGCTGTACCATCCCCTGCCTTACCAAAGCCGCCAGACCATCCGGGTGCGTCTGTGCTTTGAACGGAATTTCCCATCCACCTTCTCGGAAGGGGAACGGGAGTATGAGCGCAAACCGAATTTCGAGCTGCGGGACAAGGAGGGGAATACGATTCCCTACACCCTGTGCAGCGTGCGGCATGAGCGGATTCAAAAGACGCCCACCCAGTATGTGGTGGATTATGCAGACATCTGTTTTACCGCGGACCTGGCCCCCTGCGGCTACACCGAGTATGCGGTGATCCCCGCTGACAAGACGCGACGGGTGCGGTACATCGAAAGCCAGTGTGTGGCCCCTTTGACTGCCCAGAACCGGTTCCTGCGCCTGACGGTGGAGCCGGATGGCACCGTTTCCCTGATCGACAGGCGCACCGGCCGGGAGTTCCGCCGCCTGCTCAGCTATATGGACGATGGCGAGATCGGGGACGGATGGATGCACATCCGCCCGGCCGCCGACAGCATTGTGTACAGCGAGGGGTCCCCCTGCCGAGTGGAGAAGCTGTATGACGGCCCGGCGGAGACCGCTTTCCGGATCACAACGGAACTCCGGCTGCCCAAACGGATGAGCTATGAGGGCGGAGGCATCCGGCGCAGTGAAGAGCTGGAGACGGTATCCATTGCCGCCACCCTGCGTCTGGGGGCGGATAACCCCTATGTGGAGGTGGAGACAATGGTGGACAACACCGCCATGGACCACCGCCTGAAGGTGCTGATCCCGACAGATACCGAAGGGGATACCTATCTGGCGGGACAGGCGTTCACCCTCCTGACCCGTCCGGTGGGCGGTCTGCCGGAGACCGGGGACTGGAAGGAACCGCAGTACGGCGACCGGAACTTCGACGGCATCGCGGCTAAACGGGATGCCCCCGGCGAAGGGCTGGCGTTCCTCTCCGAAGCCGGGCTCCACGAGGTGGAAGCCATGGAGGATGAGCACTATACTCGGGCGGTGACCCTGTACCGCGGCTTTGCCAACACCGTGGGTACCAACGACTATGATCAAATGGACGGCCAGCTGCTGCAAAAGCTCACCTTCCGCTACCGGATTATGCCGCTGAC
>ENA-UONZ01001551-UONZ01001551.1-human-gut-metagenome-genome-assembly--contig:-C93old-NODE-1551-length-23919-cov-39.700260_pt1 | contig 23919 bp, 19 predicted proteins | sample MGYA00242468_ERZ724015 | MGnify/ENA metagenome assembly ERZ724015
CCGCACCTCGCTCGCCGTATCGGCACTTAGAATTATGCGGTATTGCCTTAGGAATGAGCAATTAGGAATTGGGGCTGCCTGATTACTAAATGCTTATTGTGACGATTTCTGGGGCTGACTTCTTTTAGCTTCTTTTCTCTATTACTTTAACGATTCTTCAATACAAACTAAAAAGCGTGGGCCTGCCAACCGACAGGCCCACGCTTTTGCACACCCAACATATTTATTATACCACATTCGTCAAGGCAATATCTATCCATAACATGCACGAATAATTCATATTTTGTTTGGGATATCTGCGAATAGACAAATTCCTTAGGGTATTGTATAGTATAGTCACAGAAAGAAAACAGCCGGAGATAAGGAGCTAAAAGCTCCAAGCAAAAGCCACTTTCAATAGCATCGGAACAAGGCACGGCGGTTTTCCCGACAGCTTCAAGCAGATTTCGCAAAGGCTTCCAGTAAGAGGTCTAAATGGGAACACTTGAAGAACTCCGGGAAAGCAGGGACCGGGAGGCTACCGAAGGACTTGAAAGTAAGATGGCAAAGCCGGCAGGATTCGTAAGGAAGGAGGCTCAAGTCCAATGGCTAATTTCAAAGATCCCATTCATCACCGGCGGGCCTGGGCCTGCTGAAAGCAAACGAACCTCATTAACAGCCGCAGGTCATTACCTGTAAAAGATATAAAAGTTAAGATGCAAGGTTCGTAGCTTGCTTAAAATGCAGTGCTCAGGAAATCCCGTCAGAAAAAGTTCCCCGCGTTTACATAGATTAGATGAAGAACTGACGACAGGATTCTAAATAGAAAATTACAGGTTCAAAACCTGGTACGCAAAAGCGTAAATAGAAACCCAGAATCACCGGTGATTGTTATGAAAGATCTAACTCCGCCGAACAAATAATGCTTCACCTGATCTGGCTGGTGCAAGCGCACCGCCCCCAAAAGGAGAAACTCCGATGTACTAGAGCAAAGAGGAATCAACCTCTGGCATCAAATTCAGGTACCCTGCACAAAATTATTGAAGTTCACTTCCCCGTTCCACAGATGCACCAAGAATCGTTTTCCTTGCAAAATGTTTCCAGGCAGCAAATAACGAACCAAAGGGAATCAGAAATTTCAAGCAAACGCAAAATCATCGAACAACAGCGAATGAAACCCGTTTCCGATTTGCAAAACAAAGAAAACCAGGTTTAAAAACATTCGATCAAAGTTAAAGGATGAGGTTGCCATGAAAATGTGCAAACGGTCCGAAAAATAATACAATCGGGTATGAGGCTATGACTCCAATCAAGTAAGTTCGCTCCAGCGCCATAAGGGTAGAAGGCGCTGGAGCTTTTTTGTTGTGTTGTGCCGGATGTTTCCGGTCTGCTTATCTTCTCTCGTTTACTTTTGTCTGCATCATTTTTGATTTGCTGCCGCGCTCTAACGCAGCAAATCACTCTAAACACGGCTCTCCCTCCGCCCACAACATTGCACTGTGCGGCGGAGAGTTTTTATGTTTGCGGGCTTTTGTGGAGTATTACGGTACCGGTATTCCATCGCAATTTCGGTTTTCTGAATTTTATTGTTGACATTTCTGTAATATTGCGTTATGATAGCCACAAGGTCCAGAATTTTACAGAACACTGGAATGATAGGTTTTTCGCTATCTTTTTATTGTTCTGTATAATGCCCAAATCGGCGGCTGCCGGGCTGCGTTTTACGTTTAGGATTTCTTTTCCCAATATCGTTCACCTGCCTTAAAGTGTATTTGAAAACAAGAAAAAGATGGATATTTCGCAAACACAAGCAGGATGTAAGGCAAAGAGTCACAGGAATCCTTTGTGGATTCCAAGGCTTTTTAAGGCAAAATCCCACTATGTTTGTAGAAATAGACTAAATTTTTGACTTTTCAGATACACCTTAGGATTCCGGTATTTCCGCTGTAAGTTTTGTTTGGCGTTCCCTTGGCAGAGGGTACACCAAAATTCTCTTGTTCACCTTTTTTCTTCGTGAAGTGTGCAGCAGCGCTTCACCATTTTTTAGCCATTGTGATTACAGATTTCTGTTACATTAAAGGAGGCTTTATGGAACAACTTACGATTGATACCGGCCTGCGCGAATACGCGGTCAATGGCGGGCCGGAGCACGGCGGCGGAGTGCTGCGCTTTAACCCCAGCGACCCCAATGTTTACAGCCGTTTTTGCACCCTGCAAAATCAGCTGCAAGAGCTGGAACAGCAGGTGCAGGCGCAAAGCCCCACTGGGACCGATGCCATACAGCTGCTGGCCCAGGCGGATCAGCGCGCCAAGGGGCTGCTGGCGGAAGTATTTGGCCCCGGCAATGATTTTGACGCCATGCTGGGCGGCACCAATCTGCTGGCGGTTGCCGGCAACGGCGAGCGGGTCATCACCAATCTGTTTGCGGCATTGCAGCCCATTCTGGAAGCCGGTGCCCGCCAGTGCGCGGATGCCAAAGCCACGCTGGCCGTGCAGCAGGCCCAGGCAGCGCGCGCCGCGCGCGGGGTGCAGGTATGAGCAGCTGGCGGCTGCCCACCCGGCTGGAGGTTGGCGGAAAAGTATATCCGATTCATTCGGATTACCGCGATATTCTGGATATTCTGCATCGGTTGAACGATGCCAGCGAGCCGGAATTCATCCGCTGGCGGGTGGCTCTGGCCCTATTTTATGAGGGCGATCTGCCGCGCAGCGACTATCCGGAGGCCATGCAGAAGCTGGCAGATTTTTTGAACTGCGGGCAAACGCTGCCCCGCTCCCCTGCCCCGCCGCTGTTGGACTGGGAACAGGACGCCCCGCTGATTGCCGCCGACATCAACAAAGCCGCCGGGTGCGAAGTGCGCGCCCTGCCTTATCTGCACTGGTGGACCTTTATGGCCTGGTTCAACAGCATTGGGGACGGCCAGCTGGCTACCCTGCTGCGGGTGCGCAGCAAGCTGCACCACGGCCAAAAATTGCAGCCGTGGGAACAGGACTACTACCGCAAAAACAAAGCCATGGTTGACCTGCGCCCCCGCCTGAGTCCGGCAGAGATAGCGGAACGCCAGCGGCTGCAGCGCCTGTTGGCCAATTAAGTCCCCATAAGGAGGTAGATGCTTTTGCCAAAATCCTATGCAGGCAGCCTTCAGGTTGCCCTGTCTACACAAACAACTACCCACACCGCGCAGCAGCCGCTGAACGGCCTGCGCACTGCCCTGAAAAAAATAAGCCGCAGTGTAAACGCTGCGTTCTCCGCCGTGCCGGTGGCAAAGTTTGAGCAGCAGACCGCCGCAGCAGCAGTCAGCGCCAACAAAGCCGCCAAAGCCCAGGCCAAACTTGCCAGTGGCACCACCAAAGCAGCCAAGGCCGCCAAACGCAGCGTTGCGGAATTTGATGAGCTGGACCGGCTGCAGGCTTCTCTTGCCGAAAGTGCCGGAGCTGCGGCGGCTTCCACCATCCGCAAAAGCAGCAGCGCTGCAACAATCAAAGCCGCAGATGCCGAACCGCCACAGTTAAGTCCGCCGGCTCTATTAAACCAGCAGCTGCAAAATTTCTGGGCCACATTACAGGCTGTGCTTGCCCCCGCCGCCGCGCTGTGGGATGCAGCCTGGCAGCAGATGAAAACCGCTGCCCTGACCGTTTGGCAGGATCTTTTGGGCGGCGTTCAGCTGACCTGGGCCGAGTACGGCCAGCCCATTGCCCAGAGTGCCGCCCTGGCGCTGGAAAACCTGCAAAGCATTTTTACCACCCTGTGGCAGAACGTTTTGCAGCCGATCCTTACTAACCTGATGGAGATTTTATCTACCCTCTGGTGCTCCCACCTCAAACCCCTGTGGGACGACATTCTTTTGCTGGTGGCAAGCGTTGCCAACTGCCTGCTGGACCTGTGGAACAACCTACTGGCCCCGGTGGCCAAGTGGATCATCGCCACTTTCGGCCCCGCGTTTGCTGAGGTATTCAACGCCATTGCGGACGTTGTTGGCGTGGCCGTTGGGGCTATTGCGGATGCCATCGATCTGGCCGTTGTTGTGCTGCGCGGGCTGGCGGACTTTTTAAGCGCCGTGTTCCGCGGCAACTGGGATGCTGCCTGGCAGGCCATCGGCAACACGGTCAGCACCGTCTGGGATAAGATGACGAACGCCATCAAAACCGCCGTCAATGGCATCATCGGCTTCATCAACCGGATGATCTCCGCCGTTGTGACCGGCATCAACACGGTCATCAACGCGCTGAACGGGCTTTCGTTTGATCTGCCGGACATATTCGGCGGCGGGCATGTCGGGTTTAATATCAGCACCCTGACCGCCCCGCAGATTCCCTACCTGGCGCAGGGCGCGGTCATCCCGGCCAACCGGGAGTTTCTGGCCGTGCTGGGCGACCAGAGCCACGGCACCAACGTAGAAGCCCCGCTGGACACCATCAAGCAGGCCGTGGCCGAGGTCATGGAGGACCTGCAGGCGGGCCAGATGGCTGGCTTTGAAGCCGTTGTGGCCGTGCTGCGGGAGATCCTCTCCGCCGTGTACGGCATTGAGCTGACCGACGAGGACGTAGGCCGCGCTGTACAGCGCTGGCAGCGCAAACAGGCCATTGCAACAGGAGGTGTGTGACGTGACCCTGACCAATCTGTTCCAGATCGATGGCAAATCCCTGTACGCACCGGACTGCGACATCGAACCGAGCTATTCCGACCTGGATTCCAGCGATTCCGGGCGCGACGAAGCCGGGTACATGCACCGCGAAGTGGTGCGGGAAAAGGTTGCCACCTGGCCCATCGCCTACAGCTGCCTGACGGATGACGAATACAAGTACACCATCGTGCTGTTTGCAGGCAAGGCAACGTTTCAGTTCACCCATCCCAAAGCCGGATCTTCCACCGAGACCGAAACCACCACCTGCTACTGCAGCAAATACGGCATCGCCTGGCATAACGCCAAGACGAAACAGTGGAAGAATTTGAAGTTTAACATTATCGAATGCTGACCGGAGGTGAAGTATGTACTATTCCGTTTTGCGGCTGCCAAACGGCACTGAGCTGAAAGGCGGAGAGGCTGGCAGCACCCTTAAAGCTCTTACCCTGCACACTGCGGTAAACGCCGGGCAGGAGTTCACCATCGGCTCTGCGTTTTCGGACTACATTGAAGCCGAAATCTGGGCGGACCCGGGCGGCAGTTTACAGATCACTGCCGGGGACGCCCTGACGTACTACCGGCAGGACGATGCCGGGAACCGCACCAAGGTGGGCGTTTTCTATGCTGAAAAACCCACCCGCACCAAGCGCAACAGCTACAAGGTCACGGCCTACGACACCATGTCCAAGCTGGATACGGACTTCTCCGGTTGGCTGCACGCCAATCAGGCACAGTTCCCCAAAACTATCTGGCAGCTGGTTCAGCTGGCCTGCCAGCGGGCAGGGGTTACGCTGGCCAGCAGCAGTCTGCCCATCAACGGCAGCTACAGCGTGCAGGCGTTCTACGCGGACGACCTGACCTGCCGCCAGATCATCTCCTGGGCGGCGGAAGCGGCAGGCTGCTACGCCCACATGAATGCAGACGGCAAGCTGCAATTCTTGACCTACACAGACAAGCGCAGCACTGCTAAAATCACCCCGGACGGTGCCAGCAACAGCACCGCCTATTATGCTGACAGCCTGAGCTACGAGGACTACACGGTCAAGGCCATTGAGAAAGTCCAGATCCGGCAGTCGGACAGTGACGTGGGGGTCATCTACCCCGACAGCACCACTGCCACCAACACCTATGCCGTGCAGGGCAATCTGCTGCTGACAACCGGCACCGAAGCCAACCTGAAAAGCGTTGTTCAAAACCTGTACAACGTGCTGAAAAACGTGACCTACACCCCCTGCAAAGTATCGGTGCCCAGCAGTTCCGGCCTTGCCTGCGGGCAGATCGTGCACGTTAAGGACGCACGCGGGCGGGAGTTCGACACCTACCTGATGAGCGCCACAATCTCTTCCGGCAAGGCAAGCTTTGAAAGCGTGGGCAGCGCCAGCCGGGAAAGTTCCAGCGCCGTGAACAGCCAGAGCTACAAGAACCTGACCGGCAAAATGCTGGAGATCAAGACCAGCGTGGACGGCCTGGAAGTAAAGGCCAGCGACCTGACCGGCAAGTACACCGACCTGAAAGCAACGGTGGACGGGCTTTCCTCTGAGGTGAAAAAAGACACCAAAATCACCGGCGGCGGCAACCTGATCCTGGGCAGTGAGAGCTTCAAGAACGCCCTCTCTGGCGGCCCTGGCAGCAGCGTTGTGTATGGCGATGATGGCAGCGCAACAATAACCAATGCGAACACCAACGGGTATTTTATGTTCAACACCGCGGGCGCTCGCATTATAAAAGGCGTCACATTATGCCTGTCCGTTATGTACAAACTCATTTCTGGCACCGATGCGCTGCGGCTGGGCATTACGTTTACGGGCGATAATGGCCGACATTACATTGCCTACATAAAAACCGCTGACCAGCTCGAAATTAAGCAGACAGACGGCTGGGTGCTGCGGTATGGTACATGGACCCCCGGCCAAAACGGTGTTTTGGAAAAAGCCGATTTCGACAGCAATGACAACTGCACCAATAAGTTTTCGCTGCTTCACCCCATGCTGCAATACGGCAACGCCCCTACTGCCTGGAACGCCAGCAGCGGGGACTACATAACAGAGAAAAGCGCCAAAAGCCTGATCTCCCAATCGGCGGATGAGATCAAAACGGAAGTCACCAAGTCAGTGACTGAAACGGTAACGGCCAACGTGAAGGACACCGCTACCAGCGCTGCCAATGATGCCGTTGACGGCAAGCTGCAGGACTACGCCACCACCGCAACGGTGAACAGCCTGAAAGAGGATGTCTCCAGCATCAGCCAAAAGGCGGATAGCATCAGCACCAAAGTCAGCAGCCTGGAAGAAACGACAACAACCATTTCCAACGATTTAGACAGCACAAAGCAGGAATTCAAAACCGTTAAAGAATCAGTATCCGCGATTGACCAGAAAGCCGACAGCATTACCCAGACGGTAACGCAGCGGATCACCGGCGGCAACAACATTATTGTCGGCACCGACGACTGGAACAATGCGACCCTGGATGCAGGCGGCAATGACCTGAGCAAAAAAGGAACATACACGATCAGCGGTGAATCTGTTCGCGTGACCAATAAGGCGCAGAACACCCGCTTCCACTTTGGTGCGGACAAAACGCTGGTGATTGCCAAGGGCATGACCTATTGTGCATCGGTACTGTACAAGCTCAACTCCGGAACGGACTGCCTGTTTTTGCAGTTCGAGACCAAGAGCAGCAGCGGCACAAAAAGTTATTACGGCTCCGCTTTCAAGTCGGCCCAGCAGGACATTGAGCTGGACAACGGCTGGAAGCTGCGCTGGGCGGCCTTTACGGCGACCGCTGACGGGTATGCAGATGGATTGTATGTAAGTACAGCCAACGACCGCGCCACCGTTACCAACGATCTGACCATCATGCACCCCATGGTGCAGATGGGCAATGCCCCCACTGCCTGGACGGCCAGCACCGGCGACTATCTGACCGCCAACGAAACCAAAACCGAGATCAAACAGACGTTTGACACCATCAATCTGACGGCTTCCACCAGCGGAACTTCCAGCACCATCAAGCTGACGGCAGGCGGAACAGAGATCACCAGCGCACAGATCAACCTATCCGGCGTGGTGACATTTTTGGATTTGAGCACCTGGAACCAGGACAAGACAATCATCAACGGCGGCAACATTACGACCGGGCAGATTCACAATAAGGCGCGCACAACCACTTATGACCTGGACAATGCCTGGATTCGTATGGGCAAAGATGCCGGCACTCGTGTGGACATTGACACGGGGCGCATCCGCTGGTACTGGGAAAACAACCTGACCGGTGTGTTAAGCAGCCGGTACGGCAAATCTTATATTGGCGATAACTCCCGCTACACGTTTTTAGGCTGGTTCTCCACCGGCGACCCCAGCTTTGATTATTCCACCGGCGGGGCCACCAGCGAGTTTGTGGGCATTGCCATTGACCAGGTAGATAAGGTCATCCACTGCAATGCCAGCAAGTTTGAAATCCCCGGCAGAATTGAATGCAGTTCTTTGAGCGTGAACGGGAGGGAGATTTAATGCAGAAATTCATGCAGATTTTGGCCACGTTGGCTTTGCTGTTGGTGCTTGCATTGGTCATCTCGCTTACGCTGGCAGCCTGCGGCGGCACGCGAACCGAAGATACAAGCTATCCGCGCCCGGAATATTCCGGCTCCCCGATGGCAGAAAGGGTGATGAAATGACCACAACCGCAAAAATTGAAGAACTCCAAAAGTCCGTCATCAACGCCATCAACAACAGCTGCCTGCACCCCGCTGTGGTGCGGCTGGTGCTGCTGAACGTGATCTCGATGGTGGAAGCCAGCGAGAGAGAGGTAAACAAAAGAGAAAAAGAGACAGAATCCTGAAAATTTGTTTTTTGTTCCCGCATAATCCACACAAAATATAACACATAAAAACAAGGCACCGGGCCAATTACAGGTTCGGTGCCTTGTTGTATTTATGGTGTCAGGATGCCGATCAATCTGCCATCGGCTGATGGTCCGTGATGGTGTGCTCCTGCTGGTACTTGAGCGCAGCAGCGATAAAGCCCTTGAACAGGGGATGTGCGCGGTTGGGGCGGCTCTTGAATTCGGGGTGGAACTGTACGCCCACATGGAAATCACGGCCGGGCAGCTCAACAGCTTCCACCAGGCGGCCATCCGGGCTGGTACCGGAGATCACAAGGCCGTGGTTCTGCATCTCTGCACGGTAGTCGTTGTTGAACTCATAGCGGTGGCGGTGGCGTTCGTCAATTTCTTCTTTGCCATAGCACTCACGCAGCTTGGTGCCCTCGGCGGTAATGCAGGGGTACTTGCCCAGGCGCATGGTGCCGCCCTTCGGGATGTTCCCCTGCTGGTCCGGCATCAGAGCAATAACATTGTGCTCGCCGTCCGGCGTAAACTCGCTGGAGTTGGCATCGGCATAGCCCAGCACATCGCGGGCATATTCCATAACCATAATCTGCATACCCAAGCAGATGCCAAAATACGGGATGTTCTGTTCCCGTGCATAGCGGGCGGCCTGGATCATGCCCTCAATGCCGCGGTCGCCAAAGCCGCCGGGCAGGATGATGCCATCCACACCGGAAAGCTCTTCAGCGCAGCGCTCCTGATCCAGCAGGTTTTCGCTGTCCACCCAGTGGATCTCCACTTTGGACTCATTCTCAAAGCCGGCGTGATACAGGGACTCCATTACACTCAGGTATGCGTCATGCAGCTTGACATATTTGCCAACCAGGGCAATGGTGCAGGTCTTGCTGCGGGTGGCAATGCGGGAGATCAACTCTTTCCACTCGGTCAGGTCGCTGGCCGGAGTTTCCAAGTGCAGCTGACGGCAAACAACGTTGGTCAGGCCGGCAGCTTCCAGCATCAGCGGGCACTCGTACAGGCTGGGCATGGTCAGGTTTTCAATCACGCAATCAGGGCGCACATTGCAGAACATGCTGATCTTGCGCTTGATATCGCTGCCAACGCGGCCATCGGCACGCAGCACGATGACGTTGGGGGCGATGCCCATGCCCTGCAGTTCCTTGCAGGAATGCTGGGCGGGCTTGGATTTATATTCGTCCGAGCCGGAAATGTAGGGCACCAGAACCACATGGATGTAGCAGCAGTTTTCCATGCCCTGCTCAATGCCAACCTGGCGGATGGCCTCCAGGAAAGGCTGGCTCTCAATATCACCGGTGGTACCGCCGATTTCGGTGATGACAACATCGGCTTCGGTGCTTTTGGCAAGATTGTAGATATAGCTCTTGATTTCGTTGGTAATGTGGGGAATGATCTGCACCGTCTGGCCCAGATAAGCGCCCTGGCGTTCCTTGTTCAGCACGTTCCAATAGACCTTGCCCGTCGTCAGGTTCGAGTACTTGTTCAGGTTTTCATCAATAAAGCGCTCATAATGACCCAGATCCAGGTCGGTTTCGGTTCCGTCATCAGTCACGAACACCTCGCCGTGCTGTAGCGGGCTCATGGTGCCGGGATCCACGTTGATATAAGGATCCAGCTTTTGAGAAGCCACCTTCAGGCCGCGGGTTTTCAGCAAACGGCCCAGGCTGGCTGCTGTGATGCCCTTGCCCAAGCCGGAAACCACGCCGCCAGTAACAAAAACGTACTTTGTCGCCATATATACCATCCTCTCCACAACTACCACAAATAAATGGACGCTTTATTATACATCACTTTTATTTCCAAAAGCAAGAGTCTTTTTTCCTGTTTGGTGCAAATTCTCTTGCGCACCATCGTACAATCCCCTATAATAAGTAAGATAGTATTTAAGATCATGTTGAGAAGGGAGCGTGCTTGTTTGCAAAAGCTCAAAAAAATTTTCAGCCGCCAGAACGGGTTGGTCCTGCTGCTGGTTCTGGTGGAATTTATGGTGTTGGCGCTGCGTTTTGTGGGGGATTTCCGCACAGGCGGCGTGATTGATATTACGCCGGACCTGATCATTCCCTACGCGGAGGAATGTACCAATGATGACCGCGGCGCCCGCGTGGAAAACTTTACCGGCCTGTTTGCCACCACCCGCTGGATCGACCTGCCGCGCGGCAGCTACCAGGTTTGCATCAACTATGTGAATGACGGCGAGGACGGCGAGGTCAGCTTTCTGGATGAGATCATGCCCACCGCGCAGTACGATGCCGCCAAGCTGCCCGCTGAGCGCACCCGCACGGTGTTCAGCCTGTGGATGCCCTACGGCTGTGAAACCGCACAGCTGCAGTTTACCGCGGACTGCGGCAAAAACCAGGTCATCTACATTACCGGCGCACAGATCGTACCCACCCACGCGTGGGCGTATGTGCGGCTGCTGACGGGGCTTGTGTTCTGCGCCGTACTGGACTGGGTGATCCTGTTGCTGACCCGCCGGGTCAAATTTCCCATCCATACCCTGCGCGGGCGGTATATCGCCATGGCGCTGGTGGGCATCGGCGTGTTTGCCTGCCTGCCGCTGGGGCTCGGCTACCTGACGTACGGGCACGACCTTTCCATCCACCTTTCCCGCATTGAGGGGCTGAAAGCCGGGCTGCTGGCCGGGCAGTTCCCCGTGCGCATGGACCCGGCCATCATCAACGAAAAAGGCTATCCGTTCAGCCTGATGTACTCCGATATGTTCCTGTACCCGGCTGCGGTGCTGCGCATCCTGGGTTTCAGCCTGCAAACCAGCTACAAAGTTTACGTTGCATCCATCACAGCGGCCACCGTGGGCATTACGTTTTATGCCCTGCGCAAAATGTTCCGCAGCGATTGTGCCGCGCTGCTTGGCACCGCGTTGTACACCCTTTCGTTCTACCGGCTGACCAACGTGTTTGTGCGCGCTGCAGTGGGCGAATATACCGCCATGGCGTTCCTGCCGCTGGTCGTGTATGGCCTGTGGCGGATTTATCGCCAATCCCCTGCCGATGGCAAAAAGGCCGAGCCCTGGTGCTGGCTGCCCTTTGCCCTGGGCTTTACCGGCCTGCTGCAGAGCCATCTGCTGACAACCGAACTTGCGGTGTTCTTTACCGCCGCCTTCTGCCTGCTGTATTTCAAAAAGACCTTCACCCGCCCGATGCTGCCCGCTCTGTGCAAAGCCGCCGGGGCCGCCATTGTGTGGAACCTGTGGTTTATGGTGCCGCTGCTGCAATACATGGTGCAGGGGGTGTGCCGCATCAGCGGCAAGTATGATGCCGCCTACCTGTACGACAGCTCCGTTTACCTGGGCCAGATGTTTTTGATGTTCGGCCAGAGCAGCGGCGTGGCGGAGAGCATCCAGAGCGGCATTGCGGGCGAAATGCCGCAGACGCTGGGCCTGGCACTGGCCGCGGGTGCATTCTTCTTCCTGCTGGCTGTGCTGGACCCCGCCGTGCGCAAAAGCAGCCGCGATGCCGCGCGCATTGGCAGTCTGACACTGGGCTTTGGCCTGTTGGCCGCCTGGTGCGCCAGCGACCTTTGCCCCTGGTACGCGCTGTTCCGTTGCGAACCATTGCAGGCGCTGAGCAAGACTCTGGGGAAGCTGCAGTTTGCCTGGCGGTTCTTCACCCCGGCCACCATGCTGCTGGTCGTGTGCGCCTGCTGTGCGGTGGTGCTGTACCGCAAAGTCCGGCCCGAAGCCGCCAAGGCAATGGCCGCCGCCCTGCTGGCGCTGACCATCATTCCCGCCGGGTACCTGATGTATGACAAATGCACCACCAGCGAAGCCGTTACCTACATGAGCCTTGCCGCGGTGGATGACCTGCCCGGTCAGGTGGGTGGCGGCGAATACCTGCCCACCGAGGACACCACCACCGATGACAGCGTCTGGGGCCGTCTGACCCCCGAAGCGGACGACGGCGTAGAGTTGACAGAGTACACCAAAAACGGCCTGACCATTCAGCTGGCGGCGCAGAACACCGGCGATACCGAAGCATCCATCCGGCTGCCGCTATTCTACTACCCCGGCTACCATATGACCGCTACGGACGGAGCCGCACTGACCCACAAGAACGGTTACCTGACCGTTACCCTGGCTCCCGGCTGGCAGGGCAGCGTACAGGTGCGCTGGACTGGAATGTGGTTCTGGCGCGTGGCGGACTGCATCAGCCTGCTGGGCATTGCAGCCACTGTTGTGCTGTACCGCAAAAGCCAAAAGAACGCAGCACACGTTTAACTGTCTAAACTATACCGGGCTTGTCGCCCCCAAGCGGGGTTGGCGGCCCGGTTTATTTTATTAGGCCGCATTGGGGGTTGGATGGCTCCATCCCCCAATACAAGCATTTTTCCTAAAACATCAAGGCAAACGCCAATCCGGTTTGTAATTTCTGCCAGTTGCTTTTTTTGCGTTTGGCCCGTATAATAAGCACATAAACAGCAAGGGCGCTGCGAACACAAATCCTGTTCGCAGTGCCTTTTGTTTTATAAAAAGTCCGACTTATTTGCGTGATGATACCACAGAGGAAAAGGAGTTCGGTAAGTATGGCAGCAACCGTTATGGAACTGTACGGCAGCAAAGTCTTCAACGAGCACGAAATGCGTGAGCGTCTGCCCAGCTCGACCTACAAGAGCCTGAAGGCAACCATTGAAAAGGGTCAGGCCCTTGACCTGGAAGTAGCCAATGTTGTGGCCAGCGTGATGAAGCGCTGGGCGATTGAACAGGGCGCTACCCATTACACCCACTGGTTCCAGCCCCTGACCGGCATCACCAGTGAAAAGCACGATGGTTTTGTCAGCCCCCAGCCGGACGGCACCGCCATCATGGAATTTTCCGGCAAGGAGCTCATCAAAGGCGAACCAGATGCTTCCTCCTTCCCTTCCGGCGGCCTGCGCGCCACCTGTGAAGCCCGCGGCTACACCGCATGGGACCCCACCAGCTATGCTTTTGTAAAAGATGACGTGCTGTGCATCCCCACTGCATTCTGCTCTTACACCGGCGAAGCACTGGATAAAAAGACCCCGCTACTGCGTTCCATGCAGGCCATCAGCGACCAGGCCTGCAAGGTACTGCACCTGTTCGGCAAGGATGTTGAGCGCGTTGCCACCACCGTTGGCCCGGAGCAGGAGTACTTCCTGATCCGCAAAGAGGATTACAACAAGCGCCTGGACCTGGTTCTGACCGGCCGCACCCTGTTTGGCTCTGCACCGTCCAAGGGCCAGGAACTGGAAGAGCACTACTTTGGTGTGATCCGCCCCATTGTCTCCGACTTTATGAAGGATCTGGACACCGAGCTGTGGAAGCTGGGCATCCCCGCAAAGACCAAGCACAACGAAGTTGCCCCCTGCCAGCATGAGCTCGCCCCCATTTACGATACCACCAACGTTGCCATCGACCACAACCTTCTGACCATGGAAATGATGAAGAAGATTGCCGATAAGCACGGCCTGGTCTGCCTGCAGCACGAAAAGCCGTTCGAGGGCGTTAACGGTTCCGGCAAGCACAACAACTGGTCCATCAGCACCAAGAGCGAAAACCTGCTGGATCCCGGCGATACCCCGATGGAAAACCTGCAGTTCATGGTCTTCCTGAGCGCCGTCATCAAGGCGGTTGATGAATACGCTGACCTGCTGCGTACCTCTGTTGCCACCCCCGGCAATGACCACCGCCTGGGCGCTAACGAGGCCCCTCCGGCCATCATCTCCATCTTTGTCGGCGAAGAGCTGGAAGCTGTTATCGATGCTGTCTGCACCGACAGCCCCTATGCCGGCCCTGTTAAGATGAAGATGGACCTTGGCGTTGATGTTCTGCCCAAGTTCAGCAAGGACACCACCGACCGTAACCGTACTTCTCCGTTCGCCTTTACCGGCAACAAGTTCGAGTTCCGTATGCCCGGTTCCGCTGAGAACCTGAGCGATGCCAACACCATCCTGAACACTGCTGTTGCCAAAGAGCTGAAGCAGTTTGTTGCCGATGTAGAGGGCGCTGCTGACTTTGAGTGCGCTGCCGCCGCCTGGGTCAAGAAGACCCTGAACGACCACCGCCGTGTGATCTTCAACGGCAACGGTTATTCCGAAGCCTGGGAAGCTGAGGCTGCCCGCCGTGGCCTGCCCAACCGCAAGTGCACCCCCGATGCCATGGTCGCCCTGAAGGAAGAGAAGAACATCTCCCTGATGGAAGAGTTCGGCGTTCTGACCAAGACCGAAATGCTGAGCCGTTACGAAGTTGAGATGGAGCACTACTCCAAGATTATCAACATCGAAGCCCGTACCATGCTCAAGATCGCATCCAAGCAGCTGATTCCTGCCGCCACCAGCTATATGGGCGAAGTTGCCAGCACCGCCGCAGCCAAGACCGCTGCTGTGGAAGGCATCTCCACCAAGTCCGAAGCAAAGCTGTTGACTGCACTTTCCAAATACACTGACGAGATGTCTGATGCAACCGACGCTCTGAAGGCTGTGACCGATAAGGTCAGCGCCCTGGACGATGAGACCGCTAAGGCTCATGCTTTCCATGATGAGGTTCTGCCCGCCATGGATACCCTGCGCGCCGCCGCTGACGCTGCTGAAGAGCTTGTCGATGAGGATTACTGGCCGCTGCCGTGCTACAGCCGTATGCTGTTTTACACTGAGTAAGCAGTGACCCAAAAAGCCCCCGGCAGCAAGGGTTTGTGCTTTGCACAAAATGCCGGGCACGGCTTTTTAACACGCCATTCTCCTTTTCCTATTTCTTACACCAGCTCGAAAGGCCCGCCGCGAGGTGGGCCTTTCGAGTTTAGGTAGGAGTCAGTTGAAAGTTAGGAGGGAGGAGTTAAGAGTTTATTGGGTTCAATGCTGAATAAACTCCCGGTTCCTCTTTCTGCTCAATCCGTTCCGGAACTTTGCTTTATATGCTATAATGGGATCAATCGCAAAGTGACGGGCGCACAATGTGCGCCCCTACGGAATTTCTAATTGCTAGTTCCTAATTGCATCAACTCCTCACTCCTACCTCCTAACTACTCTCCCCTCTCTGCCAACTATGTAGCTCAAACATTGGAGGATTCCACCATGAAGCATACTGCACAGGATATCCTGAACTATGTCGAAGATAACGACGTAAAATTTGTACGTCTGGCGTTCTGCGATATTTTCGGCAATCAAAAAAACATCTCTGTCTTTGCCGGGGACCTTCCCTATGCCTTCGAGCAGGGTGTCTGCTTTGACGGCAGCTCCATTGCCGGGTTTATGAACACTGAGGAGAGCGACCTTGTGCTTTGGCCGGACCCGGACACAATGACCATTCTGCCCTGGCGCCCCACCGAGGGCCGTGTAATGCGCATGTACTGCGATATCACCCTGCCCAATGGCCGCCCCTTTGCCGGCAACAGCCGCGGGTACCTGCAATCGGTGGTCAAGCGCGCCAAGGCCACGGGCCTGCGCTGCGATGTGGGCTGCGAATGTGAGTTCTATCTGTTCCAGACCGACGAGCACGGCAACCCCACCCGCATCCCGATGGACCACGGCGGATACTTTGACATTGCCCCTTTGGACAAGGCCGAGAACATCCGCCGCGAGATCTGCTTTGCCATGGAGGATATGGGCCTGCGCCCCCAGCACAGCCACCACGAAAGCGGCTTTGGCCAGAACGAAGTGGACTTTATGTATTCCACCGCGCTCAAATCGGCCGATAACCTGAATACCTTCAAAAGCACCGTCAAAGCTATTGCGGACCGCAACGGCCTGTTTGCCAGCTTTATGCCCAAGCCCATGCAGGACCAGGCCGGCAGCGGCATGCATGTGAATGTTTCCATCCACCGGGACGGCAAAAACCTGTTCCAGGGCGACATTGCCCCCGACAGCGAGGCCGGACATTTTATTGCCGGTATCCTTGCCCACGCGCGGGAGCTGACCTGCTTCTGCAACCCGATCCCCAACTCTTACACACGGTTTGGCAGCTGCGAAGCCCCCAAGTATGTGAGCTGGAGCCGCCAGAACCGCAGCCAGCTGGTGCGCCTGCCTTCCGCCACCGGCGAATTCTGCCGCCTGGAGCTGCGCAGCCCCGATCCCTCCTGCAACCCATATCTGGTCATTGGCCTGATTCTGGCCGCCGGGCTCGACGGCATTGAAAAAAAGATGCCGCTGCCCGCTCCGGTCAACCGCAATCTGTTCCACAAGAGCGCCGCCGAAGGGCTGGAAAGCCTGCCCGAAAGTCTGCGCGAAGCCATCACCATTGCCGCACAGAGTGACTTTATCGCCAAAGAGCTGCCTGTGCCACTGATGAACAAATACTTTGAATACCAGACCCAGTTGTGCCATGGTTACGAAAGTGCCCCCGACCCCCAGGCATGGGAGCGTGAAAACTGCTTTTTGAAGATTTGATGTTTCCCAAAGCAGGGCAGGTTTTGTAATTTAACAGATGGGCGGTGATGTGTTTGTGCCTTCAGCTTTGATTGCCTCTGCGGGGAACAACGCAAATGAATACCTGGCAAAGCATGTAGCGGAGCTGGGTTACCTGCGCCCCACCATTGTGGCCAGCGGCGGCGAAGCCCGCCGCCGCATGGGGGATATTGATTTCGAGGTCGTGATCATCAACACCCCCCTGCCGGACGAGTTTGGCCACGAACTTTCGACCTATGCGGTAGAAAAATCAAACGCCGGTGTCATTCTGCTTGCCAAGGCGGGCACCGCAGACCAGATTTCCGATAAATTGCAGCAGCACGGTGTGTTGGTGTTGGCAAAGCCCTTTACCGGGGTACAGTTCCGCCAGGCCGTTCAGATGGCCGCCGCCTGCTGCCGCCGCCTGGATTATCTGCGGCAGGAAAACGACAAACTGCGGGATAAGATTGCCCAGATCCGGCTGGTGGACCGTGCCAAGTGCTATCTGATCGAGCACAAGGGCATGAGCGAAGCGGAAGCCCACCGCATGATTGAAAAGACCGCCATGGATACCCGCCGCGACCGTGCAGAGGTTGCCGCAGAGATCTTGGAAGAAGAGTAAACGCAAATGCGGCAGGCGCAAAAACCTGCCGCATTTTTTCAGCCTATTTTCAGCTAATTGTGGTATACTGTATCTATAAATTGAAGAAAGCCGAAGGAGATTTGCCGGTGAATATCCTGATTGTAGCGGACGAACCCCGGCCAGACCGTGCAGGGGAATGCCGCCTCCCTGCATCGGTTGGCGGTGATCCTGCTGGATAATGCCATCAAGTACGCGGGCACCGGCGGCGCCGTGATCCTGCGGCTGGCCGCAGCGGGCAGCCAGGCGGTTTTGACGGTGCACAACACCGGCACGCCCATCCCACCGGACCGGCTGCCCCCTATTTTTGAGCGCTTTTACCGCGCGGACCCATCCCATACCGGCAGCGGAACCGGGCTGGGGCTGGCGATTGCACAAAGCATCTGCCAGGCACACCACGCCGCTATCCGGGCGGAATCCGGGCAGGATGGCACGACATTCCGGGTAGAAATCAGGAAAGAGCAAGGTGAACACCATGGAAATTGAACGCAAATGGATGGTGCAGGGCTGGCCCAGGGGGCTTCCCCTGCTGGAAACTTACCGCATGGACCAAGGGTACATCAGCGTGCGCCCCACAGTGCGCATCCGGCGCGAAGCATTGCAGGGCGGCCGCACCGCGCTGGTGCTCTGCTTTAAGGGCGCACCGGACAAAACCGGCCTGATGCGGGAAGAGATTGAAACCGAGATCACGCCGGAACTGTTTGAAAAGCTGGAACGCCTGATCGGCAAACCGCTGATTGCCAAGGAGCGCCGCACCTATGCCCTGAAGAACGGCCTGAAGCTGGAAGTGAACGATGTGGACGCCGGGCTGCCCAGCCATTTTATGTATGCCGAAGTGGAATACCCCGATGAACCCACCGCACGCGCCTGGACCCCCGCCGACGATGCCCTGACCCATTATCTCTCCAATGAATGCACCGGCCAGCCGGGAGCAAGCATGGGAGAGTATTGGACCGAGACGAGAAAATAAGTTAGGAGTTAGGAGGGAGGAGTTATTGCGGCGGTTTTAGGTTTTGCAATTAACATTATAAAATATCTGTAGGGAACGGTCTTGACCGTTCCGGAACCTCAAAATCATCTCCTCACATGGGATGTTTGCCAAGGCAACGGAACGGTCAAGACCGTTCCCTACATTTTAATTTATATATTTTGGCCGACCTTTAACGGTATCTGCGGCCCAAAAAGCTCCTCACTCCTACCTCCTAACTCTCAATTCCACTTTTCCTCCCCCGTTCTCCCCGTTGCTTACGGTTAGGGTGCCGTTATGGGTTTGGGCGGTGCGGCAGGCGGCAGCAAGGCCAAGGCCCCAGTGCTGGCCGCGGGCGGCATCGGTGGTGAAGAGTTCCCGGCCCGCTTTCTGCAGGGCTTCCGGGCTGAATCCCGGCCCGGTATCCGTTACAGTGAAAACAATTTCCTGTCCCTCTTCCACAGCATCCAGCGTGATGGTTCCGCCAGTGGGGGTAAAGCGGACGGCGTTTTCTAAAATATTATCCAGTGCCCGGCCCAGTGCCTGCCTTTGTGCGGGGATGGTTCGGGCGTTTTCCATTGCGTTGTTTAGTACAAATTGTATACTTTTATTTTCGCACAACAATTTGGCATCATTAGCGCACCGTGTCAGAATTTCCTGCACCTGCACCCGCTGCATCGGCTCCTGCGGGCTGGTTTCGGCGGTGTTGACGGCGCGCAGGGTTTGCAGGTAGCGGTCCGCTTTTTCCGCGGCGCGCTGCATGGCGGCAATCTGGGCTTTCTGGGCTTCGGTCAGGTTCTCATCCTCCGCCAGCAGGTCGGCGTTGCCGGTTATGATCGCCAGCGGGGTTTTCAGGTCATGGGCCAGGGCGGCGGTCTGCTCGGCGCGCTGCTGTTCCAGCTTCCACTGGCTTTGCAGGCTGGCTGTCAGTTGGCTGCCCATTGTCTGCATAGCCCGCAACGTTTCGGCGAACTCCCTCACCTTAGCGCCGGAAACCTCGATTTCTTCCGGGCGCTGGGCGGCGATTGCTGCGGAAGCTTTGGTCAGCTTGCGGGTCTCCCCCGTCAGCACCTTCACCGTGCGGTGGGTCCACAGCGCCGGCCATATCACCTCCAGCAAAATCAGCAGCAGAATATACATGGTCTGGAAATCCGGCAGGACTTTCCGCAGTGCCGGGTCCGCATAGGGCACCGAATAATCATACTGCAAAATGCAGCGTGCGCCATCCGCCATATCCACCACGTATTGGTATGATGCCATCACCCACTGCCTGCCGCCCGCTAATATGTTCCTCGCTTTTTTCAGCTGGCCGGCTGTCATGTTGGTTTGCAGCACATGCGCTGTCCCGGCCTGTAATATGGCATAGCGGCACAGCGGGTCAATGGCGTTGGGGTCAAAGGTTTCAACGGTGGCAGTTGCGGCGTAATCCCGTGCTTCGCTGCACACCTGCGCCCCGGTAACGGCAGGCAGCAAAAACCCATTGCGCATAAGCGACATAAACAGCCCCCACCACACCAGCAGGATCACAAGGCTTCCACCGCCGCACACCACAAGGTAGCGCACCAGCACATTGCGCAGCGGGGTCAGGTTTCGCTTTTCCATTGGTAGCCCACTCCCCATATTGTTTTCAGTACGGTTTCCGGCGCGGCAACGCCCGCTGTGCGCAGTTTGGCTCGGATATTTTTAATGTGCTGGGTCACTGCCGTATCGTCCGCTGTGCCATCATAGCCAAAAACAGCTTCATATATCTGTTCTTTGCTGAACGTCTGCCCCGCGTGCAGGGCCAGATACTCGCTGATTGCGTATTCCGACCGGGTGAATGGCAGCGGTTGCTCCCCAACCATCGCGGTTTTGGCCGCCAGGTCGAACCCGATTCCGCCGCGCACCATTCGGCTGGCGGGGGCGCGGTTCTGCCGCCGCAGGTGGGCGGCCACGCGGGCGCGCAGCTCCGCCACGCGGAACGGCTTGGTCAGGTAATCGTCCGCCCCAATGCCAAGGCCGGTCAGAACCGACAGTTCATCGGTGCGGGCAGTCAAAAATAAAATCGGTGCCTGCGTTATGGCGCGGATGCGGCGGCAGGTGGCAAAGCCATCCTCGCCGGGCATCATCACATCCAGCAGGATGCAGTCCGCCCAGCGGCACAGGCTTTCCGTCACGATCACGCCGGATTTGCGGATTTCTACCGCGTGGCCGTCCCGTTCCAGTGCCGTTTTCAGCAGTGTGCAAAGATCTGGGTCATCATCAACCGCAAGAATATGCGCCATAACATCTTCCTCCTTTTTATGCAATCAGGCGATACACCAGGCAGGACACCCCATACAGCAGGTAGACATGGGCCGGGTAGAACCAGTAAAACAGCTGTTTGTGCCCGCTGCCGCGCATGCCGTTGTAAGCCAGCATCAGCACCGCGGCGGCCACGCCAAACCATTCGTAATAGGTGGTAAACATCTGGGAAAGTTCAAACCCCGGCTGACCGCGCAGCTGCAGGTACACCAGCACAAAATCCCACAAAAAGCTGTTCAGCGCCCACACAGCTACCTGTGCTTTGCGGTGGTTCCGCAGCAGATACAGCAGCACGCCGCCAACCAGGTAGCCCCAACCACCGTCCGTGATGCTGGTCCACATGGGCACTGGGCTGGTAATGATAAACACCAGCACGGTGCTGACAATCGGCCTCTGTATAAGCTGCGGGAACATTCCCAGCACTGCAACAATCAGGAACGGCCAGCCGACCACTGCCGCGATAGCGGCAATGCCCTTCCCATACTTTTTGGCGCGCATCCAGTCGATGCCCTGCCAGATCACACAGAGCAGAACAAAATCCTGGAAGATCGCGTTCTGCGGGTAAAAGCCATCCCCGCGGCGGAACGCCTTGGCATAGATCATGAAAAATTGCACCGCCGCCATGCCCGCACCGATGCACCAGATACGGAAGAAATACCGCTTGCGGTCATGCGTATGGGCAAAGCCTTCCACCGTGCAGAACAAAAACAGCGGTGCCGACAGGCGCGCCAGCATGCTGAACCATTCCGGGATGCATCCGGTAAACTCAAAAAAGTAGTGGATATGATCCATCAGCATCAGTACCAGCGCAATGGTTTTGAGCGCCGTGCCGGACAGACCTTTGTGTGTTGTTTGCAGCATCTCATCATCCTCCTTATGTTTGCCACACATTCAGTTTACGGCTGAATTGTGTAGAAACCATAAGGAAGAATACGATTGCCTGCCATAAATTCTATAACAAAAATGCGATCCTCGCATTCAGCAAGGACCGCAGCGGGTTCAGCAATTATTTTGCAGTTTCAACGGTGTAGGTAAAGCCGTACTCTGCCTGCAGTTCCTTCACGGCGGGCTCCAGGTCCTCGATGAAGGTCGGGGAGTAAACGCTCTGGCCGTTATGGGCCTTCTTGTAATCTTCCAGCAGGGCGGTCAGCTTCTCCCAGCCTTCGTCTGCCTTTTCCTGAGAAACCTCTTTCGGGAAGTCGATGATAAATTCGCGGTGTTTGGGAATGCGTGCTTTCATGGTGATTCCTCCAGATAAATTGTTTGCGGCAAAGGCTGCACAGCTTGGTGCAGCGCTGCCTTATTGATTGAAGATGCGTTTTGCATTTTCAGCGGTCAAATCCAGGACGCTCTGGGCATCCATCTGCCAGATCTCGCCGATCTTGGCTGCCACATGGGCAATGTTCCGGCTGTCGTTGCGGGTGCCGCGCACCGGTTCGGGGGACATATAGGGGCAGTCGGTTTCCAGCACAGCCAGTTCGTGCGGCACCATGGCCAGCACCTTGGCCGCGCGCTTGGCTCCTTTATAAGTCACAGCGCCGCCAAATCCAAGGGCCATGCCCTGCGCCGTCAGCCAGGCGGCGTCCTCAGCGCTGCCGCTGTAACAGTGCAGCACCCCGCGGGGGCGGTACTGGCGCAGCAGCTCATACATTTCGGCGTGGGCTTCGCGGTCATGTACCGAGACCGGCAGGTCCAGCTCCTGCGCCAGCTGCAGCTGCGCTTCAAACAGGTCGTACTGTTCCTGCGCTGGCAGCGGCCAATGGTGGTCCAGCCCGATTTCCCCCACCGCGATCACAGCGGGGTCATCAAACAGGGGGCGCATGGCGGCAAGCTCGGCCCGCCAGTCCCCGTGGTAAGTGGCCACAGTGGCGGCGTCCTCCTCGCCAAGGCTTTCGGGGTGGATGCCCAGCGCGGCATGTACAAAAGGATATTTGTGGGCCAGTTCCAGCACCGCAGCGGCATCACCGGAATGCGTTGCACATTCCAGCACGCCCACCACGCCGCCTTCCCCCAGCGCCCGCATCACCGCATCCCGGTCCGCATCAAACTGCCGGGACGAATAATGCGCGTGGGTATCGAAGATGTTGGTCATAGCTTTGCCCTTACGTTGAATGAGGAATTCGCAATTAGAAATTGCCAAACATTGTTCTTAATTTCTCATTACTAATTTCTAATTCCTAATTTTCCTTTTTCTTCCCTGCTGCCGGCCTATTAACCAAATAGATCCCCCCGCACACCAGCACAAGGGCGGCGAGGTATTGCCATTCGAACAGGGGTTCGCCGTTCAGGATGGCGGAGAGCAGAACGTTCATGATCGGAATGATCAGGCCGAACACGGCAATGCGGGAAACAGGGTTGTTTTTCATCAGCAGTGCCCAGATCACATAACCGGCACCGGAGATAAATGCCAGGAAAAGCAGCACCGGCACAGCGCCAAAGCTTTGCGGGTGCAGGCTGCCGCCCAGAACAAGGCCGATGACCAGCAGCGCCGCACCGCCGACCCCAAGGTTCAGGCAGGAGACGGTGAACGAATCCACCTTTTGGGTCACGGCTTTGTTCCACGGCCCGGCCAGTGCAAAAATCACCGAAGCGATCAGCATATAGGCAACGCCCGCCGGGCTGCCGCTGCCGTGGTTGCCAAGAGTTGCCACCAGCACACCGCTGAACCCCAGCGCACAGCCAATAGCTTTGCGCGGCGTCACGCGGTCGGCTTTGCCGTACAAAAAGTGTGCCAGGATAACCCCCATAAAGCTCTGGGTGCTGTTCAGAATGCCGCCCATAGCCCCGGTCAGCAGGGCAACGGCGGAATAATAAAAGGTATACTGTGCAGCAGTCTGCCACAGGCCCAGCCCGCAGCAGGAAAGCAGATTTTTGCCCTTTGGCATGGGCAGCGGCCCGCGCCGCAGCGCCGCGCCCCCGGCATACACCAGCACCGCGCTGAGCATAAAGCGGACACCGGCAAAGCACATGATGGAAGCGGTATCGGTGGCGTCAATAGCAAACAGCCGGTACCCCATTTTGATAAACGGAAACGCCGACCCCCACAGCACATTGCACACCACCGCCATGCCCACCGCAGCCGCCGGGTTGCCAAAAAAGGCATCCAAACGAGAGGGAGAGGAAGATTTTGTCATAATTTTTTGGGGAAGCGGGAGTTAGTTAGGGCAATACCGCATAATTCTAAGTGCCGATACGGCGAGCGAGGTGCGGCA
>ENA-UONZ01001555-UONZ01001555.1-human-gut-metagenome-genome-assembly--contig:-C93old-NODE-1555-length-23868-cov-7.222274_pt1 | contig 23868 bp, 18 predicted proteins | sample MGYA00242468_ERZ724015 | MGnify/ENA metagenome assembly ERZ724015
ATCCGAGACTGGACGAAGCACCCGAACTGTTCGACTATAATACGGACTATTACGCCTGACGATAAAACGGTTGCGCGGCACAGCTGCGGGTGCCTCGCCGGACAAGGCGGCGACGGCTACGAAAGCAGTCCCGGCGACAATACTTCGCGGCTACGACGGTAGGCGCGATACGCCCCGGAGCCGGGAATCGCTTCGCTGCGCAGCCATGCTCGGCGCAGGGACCGACTGGTAGTCAGGCAATGAAATGCACGGGCCTCGGCGGATGCAGCGATCCCGGCGAGGACTCCGGCACTTCTTACGGACAGTCGGGACAGCGGACCCGGGACAGCGACCGATCGCAGGCCGGACGGGCCAAAACGCAGGGAGGAAAAACCGAGAGAAAAGGCGTACGGCTTCCGGCCACGGCAGAGCAATAAGTTCTCTGCTTTCGGCAGGAGATTGCGGGCGCGGGCAGCGACGGCGAGACGCAGAGAAGAGAAAAGCCGCGGCGACGGTTCCGGACCATTCCGTCCGGCGCGCGAGCGGCACAAACGCACATAGACAAAACCATGCAGAAACCAAGCGAGAGAATCACGGTGCTGGTCACCGGAGCCAACGGGCAACTCGGGCGCGAGATGCGTCGTGCGGCAGCGGGCAGCGCGGACCGGTACGTCTTCACCGACGTGGCCGAGCTGGACATCGCCGATGCCGATGCGGTCGGACGCACCGTGCGGGAAGAGAAGGCGGACGTGATCGTCAACTGCGCGGCCTACACGAACGTAGACCGGGCAGAGGAGGACGAAACCGCGGCGGACCTGCTCAACCATCGCGCCGTGGCGAACCTGGCCGCCGCAGCCCGCGAGCGGGGGGCCGTGCTGATCCACATATCGACGGACTACGTCTTCCGGGGAGACAAGAGTACGCCCTACGCCGAGGACGACCCGACCGATCCGACGGGAGCCTACGGACGCACGAAGCTGGCCGGCGAACGGGCGATAGCCGAAAGCGGCTGCCGCTACCTGATCTTCCGCACCGCATGGCTCTACTCCGAGTTCGGGAACAACTTCCTTCGAACGATGCTCCGCCTGACCGCCGAGCGCGACAGCCTGAGCGTCGTGTTCGATCAGGTCGGCACGCCGACCTATGCAGGAGATCTGGCCCGTGCGATCTTCGAGATCGTGCAGGGGCGGAAGTACGACGGCCGGGAGGGCGCATACCACTTCTCCGACGAAGGAGTCTGCTCGTGGTACGACTTCGCCCGAGCGATCGCCGGGTACGCGGGCCATACGGGATGCGACATCGGGCCGTGCCACAGCTCGGAGTTCCCCAGCAAGGTCCGCCGGCCGAGCTTCTCCGTGCTGGACAAAACCAAGGTAAAGCAGACCTTCGGCATCCGGATACCGCACTGGACCGAATCGCTACGATATTGTCTGGAGCGAATAGAAAAATTGCGCGAATAAATATCCGTAAACTACCGTACCATGTCTTGGAGCGCCATATGGGGAAACCTGAAGGATTTCGGCTTGTACCTTCCTGTATCCCTCTGGTTCAATTTCCGGCATTTACCCTTTAAACAGGCCTGCCGCTTGCCGATTCTGATCGGGGCATCCCGAATTAGCACATGCCGGGGCCGCGTGCGCATCGAATCGGACCGCATTCGTCCGGGAATGATCCGCTTGGGGCGCAAATGCACGGGGATTTTTCCCCGACAAAGGTTTCTATGGGAAAATCGGGGCTCCGTCGTATTCAAAGGCGAGTGCATGATCGGCAGCAACTCCTCGGTCTGCGTGGGAGAAAAGGGAACCCTGATTCTGGGCGAGAACTTTGCTGCGTCGGCTTCCCTCAAACTGATATGCTATCATCATGTCTCTTTCGGAACGAATACGCTGATCGGATGGGACTGCATATTCTGCGATACGGACTTCCATCGTACCAAATCCGTGGCGGACGGGGCCGGGCCGGCAGCCACGGCGCATGCGAGCTTCGGCAACCGGCAACGGCCGGGCAAGCGGACATGTCCTGCGGTCGCGGTAAACGGACATGAAAGAGAAATAAAAAAGGAACAGGGGGGGGTAATTCACTTATTACCAACTGGTTACAAGTCAATTGAGATCGGTGACAACAATTGGTTCGCTATGAAATGCATCGTGCTCAAAGGCGCTCGCACGCCGAACCGTTGTATCGTGGGCGCAGGAGCCGTCCTGACTAAAGATTGTTCCTCGCTGCCCGAGCATTGCCTGCTGGCCGGCAATCCGGCCTCTCTGAAAAAAACGGGAGTGTATCTAGATCGTAGCGACGATCAAATCAATTATTCATCCTATGAACCGTAATATACTGATCACGGGCGGCGCAGGCTTCATCGGGAGCCATGTGGTGCGCCTGTTCGTAAACAAGTACCCCGGATACCGCATCGTCAACCTCGACAAGCTGACCTACGCGGGCAATCTGGCCAATCTCTCGGACGTCGAGAACGCCCCGAACTACGCTTTCATAAAGGCCGATATCTGCGACTACGAGAGGATGCGGGAGCTATTCCGCGAGTATGCCGTCGACGGGGTGATACACCTCGCGGCCGAGAGCCATGTCGACCGATCGATCCGGGACCCGTTCACCTTCGCCCGGACGAACGTCTTGGGAACGCTGTCGCTGCTTCAGGCGGCCAAGGAGCAATGGAACGGAGATTACGAAGGGAAACGGTTCTACCACATATCCACCGACGAGGTCTACGGAGCGCTGCCGATGACGCGGCCCCAAGGCGATCCGAACGGAAACGAGTGCGGAGGAGGACCTTACGGAGACGAGTTCTTCACCGAGCGGACCAAGTACGATCCGCACAGCCCCTACTCGGCCAGCAAGGCTTCGTCGGACCACTTCGTCAGGGCCTATCACGATACATACGGCCTGCCGACCGTCATCTCGAACTGCTCGAACAACTACGGACCCTATCAGTTCCCCGAAAAGCTGATCCCGCTGTTCATAAACAACATCCGGAACGACAGGCCGCTGCCCGTCTACGGCAAGGGGCAGAACGTCCGCGACTGGCTATACGTGGAAGACCACGCACGGGCCATCGACCTGATTTTCCACGAGGGGAAAATCGCCGAAACGTACAACATCGGAGGATTCAACGAGTGGAAGAACATAGACCTGATAAAAGTGATCGTCAAGACCGTAGATCGACTGCTGGGCAGGCCGGAAGGCGCGAGCGAAAAACTGATTACCTATGTCGCTGACCGAGCCGGGCACGACCTGCGCTATGCGATCGACTCCACGAAGCTCAAGGAGGAATTGGGCTGGGAACCGACCCTCCAGTTCGAAGAAGGCATCGAAAAAACAGTCCGATGGTATCTCGATAACCAAAAATGGATCGATAACGTGACTTCAGGGGAGTATGTAAAATATTACACAGAAATGTACGATAAACAATAACTACCAATACGATATTTGGGTTGTAAAAATGGATATATTGTCTTTGTTGAGAAAACTGAAAAGTCATATCGGTCTTCCTGATTTGATTTACAACGATACTCGGCGACTGTTGTTTAATCAAAAGAAGTATTTTCTGGAACAGGCCGTATTGCATAGCGCCGAATCCGGAATAAACGGCGAAAAATATTGTTCTCATGATATCGTCGTATCGCTTACTACATACGGACGGCGCGTCCACGATGTATATCTGACCATAGAGTCCCTGATGGAACAAACCCTGAAAGCGAATCGTATTTTGCTTTTTCTCGATAACGGTTTTCGGAGCACACCCTTGCCGATTACTTTGAAAAAGTTGGAGGAACGCGGTCTTGAAATTCATTTCTGCAAAGACATACGTTCGTACACGAAATTGATTCCGGCCTTGATGATGTGTCCGGACGATGCAATCGTGACGGTCGATGATGATATGCTTTATGAAATCGACATGCTGGAAAAATTGGTGAATGCCTATCTCGAAGATCCGGGATACGTTTATTGCAATAGGCAACATCGTATGGTTCTGAACAAAAACGACGAATTGCAGCCTTATAACCGGTGGTGGTGGAATTGCCCCGAAACCGATGCGAATATTCTGAATTTTCCGACAGGTGTAGGAGGGGTACTGTATCCTCCCCGTTCATTCGACGAAGAGGTTTTCAATGAGAATGTTTATATGGATATATGCCGGTTTGCCGACGACGTGTGGTTTAAAGCTATGACGATGAAAAAGGGAATGCTCTCCAGAAAGGTAGTCACACGCGATCCCCGCGGCGAAGAATTTCTTGTCAACGACGCCGTCCAGGATATGGGGTTATTCCATCTTAACATTCGGGGTAAAAATCTGAACGATCCGCAAATAAAAGCCGTTTTCGATAAATACGATCTGTATGCCCTGTTGAAATAGAAGCGAATGTCTCTCAGAAGGGAAATGATTACCGGCGTATTTTGGAGTACTGTCCAGAAATATTCCGGTTTGGTCGTACAGTTGGTCGTGTCGGCAGTATTGGCACGTTTGATCGCACCGGAAGATTTCGGTGTCGTAGCCGTCGCTATGGTGCTGATTATTTTTTTCAGTATGTTCGCCGATATGGGCGTAGGGGCGGCTATTATTCAGCGTCAGGATTTCACGCAGAAAGATTGGGATGCGATTTATTCGTTTACCGTTTATGTGGGAACAGTACTGGCCCTGTTGTTCTTTTTCGCCTCTTATCCGATTGCCGATTTTTACGATAATCGGACGTTGATTCCGATATGTCAGCTTTTGTCGGTCAATGTGTTGTGTTCCTCTCTGAATATCGTTCCCAATGCGCTGATAAATAAGAATAAGCGGTTCAAATTCATTGCGATCAGAACGTTGGTTTTTCAGATCGTCAGCGGCGTGGCAGCTGTGATGGCGGCGTTGAGCGGCGCGGGACTTTATGCTTTGCTGGTCGCACCGGTTTTTACGTCAGTCGGAGTGTTTATCGTCAATCTGCGGCAATATCCGTTGCGATTCATTCCTCGGATAGAAATGGCTACCGTGAAAAGTATTTTTTCGTATTCGGGTTTTCTGCTTCTGTTCAATGTGTTCAACTATTTTTCGCGCAATCTGGATAAATTGATTATCGGGCGGTATTTCAGTGCCAGAGAGTTGGGATATTACGACATGTCTTACCGACTGATGATGCTTCCGCTGCAGAATGTAACGCATGTCGTCACGCCGGTCATGCATCCGATTCTTACTTCGTTGCAGATGAATCTCGGCGAGTTGTCGGCGAAATACAATCGGATCGTCAGTCTGATCGCGAACCTGAGCTTCCCGCTGACGGCGTTTTTGTATTTCGCGGCGGACAATCTGATCCACATCGTGTACGGAGATCGATGGAACGATGCCATACCCGTTTTCGAAATATTGTCGTTGTCGTTGCCTTTGCAGATGATTCTGGCATCGATCGGTGCGATCTATCTGGCGGCCGGGCGAACAGACTGGATGTTTTACAACGGAATGTGTAATACGATTTTTACCATATTGGGTTTCGTCGTCGCGGCCGTCGTTTTCCATACCATCGACGCGATGGCATGGGCGTGGGACATTACACTGACGATTAATTTTTTCATCTCTTATTGGATTCTCTATAAGATAGTTCTTAAAAGTTCTTTCTGGCGGATGCTTACGCTAAACCTGAATCCTTTGATCGTTACAGGAATAATTGCGGTCGTTTTGTTTTTCGTTGAGAAACTGTCTATTGACAACTGTGTCCTATCGCTGTGCGTACAGTTTGTCGTTTCGGCGGTCATCGCACTGGTGTGGGGTAAAGCAACGGGACGATACGATCTGATTGGGTTATTGAAGCAAATGAAAGCCGGGATGGGATCGAAAGACAAGTATTAAACACGGCGTGGATATATGCCAGAGAGCAAGTAAAATGCCCCGAAAGAGTGGGCCCATTCGTCCTTCGACAGAGAAACTGTGTACGTCCCGAATACAAAGAATTGAGTTTAATCGAAATGTTTTGATATGAAGGCCCTGTTTATGACCTTCCAGTACATTTTGCCCTGCGATGGAATCAGCAAAAAGATTGTCGCTCAAAACAAAGCACTGAAATGCAATGGACTGGATGTCGAACTGGCTTGTTTCGACAGGGACGAGTCGGGTCGGTTGATCTATAAGATCGATGATCGCACGATCGAGACATATGGCAAAGGCATCGCGGCGAAAATCAAAAAACGCTGCCTGTTCGGAAAATTGGCGAAGTACATATCCGACAACGACATTCGTTTCGTCTATGTCCGTTATATTCATTTCGCCAATCCTTTTTTCGTGGATTTGTTCAGGCGGTTGCGGAAAAACGGAACGGTCATTTTTCTCGAATTGCCCACCTATCCTTACGATAGCGAATACAAGAATCTTTCGCTACGCTCGTTTGTGTCTGTTTATACGGAGCGGCTATGCCGTCGTTGGTTAGCCAAATACGTGGATAGGATCGTAACATTTTCCTCCCATGACCAGATATGGAACCATCCGACCGTAAGGATTTCGAACGGGGTGGATATGGACGAGATTCCCGTGCGGAGCGCACCGCCGAAAAATCCCGCCGCATTGAATCTGCTCGGCGTGGCGGGACTGATGTTCTGGCACGGATTCGACCGCCTGATCGAGGGCTTGCGCGAGTATTACCGCACTCTGCAACCGGTCAAGGTCGTATTTAATATCGTCGGAGGAAAACCGGATTCGGAAATTGTTCGGGAGCTCAAAGACAAAGTGCGGAGATACGGGTTACAGGAATTCGTCATTTTTCACGGCGAAATGTCGGGCTCCGCTCTCGACGACCTGTTCGACCGGAACGATGTGGCTGTAGGATGTTTGGGATGCCACAGAAAAAATATTGTGCATGTCAAAGCTTTGAAAAACATAGAGTATGCAGCACGGGGTATCCCTTTCATTTATTCCGAAAGCAACGAGGATTTCGATTTCAAGGAGTATGTGCTAAAAATTCCAGCGAACGAGTCGCCTGTGGATATTGCATTTTTGGTCGCCTTTTCAAAAAACATGAATATGTTCCCGGAAGAGATCAGAACGTCCGTCAATAGATTGACATGGAATGAACAAATGTCGAAGGTGGTTAAGGTACTAAATCAGATAATATAATGAAACGTATAGAAAACATCAGTATTGCTGTAATAGGATTGGGATACGTCGGTTTGCCTCTCGCCAGATTGTTTTCGACCAAGTATTCGACCGTGGGTTTCGACTTAAATCAAGAACGAGTCGATGCTTTGATGTCCGGTCATGATGCAACGTTGGAGGTCTCCGATGAACTTTTGCAAGAAGCATTGAAAAACGGTTTTCGGTGCACTGCAAATCTTGAGGATATCAGTTCGTGCAATTATTATATCGTTGCGGTTCCTACGCCGGTAGATACCGATAATCATCCGGATTTGACACCTTTGGTTAAAGCCAGCGAAATCGTGGGACAGGTTATCGCGCGAGGAGATATAGTCGTTTATGAATCGACTGTGTATCCGGGTGTGACCGAGGAGGTTTGTCTTCCGGTCGTGGAAAAGATATCGGGGCTGAAATTCAATGTCGATTTTTTCGCGGGTTATTCTCCGGAACGGATCAATCCCGGAGATAAGGAACATACGGTCGAAAAGATCAAGAAAGTGACTTCCGGTTCGACTCCGCAGATCGCCGAACAGGTCGATCTGTTGTACAATTCCGTGTTGCTCAACGGAACACACAGAGCCTCTTCCATCAAGGTCGCCGAAGCTTCGAAAATCATCGAAAATTCGCAAAGGGATGTGAACATCGCTTTTATGAACGAGCTCGCCAAAATATTCAATGCCATGGGGATTGATACGCAAGAGGTGATTGATGCCGCGGCTTCCAAGTGGAATTTCATAAAATTGAAACCGGGGCTCGTCGGCGGACATTGTATCAGTGTGGATCCGTATTATCTGATCCAGAAAGCACAAGTTTACGGGATTTTGCCTCGTATTATGAGCAATGCCCGGCATTTGAATGACAGTATGGGGAATTACGTGGGCAAACAAGTGATCAAGCTGATGAACAAAAAAGGTATTTTGGTGAAAGATGCGCGTATCCTGATTTTAGGAACCACATTCAAGGAGGACTGTCCGGATATAAGAAATACGAAAGTAATCGATATTTATACAATTCTCCACGAATATTCCAATAATATCGTTGTTTACGATCCTTGGGTCGATACATTGAAAATGAAGCGAGTATATGGTATCGACGTGGAAACGAAAGCGGATAATTTGCCTGTGGGTCGATTCGATGTGGTCGTTTTGGCCGTAGCGCACCGACAATTCCTGAATATGGATATTCGTCAGTATTTACAGCCCGCAGGTATAATATACGATGTCAAAAGTGTGCTTCCAGTTTCTTGGGTGGACGGAAGACTCTAAGGTGAATTATAATCTACGAAATTCAAAAGGAAGGAAAATTTTGCATAGCGATGTGGTGTTGTGAAATATGTTCAGGACATTTTCTATGACGGATTGATGATGGGTATTTTAGCAAAAGGCTTCGGTTGCTGACTAAGAGACAAGAATACCCTGCATATCTTATCTCTCGCGAAGTACAAATGGTTTTTGCTGTTTACTTGATTTTTTTCACGGTTTGTATGGCCGTGTTCGTCGCCCGTCCGAACACAAGAACGAAAAATTCTTTTTTGTTCGTTACGGGTGTCGTACTTTTCTTTCTGGCGGGATTCCGCAGTGGCAATGCGGAATACGGTCTGCCGGACGGCGATTACGAAGTTTATATTTCGTATTTCAGGGACTTCGGCAGGGTAACTGTCGAGCCGACTTTCAAGTGGATCGCAGCAGCAGTTCATGCCTGTGATGGCGATTACATTCATTTGTTTCTCGTGTATGCTTTTTTGGGGGTTGCGTTCAAGTTGCTGGCCATCGGCAAATTGTCCGATCTTTTGTTTTGTTCGGTCGCCGTTTACGTGAGCCATTTTTTCATTCTTCACGAGATGGTACAGATACGGGCCTCCGTAGCGGCAGGGCTGCTCATGCTGAGTTTCGTGCCTCTTTACGAACGCAAACCCGTGAGATTTGTTATCACGGTCGTTTGTGCGGCATTGTTTCATGTATCTGCGTTGATGATATTACCTTTTTATTTTCTCAATACAAAATCAATAAACGTTAAATGGTACGGAGCGCTTTTGCCCATCGCTTATCTGTTTTATTTCAGCGGAGCGAGTGTCATGTCGCTGTTTTCGGTCATTCCAGTTCCTTACATTCAGCACAAGGTTACCAGTTATCAGGCGTTGATGGAAAGTGGTGTGTCTTTCGTTTCGAATATTAATGTTTTCAATTCCGTACATCTGATACAGTGTGCCGTCGTCTATTTGATGTTGGCCAAAATCGAAACGATCGCTCCGCATAACCGATATGCTTATCTGTTGTTGAAACTATATATTATCGGTCTGTTTGTTTTCGTTTTTTTTGCCAGTTTTCCGGTCGTGGCGGGTCGGGCTAAAGAACTTTTGACGGTTACCGAAATCATAGTCATCCCGTGGCTGGCTTATCTGTTCAAGCCTTCGTATATGGGCAAAGCGGTCGTCGTGCTGTATGCACTCGGCGTGTTGTCCATTACAGTGTTTCACGGCCGATTGATTCCCTTTTGAGACTCAGAAGATTCCTTTGGGTCGTATGCGTTTTTTATCTGGTAGTGGATGTGTCGTCTCCGACCTCCGATGTGTGAACTTCCCGTTCGTCCGGTGTGGAACGGACGAATAGTGAATATTATGTCTCTGGCTATTTTGTTGGCAACGTACAATGGAGAGCGTTATCTGGAGGCCCAGATCGAATCTTTACTGGCCCAGACTTTCTCCGCTTTCGATCTCTACATACGCGATGACGGTTCGACCGACGCAACTCCTCGAATCATAGACGATTTCGAGAGGAAATATCCAAATATCCATCGAGTCACTTCGGTGCCCGGTTCGCTGGGTGCTTACCGGAATTTTATGTTTTTGCTGGAACATGCCGATGCCGATTACTATATGTTCTGCGATCAGGATGATGTGTGGATGGCCGACAAGATACAGGTCAGTATGGACGCGATACGGGAGTTGGAAAAGCGATGTCCCGGTCGGGCCGCTTTGATTTTTACCGATTTGTCGTTGGTAGGACCTCGACTGGAGATGATCGCTCCTTCTTCGTGGAAGATTACCAAGACGGATCCTGAGCTGGCTCTGAAATATCTTGACGGAAGTTGCCCGATGGCCGGGTGTACGATGTTGTTCAACAGAGCAGCCAAAGCTGTTTCGCTGCCTGCTTCTGCAAATGGTTGGATACACGACTATTGGGTCGCCCTGAATGTTGCGCGGAACGGGGCGATCGGTTATGTGAACCGTCCTACGATTTTGTACCGTCAGCACGGGAACAACGTGATCGGAACGACCGCCTATCCCGAAAATTTGATTTGGACCAAGTTGAAAGGATTCCGCCGGATGATGAAGATCAATGGGAAAAGTTATCGGATGGTTCGACATGTCAACGGAACAAGTCTCTTAGGGTATTGGATGACGAAAATCCAATATGCCGTTCGCCGGCGAAAATTGTAAGGTTATGAAAATTGCATTCGTTGTCGGAGATATCACATCTTCGGGCGGAATCGAACGGGCTGTCAGCGTTTTGAGCGATGTTTTTGCGCGACACGGGCATGATGTAACCATCGTTTCTCTTTTTCGGGCCCATCGTTCGCCCGTCTATCCGTTCGGCGATACCGTTCGGATCGTCTTTCTTTCCGATGAAAAATATGCCGTTGCGAAGCAGGGCGGTTGGCGGCGGTTGTGTATGTTCGTTCGTATTTTGCCCGTCCTGCGGGTATTTTTTCGCAAAAGCACGTTCGATTTCCAGTTGGGATGCGGATTTCCTGTCAACTTCGCTCTGTGGTTGCTTGGCAGACAGCGGGCGACGGTTGCTTGCGAGCATACCAATTACAATTATTATCCTGCCCTTGTCAGACGGTTCCGTACATACGTCTATCGGTCTTTCTTCCAGGTGGTCACGCTTACTCGGAACGATTGCAAAAAGTTCGGCGAACAACGACTCGGAAACGTGGCGGTCATTCCCAATCCCGTCCCATTCGTTCCTTCGCAGCAGTCAGATCTTTCTCAGAAGAGAATTATTACAGTAGGACGGCTGTCTCCTGAAAAAGGATACGATTTGTTGTTGGGTGTGTTATCGGAGGTATTCGAACGTTTCCCTGACTGGCGGCTAGATATTTTCGGCGATGGCGTGCAGAAGGAGCATTTGGTGAAATTGCGCGACGATCTGGGATTGCAGGCCCGCGTGGCTTTCCGAGGCGTGACCCGAAATATCGTTCGGGAGTATTTGTCGTCTTCTCTTTATGTGTTGTCTTCGAAACATGAGGGGTTCGGAATGGTGCTCATTGAAGCGGCTGCGTGCGGCTTGCCGATCGTTTCTTTCGATTGTCCGGAAGGACCGGCCGATATTCTCCGGGATGATGGCGGCATATTGGTCGAACCGAGCAATGCCAAGGCATTGCGAGAGGCCATCGAGCGCATGCTTTCCGACGAGGATATGCGGACATATTACGGAGCCAAAGGACCGGCGATCGCCCGAAGGTACGATCCGGAGAGAATATATGGACTCTGGATGGATTTATTGCGGAAGACCTCTTCTTCTCGATAAAAAGAAATATTATGAAATACGACTATCTTATTGTTGGTGCTGGACTTTATGGAGCTGTGACTGCCCGCGAACTGACGGCCAAGGGGCGAAAATGTCTGGTGATTGACAAACGTTCTCATACGGGTGGCAATATTTACACGGAAAATATCGCGGGTATTAACGTTCATCGGTACGGGGCCCATATTTTCCATACAGATAATAAGAAAATATGGAATTATGTCAATTCGTTAGTGGAATTCAACCGCTATACGAATTCACCCATCGCCAATTATCGGGGACAATTGTACAGTCTGCCGTTCAACATGAACACGTTCTATCAGATGTGGGGTTGTGTTTCGCCTAAGGAGGCAAGAGAACGGATCGAACGCCAGAAGGCCGAATCGGGCATAGAAGTACCTCGGAATCTAGAAGAGCAGGCTATATCACTGGTAGGGAAAGACATCTACGAAACATTAATCAAAGGGTATACCGAAAAACAATGGGGCAGGAGATGTGTCGATCTGCCTGCATTCATTATCAAACGGCTACCGGTCCGCTTTACATTCGATAATAATTATTTCAACGACCGTTATCAGGGAGTCCCTATTGGTGGATATACGAGCCTTATTGACAAAATGCTCGGTGATACGGAGGTGCATCTCGGTACGGATTACTTTTCCGACAGGGAGCGTTGGGATGCTTCGGCAGAAAAAATCGTGTATACGGGAGAGATCGACCGGTACTTCGATTACCGTTACGGTCGTCTTCAGTACCGCAGTCTGGATTTTCAGACCGAATTGCTCGAAGGAGAAGCCAATTATCAGGGAAACGCGGTTGTCAATTACACGGATGCGGACACTCCTTTTACTCGAATCATCGAACATAAGCATTTCGAATTCGGGCTGCAGCCCGATACGGTCATTACGAAAGAATATCCCAAAGAATGGAAACCCGGCGACGATCCCTATTATCCGGTAAACGATGAGTATAACAGCCGACTGTATGAGAAATACCGGACATTGGCCAATGAGCAGTCCCGAGTAATTTTCGGCGGACGTCTGGCCGAATACCGGTACTATGATATGCATCAGGTCATAGAGTCGGCTTTGAATCGGGTAGCCGGTCTTTAGCACTGCCTGACTGGAAGGGAATTCATATGTGTAATATTTTAAGTCAATGGTTATTATGGACAGAGAACTTGTATCCATAGTTACGCCCATGTATAAGGGGGCAGCTTTCGTCGCGGAAACGATTGAATCGGTTTTGAAGCAGTCTTATCGGAATTGGGAAATGATCATCGTCGATGATTGTTCGCCGGATGGGGGAGCTGGGGTGAAAGTCGTTGAGGATTATGCGCGTAAGGATAGCCGTATCAAACTTATTGCGAGTCGACAAAACAAGGGTTCCTCTGGAGCAAGGAATATCGCCATCGAACGGGCGGAGGGAAAGTATATCGCATTTCTCGACTCGGACGATCTCTGGCATAAGGATTTTTTACGCGAGCAGCTTATTTTTATGGCTGAGAAACAGGCCGTACTGGTATTTTCTTCTTATAGGCGAATTGACGAATTGACGAAAGAAGAAATATTGAAACCGTTTATCGTGCCCGGTAAAGTGACTCACCGCTCATTGCTCAGGACATGTCCGATATTTCCTTCCACGGCTGTTTACGATCGAACAAAGATAGGTAAGCGTTATTTCAATGAAAAAATGGGATCGCTTCGGGATGATTATGTTTATTGGCTTGATATGTTGAGAAGCGATGTCGTGTGTGCGTATGGAAACCCCAAGGTGCTGGTCGATTACAGGTTGCGCAAGACATCGGTAACAGCGAATAAGAAAAAGGTGATTAAACCTCAGTGGCTCGTACTACGAAAAATAGAAGAGCTCTCTTTTTTCAAAGCTTGTTATTATCTCGGATGTTGGGCCATTATCAGTTTTTTCAAGTATCGCAGATAAGACGGAAAGGGAAAGTCCGGCTTCGGTTCTTAGACCGGGAGTACCAGAGGGTCAATGCCGAGACGGTTCGGTCGTATCTACCGGGGCGATGAGATGCAGAAAGGTTGCTCGGCATCTGCACCGGCAGGCGAGGTGGCGGGGGTGAATTTCGTTTTTTAGAACGCAGTTAAGGGACGAGGTGCAGATGGTCCTGCCTTCATTGCCAGCTGTCGCATTAGCGGAGGTTCTTGTTTTGCGTGTCCAAGTCGGCAAAATCTATCCGTCGGAATATGTTCCGATGTCTGAAGCAGGTCAACGGTAAGAAATGTTCCTAATTTGAGTGCAATTGCGTCCATTTGCCGAGTATTACGCGGTTAGGAATGGTTGACATCTTCGAAAGCCTCGTTCGGTTCCTTTTCGTAAGAACCTACAACATCATTTTATTCAGCACTCAGATCGTTAGCTTTTACCTTGCCTTCATTTTTAAGAGCCCTTCCCGATTTTACGGCATAAGAGATTCCTCGAGACATGGAAGCTACGACATTATCTCCCATGCGCATATAGTTGAACCGACGTGCTACCTCACGAAGTAGATCTTCCTCCGACAGAGCGCCTTGTTCTTCCAAAATATGACAAACAGCAGCAGCTATTTCTTCCGGAGCGATATCTAATGCTTCACGTTTTGAATCGGGACGATAGGTGTTATATAATTGGGAATTCTGAATTTCATTCCAATAAAAAAACACCTCTTTCCCTGTAGTTTTGAATTGGGAACGTTCCAGAAGAAGATCCATATGAGCCGCAAGTCGGGTTCCCATCCGAGCAATCGCAAATGAATTCAACACCCGTTTGCAAAGTAATGCCTTGCTGATGGGAGCTTCTGTTGTCACTATTATCCGTATTTTTTCCAATGCTTGAGCATCATAATACCCTTGTGCAAAATCACCCGGTGCTACTGGTGTGTATTCCAAATCAGCAATCTGATAGGGACATATCCGTGCGTCTGATTCAGAATCCGCTTTTCCCAAGACTTGGATATCTTCGTGTGTTTCCGGCTCTGATGTAAAGGATACTTTGGTGGATAAAGTTTCTTCAGACGTGTATAGTTCAGTATTCGGATGTGAACGATTATTCCGCGCCTCTTCGATGGCAGTAATCAACGCCTCAATCGTCCGCGAGCGATTCTCCCACCAATCCATGGCCCATACATGGTAGAGTTGCCATCCGAGCATTTGCAACACTGCTGACTGAGTGACGATCCGATCGTGAGCCGTACGGGCGGCATTATGATTATATCCGTCACACAGAATTCCCAATAGATATTTTTCGGGTTTCTCCGAATCGACCACGCCAATATCAATTCGATATCCAGAGCAACCGACATTGAGTCGAACACTGTAACCTTGATTTTGCAACTCCTCTGCAATAGAATGCAGCAAACCGTCATTAGATCGATTTTCTGTGGTAGTCGTATAAAAAAGAACTTCTCGTCCTTTCTCCGCATATTCAAGGAAAGACTTGAGACCCGAAACGCCCTCGGCTGAAGTACGGTTCAAATCGATCTGATCGGCCCGTAGCGTTGAAAAGACCTTCATTTCGTAACGGGCTCGTGAGACCGCTACATTTAGTCGTCGCCAACCTCCATCGCGATTTAATGGGCCAAAATTGAGGGCAATACGACCGGTTTTGTCCGGACCGTATCCGACAGAAAAAAGGATCACGTCTCGCTCGTCCCCCTGTACGTTTTCAAGATTTTTGATAAATATCGGTTCGTCGCACTCCAAAGCTAACGTTTCTAAAGCTGGATTTTCCTTAAACAGATCGTTCAATAAATCTTCGATTAGCGATTGCTGGTTTGAGTTAAACGTGACGACCCCTATACTTCGTTTTGCTGTCCGGGGATCGGTCAATCGGATCTTGATTTCCTGCACGATAGCCTCGGCTTCCGCTCGGTTCTGCCGTGAAGCCCCTCGGTCGTAAACGCCAGCCACATACTGGAAATGGACTTTTGTCGTGAGATCGTCCGGAGACGGAAATGTCAACAACCGATTGTCGTAATATTTAACATTGCTGAAAGCTATCAGACTTTCGTGTTTGCTACGATAATGCCAAAGCAAATGTTTCGAAGGTATGGACAATGCTAGACATTCGTCGAGAATACTTTCGAGATCCTCTTTGTCGGCATTATCTTCATCATAAGTATTTGTCGAGAAGAAATCCGTTGGCGGCATCTGCTTGGGATCACCCACAACGATAACGTTTCGTCCCCGGGCAATAGCCCCTACTGCCTCACTGGTCGGCATCTGCGAAGCCTCATCGAAAATAACCAAATCGAACGGCGCACGTCCCGCATCAATGTATTGAGCCACGGAAATAGGACTCATCAACATACAAGGACACATTCGTGTCAGCAGATCAGGAATTTGATCGAATAGCTTGCGGATCGAAGTGCCTCGACCGCCGTTCCGAATATTCCGTTGAAGGATTCCCACTTCAGAACTTTGGGCCGCCTCTTTCTGCAGGGCAGGAAGTGCAGAAGCCAGTTTAGCATAGAGTTCTTCGCGTGTCAACTGCTCAAATCGCTGGCTCAATGTACGGAAACGGCGAATCTTTTCCTCGAACAACATACCATGAAAAGCGTTCATTCGAGGCTCCTGAGACAAAATATGCTCGGCATATGCCTTGAAAAGACTCTTCCGGTAGCAGTCTGCAATCCGATCTGTAGAAACATGTCCCTCCTCGACAGCTTGGACGACGGAGACAAGCCCCATCGACAAGGTTTTCTGTCGTTGCTGATTATATGTAACCCAATCATGTAGTAGATCCAGATGTGCCGCCCATTTGGCTCCAATTGCTTTCATGGTTTCGGTACGACTATGCACTACATTCGCAAGAATTGTCGTCTGTAATAATTTTCCGATCTCTTCAACTTGTCCGGCTATTATATTTTCCGAAGTCAAGAAGTGTTCTAACGTGGCTTCATGTAAACTTTTGAAGGTCTGTAATCCACATTCGAGATTTGCTTGCAATGTTCGTTTCGATACTGCCATCAAAACAATATCGCGTGTTACCTGTAGCAGGGCCTTTTCAAGACGTTCCGCCGTATTGCGAGCCTTTACGATATGATCCCATTCCGCTTTCCCGTTATTCCACAGTAATCCCAGTATCGGCGAAAGGGTTATGCCGAAATTATCGATCTGACACTGAGTTGTTTGATATGCGTCCAACTTTGCAAAAAACTCGGGGAAATAGGTCTTATCCAATTTTATAGGGTTTTTTGCATAGGGTTGAATCTGCTTCCGCAGATTGTTTTGAACTAATATTCGCGGTAACCACCATTTCGGAATGCTTTCCTGCCACTGTTTCTTCCATGCCGTTATATCGACCGTCAGAATCTGCGAATCGAATTGCACCAGAATCTCTTGACGTTGGCGATCGCGTTCCTCGCCGGTTTGAACCGCCTGATCGATGAGTCTGCATATTTCCGTCAGGTTATCGACCGTCAATAGCCTCGGTGATATAACTTCTGCTTCCATTAGCGTCTGTATGAGATCCGTCAGAGCCATGTCCTGCTGAAGAGTCAGATTACCGAGATTAAAACCCAACAATTGAGTAATCGACTGTCGCAGATCACTATTTTCCTGCAGATGACGGATCAGAGCAGCCAATTCATCCCGGACTTTTGTTTTGACGGAAGGAGAATAGGTAGTTAAACCAATGCCTTTTAAAGGATGTTTCTGTGGATTCTCACAAATACGACAGGCGGTCTGATACTCCTCTATGGTTCGGTCGCAGACGATCCGGCTCGTCGGATCAAGTTCCTGCAGAAATTTTTCCGGGAAATCGATCAATGGTTCATCGTAGTCTACCGAGGCATATCCCGAAAAGCAATCATACAAGGAGAGCCCTGCAGAACGTCTTTGATGCAGGATATGCACATAGTCGTTCAATTCTGAACGTAACTCATTGATCTGCTGTGCTTCGATGCGGTACTCTTCGTTCGGTCTTCGCTTCACAACCTCCGTCGTGCGTTTAAGTTGTTCCAGCACATTGACTTTCTTTGTCTTGTTGGAATGCAACTCCAAACAGAACGGAGCTATGCCGATCGCTTCCAAACGACGTTGCACAACCTGCAAGGCCGCCATCTTTTCGGCAACGAACAGTACCTTCTTCCCTTGGTACAAAGCATTGGCGATGATGTTCGTAATCGTCTGCGATTTGCCGGTTCCCGGAGGACCGTGCAGAATGAAGCTTTTGTCGTCAACGGCCGCACAAATAGCTTCAAACTGCGAAGAGTCGGCCCCGATAGGCAGTGCAATCTCCCCTGCGGGATAAGTCTCGTCCAGATCGACACACTCCGCGGCAGTAGATTCTATTGCCCACTCTACCTTGCCGGAGATGAGACTTGCCACGATTTTATTTCGGCTGAGTTTGTCGGCGTTATTATGGATGTCGTTCCACATGATGAACTTACTGAAAGAGAAATTACCGATAATGGCCTGCTCCTCAACATCCCATCCCTTTTGCTCCATAATGGACCGACGAATCATATTGAAAATTCGGAAAACATCCACACCGCTTTCATCCCGCGGCAATGGATCGACGCCCCCAATTTGAATACCAAAATATTGCCGCAGCATCTCCAGCAGTGTGATGTTCAACATGGTCTCTTCATCCCGGCTCCGAATTACATACCCTTTAGCAGCCGACTTGCGGATAATCTCAATGGGTACCAGTAAAATCGGAGCAAAACGCGGTCGTGTACTATTGGGTGTTTCCAACCATTTCAGCAGGCCCAAAGCCAAATAGAGCGTATTAGCACCATTTTCCTCCAACGAAAGCCGGGACGACCTATAAAGATGAGTCAGAGAGCGTCGTAATGCTTCGTCAGTCAGATAAGTCCGCAGACGCCGCTGCTTCAGTTCGCTTTGTACCAAATCGATAATAGGGTCCGAGGCATGCAACGCCTGATAGATTCCTGCACTCATCAAAGGATGGTCCCAATCCTGCGGCCGTTCCAATACCTGAAATTCCTGTCCATCGGCCAATGCGTCTTCCAACTCGCTGATCCGAACCGAAATGAGTTGCAATGTGTTTCGGGTAATACGCGTATTCAGCAGATTGTTGCGCAGACTCAAATCCAATAATTTGCGTTCCCAAATAGTCTGCTTCCCTACGTTCACCTGATCAATACGGGTAATGATATCCGTAGCAGATAGTGCCGCAGGAGCAGCCGCGTCACGTTTTACAGGTGCCTCATCTTCGATTTCAAACTTTCCGTCCCGAATCACCCGCAACGGCAACGGGCGAATCTGCGCATTACGGGCCCGCATCACATCGACAAACAGCAGAAAATTGTCCGGATCCTTCAATTTGTCGTTCGCTAAGGCGATGGCTGAATCGAACGATACGGATGTCCCTGCGTTCATACAGGCCGATTCGACTAACAGAATTTCATTGATTCCCTCGGCTGTACGCTTGGTCAGAAGTGAAACATCGTCGTTCACACTATCTGAAAAGGAGTCTGGAATCAACCATCCTCCAACAAAAGCGTGACCTTTAATCACCACGATCAATGGATGGATACCAATAGTCTCCAAACATCCTGCATAGAGTAACGACATATCCAGACAATTAGCCAGTTTATGCGATAAGACGTCGTCATACAACCGGATCCGTTGTCCGGACTCTTCAAAACTGGCCGGTACGGTACAATAGGCAATCTGTTGTTCGGCAATAGCCTCATAAATGGCCGCCATTTGCTTTTTGACACAATTGGGATCTCGGGTTTGATATGCATCTAATGCCGAAGATCCGGCCCATGTCCCTAGAATTTCCGAGGCGCGTTTAACAATAGGTACTATGATCGGATGATTCGGAGTAACGAATGCGGCTAACATCTCCGGTAAGACGGAGATACCTCCCCATTGGTCGAAAGCTAATAGCGAAATCTCGTATGACCCGGAAAATAACGACCGATCTTCAGCCGTAATTTCGACCTGAATATATCCTAGCAAACGTTCTGTAAGCTGGGAAAGAAACGAGATAGATAGTTGAATGGGAATTGTCGATATCCTCTCTTCTGTTCCGGCAGGAATAGATTCGATATGCTGTTGATAAGAAATTGCAAAATCCGGTTCGAAAGAGATATGCACACCCACATCTTTGAGGTCATTCTTACCTGTATTTTTGAGCATTATTTCTCGTATGACGGGAACGTGATTTTGCTGCATGGCAAAATTCACAATCGGAATGTGAGCGACATGGACCTCGAGATTCATAGCCTTAAGTATTGAAAGAGATTATAAAGATAACAAAATAAAACATTTGAAAACAGCTGACAGCCAAATTTATGCGATATCGCACGAGTTCGTGGATTCGTGTGGTATCATGTTTTACTCTTCGGCGACTCGGAAGTTTTGATTGAGTACCGCTCGGATACCCGATTCTGAATAGGGTAGTAATCGGCTGCCGAGAACGGTAAAGGCAATCTGTCGCCGATCCCACAATGTCTGCAATGTCCGGGGACAAGAGGTACAAGCAGACTTCAGCTTTGGTCAGATTGTGTTCGTCGTCGATCATTGGATGACGTCCTGTTCTGAACACCGAAATGGTATTATATAAAATACCTCAGAGGGCGGTATCTTTTTGTGTCGACTATTATTTGATATTCACTAAAACCCCAAAAACCGATTATTGAATGTGCAACCCCATGGTACCGATCAATTGAAACAATTGACCAGAAAACAAACTTTACCACCCATAGGGTAGTCTGGCAGCGACCGCTTCGTAAGCGACAAAAGCAATATAAATTAGGACATTTTACTGCCGACCTGCACTTCGGTTACCGGAACACACCCTGATATCAAACGGACAGGCCTTTTGCCGACCATGATGATACGACGGCTCACGACACCTGGCTGCTCGACCTTTGGCGGTCGACCGTGGACAAGAAGGACATGGTTTACATTCTCGGCGATCTGACATTCTTCAAAAGCGAAGACGCCCGGCATCTGCTGGAAAAACTGCCCGGACGCAAATACCTCATAACCGGTAACCATGACGGTTCGGTCAAAGCCTACCCGAACTATTTCCAGACCACAGCACAGATACTCGACCTGACGGTCCGTCCAAGTATGTGCTCCCGACTGATGGACAACATGGTGCTGAACCTGTGCCACTATCCGCTGCTGACATGGAACCGCAAGCCTCACGGCTCGGTCATGCTGCACGGGCATTGCCACGGCAAGCTGGACGAATATAACCGCCAGTAGCCCGACCTGAGATTCGACGTAGGCATAGACGGGAAGCTTTCCCGCCGCTGCGGAGGGTTTATCAGTGTCGAGGCCGTATATGATACGGTCATGAAAAAAACGAAAGGAGAGCCTTTTGCCCAATATGCTAGGCAGAATTATCTGCCCGAATACAGATAAAAGTTAGATTACTCTGTTTAAAGTAATCCCCGGCTTACGATAAGTAGGCCGGGGATTTAATGTTATACTTAATTTGTTTATCGGGCTAACCGGGAACCTCGGTTTGAACTATCCGGAATTTCCGGACAGTTGCCATAGAAGAACGACTCCTTTCGTCCATCTTCTGCGTCAGCCGCTCCTTTTCGCATTAGAACGGTTCTTCGACATGCCGCATATTGTTGAGAAGTGTTTCACGGATGCCGGATTCGGGATAGATGATATTTCGTCCGCCGATAACAGTGAAAGGTATTTGCCGGCTGTCCCGTAGGTTCTGCAATGTGCGGGGCGAGATATGGAGGTAGGCACACACTTCTTCTCCCGTGAGATACCGTTCTTTCATGACCGAGGGACGGTAGTTGTCGAGGGCTTTCCGCAAAGCCTTCTCCGTTTCACTGATCCGCGAAAAGGCTCTCTTTACCTCTTCGCTTTCGCTGTTCAGATAATCCCAAGACATGACCTACTTATTTTTCACGGTTTTACTTTCGAGGTATTCTACCACGTCGCTCTCCCGGTAGAAGAATTTACCGCCCACCGAAGTATAAGGCAGTAGCCTCTTGTCCCGGTAGGTTTGAAGGGTACGTTTGGAGACGTTCAGCAACAGGCACACGTCCTGGCTGTCCAATCATCCCTCCGATACCTGCGGATCGAATTTCTGCCGGACCTCTCCGGCGAGGGTCGATAACTCTTCCAGTCGGGCGAGGAGCCTCATCCATGTCCGCTCCTCGACGCAAACGATTTTATCCATACTTTTTTCGGTTTTTAAATTTAACGAAGTAACCGCTTCCCGTTCGGGTTATCTTCCCTGCGGAAGCCAGTTACGGTTGATTGCTCTTATTCTTTTTTTGTTTCGCTCAACGAGCCTTCCTCATCGGTCGCGGATACGGTGCGCTCGGTTTCTCATCGGTCCTTTGCGTTTTATGACCGCTCGATAAAAGCAACCTGATGATGATTGTGCTCGCAATATATAACCGTTTCAGGCAATGATGTACCGTTTCCCGGCCCGGTGTCGTGAATAGTCTTGAATAGTCCGGGGCGGCGGATGTATCCCGTCGAAAAAGGTTTACAGCGATTGATAATTAAAGATAACCATTGGGGTTTAAAAAATATTGTCCTGATATGAGTTTACACTTGTTTTTTGAAGAACTGACTTTCGGCACCAATGTCGTTCAAGTTTTCCAGTCCTGCGTTCCGCTTCCATAGGCGTAAGCCAATCACAGCTTGCATGCGGTCTGAGCGAATTATAAATGTGGATGATCTCGTCTATCCGCCCTTGTGCCTGCCGGAAATTTTCGAAAGATTCATCATCGATCCATTCGCTTTTCAGAATACCGTTCACCCGTTCGGCAACGGCATTCTCATACGGATCACCCTTTTCAGTCATACTGATACGGATATTATTATCCATTAACAAAGTCACGTATTCTTTCGAACAGTACTGGCAACCCCGATCCGAGTGATGGATCAACCCTTTCCGTTTATCCGGTGGCGTCTGATCGATGGCCATCTTCAGCGCCCGGATCGCTCCGTCCCGTTCCAAGGTCGTATTCAGGTCATAGCCTACGATCCGCTTTGAATAGGCATCCGTTATCAGAGCCAGATAAGCGAAGCCTTCTTTCAAAGGTATATACGTAATATCGCTAACCCATAAACGATGCGGATATTCGAAATTGAAACCACGAATCAGATTCGGGTACTTACGCATCCAATGTCGAGAACAGGTCGTGACGGTATACTTTTTCCGACGTTTGATCAGAAGATCGTTTTCCGAAAGCAGCGCAAACAACCGATCCCGGCTGACCGGGAAACCGTCCTGCTGCAATAAATGCCATAGTTTGCGACCTCCGATCCGAGGCATTCGCTTCCGATAATAACCAACGCGATCCAAAAGGATATTATCGGACAAAGTCCCTTCCGCATTACGCCGTAACTGTTTGTAATAGGCCTGACGGGTATAGCCGAACAACCCACACAGAAATGCCAGGCTCATTTGTGTGTGTCGTTCTTTGAGACGCTGGACTGTCCGGCTACGGATTTTTTTAACAGGTCGATACCATATTCTTCCTGCAAGATGTTGCCCATGATCTCATAGCCTTCCAGACGCAGCAAAGCCTCTTCCAAACGGTGCCGAAGGGCCTTGTTCTCAGATAATAATTCGTCGGCTTCTTCACTCGTAACACGAGACATGATCGGTAAAGGATTAGGAGCACTTACAAAAGTACAACTATTTTTCGCTTTCCATCGCTAACTCATCTTATGGATCGTAGCCATGGACATACCATGTTCCTCTTCGAGTTGACGGGCCGTCTTACGACCGCTTAAATACTCCTGTAAAATCAGATTCCGCAACTGACGCGGGAAATGATGACGGGTTAATTCGGATCTTGTTTTATTATGCATACGGTTTACTGTTTTATGTAAACCTTTTTCAGGACGGGACAATCGCTGTTGGCCGAGATCTCGTTGCCTGCTGCATCGAGGAACGTCATCTTGAAGTCGGCCAGCGTAGCCTGTTCGACCGGAGCCCAGATGTAGTCCACCGTCAGCTCGCCGGTGGCGTTGAGCACGTCGGCCGTATATTCTGCCGCTGCCGTCGTCGTACCTACCTCGCTTTTCCTGGCATCGAACGAAGTCGGAACGGCCGTGAAAGCCACTTTCACTTTCGTCGGCTTCAACGCGGGATCGGGAATTGCCGCGAGGTCGAGCGTCTTGACGTTCAACTGGCCGAAAGGACGACGCAAGGTAATGTTTTCCGAAAAAGCTCCCGTTACCTGGTAGTCGAGCAATGCGCCGGTAAAGGCGTCGAATTCGTCATTGTTACCCGCATAGTTGCCTTTCACCGTGATATTGGTCAAAT
>ENA-UONZ01001557-UONZ01001557.1-human-gut-metagenome-genome-assembly--contig:-C93old-NODE-1557-length-23847-cov-14.027026_pt1 | contig 23847 bp, 20 predicted proteins | sample MGYA00242468_ERZ724015 | MGnify/ENA metagenome assembly ERZ724015
CAGCAGCTTGGAGTTGAACGCGCCGCCGCGGCAGTAGTTGCCGGTGGAGGGCCAGACAGCGTGATGATAGGTAGCATCGAACTGACCGGTCACCAGGCGGGGAGCCAGGCAGCCGAAGGAAGCACCCACCTTGTGGCAGCCGGTGGGGAACCACTTACCGGACATGGCAATGATGCGGCAGGGAACACCGGACAGAGCGCTGGGAATCTCCACGTAATTGGGCACAGCCTGGAACAGACCGCCCTGCTCCTTGGCCTCATTGTGCCAGGAAATACGGAACAGGTTCACGGGATCCACATCCCACAGCCCGGTCTTGGAGAGCTTGGCCTTGATCTTCTCGGGGATCAGGTCGGGATTCTGCATCTGGGCAATGGTGGGAATGATGATGTTGTTTTCCTTTGCCTTCTGGATATTATGCTCCAGGCCAGCCTTGTTGATGGACAGATCAATTTTTCCCATGTTTGTTTTCCTCCTGTAATTTTACTTCTTGTTTGCGTCAATATAAGAATACAGTGTATATTTGGAAATACCGAAGTATTTTGCCACTTTGTCACCGGATTTGGTCACCAGGAACGCGCCGCTCTCATTAAGGAAGCGGATGGCCCGGATCTTGTCATTCTTATTCATAAGGGCGACGGGCTTGCCCACCAGGGCAACGGACTGGTCGATGAGCTCATCCAGCACATTGTTGACATTGATGATGCGCTCCGGCTCCGCCTGCATCTTGTCATTGCTGGAGAGCATCTCGTCAATGGTCTGCTGCATCATCATCATGCCCGACACGTCGTAGTTGATGCCCAGAATGGCCACCACGATGCCCCGGCTGTTGCGGATATAGATAGACGAGGACTTGAGGATCTTCCCGTCCGGTGTCTTGGTCAGATAGCTCAGGTGGTCCTTGGGCTGCGCGTCCTGGTTGAGCATCTGCTCCAGCACCACCTGGGAAGCGCCGTCCCCGATCTTGCGGCCGGAAACGTGCCCGTTTACAATATATACAATTGAGTGATCCATCCAGCTGCTGTTGATCTCGTGGATGACCACCTCGCAATTGCTGCCGAACTGCGCCGCGATGCCGTTGGCGATCTGCTTCAGCGTTTCCAAGCGTTTTGTCTCCATAGCCCCGCCTTTCCCTTGCGGCGCGACGAACCGCACCACATTTTTTCTTTCAGTATTCTTTTCTAAGCCATACTTATCATATCATATTTTTTAAGAAAATCAATCCCTTTCCAAAAAAATATTTTGGTTTCATAAATTTTTGTTTGACATCGGCGTAAGATGTGATATGATAGATGTGTGAGCGGAATCGACAGGGCTCGATGCGCCCACTTCAAACCGTTTGATATTTTTGAAAATATGGAGGTTCACTATGGATTTTGAAGCCATCAAGAAAGCCGCGGAAGGCTACAAGCCCGCAATGGTCAAGTTCCTGCGCGACATGATCGCTATCCCCTCTGAGTCCTGTGAGGAAGAGGGCGTCGTCAAGCGCATTGCCGAGGAGATGAAGTCCCTGGGCTACGACAAGGTGGAGTTTGACAAGCTGGGCAACGTCATCGGCTGGATGGGCACCGGCGACAAGATCATCGCCATCGACTCCCACATCGACACCGTGGGTATCGGCAACATCGAGAACTGGGAAGCTGACCCCTACAAGGGCTATGAGACCGACGACCTGATCTATGGCCGCGGCGGCAGTGACCAGGAGGGCGGCATGGCTTCCGCCACCTACGGCGTCAAGATCATGAAGGACCTGAATCTGATCCCCGAGGGGTATAAGTTGATGGTTGTGGGCTCCGTGCAGGAGGAAGACTGTGACGGTATGTGCTGGCAGTCCATCGTGAACGAGTATTTTAACGGTCCCGAGGATGCCCGCAGCAAGATAGAGTTCGTCATTTCCACCGAGCCCACCGACGGCGGTATCTATCGCGGCCACCGGGGCCGTATGGAGATCCGCGTGGACATGCACGGCGTGTCCTGCCACGGCTCCGCTCCCGAGCGCGGCGATAACGCCATCCACAAGATGGCCGAGGTCCTGCTGAACATCCGCGACCTTAACGAGAATCCCGCCGACGGCTCCACTGAGATCAACGGCCTGGTAAAGATGCTGGATCCCAAGTTCAACCCCGAGCACTACAAAGATGCCCGCTTCCTGGGCCGCGGCACCTGCACCACCAGCCAGATCTTCTACACCTCCCCCTCCCGCTGCGCCGTGGCCGATAGCTGCGCTATCTCCATCGACCGCCGCATGACCGCCGGCGAGACCTACCAGTCCTGCCTGAAGGAGATCGAGGATCTGCCCGCCTGCAAGAAGTACGCCAAGGATGTGAAGGTCTCCATGTATATGTATGACCGCCCCGCCTGGACCGGCCATGTGTATGAAACCGAGTGCTTCTTCCCCACCTGGATCAACAAGGAGTCCGCTCCTCACGTCCAGGCCCTGATCGACGCTCACCACGCCCTGTGGGGCACCGAGCGCCTGATGCCCTGCGAGCTGGCCGCCTCCAAGCGCCGCGGCCGTCCTCTGACCGACAAGTGGACCTTCTCCACCAACGGCGTGTCCATCCAGGGCCGCTATGGCATCCCCTGCGTAGGCTTCGGCCCCGGTGCCGAGTCCCAGGCTCACGCTCCCAACGAGGTGACCTTCAAGCAGGATCTGGTGACCTGCGCCGCTCTGTACGCCGCCGTTCCCGGCCTCTATAAGCCCGAGAACAAGGACGGCTCCGCCACCTCCTTCCGTCAGGAGCTCACCGGCAACGACATCAAGTAATTTCGTCTCATTCGAACCTTCCCGGTGAGGGTGGTCCGACGCTTTCACCGCGAAGGTTGTTCAAAGCCTGTTTTAACATTTGATAAATAAGGAGATAATCAACATGAGCAAGACCGTTGAACTGGCCCGCCATCTGGAGACCCTGCACATCAACAACATGTACAAGAACGATTTCTATTGGACTTGGGACAAGACCGATGACGAGATCGACGCTATCTTCACCGTAGCCGATGCCCTGCGCGATCTGCGCGAGCGCAACAAGAGCACCCGTATCTTCGATTCCGGCCTGGGCATTTCCCTGTTCCGCGACAATTCCACCCGTACCCGTTTCTCCTTCGCCTCCGCCTGCAACCTGCTGGGCCTGGAGGAGCAGGTGCTGGACGAGAAGAAATCCCAGATTGCTCACGGCGAGACCGTCCGCGAGACCGCGAACATGGTCTCCTTCATGGCCGACGTCATCGGTATCCGCGATGATATGTATATCGGCCAGGGCCACACCTATCAGAAGACCTTCATGGACGCTCTGGAGGACGGCTATCGTCAGGGCATCCTGGAGCAGCGCCCCACGCTGGTAAACCTGCAGTGCGACGTGGACCACCCCACCCAGTGCATGGCCGATATGCTCCATGTCATCCACTATTTCGGCGGCGTGGAGAACCTGAAGGGCAAGAAGGTCGCTATGACCTGGGCTTACTCTCCCTCCTACGGCAAGCCCCTGTCCGTGCCCCAGGGCGTTATCGGTCTGTTCACCCGCTTCGGCATGGATGTGACCTTGGCTCACCCCGATGGCTACGATGTGATGCCCGAGGTGGAGGAAGTTGCCCGCAAGAACTGCGAGAAGTACGGCTCCAAGTTCCACAAGACCAATAGCATGGCCGAGGCCTTCAAGGATGCCGACATCGTGTATCCCAAGTCCTGGGCTCCCTTCGCCGCCATGGAAGAGCGCACCAAGCTGTATTCCGCCGGCGATCAGGCTGGCATCGATGCTCTGGAGAAGAAGCTCCTGGCCCAGAATGCCGAGCATAAGGATTGGGCCTGCACCGAGGAAATGATGAAACTCACCAAGGACGGCAAGGCTCTGTATATGCACTGCCTTCCCGCCGACATCACCGGCCTGAGCTGTAAGGAAGGCGAAGTGGACAACTCCGTGTTCGACCGTTATATCGTGCCCCTGTACAAGGAAGCTTCCTACAAGCCCTATATCATTGCCGCTATGATCTTCATGTCCCAGGTGAAGGATCCCGTCAAAACTCTGATGGAGCTGGACGCCGCCGACAATCATCGTAAGCTGCACTAATTGATCTGAACCCATCCGATAGCGGGAGTGCTGCCAAACGCTCCCGCTATCGCGATCTTTTCACAATCAGGAAAGGAAGAATAATTATGAGCAAGCGCATCGTTATCGCCCTGGGCGGCAATGCCCTGGGTAATACTGCTACTGAGCAGCTGGCCCTAGTGAGCAATACCGCCAAGGCCATCGTGGACCTCATCGCCGAAGGCAATGAAGTAGTCATTGCCCACGGCAATGGTCCCCAGGTGGGCATGATCAACCTGGGGCTGTCCACCGCAGCTGAGGCCGGCGCCATCAAGGCCGACATGCCCTTCCCCGAGTGCGGCGCCATGTCCGAGGGCTACATCGGCTATCACCTGCAGCAGGCCATCGGCAACGAGCTGGCCTCTCGCGGTATGACCAAGCCCGTGGCCACCATCGTCACCCAGACCGTAGTGTCTGAGGACGACCCCGCCTTCCAGAATCCCACCAAGCCCGTGGGTGCCTTCTACGACAAGGAGACCGCCGACCGCATCGCCGCTGAGAAGGGCTACACCATGGTGGAGGACGCCGGCCGCGGCTATCGCCAGGTAGTTCCTTCCCCCAAGCCCATTGACATCGTGGAGGCCGAGTCCATCAAGGCCCTCTTCAACGCCGGTCATGTGGTCATCGCCGTGGGCGGCGGCGGCATCCCCGTGGTGCGCAAGGAGGGCAAGGTCTACGGCACTCCCGCCGTCATCGACAAGGACTTCGGCAGTGAGCTGCTGGCTGAGCTGCTGGATGCCGATGTACTGGTGATCCTCACCGCCGTGGAGAAGGTGGCCATCAACTTCAACAAGCCCGACCAGAAGGGCCTCGACGATCTGACCCCCGCCCAGGCCAAGGTCTATATGGACGAGAACCAGTTCGCTAAGGGCTCCATGCTGCCCAAGGTCCAGGCCGCCGTAAAGTTCGCCGAGTCCAAACCCGGCCGCACCGCTTTGATCACTCTGCTGGAGAAAGCCAAGGACGGTATCGCCGGCAAGACCGGTACTCGCATCCACCAGTGATTTTCTACGAGCACCAGTCCGATGGAGAAGTGATTTCTGTGTAAGGCGATTACCGTCCTTAACATGAAATCATGGCTCGCTTTTGTCAAAAAGCGCCATGGCTGCATGGCTGCCACGGTATCGCCGGCAAGACCGGTACTCGGTTTTAGTCTTTCCAACCACTCGTTATATCCGTACAAGGCGCAGGAGATTTTGCTCCTGCGTCTTTTGTCAATTCTCAATCTTCATAAATTTCTATAATTATTTTTAGTTGTTTTCACAATTATGATCATTTATTACAAGTTATGGCTGGTATTTAAAAAAATAATTTGGTAAAAATGAAATTCCAGGTTGAATTTTTGGGGGGCATACGCTATAATGATTTTATTCTTAGTGAATGCCGGGCGCATACCCGTTGTTCAGGCAGTCGAAAAATTTACTCTTCTTCCATTCGGCTGTCACATATTCAAAAGGAGGAAAAATGAATGAAAAAGTTCCTGGCACTGCTTCTCGCCCTGGTCATGGCTCTGAGCCTGTTCGCCTGTGGCAAGAAGGAAAACGACTCTGACAAGGCCAAGGTCAAGGTCGGCTTCATCACCCTGCACGACGAAAACTCCACCTACGACCTCAACTTCATCAACGCTGCTAAAACAGCCATCAAGAATCTGGGTCTGACCGATGCTGACTACATCCTCAAGCCCAACATTCCCGAGGGCCAGGAGTGCTTCGACACCGCTTGCGACCTGGCTGAGCAGGGCTGCAACATCATCTTCGCCGACAGCTTCGGCCATGAGGCCTTCATGATCGACGCCGCCAAGAAGTATCCCGATGTCCAGTTCTGCCACTCCACCGGTACCCGCGCTCACACCGAGGGTCTGAAGAACTATCACAACGCTTTCGCTTCCATCTATGAGGGCCGTTACCTGGCCGGTATTGCCGCCGGTATGAAGCTCAATGAGATGATCGATGCCGGCCAGTTCACCGCGGATCAGGCTAAGATCGGCTATGTCGGCGCCTTCACCTATGCGGAAGTTATCTCCGGCTATACCTCTTTCTTCCTGGGCGCTCGCTCTGTCTGCCCCACTGCCACCATGGAAGTTACCTTCACCGGCAGCTGGTACGATGAGGCTCTGGAGAAGGAAGGCGCTCAGCAGCTGATCGCCAATGGCTGCAAGCTCATCAGCCAGCACGCTGACTCCTTCGGCGCTCCCACCGCTTGCGAGAACGCCAAGGTCCCCAATGTTTCCTACAACGGCTCCACCAAGGAAGCCGGCCCCAACACCTACATCATCTCCTCCCGCATCGATTGGGCTCCCTACTATGAGTATGCCATCAAGGCTGTCATGGAAGGCAAGACCATCGACACCGACTGGACCGGCACCCTGGCCACTGGCTCTGTGGTTCTGGAAGAGATCAATGACGCTGTTGCCGCTAAGGGCACTGCCGAGGCTATCGAGGCCGCTAAGGCCAAGCTGGAGAAGGGCGAGCTGCATGTCTTTGATGTGTCCACCTTCACCACCCGTGCCGACGACAAGATGAACGCCTTCAAGGTCGACACTCTGAAGGTTGACGGCGATGGCCACATCACCTCCTACATGGCCGATGTTGACACCGATGCCAACTACACCGGCGACACCGAGGCCATCAAGGACGGTTACTTCGCTGAGTCCAGCGACCGTTCCGCTCCTTACTTCGATCTGCAGATCGATGGCATTACCCTGCTGAACACCAAGATGTAATTTCTTACAGCATAATTCAAAAGATGGGCTGCTGCGGCAGCCCATCTTTTTTCTGTCCGTTCCTTATATTGTCATTGCGAGGGCGCTCTGCGCCCGTGGCAATCCGTAACCCCTGGCTCCCCTGCGTAAGTGGAGCCGCCAAACTGGCTGAGGGGTCGCCGCCCATTGACCCCAAAACCTCCCCCCAGGGGTAATTTTTTTATCTCTCCCACGACGGTTCACCTCACCATTTTTACTCAATCGGCAAATCGCACAAAGACTGTTTCTTATTCTTGTATAACCTAACATTTTTTGTATATACCTAACAATTTTTTTGTAAATTGCGATTTACAATCATTCACATGTATGTTAAAATAAGGCGTATTGAATCTAACCCCGGCGTTTTACGAGGTGTTGCAGCCAACTGCGCCGAAAGAAAGGATGACAGCCTTGGAAAAAAAATGCGCAATTAGAATGGAGAACATCACCAAGCGCTTCGGCAGCAAGGTCATCGCAAACAAAGATGTGAACCTTGATCTGTACGAGGGTGAGATCCTGTCTCTGCTGGGCGAAAACGGCAGCGGCAAGACCACCTTGATGAATATGCTCTCCGGCATCTACTTCCCCGATGAGGGACAGATCTATGTCCACGACCAGCCCGTCACCATCGCCTCTCCCAAGGATGCTTTCGACCTTGGCATCGGTATGATCCACCAGCACTTCAAGCTGGTCGATATTTTCACCGCCACGGAGAATATCATCCTGGGCTTGGAGGGCAAGCTGGACCTGAACAGTGCCCGCCAGAAGGTCAAGGACATCTGCCAGAAGTACGGCTTCGACATCGACCCCGACATGAAGATCTACGATATGTCTGTTTCCCAGAAGCAGACCGTGGAGATCGTGAAGGTCCTGTTCCGCGGTGCCGACATCCTCATTTTGGATGAGCCCACCGCCGTGCTGACCCCCCAGGAGACCGATAAGCTCTTCGCCGTCATGCGCAACATGAAAAACGACGGCAAGTCCCTTATCATCATCACCCACAAGCTCCACGAGGTGCTGGATGTGTCCGACCGAGTGGCTGTGCTGCGCAAGGGCGAGTACATCGGCGATGTGATGACCAAGGATGCCAACCAGCAGTCCCTCACCGATATGATGGTGGGCCACAGCGTCACCCTGAATATCAACCGTCCCGACCCGGTGAATGTTGCCCCCCGGCTGGAGGTAAAGGATCTCACCGTATACGATGAGCTGGGCGTCAAGCGCCTGGACAATGTCACCTTCACCGTCAATGCCGGCGAAGTGCTGGGCATCGCGGGCATCGCCGGCTCCGGTCAGCGTGAGCTGCTGGAGTCCATTGCGGGCCTGTATCCCATCAAGTCCGGCTCCGTCCTTTTCCATAACCCGGAAACCGGCGAGGAAAAAGACCTGGTGGGCCTGGATCCCATGGATATCCGCAAGAGCGGCATCGCCATGAGCTTCGTCCCTGAGGACCGTTTGGGCATGGGCCTGGTGGGTTCCATGGGCATGACCGGCAACATGATGCTGCGCTCCTGGCGCAAGGGCAAGGGCGTGTTCCTGAATCGCAAGGATCCCGAGGCACTGGCCCAGCGCATTTGGCAGGAGCTGGAGGTGGTCACTCCCAGCACCAGCTTCCCCGTTCGCCGTATGTCCGGCGGTAACGTGCAGAAGGTCCTGGTGGGTCGTGAGATCGCCCAGCAGCCCTCCGTGCTGATGACCGCTTACGCTGTCCGCGGCCTGGACATCAATACCTCTTATACGATTTATAACCTGCTCACCGAGCAGAAGATGAAGGGTGTCGCCGTTGTGTATGTAGGCGAGGACCTGGATGTTCTGTTGGAGCTGTGTGACCGGATCGTGGTCCTTTGCGGCGGCCAAGTCTCCGGCGTAGTAGACGCCCGCAAGACCGACAAGCGCGAAGTGGGCGCCTTGATGACCCGCGTGGAAGGAGGCAAGGAAGATGCATAAGAAGCAATCCCTATTTCAAATTTCAAAGCGTGATACATTGCCTCTGTCCAAGGCGCTTCTGATCCGCGGCGGTATTCTGCTGCTGGCGCTGATCTTCTGTGGTCTGATCACCACGATCCTCACCGGCAAAAACCCTCTCAGCGTGTATGCCACCATTCTTTCCGGCGCATTTGGCACCTCCCGCCGCATCGGCGTGACCTTCCGTAATATGGCCGTCCTGCTGGGTATCTCTTTGGCCGTGACCCCCGCCTTCAAGATGCGCTTCTGGAACATCGGCGCCGAGGGGCAGACGATGATCGGCTGCCTGGCCACCACCAGCTGTATGATCCTTCTGGGTGACAAGGTGTCCACGCCTCTGCTGATCGTGATTTCTCTCATTGCTTCTCTCGTGGCCGGTGCCATTTGGGGCTTCCTGCCCGCCTTCTTCAAGGCCAAGTGGAACACCAATGAGACCCTGTTCACCCTGATGATGAACTACATCGCCATGCAGCTCACCTCCTACTTCATCATTATTTGGGAGGTTCCCAAGGGTGCCGGCAAGATCGGCATCATTAACCAGGATACCCGGGCTGGTTGGCTGCCCTCCATTGGCAACGATTTCCTGTTACCCATCCTTATTGTAGCCCTGATGACCGGGCTCATGTACATCTATCTGACGTACAGCAAGCACGGCTATGAGATCGCCGTAGTTGGCGAAAGCCAGCGTACCGCCAGCTACGCCGGCATCAAGGTAGACCGGGTCATCATCCGCACCATGGTGCTCTCCGGTGCCCTGTGCGCCATGATGGGCTTCCTTATGACCGCCGGCATCGACCACACCCTCACCACCACCATCGTGGACAGCCGTGGCTTTACCGCAGTCATGGTGTCCTGGATGTCTAAGTTCAATCCCTTTATCATGATCGCTGCCTCTCTGTTTTTGGTGACCATGGATCGCGGCGCCAGCGAGGTATCCAGCTCCCTGGGCCTGAACCATTCCTTTGCTGATATTCTGACCGGTTTCATCCTCTTCTTCATCATTGCAACCGAGTTCTTTATCACCTACAAGGTCACCCTGCGTAAGAGCAGCAAGAAGGAGGCGTAACGGATGACTTTTAACTTTATTTCATTCTTCCCCCGTGCTGTCATGCAGGGTATCCCACTGCTATTCGGCAGCACCGGCGAAATCCTCACCGAGAAATCCGGCAACCTGAACCTGGGTATTCCCGGCATCATGTATGTGGGCGGCATCAGTGGCGTTATCGGTGCGTTCTTCTATGAGCAATCCGCATCCGGCGCGCTGAATCCCTTCCTGGCAGTGCTCATCCCCATCCTCAGCTCTCTGCTGGGCTCCCTGCTGATGGGCCTGCTGTACTGCTTCCTGACAGTCACCCTCCGGGCCAACCAAAATGTTACCGGTCTGGCCATGACCACCTTCGGCGTGGGCGTCGGCAACTTCTTCGGCGGCTCCCTCATCAAGCTCACGGGCAGCAATGTTCCCTCCATCGCCCTGACCAATACCAGTATCTGCTTTAAGACTACACTCCCCGGCGCCACCACCACCGGCTGGTTCGGCGAGCTGTTCCTGTCCTACGGTTTCCTGGCGTATTTGGCTATCATCGTGGCTTTGGGTACTTCCTACTTCCTTAACCACACCCGTCCCGGCCTGCATCTACGCGCCGTGGGCGAGAGCGCTTCCACCGCCGACGCCGCCGGCATCAATGTCACCAAGTATAAGTACCTGGCCACCTGCATCGGCTCCATGATTGCAGGATTGGGCGGCCTGTACTATGTTATGGACTACGCCAATGGCGTTTGGTCCAACAACGCCTTCGGTGACCGTGGCTGGCTGGCCATTGCACTGGTCATCTTCACCATTTGGCGTCCCAATGTCAGCATCCTGGCCTCCATCCTATTCGGCGGCCTGTATATCCTGAACATCTATCTGCCCACACCCGGCGGTCAGATGGCCATTAAGGAGCTGTACAAGATGCTGCCCTACGCCATCACCCTGGTGGTGCTGATTGTTGTTTCCCTGCGTAAGAAGCGGGAGGATCAGCCCCCTGCGTCCCTCGGTCTCTCCTACTTCCGCGAGGAACGCTGACACCGTAAAAAAAGAGTAGGCCCGCACAGGGCCTGCTCTTTTTTCTATGAATAAAGGAGGATAAACTATGTCTACCCTGCTGATCAAGAACATTTCCCAGCTTGTCACCTGTGACGACAGCGACCAGGTGCTGCAAAATGTAGATGTCCTGTGCAAAGACGGATTCATTGAGAAAATCGCCCCTCACCTGGATGCTGCGGCGGATCAGACCATTGACGGCTCCCACATGCTGTGCTATCCCGGCCTGGTGAACACCCATCACCATCTGTACCAGGTCTTCTCCCGGAACCTGGCCAAGGTGCAGAACATGGAGCTGTTCGATTGGCTGAAAACCCTCTATGAGATCTGGAAGAACCTGGACAGTGAAGTCATCCGCCTTTCCTCCCTGACGGGTATGGGTGAACTGATGAAGCATGGCTGCACCACCTGCTTCGACCATCACTATGTCTTCCCCTCCCACGCCGGTGATCTGCTGGGCACCCAGTTTGCCGCTGCCGACGAGCTGGGCATCCGCATGTATTGCAGCCGTGGCAGCATGGATCTGAGCGTGAAGGACGGCGGTTTGCCCCCCGACAGCGTGGTTCAGACCGTGGATGAAATTATGAAGGACTCCGCCCGGGTCATCGAAAAATACCACGACACCTCTTACGGCGCTATGCATCGCGTAGCCCTGGCCCCCTGCTCCCCCTTCTCCGTCTCCGCCGACCTGCTGCGCGAAAGCGCCATCCTGGCCCGCCAGTACGGTGTACGCCTGCACACCCACCTGTGCGAGACCAAGGATGAGGAGAACTTCATGCTCCAGCGCGAGGGTGTCCGGCCTCTGGAATACATGGAACGCCTGGGCTGGATCGGCGATGACGTCTGGTATGCCCACGGCATCCACTTTAACGATGAGGAACTGCGTGTGCTGGCCAAGACCGGCACAGGTGTCGCCCACTGCCCCATCAGCAACATGAAGCTCTCCTCCGGCATTGCCCGGATCCCCGAGATGCTGAAGCTGGGCGTGCCCGTGGGTCTGGCCGTAGACGGCAGCGCCTCCAACGATGGCTCCAGTCTTATGGAGGAGCTGCGTGTGGCCTTCCTGTTGCACCGTCTGAACTCCAGCCGCGAAGCACCCACCGGCTATGACATTCTCAAGATGGCTACCCGGGGCAGCGCCCGCCTGCTGGGCCGGGATGACATCGGCCAAATCGCCGTGGGTAAGTGCGCCGATCTTTTCCTGATCGACAGCCGCCGCCTGGAGCTGGTAGGCTCCTGCTACGATCCCAAGTCCGTCCTGGGCACTGTGGGCGTACGGGGCCCCGTGGACTACACGGTGGTAGGCGGCAAAGTCACCGTGGAGCACGGTCGGCTCACTACCATCGATGAGGAAAAAATCGCCTTTGAAGCAAATCAGAAGTGTGATGCCTACCTGGCCATGTAAATTCTACATGAAAAACGGAGAGGGGATCCCCTCTCCGTTTTTTTGCCTAATTGGTCCTCACAAATAACTCTGCCGGATTTTAAGCCACCGTTTTAATCCTCGTTGAGCATCTCATCCACCTGGCTGCGGTTGGCCTCGTACCAATCCCGATACTCCTGCATATCCTTGGCAAACAGATCCTTGCTGCTGGGCGGCGTGTATGTAATGGCGTTAGCTCCGGCGCGAATAGCCGCCAGGATCGTCTCGTCTGTGGGCCCGCCGGTGGCGATGATGGGCAGCTCCGGGTATTTCCCGCGAATCTCTGCCACAATTTCCGGCGTTCGGGCCGCACCGGACACATTCACAATGTCCACACCGGCCGCCAGCCGCTTCTCCAGATCTACATGCTCCGAAACCACTGTAAACACCACCGGAATCTCCACCATGCTCTTGATATCCCGGATGGCTTCGTTGGTGATCAGTGCGTTGCACACCACGCCGAAAGCTCCCAGCTGCTCTGCCGCTGCCGCCATGTTCACCGACCGCTGCCCATTGGTATAGCCGCCGCCCACCCCCGCAAACACCGGAACATCTGATGCGCTGATAATGGCTTGCGTTATGCTGGGCTGAGGTGTAAAATTGTATACGGCGATCACCGCATCCGCATTGATATTCTTGATGATGGCAACATCCGTAGAAAAAACCAAAGACTTGATCCGCCGTCCGAAAACCCGGATGCCGCTGCACTCGCTGATGCACCGCGGCACCTGCAGCGCGTGCTTTCGCAGATCCCCCTCATAGGTGGGGACAAATTTCTCTTTCACCGTCTCACCTTTCTTCCGATCCTCTTGTAATTAATTATGTTAACCAATTTTACCATAAGTGGAATTTTTAATCAAGATGATTGTGTCGAAAGAGAAAATCTTTTCAGATTATTCACATTTGTTAAAGGGGCGCACAAATTCAGGCGGCGTAAAAGTCGGTCAAATCTTCACCAGCTCATACTCCCGGGTGCCCAGGCCCAGCTTCTCAGCATGCTCCAGGCAGCTCTTCCAGTCCGTGTCCGGGTGGATGCGGTGGAAATGGTCATGGTCGTGGCAGTCTCCATCGTCGGCGGCGGTGTCCCGCACGGGCGTTTGGGCATTCACTGCGTCCACACAGGCCATGTCCAGGGCCACCGGGTCAAAGGAGGCAAACATCCCCACATTGGGTACGATGGCCGCATCATTTTCCGCATGGCAATCGCAGTTGGGGGACACGTCGATGACCAGGGAGATGTGGAAGCAGGGCCGGCCATCCACCACCGCCTTGGCGTACTCCGCCATTTTCCGGCTCAGGTTGGTGTGGGATTCATCGAAATTCACGGTAATGGCGTTGCGGGCGCAGATGGCGATGCAGCGTCCGCAGCCCACGCATTTGCTGTGGTCAATGGCTGCCTTCCGGTCCTCCACAGTGATGGCGCTGTGGGCGCAGATGTTGGTGCACATTTTGCATCCCACGCAGCGCTTCTGCTCCACATGGGGTTTTCCGGCGTTGTGCTGCTCCATTTTCCCGGCCCGGCTGCCGCAGCCCATGCCGATGTTCTTCAGCGCGCCGCCAAAACCCGCCGACTCGTGCCCCTTAAAATGGGTCAGGGAGATAAACACATCGGCGTCCATCACCGCCCGGCCGATCTTGGCATTTTTCACATATTCGCCACCGGCCACCGGTACCTCAGTCTCATCGTTGCCCTTGATGCCATCGGCGATAATCACCTGGCACCCGGTGGTCATGGGATTGAACCCATTGAGCATAGCGGAGTCCAGATGATCCAGGCCGTTCTTGCGTCCGCCCACATAGAGGGTGTTGCAGTCTGTCAGAAACGGCTTGCCGCCCCGCTCCTTCACGAAGTCCGCCACGGTTTTCGCCCAGTTAGGCCGCAGAAATGCCAGATTACCCGGCTCGCCAAAGTGCATCTTGATGGCCACAAATTTGTTTTCAAAGTCGATCTCGCCCATTCCGGCGGTTTTCATCAAACGCGTCAGCTTTTGCTGCAGATTTTCACGGAAATCCGCCCGCAGATCCGCCCAATATACCTTAGATGCCATTGAATCAGCTCCCTTTTTACTTGATTTTTTTATTTTACCACAATTTTTCCCAAAACGCTACCCTGGAGGCACGCTTTATGAGAGTACTCACCCACATTGTCAGCGACCGGGAGGCGGGTCTGCCGGTAAAACGCCTGCTTCGGCAGCATTTTGCCCTCTCCTCCTCCCTGCTGAAATCCATAAAATGGCGCAGCGGCGGCATCACCCTCAACGGGATGCCCGTCACCGTTGCTGCCCTGTGCCGGGCAGGGGATCTTCTGGCCGTGGATGTATCCGATCCTCCCAGCCACAACCCCCACCTGCACCCGGTAGACTATCCGCTCTCCATCCTCTGGGAGGATGAGGATCTGCTGATCCTCAACAAGCCCGCCGGTATCACCGTCCACTGCGCCGCCCTGACGGAGGAGCCTGTCACCGTAGCCGGTGCTGTGGCCTACTACCTCCACAGCGACCAGTATCACGGCGTCAACCGCCTGGATCGGGGCACCACTGGGGTCATGGTGGTGGCCAAAACCGGCTATATGCACGCCCGCTGCATGGCTCTCCTCCACTCCGGCGATTTCTACCGGGAGTACCGGGGCATCTGCCTGGGCACCCCGGAGCCGGCCGCAGGCAGCATAGACCTGCCCATCGACCGGGACAACGATTCCCTTCTCAAGCGCCGCATCGATCCCAACGGTGCCCCGGCTCACACAGACTACCAGGTTCTGGCGCACAAAAACGGTCTTTCCCTGCTGCGTCTGGTACCCCAAACAGGCCGCACCCACCAGCTACGGCTGCATATGGCCTCCATCGGCCACCCATTGGCCGGGGACTGGCTCTACGGCACGGAGGACAAGTCCCTCATCCCCCGCCCAGCTCTGCACTCCTATTCGGTGCACCTCAGGCACCCTGTCACCGGGGAAATACTGGATGTCATCGCCCCCCTCCCAGCGGATATGCGGCGGCTCTTGCAATAACAAGCAGAGCGGCGGCGCACAGGCTCTGCACCTGTGCGCCGCTTTATCGTTGGCAATATTCAGTCTTTATTTCCCTGCTTTTTTTCTTGGTCAATAGCCCGGTACAGGGCGCCCAGAGCATCCTTCAGCGTGCCCACCTGCTGCATAAGGCCCAGGGCCACGGCATCCTCCCCATAGAGGACACTGCCCACATCGTTGGCCATTTCATCCGTGCGGAGCATCAGCTCCCGGAAGGTCTCTGCCCGGATCTGGGAATGGGCCGCCACAAAGCGGACGATGCTCTCCTGGAGTTTGTCAAAATATCGGTAGGTTTGCGGCGCGGCGATCATGGTGCCGGTCATTCGCACCGGATGCACTGTCATAGAGGCCGACGGAGCGATCATATTGATTTTGCCGGACACGGCCAGCGGAATGCCGATGGAGTGCCCGCCGCCCAGAACCAGCGTGGCCGTGGGCTTAGTCATCCCTGCGATCATCTCCGCCAGCGCCAGCCCTGCCTCCACGTCGCCTCCCACGGTGTTCAGCAGGATCAGCACGCCGTCCACATCATCGGATTCCTCCAGCGAAGCCAAAAGCGGCAGCAGATGCTCGTATTTTGTGGTCTTGGCATTTTCCGGTGCGTTGGTGTGCCCCTCGATCTGCCCGATGATGGTCAGGCAATGGATGGTGCCGTGGCGATTTTTCACCACGGAGGATCCCAGCTCAATGAGCTTATCCATTTTCTGCTCCGGTTTCTGCTGGCTCTCCTGGTTTTTTCCCCCGTCGGGCGAATTGCGGTGCTGCATCACATCGACCTCCTCCTTTTCTGAAGGATAGGATGTCCGACTCGAAAAAATTTATACACCGCAGGCTTTCTTTTCTATGGTGGAAGGCGTGTCCATGATCTCAATGCCCCGCTCCATGGCATAGGCAATGGTCTTCTGCGTGCCTCCTGGCAGACCGTCGTGCACCGCGATGAGCATGGTGGCATGATCCACCAGATAGCGGTTGCGCCGCTGCATGCAGCCCCGGGAATACTCCGCCTGCACCACCGTCTCGTAGTTGCAGGCGCTCAGGAGTCTCCTATATCGCTCCCTGTCGTTCTCCCGCCAGCGGTCCGCCTGCCCCGGGTACGGGATGACCGCTTCCAGTGACACATCCTCATAGCCCTGGCGCATCCGCAGCACCGCCTCGCAAAACCAGAAATCGCATCCCCGCGCCATGCCGCACAGGAAATGCCGATACCCCTGCTCATATGCGGCAAGCACCAGCTCGTATAATCGTTCCTTCAGCGCGCTGCAGCGCGCATCCGCCTCATTGCTGCCCCAAGGCAGCTTCTCCGGCCGATGCCCTGTAAAGCTGCAGCTCATCTGCCTGGCCCGCACGGTCATCACCTCCTCCGTCCTATATAATAGAACATTATTTCGATTTTGTAAAGCGAAATTTTATTTTATTCTTGAAATTCTTTTGATATTCAGTTTCATTTTTTAATTTTTAGGTCTTGCATTTTCAAAATCCCGGGTTTATACTATGTGCAGTGAACAAACGAATATTTGTCTTCGAGGCGGGGTGTGATTCCCCACCGGCAGTATAGTCTGCAAGCGGCCCCCGGGCTGCACGAACCGGTGCGATTCCGGTACCGACAGTATAGTCTGGATGAGAGAAGGCGTGTACAGCATATTTTGTTATGCTCTTTTTAATGCGTGCACCTTGGAGGACAAGTCTATCCGGGTGTTCCACACATTGAAAGGAGTATTTTTTATGACCCAAAAGCAAAAGACCCATCACCTGGCCGTGGCAGCTATGCTGTCGGCCGTAGCCGCTGTGCTGCAATTCGTCGAGTTTTCCATCCCCGTGATGCCCTCCTTCATCAAGCTGGACATCTCCGATCTCCCCGCCCTGCTGGGCACCTTTTCCCTGGGCCCTGTGCATGGCGTGGCCATTCAGCTGGTGAAAAACCTGCTGCACCTGCCCTTCGGCTCCAGCGCCGGTGTAGGTGAACTGTCCAACTTTATCCTGGGCGCGGTATTCGTGTTCGCCGCCGGCGTGATCTATACGCGCAGCAAGAGCCGCAAGAGCGCTTTGGTCGGCTCCGTGGTCGGTGCTGCGGCCATGGCGCTGGTAAGCGTGGTTACCAACTATTTCATCGTTTATCCCGCCTATGTGGTGCTGTATCACCTCCCTCTGGATGCCATCGTGGGGATGTACGAGGAGATCCTGGGCGGCGTATCCCATGTGCCCACCCAGAACGCATTGTTTAACTGCCTGCTGGTGTTCAACGTCCCCTTCACCCTGGTCAAGGGCTTGCTGGATACAGCCCTGTGCTTCCTCATCTATAAGCCGCTGTCACCGCTGCTGCACCGCTGAGCAGGACGTATTCGGCCCCCCTCACAGGGCAGCATCAAAAAAACTATGCATCAAAACCTCCGGTTTTTTCCGGCAGTCTCAAAAGCTCCGACCCTTGCGGGGTCGGAGCTCAGCGTGTCGAAAAAGTCTTTTCGACACGCTGACTAAGTTTTTGAAACTCTGAAATAGTTTCAAAAACGATTGATTTCAATGGCAAGGGACACCCTTCTTGGGTTTCCCTCGCACACCCTTCCTTACCGTTATCGAAAATATACCTCTTTATTGACAGTCTCAAAAGCTCCGACCCTTGCGGGGTCGGAGCTTTCTTTTTTTATTCGTTGGTTTATTCGTTGGCAGCGGCAGCCTGCCGCACCTCCTGGGCCTGGGCGGCCTTTTTGTTGACCTCCTCCGGGTCGCGGAAGGTAGGCACTGTTTTGCGGATCACATCCAGCACAGCCGACTGCTCCTCGGTCTCGATGGCAGCGCGCACCAGTTCCAGCTTCCGCTCCACCTCTTCCCGAGGCAGCCCCTTATCCCGCTCAATGAAGATCATATCGTTGCTGGTCTTGTCCAACTCCTCCGTCTTCATCAGCAGCTCCTCATAGAGCTTTTCGCCAGGCCGCAGACCGATCTCCACAATGTCAATATCCTTGTAGGGTGTGAGTCCGGACAGACGGATCATATTTTCCGCCAAATCCAGAATCTTCACCGGCTTGCCCATATCCAGCACGAACAGCTCTCCGTTGTGTGCCATAGCACAGGTGACCATCACCAGCTGCACCGCCTCAGGAATGGTCATAAAGTAGCGGATGATCCTCTTGTCCGTCAGCGTAACCGGGCCACCGGCCTCGATCTGCCGCTTGAACAGCGGAATCACCGAGCCGTTGCTGCCCAGCACATTGCCAAAGCGCACAGCGGTGAACTCCGTCTTGCTGTTTTCCCGGCACTGGATCACCATTTCGCACAAGCGTTTGCTGGCGCCCATCACATTGGTGGGGTTCACCGCCTTGTCGGTGGAGATCAGCAGGAATTTTTCCACGCCGTACTTCTCCGCCATCTCCGCCACATTGTATGTACCCAGCACATTATTCTTCAGCGCTTCCACGCCGGAATGCTCCATCAGCGGCACATGCTTGTGGGCGGCGGCATGAAATACGATCTCCGGCCGCAGCTCCCGAAAAATATGATCCAGCCGCTCCACATCCCGCACAGAGGCAATGATGACCTCCAGGTTCAGCGCATCCCCATACTTACGGATCAGCTCCTGCTGCACGTCGTAGGCGTTGTTCTCGTAAATATCCAGGATCGCCAGCTTTTTCGGGTGCAGAGCCGCGATCTGCCGGCACAGCTCCGAGCCGATGGACCCGCCGCCGCCGGTGACCAGAACGGTCTTCCCTGCGTAAAACGCCTTGGTCTCGGGATTCTCCACCTCAATGGTATCCCGGAACAGCAGATCCTCTATCCGGAAATCTCGCAGCACCCGCTTGGTCGGGGTATTTTCCTCTCCTTCGGACGGGTAATCATAGATTTTCACCGTACAGCCAGTGCGGCGGTAGCGCTCGTATATCCTCTGCTTACATTCCACCGTCAGATCCGGCAAGGCAACGATGATCTCCTGCACCTTCATCCGCTTGAGCAGAGCCACCGTTCCGGCATCCTCGTGATAGATGGGCACGCCGTTGACCGTCTGCCCCACCTTTTCCGGGTCAGTGTCGATAAAGCACATCGGCACATACCGGGAGCGGGGATTGCGGAAGAACTCATCCGCCAGGGTCGCGCCCACATTGCCCGCCCCTACGATGGCCACCTCTACCTTATAGATCTGGCTCAGGGAGTTGCCCTCAATGGATTTATCGGCGTTTTTATTGCGGTATGCATACAAAAGCTGATAGCAGTACCGGCTCAGCAGCGTCACCAGCAGGATGGCCATGGCCACGATTGTGTGCACGCCGATGCCCAGATTCACCGCGAACCAGACCCGGCCCACCAGCATCAGTATCAGGTTTGAAATAAAATCCGACACCATAATGGTCAGATAAGTCTGGATATTGGCATAGCGCCAGATGTTCCTGTATACGCCGAAGATGAACCGCCCGGACATGATCACCACCACCAGCGCCAGCAGCCGGGTCAGATTGGCCTCGCCGTTGAGCACGATGGATCGCAGTCCCAGCTTTCCTACCAAGCTTGTCATATAGTACAGGCAGGCGATGATGGCGATATCCACCAGCACCAGCTCAATTTTTCTTCTGCTTAATTTCATGACAGATCCAATCCTTTGCCTTATCAGAGGAGATCTACTCCCTTGTTCTCTGTAGCAAGTCTTATTATTTTACCATAGAAAAGCGGATTTGTCATCCTTTCTTAACACATATTTAAAAATTATTCATAATCCACTTCCGTCACTTGTGCAGCCACTGCCGCAGCTGCTCCCACAGCTCCACGCAGCGGAACTTCACCCGGTACTCCTCATCCGTCTCCTGCATGATGTCCAGATCCTCCCGCTCCATGCCGCAGGCAATGCCCGTTTCCGTCACATCCGCAGCCGCCGTCATGCACAGGGGCGGGTATACCACACACCACCAATTCTGCCCGGCTGCCTCTCCGATGAGCACCCGCAGCGCCATATACTCCCCCGCCGGCAGTCGGAATCCGTCATACGCCTTCAGGGGGAACTCCGCCGGCTCCAGTCGGGTCTCCACGGCGTCCCAGCAGCCGTTTTCCCGCAGTGTCTCCTCCGCCATCTGCCGGATGGCGGGCAGGGCGGCCCGCAGGGCCGCATTGGCCTCCTCCCGGCTACTGGAGGCGCGCATGGTCTGCTCGGTGAAGGCAAGCACCTTGTCCCGCACCTGCAGCTTCAGGCTCTGGTCGCGGTCACTGTCGGAGTTAGCCACCACATGGAGCCGGATCATCTTCCGCTCCAAGTCATCCTGCTTTCCCAGGGCCGCCGCTCCCACCAGCAGGCATACCGCCAGCATCACCAGCGCCGCACACTCCAGCGCGTTCCATTTACTTGCACATGGGTTTTTTTTCATAGAAAAACACCGTCCTATGTAGATTTGCTACACAGTATAAACGGTGTTTTTATTTTTTAAACCCTTTCGGCAAACCAGGTCTGGGGATATTCCTTTTTCAGCGTCTCCGCCGCGGCTTTTGCCGCCCCTTCCTCCGTAAACAGGCCATAGACCGCTGAGCCGGAGCCGCTCATGCAGGCATTCCGGGCGCCTGCGGCAAGGAGCTTTTTCTTAATGGAGAATATCTCGCTGTCCGCCTCCAATACCGCCTCAAAGCAGTTGCCGAGTCTTTGGCTGATCTCCAGCATATCCTGATACTCCAGCGCTTTGGTAACGCCCAGTGAGTCAATGGCGCACTGGGGCTGCTTCCGATCCAGCTCAGCATACATCTCCGCCGTAGACAGGGAGAAATCCGGCTTGCAGATGACGAACCAGCACAGGGGCAGCTTCGGCAGCTTTAAAAGCTGCTCCCCCCTGCCCCGGACCATGGTGGTCACGCCGCGTACGCAGAAGGGCACATCGCTGCCCAGCTCTATGGCCATCCGCTCCAGATCCTTGATCATCATCTCCGGTCTGTACAGCTTCCGCAGGCCCCGCAGCACCGCCGCCGCGTCGGCGCTGCCGCCGCCCAGGCCCGCCTGCATGGGGATGCGCTTTACCAGGCTGATATGCAGCCCGTCGCACACAGCTCCGGTTTTCCTGAAAAACAGCCGGGCCGCTCGGATGCAGAGATTCGTGTCGTCGCAGGGCAGCTGGGCGCAGTCGCAGTCCATGGTGATCTCTCCCCCCATGCCGCTCTCCAGGGTGATCTCGTCATATAGAGCTGCGCAGGTCATCACTGATTGTACCTTGTGGTATCCGTCGCTGCTCTTTTCGCCCACCTCCAGTGTCAGATTCAGCTTGGCGGGGGCCAATTCCGTCATTTTCATTGGTCATCCTCTTTTCCATTCGGCAATATATCGCCGTATTTTTCATGCAAAGAGCGCTGCACCGCAGGCTCCACCATTCTTGTGGTCACAAGCTGCAGCGCAATGGCCGCAGCCGCCATAATTTCCTGGGGCAGTACCGCCACCAGCCGCACCGAACGCATGACCATGAAGGTCAGGACTCCCAAGGCCAGGCCCAACTGCCACAGGGCACGGCAGAAGCTCTCTCTGGCCAAAGCCAACTGCTCCGGCGAAAGTTTTTCCTTCCGGCGGTAGGGCAGCCGCCTTATATACTTCCAGCCCAGGCCGCCCAGCACCATGCACACCGGCACCACAAAGCCCGGCCACCAGATCCAAAGCACTGTCTCTGCCCCCCATCGAGTAAAGCCGCCGGGAGAGGATCTCCCAGCGGCTCTATTTTAGCACAATTTACAGGCAAATACCACGATTATTTTACGATCTTGCGGGCCTCGATGTAGTAGCGCTTGTCCTGGGCGTGGCCCATAGAGAAGGTCTTGCGGGGCAGCACGCCGTCGGCCATGACGGTCTTGAACAGCTGCTCCTTGCCCATGGCAGGCAGCTTGATGCCGAAGTTGCCGGGCTTGCTGCCCAGCTCGTCCACCACCTCGTCGCCGTGGATGTAGTCCACCTCGCCGCCGAACTCCTTGAGATACTGATCCAGGAAGGTCTGCACGGAGGCGACGCACAGCTGCTTTTCGGGATGGGGAATGGTGATGAAGCCGGTCTTGCCCTCGTAGTTGTAGGCAAACACATGGCCCTCGCCCTGTCCCTCATAGCAGTCGGGATAGAACTTTTTAAGCTCGGAGAGCAGGTGCTCGGGCTTCACGCCGAAGAGCACCCGGTGGATGGGCTCAAACTGCAGAGCGTCGTCGTGATTGTTCACCACTTCCACCAGAGCATAGCGGGCGGGCAGAGCCAGATACTCCTCAGGGGTCTTGCCCTTCTTCTGCTCCTCGTAGCAGGCCTTGGCGGTGGCCAGGGAGTGGTTGCCGTCGCCCACGGCGAACAGCAGCGGAGCTGCGCCGGAGAGGTTATACTTCTTCATCTGGGCCTCGTCGGAGCACAGGCCGGTGAGGGCATCGGCTACGGCGTCGATCTGCGCGTCGGAGAGCTTGTAGCCCTTGATGTGGCCGCCGTTTTGCATCAGGTCGAAGTCATAGACCACCTCCATGCTGTCAGCGGCAGCGGTGAGGGGCTCGATGACGGTCTTCTCGGGGTTATCAATGAGCAGCATCACGTGGGGCAGCTCAATGGGAGCGTTGCGGCGCACCCGGGCACGGGGAGGAATACGGTCCTGAACGGTGGCCTCGGTGGCGCGGATCAGGGCGCCGGAGCCGGGGGTGAAGTCGTAAGCATCCAGGTCCACCATACCTACCAGGCCGTGGCGGATCTTGCCGTCGGACTGCTCGCGCTCCACATAGATCAGGGAGTCGCTCAGGGTCTTGAACACGCCCTCGTCCATATATTTCTTCATGGAGGCGTTGATGTCCCCAATGAGCTCATCCACATTGGGAGCCTTCAGATTGGCCTCGGGCAGGATCAGACGCAGGGTGGAAGGGGCGTCGCCCACCTGCTTTTCCACGGCCTCCCAATACTCCGGCTCGGAGGTGAACTGGTCACAGGCAACCACGGCCCACTTGGTCATGTCGCAATCCTTGGGCATCAGGATGTCAGCGGGATAGAAGCCCAGCTTTTCAAACTTCTTATTCATGTTGTTCCTCCTTGTATGGCAGTAAAAGTGCCTTTTCAGCGGTTTTGCTTCTACCCTGCATTATACATAACTTCGCCTCTCTTTTCAATCACTTTCCGCCAAATACCCAAAAATTTTAAGATGACCTCACATTTTTTGTGTTGGAATAATCCTGTCCGTCCCGGACAGACTATCTCACAGCGTATTTTTTAGGAAAAGGAGGGGAATTCATCGTGAAGATCGTGGATCGCATCGCTCTGATCCTGGTCATTATCGGTGCGCTGAACTGGGGCAGCGTGGGCTTGTTTGCCTTTGACTGCGTGGCCTTTATCTGCGGCGGCCAGCTGGCCGTTCTCAGCCGGATCATCTACGCGCTGGTAGGCATCGCCGGACTGTGGTGTATCACATTTTTGTTCCGTGACACGCCGGACGACACCTGAATATCTGAATGTTTTGAAGAGCGGACGTCCCATAGGACGTCCGCTTCAGCGTGTCGAAAAAGTCTTTTCACCCCGCTGACTAAGTTTTTGAAACTTTGAAAAAGTTTCAAAAACTACTGATTTCAATGGCGAGG
>ENA-UONZ01001558-UONZ01001558.1-human-gut-metagenome-genome-assembly--contig:-C93old-NODE-1558-length-23809-cov-7.936642_pt1 | contig 23809 bp, 20 predicted proteins | sample MGYA00242468_ERZ724015 | MGnify/ENA metagenome assembly ERZ724015
TGTTTATCAGGACTAATGCAGAGGTGACTTTATGAATTTTAATCTGAAACTAAAAAAATCCGGACATTCCGGAAAATGACACAAAAAGAACTGTCAGAGAAAATCGGACTGACCGATCAGCATAGAATTGTACAATATGAAAAAGGAGTTCGTGTTCCCAAAAAAGATCTGGTCGATAAAATGGCACTGGCTCTTGATGTTAATCCTTATACCCTCTATGATACCGCTGGACGTGACGCTTCCGAAATGATGGAACTGCTTTTCTGGCTGGATGAATTTAATCCATCTGCCCTGCATCTGTTTCTTCCTCGGAAATTTCCCGGTGAAAAATGCAATGAAGTAGCAGACACTTCCGTTTACTATCACGACAATGATAGCTGGCCGGCTCATGCTCCTGTCTGTATGTGGTTTGACTATGGAGTTCTGAATGATTTTCTGAAAGAATGGGTAGTTCGGATGGATGAACTGAAATCCGGTGAGATTACCAGAGATGAATATTTTGAATGGAAAATCAACTGGCCACAGACTTGTGATGGATGTGGAAAGTTTGAACCTAAGAAACAATGGCGCTCTACAAAATCAGAACTCAGTGAAACTTAGCAAAACTTAAATTCACTGCATTTTTCCTCTTTGGCAAAAGAAAAAGCACTGTAAAACCAATAATCAAACGGTTATCAGTGCTTTTTTCATGTTTTTCCTATTAAATTTTCCTCCGACACCTATATAAGTGAAACTTAGCGAAACTTAAATCATGCCAATACACAGTATTATTACTTATAACAACTAAATTACTTCTTGTCGTGTAATCTATTATTTATTACAATACATCAGGTGTCCACTTTGTTCCAATATCGTTAGTTGGAAGTCGTTTTGTCTTGTATACAAAAGCCACACTATACCGTGCTCTCGTCACTGCAACATAAAACTTAGAAAGACTTTCATCCTTCATGTCTTTGGACTTTCCTGACAACCAATCCAGCATTGGTTTCGTCGGGTATATCAAGACTCTATTAAAAGTAAGTCCCTTGGACAATCCAAAATTCATCGTTTTTGGGATGGGATTTACCTTCGTTCTTTTATCATACCGCAACTGAACAGGATTATATATATCTACATATTTATCAATATCATTCTCGTGAACCCAAAATATTCCATCATGTCCCGTTTTTTCATTCATGGCAGAATCGCATGGCTTCATATCAGGATACATCTGATTTGCAAGATCACATATAATCTGATTATTTCTATAAGATGTCGATAATGTTGTGGTATCAATATTCATTCCGGCAATATTATCCTGCACAAAAATCACTATTTTCCCACCTGCATATTTTTTATATTTTGCTTCGTAATGAGTTCGATACGTCGTCTGACGAGGATCTCCTACTAAAGTCATGTTGCAACCAACCTCATGCAACTTTTTTATAACTTCTAAATCATATCCGACAAAATCTTGTATTTCATCTACAAAAACATAAGAAAAAATTTTTCGTATTCTGCGAAATACACATCCATTCGATAATTCGTCCAAAACACAGGGCAATTTTGAAATCATATTTGAATATACATTACCGGAAGCCGTGACATATTTTTTCTCATTTGTATCCTTTAGTCTCAACAATTTTTTATCTGCCTTATTCACTAATAACACACCGGATACCCTATTATTTATAAGATAGCTTTGGTAAGGTCGTATACCATGCTTGATTAGCAGCGAAAACCACGGCATAATAGTTACATTGGATGGAATACAACCATTTATTTCGTAAAATTTGTCTCTAATGCTTTGTTCATTAGCATCGGTATAAGTTGTTATCAAAACATTTTCAGAAATCTCCAATGCCTTCTTTACAAGAAATGTTGTTTTTCCTGCCCCTGCCGCTGCAATAATTAGACTACTCATTTTTTATCGCCCTCATTATATACTCAGGATATTTAATTTTCGTAGCCGATTCAAAAATTGCTATGGCACAATCCGTCTTATGAGCGTGCATATATTTGTGCATCTCATCATCCGTATTGTAGTTAGTTCCAAAAATATTGTTCATTGCTTCTCGTCCATTTTCTTTTAATATTTTCGGCTCTAAGGTATTATAATTAAAATCCTTATCTGACAGTTTCAAATCACCTGTATCCACTACCTCATCAACACATATATGAATACATTGTATTTCTTCATATTCTTTGTACTTTTTCTTAACAGCTTCAATATTTCCATCATTATCCGTAACAACAGCTGTTTCTTTGTTTAGTGTCTGTGCAATTTCAAGATACCGCTTAAATGTCACCCCACCTACGGTCATTACATCTATTCCATCTTGGATAGGAAGCCGCCCCTCATGAGTATCCATATATGCCCGCTGAACAACCAGCTCATCTGAATCGCCCTCTACTAAGATTGATTTTTTACAAAGAATCAATCGCAGTGTATCATAACCTGCCACTTTTTTGAAAAATTCAAAAGTTTCCGTTTTGAGCGATTGCATCGAGCAACAATTATCGCCTGAAAGCAAAATTAAATTTTCCAGTCCGAGTTTATTAGCGACAAAGCTACTATGCGTTGATGCTATAATTTGTCTACCAGATGCAGCCTTTTCAATAACTCCCATTAGTTCGCTTAATCGAGAAAAAGACAAATGACTTTCAGGTTCTTCAATCAAAACAATACTTGCTTTTTCTGCCTGTTTATGACTTAAAGCTAATTGTGTTTTTATGATACATTGTGCACCTTTTCCAGCATGAGCAAACGGGATTCCATCCACCTGCGTAACCAAACTTGACTCCCAAGAATTTTGAACTCCCTGATCGGCACTCAATGATAATTTTCCATTCATAACAGTAGACGCTGCACTAATTTTCTCATTGATTGACTGAATTGCTTCATTTTGTGCAAACTCATCTATCATATTTCTATGGGCTTGTGTTATTGCTGTTATGTCCTCTGGTTCAAGGAAATCCTTTACTACTCTGGAAATATATACATCAGACCCATTTTGGTATCTGTAATTTGACGAATCAATCATTACAGACTTTATTGGTATGAATCTGGGCATTTTTTCATCTCGGCTAAAAGAAAACCATTTAGCTTCATAAAATTCAATAGGCAAACTTGTAATTTTTTCTGTTTTCAGCAAACTTTCATATTCTGAATTAAATTTATCAGAAAAACTAATTGTGAATCTGATTCCCTCTATACCATCACTTTTTTCGGAATTACCATTTCCTTCATATTCAGGCAATGTTCCACTTTTGAAATATAACTCAATCATTATTTCTGGAGGTGCAATCGGCTGTTCATTTTTCACTGATGCCAGGTATTCCTCAACTGCTTCTCTATTAAATAAATATGTTGATAGCTGATTTCTAATATTTCGACCAGCATACATACCCGTTAAAGCCACATGAATGGCTTCAAGAATAGTAGATTTTCCAGATTCATTATCACCAACCAGAAGATTGATATTTTCATTAAATTTTACTTCAAACGGATTTTTAAACTTCTTAAAATTTTGAATGATTACCTTCTCAATAGCCATTCGTAGCCTCCTATCTTCGATTTTACTCTACCCCCAATGCCTTAAACACCGCATCTTCCGCACTCTGATACGGAATCAGCTGAAATGCACTCATCAGATCAGCCGGAACGCTTGCAAAATCAACAAATGAGGTACTTGGAATCAGCACCTTCTTTGCACCGCTATCCAGGCACACTTGAAGCGTGTTTGCAAGTTCATCCACCTTTATCATTGTGCCACTAATTGATATATCTCCCAACACTGCCAAGTTGCTGACAACAGGCTTTCCAAGGGCAATCGAACAAAGTGCAATCAATGTTGGAAGTGCCAGTTTATCTGTCATGCCGATACCCTGCAAATCCTGATAATTGATGATGTAGTCTTTGGTCGATGTGCTGATAGAGCCACTGATCCGATTGCCGTTGGCTTTCAGATAATTAAATGCCGTGTTCACCGCTTCCTTGCATTTAGAATCACTGCCTAAGCCAGTCCGTTCAATTTTGCCATTGCCTGGAAGCATCTGACTTTCCAAACGGAATACACCAATCATGCCACTTTTTCCTCTGGATACGGTATAAACCTGTCCCGGATTACACATTCCATCCGGTATCAGCTTACCGCCACCCTGTTCTGGTACAGAAACATAATGTTCTGACATATCTTCTAAATCTATATAGGAGAAGTTCACATCATAAAACTCCATACCACCCAGCTTCTTCAATTGCTCCTTGACACGGCGACGCATTTCCAATGCAATCTGAATAATTTCTTCCAGTTCTTCTTTAGTAAACTCACCATTTGGGTACATCAACTTCAGATAACCGTCTATCATACGACGAACCGCAATTGTATCACGCTGATTCAGATTTCTCCCCAAGCGGAAGTAGTGGTCAAGTGCATCTCCATACTGCTCCTTACGAAGCTCTCGGATGAATTCTGCCAAATAGTCACTGATAAAACCGTAATCATCGGTAAAATGCTCCGGTCTGAACTTCGGTATCTCCCATCCAGGAAGATAACAGTGCATACGATCAAGAAATGCTGTATCTGTTCCCATTTCCTGCGGGAAAGGTGCAAACAGACTGGAGGTTTTCAACAGCACATCCACACTCTGATTGATATTTCCCACAAATACCATGGACGCAGTAGCAGCTTTTTCTTCTTTGCCACGGGCAAAAGATCCGGATGCCATATAATCCTTCATGATCTGAATGCCATCTTTATCTTTAAACTTGATACCTGCCACTTCATCAAAGGCTACACAATCCCATAAGCCGACCAGTCCGACCGTTTTGCGTCCCATATTGTAAAACAGATTTGCAACTGTCGTCTGCCCACCGGATATTAAGATACTATTCGGAGAAATCTCTTTGTAGAGATGAGATTTACCGGTACTTCTCGGTCCAAGCTCGCAAAGATTAAAGTTATTCTCAACTAATGGAATCATACGGGTCAAGAGCAACCATTTCTCACGGTATGTAAATTCATCTGGCTCCATGCCGATAGAACGAAGAAGAATATCCAACCATTCATTTTTCGTAAAAGCTGTTCGCCCCTGCTTTAGTTCATCAATATCAATGTGCGGCATCTGGATCGGTGTCAGCTTACGGATACTAATTGGTGAAATATCTTTCTGCTTCTTCTGTTTGGAACGAAGCGGATTTCCATCAATGTCCTCAATACCAAAATTATTGTCGCCTTCAACCTCATAATCCAGCTGAACAATACACCAGATACCGCCACAGAGCAGGCGATCAAATTTTTCCGGATATTCATCGGCAATCGGTACATTACCAACGCTCAAATTAGAAAACTCTGCAAAAAAGCAATCCTTTTTCATATCCAATCGAACCGTCACCATATCAATGATTGTGTGACTGCCTTTTTTACGCAACTGAGACAAAATTTTCTGTGATTCATCCGGGCGTACAAAGTTGTCAGCAAGAATACGCTTCACATTCTGTACGCCTTTCTCTATAACCGTCTCATCATCTGAACTGCAATACTGTCCCAACAAGAACTCAAGAACATACACTGGGACATTTGCCCCTTCTTTAATTTTCTTTGTCAAGTCTTTTCGAACAACCTTACCGTCAAAGTTCTGACGGAGTTTGTTCTTTATTTCTTCACGGGTACTTTCACCCTCTGCAAATTGCTCCATCTTTCTCTCCTCCTGCGGCATTAACTAAAAAAATCAAACTCGTCCACCGCAAAGGCGATGTCAATCTGGAATGGCTCCCGCTGTGGCATCTGTAATCCCTGTTCATCTGCAATTACCAGATAATAAGTAACTGTATTGCTGTATTTCAGAGATTTCAAATTAAACTGACAACGGAAAGTTCTTTCTACACCATTATCGCTGGTCTTATCTGCAATAATCTTCTGAACATCGCTAATTTGCTTGCCATCCTTATCTGTAAAGTAAACCTGATAGGTTGCTGCTTCACGGTTTGTACTGACCGCATCTTTTTGATAGAAGTTCAACGAAAAAATCATATTGCTGATTTTACGGTTTGCGGACAGTAAATTGACCGTTACCGGCTTGGTATCATATTTCTGCTTATTTCGCCTATATTCCATAGAATCATTGCGGAGATAATGATACTCAATCACCGGAACAACCATTTCCTGCAAACTAATACCACCATGCACAAAATTCATACCACTACCATTCATTTTGATACGAATACTTTCTCTCGGTGCAAATCCATCAAATTCTGTATTTCCTCCCAGGAATTTTACAGGCATCAAGTAATCTGGTTGCACACCCTTCTGCATAATTGCATATCTTCTGCCATACTCCACACATCGCTTGATACTTTCTTTTTTTGTAATGTCAGAGTTTGTTACATCCACATCAAAAAAGCCTCTTTTATCTACTTTGTCCTCTTCCTTCAAAGGACTGTATGTATAAAGAAATCCATGATCTGCCGTAATTAGAATATTCGTTCCACCAAATTCATTTACGATAATACGCACAAGATTCTTCAATTCTGAAATCGCCTTGTCACACGCTGCAAAAACAGCAGTATCCGAAGTGTGGCTGGCTTCATCAATGGTATCGTGGTAAATATAGACCACATCCATACCTTTTACCAAAGCACTTCGTTCCGCTCGCTTCATAGCAATGATGTCATTGTACTTTAAGGCCACGCTTGCCGAATCTTCTGCTTTCAGAACCTTATCCCTATAAGTGCTTGCCGTAGGCTGTCCATCTGCCAAGACCGTCAAAATATCGTTCCGAACCTCTACCGTCAGTTCTTTGTGCGGCAATAACGCTGCCATACCAAACTTTGTAGTAGAAGGGAAGATACTCTGCATACTGCTGATAGAAACCTTGCTTTGTGTTTCTCGCTGAAGCTGATCTGCCATCATAGCCGCCACTTCATAACGCATGGCATCTGAGATAATTACAAATATTTTAGTATCCGAAGTCTGAATACGAGAACGGTAAAAATCTTCCTGCTGCGGTACTTCCAGAACTTTACCGTAAGTTGCCAGTTCATCCGCACATACATCCGACCAGTTGTTACCCAACTCACCTAAGAACCAGTGAGTATAAAGTCCTTCCACCTTATCGACAACATGCTTGAACAAATCATCCAGCAGAATATTGGAAGTCTCCAAGCTCTTTTGAAAACTAAGATGGAACAAACGGTAATAAGTGTCCATCTGATAGTAGCTCTCCGTATATTCTTTCCAGATACTTTTCGCTTCTGCGGTATGGAATCCGGCTGAATGTTCCTTAAAGAAACTTTGCATATTCGCCACTTGTAAGATACCGTCATAAAAATTTTCAAATGGCTCATACCATACACAAGTTCTCCGTTTTTCAACAGTATTCGTAATGGTATCCACATCAATGATATGGTCACTGATCTCTGTCATTAGCTTTGTCAGAATCACTTCATTAATACACGGAAAGCATTCTGTTCCTACCAAATCCTCTACCGTCAGCTTTTCAAAGCGCTGATGCAGACGGGCTTCATCCTCAACATAACGTGCCACATCATATAATTGCGGAATGTTGTCACTATGAAGCCATTCAGAAATAAAATCATAGCAATATGCCTGATGTGGCATGGAAATAAAGCCATCCAGTCCGGCAAGATATTCCTGCCGCATGGTGCGGGTCGCTGCAGTTAAGAGCAGATGAATTGCTAACCGCCCAAGGTCTGGTTCTTCCTCCACAAATCCGCATCCCTGACGAACCATCGCCCAAAATGCTGCGTCTGCATGATATTTTACAAAATCCTGATAAACCGTATTATTATTCAAATCAAGTCCCGCCTGGAACACACTACGGAGAATCATATTAGGCTGTGCATCTTTCAATCCACAGATTGCCGCCATAACAACCATGTGTAACTGTGCCGGTGTTTCCGGAACTTTATTCTGTGTACTAACTTTCAAACGACGGTCTTTCGCATTGAAGTAAGCACGATAATTTTTAACCTGTTTCCTCATTGCCGGATTTGATATAAGTCCCATCTCATCCATCCAGATAGAAATCAGATCTGCCCGAAACTCTTCGCTGTAAAGCTCCACGTCCAGAAGCCAGTTATCATCCGGGCGATTATAGACACACGGACTGTAAACCAGATAATTTGTGGTCAAATCATCTACTGAAAGCAGTTTTTTTACAGAAAACGAATTATTTCCAGTCAGCGCAATCACCTTTGCATTTTCCAAAACCACTTCATCCAGCTTATCCTCAAATTCCTTATCTTCATCGTACCAGAAAATGATACGACGCTGATAAAACTCAGGCAGAGGTGCAGCAAATCTGCGATTTAAATCTTGTATTATTTTATCTGTATCCATGCTGTCCTCCTACCTTATAATTTTCCAATTTGATTTTCGTTTTGTTCCGCTCTGTACCAATCTACCTTTTTCCTGTAAAGAAGCGAACATTCGAGAAACTGTTCTTTTTGATATACCCATTTCTTCCGCATAATACGCCTGTGTTGCAGACGGATTTTTCTCTATAATCCGCAACAATTTTTCTATCTGCGTCTGTTCCTTATTAAGCGGCACTTTAGCGCCATTAGTGCCATCATCGGCGCCACAATTAACGCCATTAGCGCCATTTTTGATGCCATTGGCGTTAATTGTGGCGTTATTAGTATCAATCTGACCTCGATAAATATTGATACGCAAATCAACTTCGCCACCAATAAACTCCGGCTCCTGCAGCCCTGCAACTTTTACTTTGTCTATAATTCTCGGTATGCCGCTTCCCCAATGCTCAATCAGGTTCATGTAAGCAAACGCATGCGCAAGAGCTTCATTTCTGATTTTAGAATAACCTTCTTTCATACGCTCCATCGTTTGTCCCATTGGCAGCTTTCCTGGGGAAGTAATCTCTAATCGGTTGTCATATACTGCAACCTGTATGGTACCATGATCCAGATAACTACGATGTACCATAGCATTAATAATCAACTCACGAATGGCATCCGGTGGAATCTCATAAACATCCTGGCGATAAATTCCCACAATAGTAGCACCCAAATGAATATTTCTCAAAACAAACTGAAATGCTTCATCTATCTGCTCCCAAAGCGGACCGGTATATTCTCTACGGTCAACAAATACTGCTTTCGTTGTCCCTTTGAACACACCACATTGCGTTGCAACATGAAGTCCTCCGTTGCCAGTCAAAATAGCAAAAGCATTAGACGGATAATCTTTTCCATCACGCTCAATCAAAATGCCCCAGGAGCACAACTGCTGTCTGCCTAGATCTTTAATTGCTGCTTTCTGTTCCTCTGTACGGGCATTTTTAACAGCCTGCTCCTTCATAGCTTTACAAAGGACATCAATATCTTCATCTGTAACATTTAACCCAGTACATAAAGCCTGATCGTAGTAACGATTACTTCCCTCAAACAGTAATTCTTTTATCATATACTCATCGGCAAGTCGGGTAGTTCCGGCAACACGGACATATACACCGCCATCTCTGCCAAGAGCTTTGATATAATATGGGCGCTGTCTTCCCTCAGAAACTTCTACCACAATAACAGTCTTTCCATCAACCGTCTGTAAAGTAATATCCGGGATGATTGCCGGTTCACAGCTGTCTGATACGGCATTGGCAATAGCATCCATTTTCTTGAATACATCTTCCTTGTCAAAACCGACAACCTCTCTGGTTTTATCGGCAATTCCGAAAATGATTTTTCCTCCGGTTCCATTTGCAAAGGCAACCACAGACTTCATATATTTGATACTTTTCTCTGGCAAGTTCTCTTTGAACTCCACATTCTTCGATTCACCTGCAAGAATTTCTTCTATGGTCATTGTAACACCTCGCTTTCTTTGTCAGTCTTAACCGCCATATTTTTTCACTTAATTGATGAAGAAATTGTGCTCAGTGCTTTGTTTAAAGCAATTTCATCAGCCTGTTTTCTTCTCTCACATTCCCACATGCCAAGTATTTGATAAATACATTCTTTCACAACAGGAAAATATTTTCGACATTCGTCTTCGCTTAACTCATGAATACCTTTACTCAGGATTCCGTAAATGGCAGTATTTTTGGTAAGCATCTCAGGCAAATATCCCTGTAACATCTTAATTCGTTCAGCCATCCTTGCCTGTTCAAATTCCTCATCATTAACCGCATCTCCCGCAGTTGTTTTTGCCTGATAAATAAGCCTTTCAAGAATTCGCCTCAAATAAACATATGAACCTGCACCAACACCACTTGCAAAAAGTCCTATTGCTGTTCCAAGTTCTTTACGGTCTTCCTTAGAAATCACATGCTTATAAGCATCTAATTCTGGAAATGTCATGTCTGCAACAGATGGATACTGCCCAATTTTTTTCATTGAATTATCTGTTGTCAGAACAATATAATCAAGATGATGTCTTTCATTCATGCTACAAACAAATTGGAATACCAAAACTCTTGATACTTCTTCAATTTGCCAGTTTTTCCACTTCCATGCTGTATTTTGTTTTTTTACACTTTCATTAGGTGACGGTGTATTTTCAAGAATATACGACTTCTGAAGTCTGAAAACCTCTTCCGAAAGTTTCTGTGAATAACATCCAGTATCATCATCTTCAAAATGAATATAAGGCTTCATTGAAAAAACACGTTTCTCTTTACACTCTTTGCAATAAGCACTTATTCGGACTTTTCCATCAAGTAAAAGAATTAAATCTTGAATATTATCTTCGCTTATTTTCATGGAATCATACAATCCTGCCGTCTGTAAAAAATCAGCAAATACATTAGCTTTATCAGAAACTATATTGGATGGTATTGAATCAAAAATATTATGTCTCACTTTATTCTCTCCTTTACTACCGCTTTTTCAGGCACTTTCTCCTCATATTCCTGTTTCAATTCCTCTGCCAAATACGCATCGCTCATGCAGTGCATATCAGAAACACCATCACGGATTAGCTGATAGACCTGGGAATGATAAAAGAAATCCAATGCCGCATCCAGTGAAAGTCCCTGCTGTTTAGCAAAACATTCGATAACACGGCTATATTTTTTCTGAAGCAAAATCGGATTTGCAGTCATAGTGTTTCACTCCCTTCAAAATGCAACAGAGACAGTGCTTTCTCTGTGCGGAAACATATTTGTAGGTTCGGCTTTTCATAACGCAGGCGGTTGATAGCTTCCGTTTTATCAATCAGTCCGTCAAAAAACAGCTCCACGGTATTAAACACCTTATCATTGGCAACACCACCCACAACAAAGTCGTAATCCGTCGAATCTTTTCCGCTACGACAGTTCAGAATGAAATCCAGCCACTCTTCGGAATAAGAATCGAATTTCAGCGTTTTCAGTTCAGCTTCCCGGCTTTCATCGTATTCATACCGGGAGATAATACCATCTTTCCCACGGCGTTTAAACTTACCACACCACTTCGCCGCCTGTTCATACAACGGCGTGACATAGAAGCCACGCCCGAAGTCTACATTGGGGCGGGAATGAACCAAATCTGGCTTTGCAATTTCTAAGAAAGAACCATGATAGAGAATCATACTTCCACACCCCTTTCTTTCATCACGTCAAGAAGGTCATCAACGATATATTCCCGGCTCTGGGTATGCAGCACTTCATATTCCGGCACAATGTAACCGTTCAGAATATCGCTTTGTTCGGTAAATGCCTGATAAACACGTTCTGCATCCACGCCCAGCTTTGCCGCTACATTTTCAATGCAAAATACAGCAAACTCCAGCTCACTGGAATTTTTGATTTTTTCATCTGTCATAATCTACAACCCCTCCTTCGAAATCATTGTTCTCGATTTGAACGCTTTTCTCCGTGATATGTAAAGGTTTCATAAGTTATGCCTTTTTCAGCTCTTTGTTCAGTAGTAATTCCGGTCTGATGATTTGAGCCTTCAGCACTTGAAAGTTGCGGAAGACCTTTTCCATTTTTAATATCATCCATTGTTTTATCTCTATTAGGCACTTCAAAATCCTCCTTTTCTTAATAACACAGCAACCACATACATTATTATTCCAATAATAATTGCAACCATTGCATTATCAAATGCCTTTTGCTTCTTTTGTACGATTGGACGGACTTCATTTACAATTCTTGTATATTTGTCAATCAACCATAATGCTGCATGTGATTCTTTGTTTCGATATATTTCTTCATTTCTAATATCTTCACTTTTAAAAACAGCAATTCTTCTTCCTCTTAGTAAAAACAATAAGTATATTGTAGCTCCAACAATTACTATTAAGCTACCACCAAGACACATCAATTCAATGGAGGTCAAAATCACTTCCCATATTTTCATATTACATACATTAAATTTCGCTGGTGAAAAATCAAATGCTCCAAGCATAATTGTTAAAATAACGCCTGAAAATGCCAGAGCAATATTGATTTTTTCATATATCTTGTTGTAATTATCCTGTATTCTCTGATAATCCTGAAAACAGCTATCTAAAAGGAAACATGCTGATGGATAATCTTCGCACTCACTTTGTACTGTATTCTCAACGTCATTGTTATCCATATATTGGTCCCCCCCTACTTTATTTTAGCCAAAACATCCTGGAAAATTGCATAATTCTTCTTTACGCCATCGTCCAGATCAATGGAAATCATCTGGTCGGCAAGGTGATGAATCTTTTCTTCGTAGGTTCTGATTTCCGTATCCTGTGCCTGCAAGGTGGTCAGCTTTTTGTTCAGCTTCACACGCTCACCAGTGGAAGCATTGGCAATGCGCTGTTCAAGATCAGTAATAGCGGTGCGGTAACGAGCCTGCTGCTCATGCACATAATCGGTACGGATACGGGCAATGGTGTCTGGCTGATATCGATGCATATAGATCAGCGCCTTGAACCCATTCTTCTTGCCGCTATCAAACAGCCAATAAATCGGGCGTTTCTGATAAATCTTGCAATGATCTTTATAAAAATCATTCAGGAAATAATTCCTAATTACATCTTTCGGCTGACCCTTGCCACCCAGTGCATCGGCAATGAATTTCAAGTTTTCATCCAGTGTCTCTGCACCGTAAACCGTTTTCACGAATTCCACGAACAGACCAACAATATCATCCTCAAAATATTCATCATCGCAAATCGGGATAATGTTGTCGGTATCCGGTGCAAAAGAAGCTGGAATCCATTTTCCATCTTTCCGAATACCATCGTATTTCCAAGAGGTACACCCTGCCCAGCCGCCATGAATTAGGTTGCCGTTTTCATCAATTTCTTCCGTTGCTTTATCTCCGAATTGGCGAATCCATCGACAGTATTTGGAATCGAAGTTGCCACCGGCGTAAACCAAGCCATCCACGTTCAGAGAGTAGCGACCAAACATACAGCCAACAGCATAGGAAATAAAGGAGCAAATATCTCTGCCAAGATCAGCCTTACGGACAGTAACATCCTTATCCTCAACCTCTGGTGTCAGCTCATCCTGTAAACCGTAAATGTCAATGAAAATACGGTTCAATTCTTCCTCATTGGCTTTCAACTGATTGAAGCGGTTATCACATTCACTCTGCCACTGGTCAAAGGCTTCGGCAATGGTATGAACTTTACGAAGCAGCGGATGATGCTGGAAGTCCCAGGAGGTTTCAAGAGAATCCCAATCGTTGCGTGAAAGGTTAATATTTTTCTCTACTAATTGCTCTATTTTCTCATTTGGCTTTATTATAACTGGTGTTTTTCCAAGAGGACCCTCATGATAATCTAATGTCGGTGATACCATTTGCAGAAAGCTCTGAATCACTGGTGTATTATACAGTCCAAGCAAATATGGAAGTAATTCCTTGCTTGTAAAGCACATAGAACCTTTTGTTTCAAAGATAAATCCCGAAGGTACATAACGCATACCAAAAGGACCAGATGCTATTGTAGACCAGGTCATTCCCTCATGGAAATACAAATCTCTATTGATAACTCGCCCATTAGACTTAACTCTAACACCAGGTGTATTATCTATATAGTCGCAAATTGTTTTCCCAGAATTTTCGTAATTTACAACATAATCAAAATTTCCATACCATCGTCTAAAACTTCCACCTTTAGTAACTGGGAACCATTTTTTATGTGTTTCCAAAGCATTCTCTTGAGATGTGCAGCCAATCCCCATTTTTCCAAATGGAATCTCATGCCAAAATCTTAAAAACAAATCATTATTTGTTGTTGCCATTCCCTGCCTTGGACGAGCTACATCATAAAGAATCTTATTGTCAAACGCTTCTAACATCTCTTTACTCGTCCAATAAGCTATTGGTTTGCCAGGTATTTTTTCATAGTTTTCTTTTTTTGCGGAATAGCGTTCCTTTCCAAACAAAAAGATTTCTTCTTTTTCAGTCTGACTCATTCCGCTTACAAGACGAGCATAAACTCCCTTGTAATCAGAAAGGTGTGAATTATTTATAACGAAACTTGTTGTTTGAACAACCTCTCCGCTTATTTCTTCAAAAGCTCTGGCTCCTAAATGTGCCATACTTGTAATATTATATCCAGACAAATATGTGCGCAATTTTTCAAAGCTACCCAAGAACATCCATGCGTGCTGAGTAATTAACGCAGCGTATCCTTTAATTTTGGTCATTCGCAAGCATCGCTGAATAAAGACAGCAAAGAAATCAGCCTTTCCTTCTTCATAATTTTTTTGCACGTATTTTACAAGTTTTGCTCCACCGTTACTTACTGACATATACGGCGGATTTGTCACAACCACATCATATTTCTGTGCCAGTGCTTCCGCTACCTGTACCAACGGCAGCAATTCTCTTAATGCTGTTTCACGGAACATATTTATATCTTCTGTAATCTCTGCAAATCGGTCATACAGGGCAGACCAGTCCTGCTGTGTAACCGTCAGAATCGAGCCGTATTCCTTTGCATCATGCAGTTCGCTGAGAATGGTATCCATAGCCGCTTTCAGATTGGCATCGCCATTACAGAAATACTCCACAGCAAACTTATCTACATGATTGCTTTCCACAATGGAATACACATGAGGCGGAATACCACGGCTGAAGAAGCGACGGTCATACTGGCGGGCTTTCATCATTACCGCAAAATATGCCAGCTGTGCCGCACGGTCATCAATGTCCAAACCATAGATGTTATTCTCCACAATGCTTGCTACCGCTTCACGAGTAGTATAGCCATAGGATTCATAAATCTTCATCAGCACATCAAACATATAGGCAAGGATATGACCGGAACCGGAACAAGGGTCAATCACTTTCAGCTGTTCCAGTGTCAGTGCCACATATTCCTTACGGATTTGGGCAAGCTGTGCCTGTACTTCCGGCTCCTGCTCAGCTTCTTCCAAATAGTAATGCCATTTGCTATCCTCTGGATCACGGTTTCCGGCAACATAGGCAGACTGTTCTTCCTCTGTCGGCAGAAGCTGATTCTTCGCATCCGGGTGTCCTTCCAGCCACAGACGACCAAGGCTGTTCTCTACCATGTAGCGAACAATCCAGTCCGGTGTAAAAAGCTGGGTTGCTGCAGGGATGTTTTCCTTTGTGATTTTCACATTCTTTTTCAGTGCAGCGAACACATCGTCCTTTTTCTCACTGTTGTAATACTGATACAGCCAACCGATGATCTGTACCGCATCTTTCCAGTCATCCTCCGGTATCAGTTCAATCATCTGCTGAATGACACTGCCTTCACGGAGCAGATTGTCTGGCAGAAGAAGCTCGGTATAATCTGCAATCTTCTGGAACATTCCCGGCAGAATCTTATTCAGGGCATTGCACTGCACAATCAGCAGATATTTATACAGTTCTTCGGTCTTTTCTGCATCTTTCAGCTCATAGACCTTTTCCATATCAAGTCCATCCAAATCCAGATGAATAGCTTCGGTTATAATCTGCGGCTTAAAGTTGTTTTCCTCATCCGTGAACACACGCACATGGGAAGGAAGATAGCCGTTGACTTCCATAAATCGCAGAGCAGAGAAACGGTTGAACCAAGTGTAGGCAACCTCCTCCATGACCTGCTTATATCCTTTATCGTTAATCTCGGCAATGAGAGCCCGACGCTGTTTCTTTTCATCGACAGTAAGAACTTTGCTGCCAACGCTGTCCGCATTGGCATCCTCAATGTTGTCCTCTGTGATACCGTATTCCACACCTTTCAATGAAACACGGGCGATCAGCTCTGTTCTTGCCCAGATAGCAAACTTTTTTATCGCATTTTTATCCATATATCATTCCTCCGGCTCCATAAGAACTGCTTTGCAGGGATTCTCCTCCGTTATACTCGCTCCAGCTGTAACCGTTATTTCTTTCATTGGAATTGCGTACTCAAAATCAAATTGCATATTCTCTATTACAGCTCCCATTGATGGATTCTTTAATCCGACAGGAACTAAATAATATTTTCCTGTCTTGTTATACATATCTAAAAACTGATCTCTATTACCTGATCCGTTATTTTCATCCATCCACTGGTAACGTGAAACCGTTGCCAAAAGTAGTTGTTGCATTTCTATTCCGCAATTATTAGCTCGACTAATGCTTTCATCAATATTTGCGCCTATATGCAGAAAATATCCTTTTCCATAATTTCTGTCATACGATTCATATACCCAACATGACTTAGGAAACGGTGGAACAATATAGTCAACCTTCAAAAAAGTATCTGCGAATGCCATATCTTTATATTTTTTCTTCCACTCTTTAAAAATTTCTTTACCCACTGAGTAATTTGTAAAAAACAAGCCTATGGCAGGTGCATCTCCACCCCAAAGATATACTGTTCCTCTCCACTTTGCAGCATTCCACTTTTCAAGGTTAATTGGTGAAGAAAAGAACATTGTTTTTCGTTCCTTTTCTGGCAGTGGCTTCAATTCTCCCAATGGAGGTTTTTTACTATTCGTAACACCTCTGAAACGCCAATATAGCCTGTCATATTGCTTTTCATCCAAAAGATTATAGTATGTGTATGGTTTCAACGGTGTAGGTATATACTGTTGATCAGCATCATCAAAAAATGCCGCAATAAATTTATTTGTTTCTGCCGCTGAATCATATAACATTTGATAGACAATGTTAGCCTCCCATACAACGCCCTTCCCCTTTTTCTCGGAATAGAGTTTTTGATGATATGTTTCTTCACATAAAACAAGAACAAACTCTGACTCCATGATTTGATGCTCCATCCACCTCGGCCATCCTTCAGGAGGTGCTTCTTCATATTGGTCTATCATCGCATCAATTCCTTCTGAACGTAGTCTATTTGCCAATTCCAACACTTTATCTTCATATGCTTGATTTTTATGTGCATATGAAATAAACACTTTTGGGTTATTTTTCATATCTGTCTCCTATTCTTTTTAATTGATTCCAATACTTCTAATATTTGACCTTATCGCAAACAATGGAACTGGTAGTATTCCTTTTGCTTTTTTCTTTTCAATACTAATTGCAGTTACTTGACATTCTTCAAAATGTTCCCTCTGACAATGCCATTCCAATGCGTCTGCTTCCTGTTCGGATAACGTATATACGACATTATGGAACGGCAATATAATTCTATCGCTTTCTGGCATTTGACAATCTACCAATATTTTTTTCTTATAACAAATTACGAAGTTTTCTAAAACAAAAGGCTTCTCGCCGACATTAAAAATTTCAATTCCATGTTCAGAAAAACTTTCTTTCACACGATATTCTTTCTCTGTTAACTCATTCTCTGGAGTTGCTACCATTTGGAAACATAGCTTCGGTCGTCCTCGAAAAATAGTAGTCAGTTCATTTAACAACCAGCCAATAATAACTCCTAAAATGCCAATAGTTGCACTAATCAGTTCCATTTTCTATTGTTCTCCACCTTTAATTCAGCTTGATCTCGTCGCAATTCTTCAACAACTGTTTCAACTGAGAACGAATCTTTTCTACATAATCATCAATATCCGCATCCGTCTGTAAGGTCTTTGCCTGGAATACAACCTGTCGGTTATAGGCACGGACAACCTTTTTCTTTGCTGGAGCTGCTTCTTTTCCTGGCTGTGTCGGCTGTACTGGCGGCTTCGGGGTAGGCGGAACCAAAACAGATTCAATATTACCGACTGTATCATCCTTGTACTGACACATCGGCAAGAACATAGCATCCAGAAGGGCAAGACTCTTTAATTCTGCGATTTTCTCCTTGCACTGGCTGAAATACCGATCTGATTTTTCAATCAGATGGGATACCTTGGAATCGCCGTTTGCGGCAGTGTGAGTAGCTTCCATACACTGACGAACTGTTTCCAGAATCTCAACACGTTTTTCTTCCAACATCTTGTCATGGGCGGTACGAACCGTATCCATCAACGGATTCAATTCACGAATCCGGTTGTAATTGAACTTGCTTCCGGTCTGAACCATCGTAATCAGACGAATGCTATTCAATGCCTTATGTGCTTCTTCATTTTCTGCAATACAGTCAAGATCATCATGCAGAGATTTTTCAAACTGCACTGCTTGGTCGAATACTGTTATCTGGGTTTTGAAGAAGTTTTCAATGCCGTTGCTCATGGCTTCTTTATTATCGAAAAGAGCATCCTCTTTTTTCAGCACACGCTCAATCAGCGCAATATTGTCTTTCTTCTGAGAAAGTACATCATCCATCAGATGAATGGCTTCCTGAACTAATGCACGGTCTGGGTATTTATGTCCGTCATAACGGGCATCCAGAGAAGTATAGTAATCACGCTGTTCACCAAATTTCTCAGTCACAAAGCGAATCAGCCCATCTTCATCGTCCGGTACATCCATGATGTCGAAATACTTTCGGAGCATCGCTTTTACATCACGCATCATCGTAGCAGAAATGGTTTTACGCTTGCTGATGGAAGTCTTGCCGATCTCACTCTTTTTTCGGAGCATATCTGGCAATTTCGGGTCATCTGGCTGAATGGTATTGCCTGCATACTTGATGGTTACTTTCTGGGAATAAATCAGCTGTGCCGCAACCGCAGCAATATCAATTTCTTTCCATCCATACGGAATTGCACTATATTTGCTTTGCACGTCTGCCATAGATGTCGGCAGTTTTTTCGCATCCTGCATTTCCAGATATTCTTCCATAGCAGAAGCAGCAGCACGGTTTGGCTCCATGCCCGGAAGTGCCGTTACCGCACCTGTCAGAATCGCAATAATATCTGCATCACTGCCTGCATTATCTGTAATCAGGTCAAGCTTGCTATATACATGAGCAACCAGATATTCAAGAGACTGTTCAATCCTGCTCTTTGCATTTCCGGCTTTGATTTCCAGATGTTCACCGTCTACATAGAACTGTGCCCCCTCGATAGCATTTTGCAATTCGCTCATGGCACTCAGCTCATATTTTCCGGCTTCGTCTTGCTGGTCACTGATGATTTTCTGCACAGTTTTTGGAAGCTGGCTAACATTTCTCTGCTTTACGTACTTACGAATCTTCATAGCAGATTCCAGAGATTCATAGTAAGGCGTATCAGCCAGAACTACGATTGCTTCGTTACCTTTGGATTCTGCCATCAGACGATAATCTGTTTTTTCAATAGCATCAGTAGCAACGGTCAGGAAGCGTAAACGCATACCTCCTGTTGCCACACCAACAGTAATTCCATCTACCATCTGATCAAACGCAAAGTCATATTTTCCATAACGGAACTTCTTAGTTGTGAAAATATCACCGTAAATCATCTGAGCAATACGCTCTACGATAGAAGCGGTATCCACATTTGTATCTCTTATTTCACGCTGAATGTCCTGCTCTTCGTCAGTCAGGAAGTTATAAGTGTCACCAGTTCTGCCGATATAGTTCTGGCTCATCAGACGATCAAGACATCCTCGGACAGCTTCACGCATGATAATCTTATCCACACGAATATCGTCTGCCATAAGGATTACGATATTGTCCAAATTGGAAGGAATATCATCAATATATCGAATCAAGTACAAAAGTTTCAGTACATCTACATCCTGCTGCTCGATGCCATCACCATTGTCGGCAGCTTTCTGGCAACGCTCGATTACTCGGCGGATCGAACCATCCAGGAAAGTATGTACGGTATCATAAAAACGGAAGAACGGAACAAGTGCGTATTCATCCTTCTCCTGAATTTTTTGTGCAGCTTCCTGGAAACCGGACAGCATGGAACGCTCACCACCAGACAGGTGCTTACCGGAATTTCCATGTTTCCGGATTTCAGCAAATACCTTCTGCATGATGATAAACTGATACGGCACGAACGGGAAGTTCTCGGTAAATTCCCTTGGGCCGGAATAACCTTTAATATCCAGAATGGAACCGCTAAAGCTGAACAGGTTACGAAGAACAGAATCATTCTGCTCATAAACATCTTCCAGATTTTTAGCTGCTTCTGGTTTCTTTTTCAGAATACGTTTCTGGATGACTTCATCCACAGAGGAAGATGATAAACTCAGTCTTGTTTTAAAACGAGCCTGAATACGGGAGAACTCATCGGCACGAACTTTGATAATTTCATCAATGGCTTCCTGTCCGGTGCAGATCACCCAAATCTTTCCTTCACACTCACTTCCGATTTTTTCTGTCAAAGACTGGAGATTCAAAAGCATATCGGTGTCTGTGCCGACATATTGACCAACTTCGTCGATCATAAACAACAGACGGAAGTTCGCTGGTTTAGTATCCACATAGGCTTTCATATCTTCCACAAGCTGTGCGATAGAAATTTCTGTTGCGGTTTTATCATTGAACCATGCTTTGGCATCGTCCTCACTCATATCCAGAACTTCCATTAATGTCGGAATAATAAACTTTCCATTGAAAGCAAAGGCACGGCGCATTTCCAACCAGGACTTGCCTTTCTTCTCTTCAAAAACTCTGCGGAACTCCTCCGTTTTTCTCTGCTGGTCGATATAACGCTCCATCATGGCAACTTTCAGATTTTCTCCGTAAAATCCCAGATGATTATAGAACATCTTTGCAAAAACACGAAGTACAGCTGTCTTATCTTTATTGCTGAATCCCTCAATATCAATATTAAACAGAATTGTCTCTGTTGTTCCCTTTATAGCACGGTCAATCAGCATAAAGGTTGCCGGATCGTCCTCAAACTTTTTACGGAAACGTTCTACACTCCGAATACCTTTTACCTCTTTATTTTCCAGAAGATAGGAAAGCATTTTCAGAAAGTGAGATTTACCACTTCCAAAGAAACCGGAAATCCAAACACCCATATCAGCGGTCGGCTGGTCGAAAGCATCACCGTAATAATTGAAGAACGTAATGAAATGTTTCTTCAATTCTCTGGTAATGACATATTCATTTAACTCCTGCTCGATTACATCATCAGCAGCCTGATCTACTTTAATTACACCATTGATTTTGCGGTTGATGTCATCCGCAAACATATCTCGAATCATCATGGCTTTATCCCCCTTAATCTATGACATTGAATGCCCGGTAATAATCATTTGGTGTCAGACGATTGAACAGTTTTACATGACGACCATCAAACTCACCCGGATACATCACCAAAATCGGAACATCTGAAAAATACGGTTGTAAGGCTTCCAGTAACGTATGGATTCTCATAAACGGGAACACCTCGCCCACACCTGTCAGCATCAGCACATCACCTGGTTCGTGTGGCTCATACTGGATTTTATCAATGAACTCTCCATTACCGATTGCGGAGTTAAGCTGCTCCAGAAGATAAGCACTTCCGTCAGCTTCTTCCATATCGGGAATCGCATCTGTGATGTCCATATCATCGCAGATAGAGAGAAATGTTTTATATAAATTACAAACGATCAAATGGCAATCTAAGGACTGATCAGTTTCCAGCTGATTCACAAAATGGTGGACAACCATTTCATTCTCCGGTTCATAACAGAAGATTCTGATATTCACCTCATTGCTCAGTCCCTTGCCTTCCAGAAACTCTGATTCCTGGATCAATGCCCGAACTTTGTCCAGGCGCTCTTTTATTTCACTCATCTGGTTACCTCCTATACAAAGCAATTAAACGCCGGCAGTATCGCCGTATCGCCATTGCTTCTGATGGCATTTTCCAAAACAGGATGCAGCCATACTGGATTCAAATGATCTGCCTTGAGATTATCGAGATATTCTGTTTCGACAAGCACTCTGGCAATAATCTGTTTTAACTTTGTTATCGTACTATCGCTCCAGGAAGCCACGGTATCATTCTGCTCCTGCAAGCGCATAAAAAATGTATTCAAATCAATCTTACCAAAAGACGTGTCCCTTAATCTGTACTTCTCGCCAATGACGGTCAGCATAAATTCCCAGACCAGTCGGCTCTGCTTCATCAATGCATAAAGACAAATCTGTTTTGCTACATCTGTTGGCTGTGACGCAATCGCAAAAACCAGAGAATCATCTTCCAGTGCATGAAGCCGTTTGATGCAGGCTTTCGCCATGCGTGTGATAGATTTTTCCGTTGGGTACTGGAAGAGATTCTGCTCTACAATTTCTTTTACAATCGCATCATCGGAAATTCCTTCTGCCATTAGTTTTGCGGTAGAACGCATTTCGTAGAAAAGGAACGGCTCTCTGGTCAAAGATGCAATATAAGGATAAGAATGATCCATGTTCCCGCACCTCCTTACTGCTCTTCTTTTTTATCAGGAACAAATTCCATGATATCTCCCACATCACAATTCAAAGCAGAACATATCTTTGACAGAATCTCTGTACTTACATTTTCATCTTTTGACAATCGAGACATCGTTGTTGTACTAACTCCTGTCATTGCACGCAAATCTTTCTTCATCATTTCTTTATCAATTAACAATTTCCACAATTTCTTGTAACTAACTGCCATTTTTTCACCTCAATCTTATTTGCTTGAAATATCTGTTCACATGGTATTTATCATCATATCACAAAAATGCGTTTCAAACAATCTAATCCATCAAAAATCATAATTTAATTCTGAAATATCGCATTTAAAATCACAAGAAGCACATCTTAACAAGACAAGCTGAAAGTACAAATGCCACTATATATCCAATTCCACAGAAAAATTTTATCTCGTTTATTTTCTCTGATTGCAATTTTATTCTTTTTTTCAGTTTTTGCACTTCCTTCTCAGCCATCTTTCTATTCTGTTCCGCCTGATGCTTTAATGACCGTAATTGTTTTTCTGCTTCTTTTTGTTTTCTATATGCCTCATCAACAGCTTGCACAGATGATTTATTCACCTGTATCTGCAATTTAGAGTTCTGGTCCTGAACGTCTTTTATTTCTTCTTCGAACTGCTCTTGCTCTCTCCTGCTCTTCAATCCGTTTCTGTTCCTCAAATCGTCGTTGTTCTTCTGAAGCGATTGATTCAGCTTCTGCGTTTCGGACAGTTCGGTTGTCAAACGATGAATTTCGTCGTTTAATTTCCGAATTTCGTCTTGCATTTCGTGATTCTCGAAGAATAGATTCTGTTTTTCCATTTTCAGCTTGTGTGTCCTTTCCTGAAATTTCTGGATAAACTCGTTCATCTTCTGATTTCTCACCTGTAATTCGTCCCTCTCCACCGTTACTTTCTCCAGCGTTTCTGCCTGCTCCTTCGCAAGCAACTTCCACTTGTCGGTAGTATACAGCGAGTTCTTCGTCTGATCCGTTTGTTCGTTCTGCTTCGGCTCGTATCCTTTCGTAATTTCCATTAAATTCATTTTCCAATCCCTCCTTGCTGATATCCAGATGAAATGTTTTTGACAAATTGCTGTCTCGCACCTTCTTCCCGTCCTGGTTCTGAAAAGTGATGTGCTTCCGTTTCTCTGACCAGTTTACATTCCATCCAAACTGTTTCATTTTTTCTATAAACTTTTCTTTGCTGATACAATTTT
>ENA-UONZ01001563-UONZ01001563.1-human-gut-metagenome-genome-assembly--contig:-C93old-NODE-1563-length-23660-cov-27.208430_pt1 | contig 23660 bp, 23 predicted proteins | sample MGYA00242468_ERZ724015 | MGnify/ENA metagenome assembly ERZ724015
TTTCTGATTTTGTAAACGCATCTTTGCTTTATCCTCGATAATTATAACCCTTCGGGTCCGTAACCACGAATGAAACCGGAAAGGCCTTGGAATCACACTGCAGCAGGTTCGGCTTAATAAAAAATCTCGTCTTACCACTGCCGGAACCTCCCACTACCAGAACATTTTTGTTCCGCGCATTCTTGGGGTCGGGCGGACGGTTGCTCATCATCAGACGTTCAGTTTTCGTCAGAATGATGTTGTCCTCGAACTTCGGAGCCTGAAACGGCTCAATGTCCTTGGCATTGCCCCACCGGGCTGAACCGTACTCCATGCCATGCCGGTATTTCTTTGCATTCTTGCTTTTCAGGTAAACTGCAAGCCGAAGCCCGGCACCGCAGCAGATGCCCACCAGAATGTCCAGCGGATGAAGGCTCGGCAGCGGATTTGCAAAGGCCACCGGAATCGTGCCCATCAGAGACAGAATCCTATCTCCCATCTCTTTGCCTTCAGCCAGCCGCCATGCCTCACCGAAATTCGTTGCCGCAAGTCCCAGCAGAAGGTAGGGCAGATACAGAGCCAGCAGCTTGGAAAAATTCTTTTTCATAGGCCAAGCTCCTGATCTTTGTTGCGGACTTTATCGGGAATCGCCGCCACCGCCTGCACCAGTTCCTGCAGTTTTGCCAGCACAGAAGGCCGCTTGGTTTTGTTCAAAACCGAAGCCGAATATTCTTTGAATGCCGCGCTCAACGCATCCGTGTCCTGCGCCTTGAAATAGACCATATAGCGGGGCGGTGTGCAGGAAATATCCTTTTGAACCGCATAGTCAATGTGGCAACGCTTGGCATATTTCGCAAAGCCTTTGATGCCGGTTTTCTCGATTTCCACATTGGTCACACCCCGGTTCTGCCGAATCAGGCGCTTCATGCTCTGTTTTCCCTGCGAAGCATTCTTGTCGTACTGCCGCAGCAGAAACTGCGCACCTTTCAGGAAAGTCCGGGCCGTCAGCTTTGTGGTTGAAATGGCAAAGTTGACTGTCTTGTGTTCAACTTCCTCCTGCATTTATACCACCCCCTCTGCAGGAATATCTCCTCATCGTTCGTGCGCCGCCGGGGGCTTTGCTTTTGCCGTTTCCGTCCGCACATTTTCGTCCGGAACGGGCAGCACCAGCATTTGACGGCCCAGGCGCATAAAAGTTTCCGGCTGATGAAAGAGCTCTTCGTATTTCTGCGTCAGCTCCGGGGAGAGGGATGCAAAATCCTCCTCGCCCAGACCCACCACCAGAAACGTTCCGGCAACCACATCATAGGCCTCGCCGCTTTCATCCCGCAGAGCGCGGTTCAGCGGCAGCCCCATGAGCTTGCCGTCATCGTTGTAAACGATAGCCACCGGGTCTTCAAAGGGATAGCTTGCACCAATCGAGCCGCCAACCGCCTGCTGCAGCGCTTTCAGGTCATTGTCAATCTCAATCGGCTTCGGATGCTGCCCCGGTGCGATTTGCAGCACCGAAAGGGTATTCTTTTCCTGTTCCATCCGTATCCTCCTTTACCGTAATCACAATTTCTCCGGTTCGTGCCGCCTGCATCAGGGAAGCGGCAAAAAAACCGCAGAAAACGCCCAGTTCAAAGAAAGCAAAGCCCACAAAAAAGCTCATCATTGCGGCCTCCTCAGTCCAGGCAGATGCAGTTCAGGTTCTTGCCGTCGGCCATAAGCGCCGTGCTGTGCTGTTCCAGATACTCCTGAATGCAGTGCAGGTCGCCCATCGTCAGGGAGACATACCCGCCTTCCATGTTGAAGCGGACGAAGACGACCGGACCGGTCAGGTAGCGCTTGCCCGACAGCTCCAGCACCTGCTTGGGGTTGTAGCAGCCCGCCACGGGCAGCTCCTTGGAAATGCCGAAGGTGTCATCCGTCTCGTCAAAGCAGGGCAGAATGCCGGGCGCTTCTTCCAGCAGAATGGCGCTCAGGTCCCTCGCCGGGCCGACTGCCGCCAGATAAACCTGCGGGTCACCGTACTTGCGCTCTGCAATGTCGCTCATCTTGTTGAAGAAGCCGGAAACGGCACGCTCCATGCCGTCGATTTTGCGGCTCATGTTCTCAATGGTCTTTGCGGTCTTGAAATCAATCGTGGTATTCATAGTCGTTGTCCTCCAAAATTTTGCAAAAAAGAAAAGACCTCATGGGTCTTCCGGTTCCGATTTTGTCAGCGTTCGTTCTGACGCTGTTGTCTGCGCTGCCACTGTTCTAGCAGCTTGATGATGACATCTTCCATCTGCCGGGGCGTGTAGCTGCGGGGAAAATACTTTTTCAGGGTATCGTTTTTGATGACCACCTTGTCCAGTTCATCCTTTTTGGTTTCCCCCATAATGGCAAAGGCGGCTTCATAGGTGAGCTTTCCTTCCTGCGCCAGCTTTTTCATTCGCTGCGCCTGCGACAGGGACGGCGCGTTTTGGGTCTCGTCCATGGCCTGCAAAAAATCCCGCTATTGAGCCTCGTCCAGAGAAGATTCACGATTTGATCGATAGTGTCCTCCTCATCCGGGCAGACCCGGAGCAGCAAGCCCACCTCTAACGACTGCATAAAATACGCTTCCAGCCGTGTGCGCTCATCCGGTTCGTCCTCCGCGTCGGAAGAGAAAGGATCAGGTTCACTCCCCTCGGTTTTATTCCACTCAGTCTTATTTCTTCGTTGTTTTGCCGCATCCTGTACCTCGGAATCAGCGTTCCCAGAATCGTTCTTTCCACGATTGCGGCATCGTGGGTCTGCAAAGTTTTTGACGTAAATCAGATTGGGTTTTCCCAGCCCGCGCCGTTTGCGCTCAATCAGTCCAAACTTTTCCAATTCCCGGAACAGTTTGGTTGCCTTGTTGTCTGCGCAGCCCAGTGCATCCATCACTTCCTGCACAGGAAAAATGATATACACCCTTCCCTGCTCATCCAGCCATCCGTTTTTCACCGACAGCCCCATGCGGTCCAACAGGATGCCGTACAGCGTCTTTGCATCGGTGGACAAGTCAACTAGAGTGAGAAATTGTTGCTCACTTTGCATTCATTGAAAAACGTACATATTTAAAAGCATGTTGTGCTACCAAAAGTAACGGGCAAGGATGAGATATTTTTCAGTTTTGCTTGGCATTTTGTCTTTTTTCGGATTTCAGCGTATAAAAAAGCGGACAACCGTTTTGGGGTTGTCCGCAGAAGGATGTATTGTTTTCGTCACTCGATAAATGGGAATTTATAGTCCTCTCAAAACCAATTTGCTTTTTCTTCTTGAAATACGGGAATATCACTATCTCGATATGGATTGTAATTATGAAGATTGCAACCAAACTCTTTTAATGATTTTATTTTGTTATCCTGTGTCCATACAATTAAAGATATTCCGTCAAATTCTTCAACATTTCCATTATTCATTTTGTTTTTAAAATACCACTCCACGATTGTTTGATTGCCTTGATGAAAAAATTGCTTAATCTCCCAGACAAGAACACTTCCGCGTGTATTCCATTCGTCAAACCAGTGCTTTACCGTTTTGCGGTTTTCATATTTAGGACTCCAACTCTCAGTATATACAACATCATCTGTAAAAATATTGTCAATTCCTAAATCTGCTTTCTTAATCCACATATCAAACCATAATCGGATAATTTTTTCTCTCTCGTTCATAAAGTACCTCCATAACTTCCGAGTTATCCCCCTCAGTATACCACGCTTTTCCCTCGCAGAAAAGCTGCTGCGCACAAAAGGCTTCTCCGGCAACTATCCGCGCCCCGGCTCATACAATCTAACAACTATGTACCGGGAGGGATATCGTGTGCTGCTGACCTTACTGCAATTTTTCGCCACAAAATTTCTGTTTCTGGCGCTCCATCTGGAAAGCGGCTGCTTTCCGCGTCCGCTCACAGCCCGGGAAGAGGCCGCCGCTTTCAGCGCCCTGCACGCCGGAGATGCCGCCGCCCGGGAAAAGCTGATCCGCCACAATCTGCGGCTGGTGGCGCACATCGTAAAAAAATATTACGCCCTGCCGGGTGATCAAGAGGATCTTGTTTCCATCGGCACCATCGGGCTGATGAAAGCGGTAGATACCTTTGATGCCACACGCAAGGCGCGGTTTTCCACTTATGCCAGCCGCTGCATTGAAAACGAGATCCGTATGCAGTTCCGGCGGGAGCGCAAGAGCGGGCAGACCGTCTCCCTGCAAGAAGCCTTGGAGGCAGACGGGGACTCGGCGCTGACCTTAGCGGACGTAATACAGGACGGCTTTTGCATGGAGGACAGCTGTGAGCGGCAGGAGGATGTCCGACGGCTTCGGCAGCTGCTGGACACTCTGCCTGCCCGGGAGAGGCAGATCTTACTGTTGCGGTACGGGCTGGCAGGGCAGCCGCCCCTGACCCAGCTGGAGACCGCCGGGCTGCTGGGCATCAGCCGCAGCTATGTTTCCCGGCTGGAGACCCACGCGCTGGAACTGCTACGGCAAGCGTGGGGCAAAAACGGCTAGGTTTTACTCCCGCAAAATTTTCAACTGTAATTCGTCCAGTTGTTCAAAAGTGTATAGCCGGTTGAAGGCCTCCACCAGTTCCTTTTTGGAAAGGCGCGGCGGCAGCCCCAGTGCATTCAAGAGTCTAGTCTTGCGCTCGGCGCTGCCGGGCTTACCGGAAAGCCCCCACTCGTATAAATCGGTATAGGTGATCTGCCGCCCCGCCGGGCGCACCGGCGCGGCTCCGGCTTCTGCGCCCAAGGCGTCCAGCAGTGCCTGCCGCACAAGGGCGTCATCCACGCCCTCTACCCCCAGCAGCCCCTCCTTGCCGGGCTGCGCCTTGCGCTTTTCCTTGCCGTGGATGGCGGGCACATAGGCCTGAACCACGTTCTCCGCGCCCACCATATTGGTGATGTAGTTGCGGATGCGGAAGCCTGCCGCGTCTGAATCCGTGAGCAAGATCAGGCCGTTTTTCTGCGCCAGCGCCCGGAACAGTTGCTGGCGCTGTTTGTCTTTATAAATGCCAAAACCATCCGTCAGCAGGATCATGGCATCGGTCAGGTGCGCCAGACGGACGGCATCGTACTTGCCCTCCACGATCAGCACCCGGTCGGTATGGATCATCTTGCTTTGCATCATCTTCCGCTCCCCGCCAGCGCCAGACGGCACAGGGCTGTTTCCAGCAGTGTCTGCGCCGCCACAGGCTGGCTTTTCAGGCTCTGGTCCAGCTCCAGCAGCACCTGCAAGCAGGCCTCTAGCTGGGGCAGGGTGTAGTGGGCGGCAGTCTCTGCCGAGCGCTTCAGCCGGTAGTCACTGCCCTTATAGCCAAAATCCTTGTGCACTGCACTGTAATTTTTCCGTTTTGCCACCCCCAATTTGACCCGGTACAAATCTACATAGCTGCCGATCATCGCCGCTGTAATGGCAATGGGCTCCTGCTGCAGCCGCAGCAGAGTCTGTAACTTTTTGCAGGCTCCGGTGGCGTTTTTGGCTGTGATCATGCGGATCATCTCGAACACATCCGCTTCAAGGCTCACCGTGCCCATCTCTGCCACCATGGAGGCGCTCACGGTCTGGTAGCCGGACAGAGCACAGAGCTTGTCCACCTCGTTTTCCAGCAGAAACGGGTCCTCGCCGCAGCGCTCCAGCAATGCGGTGGCTGCGCCGTCCGGCAGGGTTGCGCCCTGCGCCTTTGCGCGCTCCATCATCAGATTTTTCAGTTCAAAGGGGCGAGGCTTTGCCAGTTCTTCCGTGTAGCCAATGGCCTTGCACTGGGCTTGCAGCTTTTGCGCCTGCTTGCCCAGCTTGAGCTTGCTGCGCTCCAGCGGGAACACACTGCCCAGCACTGCCACGGCGTTTTCCAAGCTGGAAAGGGTGCTGCACAGCTCGTCCAAATCCTTGCTGCCGTAGGCAGCGGGGTCTATTTCCGGCAGCACCACCACGCGCCGGGTGCCGAAAAAAGAGATGGTGCCCGCTGCCATGATGAGCTGTTCCAGCTCCGGGGCGGCACCGTCCAGGATGGTAGCGTCCTCGTCGCTGTCTGCCGACAGCACCCGCACCGCCGCCGCCACTGCCTGCCGCACCAGATACCGCTCGCTGGAATAAAAATAGTAGACCGGGCAGCCCTTGTCGGCCAGCTGCCGGAGTTTTGCTTCCGTGGCCATGCAAATGCCCCTTTCCTGTTATAAATTGCTCCTTGTATTGTACCACACTCGGCTTGGATTGCAAAGCATCACTCAAGCCTTTCACCGCCGGTGCGGCGCAGACTGAGGGAGGCAGTGTACTGCGTTTCCGGCGTCATCCAGCTGTAACTGCGCAGCGCCAGCAGCTTTTGGTACTGCACCACCTCCGGCTTTTTCGGTGTGGCAATCAGCCACTCCGTTTGCAGCGGCTGTACCAGCTCTGCCTTTCCGCTTAAGGTCACAAACTGCCGGTTGCCAATGCTCAGCCGTACAAGACACCCTTCCCGGGTGCGCAGCAGCTCCACCGCCGCCGGGGTGCAGCGCAGCTTACGGCTGGCATTGACCGGCAGACGCTCTGCCCGTATACCCTGCTGCGCGGGCAGGGTGCAGGCGGTTTTTGCGTTCATGCGCAGGTCTACCACCAGCTCCACGGTGCGCACGCCCCGCCGCGCCAGCTGGTTTTCCACCGCACGCCGGGCAGCGCTGCCGCCCCGGAACAGCACCACTGCCCGGTCGTTCTGGGCAACCACTACCGCAGGTGCCTGTGCGCTGCCCACAAGGTCGATGTGCACCACGTCCCGGCTGAGGGCGTTGCCCAGCCCGATGCCCACCGCTGCTGCCAGCAGAATGCCCGGCACTGCCACCCGCAGACGCACCCGCCAGCGGAAGGCAAGCACCCCAAGCCCGCACAGCAGCAGACAGACCAGCGCCGCGTAGGCGGTGTCAAAGTAGATGGACGCCCCGGGCTTTGTGCTGAGCCAGACCGCCCAGCCATTCAATAGCCCGGTGAGCAGGTCTGCCGCCCGGGAAAGCACCCCATGCACCGGTGCCAGCCACGGCACCAGTCCCACAAAAGCTACCGCCAGCCCCAGCAAAAGCAGCGGCTGCACCATCCACAGCACTGCGATACTGGAAACCACCGCCCACGCACTGACACTCAACCCCCGCAGCACCAGCACCGGGAAGGTAGCTGCCGAGGCGCAGGCGGCAATGCAGGCGCTTTCTGCAAGACCTTGCACCCCCTTCGGCAATTTGCTGTACCACGGACGTCTGACCGGCCTTTGCCGGTTCTCCCCTGCTTTGCCCCAGAAGCGCCTGTCCCGGGCGTCCCGCATCCGGCGGATGCAGGCAGAACCCGCCACCGTGCCCACCACTGCCGCAAAAGAGAGTTCAAAGCCGATATCCCACACCGCATAGCTGTTGGCAGCAGTCATCAGGATACCTGCCGCCGCCAGCGAGGTGAGGGCGTCCGGAGGTCCCCACACCCACACGCCCAAGGCGCTGACCCACACCGCCACGGCGGCGCGGCGCACCGAGGGCGTAAAGCCGGTCACGCCCATCAGCACCAGCGCCAGCAGACTTTTCCAGACCGTGCGCCGTCTGCGGCGGCGATAGCTCTGCTCCCAGCGATAGGGCAGTAAAACACTCAGAATATCCCCGCACAGGATGGAAACGTGCATGCCGCTGACCACCAGCACATGGGAAAGCCCTGCGCCCCGGTAGGCGCTGCGCAGCTGCGCCGAAAGCCCGCTGCGGTCGCCCACCGTCATGGCAGCCAGCACGCCGCCGGTGTCCCGGTGCATGGCACGGCACAGGCTCTCGCTCAGTTTTTGCTGCAAGCGGTGGGTGCGGGCACGGAAGCTGCCGCTCTCGCCCAGTACGGTGAGCTGCGGCTTTTCGGCCAAGGGCTCTGCCTGCAAGGCGATGCCGTCCGCGTACTGCGCCGTCCGTTCTTCCATGTCCGGGTGTTGCAGCGTGAACCAGCCCTGCACCCGCTGCCCTGCCGCACAGGTGGGCAGTTCTGCACAGGTGATGCGGAAGCCCGCCGGGCTACCGTTCACGCTTTCCACCCACAGGGTCGCGTCCACTGTGTCCGAAAAATAGGTGCTGTCCGCGCGCTCCACCTCGGCGGTCAGCAGCACGGTGCGCCCAGCGTAGTTTGCCCGGGTACGCTCCAGCCGGGCGTTTGTAGTGTACACCGCGCAAAGTCCGGCCAGCGCGCCCAGCAGCAGGCGGACCGCCAGCTTGCGGCTGCGGCGCGGGATGCAAAGCAGCAGCAAAAAGGCAACAAAAAATGCCGCAAACGGCATAAAAAACTCCGTTTGCGGCAAAAAAGTCCATAGGAAACTAAGGCCCATCATTCCGGCGCAGAACGCGCAGAGCGGGCGGCGCATCCCGGCTTAGTGGAAGAACAGGGGCAGCGGCTCAAGGAAGATGATATCCTTGCGCTCAGAAGCGTCGCCCTCGGCCAGAACAGCGGCCTGACCCACGATGGTGCACTGGGTCTTTTCAGCCAGCGCATCCAGCGCCTTCAGAGAGCCGCCGGTGGAGATGACATCGTCTACCACCAGCACCCGCTTGCCGCTCATTTTTTCCAGCTCCTTGCGGTCGATGACCAGCTTCTGCTTACCGGCAGTGGTAATGGACTGATCCTCCACCACCACAGGGTCCGGCATATACAGCTTGACACCCTTGCGGGCGCAGATATAGGGCTTGCCGCTCTGGCGGCTCATCTCGTGTGCCAGCGGAATGCCCTTGGCCTCGGCGGTGAGCAGGATATCAAAATCCGGGCACTTCTTCAGCAGCTCCGCAGCAGCAGCTACGGTCAGCTCGGCATCGCCCAGCATGATGAATGCGGCAATGTCCATGTGGTCGTTCACCTTGCAGATGGTCAGCTCACGGGTCAGGCCTGCAACATGCAGGGTATAAGTTTCAGCCATAATCAAAATCTCCCTTTCGTATTGGAATCAGACAGGCAGTTTTTCGCCGCCCAGAACATGGAAATGCAGATGCTTCACGGTCTGGCCTGCGTCCTCGCCCACGTTGGAGATGATGCGGTAGCCGTTTTCCAGTCCCTGCTCCTTGGCCAGCTTTGCGATAACGGTAAAGATGTGGCCCAGCAGGGCACCATCCTCCTCGGTCAGCACAGCGGCAGAGGAGATGTGCTTGCGGGGAACCACAAGGAAATGCACCTTTGCCTGCGGATTGATGTCGTAGAATGCCACTACCTGGTCATCCTCGTACAGCTTTTTAGAGGGGATCTTGCCCTCTGCGATCATGCAAAACAGACAATCTTCCATGGGGGAAACACTCCTTCCTGCTTCTACAAAAGCCCGCCGCCCCGGCGCGCATCCGGCACCGGGCGCGGGACATGGATCTTTTTTAGCCCAGAGCCTTCTTGACGATGGCGCTCACAGCAGCCAGTGCCTCGTCGATCTTGGTCTCGTCCTTCAGACCGGCCATTGCAAAGTCCGGCTTGCCGCCGCCCTTGCCGCCGGCAATAGCAGACAACTCCTTGACCAGCACACCGGCCTTCAGGCCCTTTTCCTGTGCCAGCTTATTCACGGTAACAGCCATGGTGATCTTATCCTCAGCCTTGCCCACCAGAACAGCCACCACGGGGTTCACGGCCTTGTCGCGGATGCTGTCGCACATGCCGCGCAGGGTGTCGCCGGTAGTACCGGTAAAGTATGCAGAGGCGATCTTCACGCCGTCTGCTTCCTCGGCATTGTCAAACAGGCTGTCCACCTTGGAGGCGGCGATCTTTGCCTTCATCTCCTCCAGCTCGCGGCTCATGGCCTTGTTCTCGGCCATCACAGCCTCGGCACGGGCGGGCAGAGCAGCCACGTTGTTGGCCTTCAGGGTGTTGGCCACATCATGCAGCATGGCCTCCTGCAGGTTTGCACGGATCAGCAGGTTGCGGCCGGTGACAGCCTCGATACGGCGGATGCCGGCAGCCACAGAGGACTCGCTGACGATCTTGAAGCCGCCGATCTGGGCGGTGTTCTTGACGTGGGTGCCGCCGCAGAACTCGGTAGACCAGCCCTCGATATCCACCACGCGGACCACCTTGCCGTACTTTTCGCCAAACAGAGCCATTGCGCCCAGTTTCTTGGCTTCCTCCACCGGCATCTCCTGCACGGTGACGTTCATGGAGTCAAAGATCTTATCGTTGACGATCTTCTGCACCCGTGCCAGTTCCTCGGGGGTCACGGCGCTGAAGTGGGTAAAGTCGAAGTGGGTGATGGAGGCATCCTGATAGGAGCCTGCCTGATGCACATGGTCGCCCAGAACCTCACGCAGGGCAGCCTGCAGCAGGTGGGTAGCGGTGTGGTTGCGGGCAATGGCCATGCGGTAGCCCTTGTCCACCTGTGCGGTCAGCACATCGCCCACCTTCACGATACCGCTCTCCAGCACGCAGGTGTGGACGTAGTAGCCCTTGGGGGTCTTTTTCACGTCCAGCACACGCAGGCTGCACTCGGGGCCGGTCAGCAGGCCGTTGTCCGCCACCTGACCGCCCATCTCAGCGTAGAACGGGGTCTTGTCCAGAACCACCAGCACGCCGTCCTTTGCCTCCTCATCGGTGGCAATGGCATCGGTCAGGGTCTCTTCATCGCTCAGCGCCACAACGGTGCCCTTGTCGGTCAGGGTGTCGTAGCCGGTAAAGACGGTAGGCTCGGCTTCCAGTGCGCCGAACAGATCCTCGCTCCAGCCGGAGATGTTCTTCTTCAGACGCTCAGCACGGGCGCGCTCCTTCTGCTTCTTCATCTCTGCGTGGAAGCCGTCCTCGTCGATCTCCAGACCCTGCTCGGCGGCGATCTCCTTGGTCAGATCCAGCGGGAAGCCGAAGGTATCGTTCAGCTTGAAGGCGTCCATGCCGCTCAGCAGCTTCTGGTGTGCCTTCTCCAGACGGTCGATCATGTTGTTCAGGATGTTCATGCCGGCATCGATGGTGCGGGCAAAGTTTGCTTCCTCGGTGCCGATGACCTTCTTGATGTAGGCGTCATGCTCGCGCAGCTCGGGGTAAGCGGACTCGCTGGACTGGATGACGGTCTCCACCAGATCCACGAGGAAGGGGTGGTCGATGCCCAGCATCCGGCCATGGCGGGCGGCACGGCGCAGCAGACGGCGCAGCACATAGCCGCGGCCCTCGTTGGAAGGCAGGATGCCGTCAGACACCATAAAGGTGCAGCTGCGGATATGGTCAGTGATGACGCGGATGGAGATATCGGTCTTGGGGTCCTGCTTGTAGGTCTTGCCTGCAATGTGCTCCACATGATGCAGCACGCTCTGCACGGTATCCACCTCGAACAGGTTGCCCACGTTCTGCATCACGCAGGCCAGACGCTCCAAGCCCATGCCGGTATCAATGTTGGGGCGTGCCAGACGCTCGTAGTGGCCCTTGCCGTCAGCGTCGAACTGGCTGAACACGAGGTTCCAGATCTCCATATAGCGGTCGCAGTCGCAGCCCACGCCGCAGGTCGGCTTGCCGCAGCCGTACTCGGGGCCGCGGTCAAAGTAGATCTCGGAGCAGGGGCCGCACGGGCCGGAGCCGTGCTCCCAGAAGTTGTCCTCCTTGCCCAGACGCACCATGTGGTCCGGGGCGATGCCAACCTTCTTGGTCCAGATATCGTAGGCCTCGTCGTCCTCCTCATAGACAGAGATGTGCAGACGATCCTTGGGAATCGCCATCCACTCATCGCTGGTCAGGAACTCCCATGCCCAAGGGATGACCTCCTCCTTGAAGTAATCCTGGAAGGAGAAGTTGCCCAGCATCTCAAAGAAGGTGCCGTGGCGGGCAGTGATGCCCACGCGCTCGATATCCGGGGTGCGGATGCACTTCTGGCAGGTGGTCACGCGATGACGGGGCGGCTCCTCCTGTGCCAGAAACCACTTCTTCATGGGTGCCATACCGCTGTTGATCAGCAGCAGGCTGGGGTCGTTCTTGGGTACCAGGGGGAAGCTGTCCAGACGCAGATGACCCTTGCTTTCAAAGAAGCTCAGGTACTTTTCGCGCAGTTCATTCAAACCGGTCCATTGCATAGATCTTTCTCTCCTCAATCGTCTTTGGCGCTCAGGCGCCGTTTTTATGCTGTTATGGCAGAGGGGCGGCACGGAGAAAAAACAAAAAACAGCCCTCATCCCAAAAGGGACGAAGGCTGCTTGTGCATCAAACTCCGTGGTACCACCCAAATTGCAAAGGATTACGTGTCCCCTGCCGCTTTCGGCGCGTTAACGCTGCGCAGCGTCCGGTTTACATTCGCCGGAAGCTCCGGGGTGGCGCGAAATGATCCCGACCGGAGCACCTTACAGCCGTGGGCGCTCTCTCTGGACGGTGGTGTGTGCATTTCTGACCCCATCATTGCCATCTGTCATAATTTTACATTCCGCAAAGCAGACACAATGTCTCTTTGCGTACAGCTAAATTATAGCATACGCAAAACGTTTGTCAAGACCTGTTTAACACGCCGCATCGCGGTCATTCATCATCTTCACACCCCAGCTCTCCGAACTCATCCTTCAGAAAATCGATTGCATTCTCCACGCTGCCGCATTCTTGAGCCAAACGGATCGCTCCCCGAATCCAGTCCTCATCAAAGCCTTCCTCTTCCATCTTCTGCGCGAGTTCAGCATATTCCTCCGGGATGCTTTCCTCCAGCACTTTCTGCAACTTCTCCAGATTTCCGTCATCGATGACAGCATCAACAGTCTTTTCGATCTGTTCCATGCAAACTTTTTTCAGTACCTTTGCATTTTCAGACTGACAGCCCACTCTCGCCGCAAACATGATAAAAAACCATGCCATTCCATCGCAGAAATCCTCTACAAGCTTCACAGTGCCCACTTCATCCGTTTCCGTAAAAATCAGATTCAGTTCATTTTTTTCCGTATCCTGTTTAAAAATCATTTTTGTTTCTCCTTTTTGTCTTGCAGTTGCCCTTTAGCGGAGTTGCTGACCTTACTACTGTATTTTTTCATTCAAGCTTTCGTTGTTGCTTTTTACCCCCTTTCTGTTCTGCCATAAAAATAAGATTTTCTGTGCTTGACGCGCGGTTTTACTTCCGTTACAATAAAAACAACGTAAAGCTTATTCTTATTATCGCGTATAGAGAGGAATTTCCCGTGAAAATTTTAAAAGTAAAGTGTCTTGCCCCTACCCGGCTGGACAATTATCTGACCCAGCAGTACCCCGCCCTGACCCCCGGCCGCCTGAACAAGGCACTGCGGGAGAACAAGATCAAGCTGAACGGCAAAAAGCAGCCGCTTTCCACCCGCGTGATGGCAGGCGACGAGATCAAGCTGTTCATTCTGGATGACGTGCTGGACGCCGACCGCCGGGTGGAAGGCCCTGCATGGAAGAACGCCCGCACCCCGGCGCAGGTGGTGTACGACTGCCCGCAGATCCTGATCGTGAACAAGCCCGCCGGCGTTGCGGTGGACGGTCCGGAGGACGATACTCTGCTGAACCGCGCGCTGCTGTACCTGAACAAGCAGGGCGAGTACAAGGAGAACGACCTGTACACCCCCGCCTTGTGCCACCGGCTGGACACCGGCACCAGCGGCCTTGTGATCATTGCCAAGACCCCGGAGGCCGAGGAGCTGTTCCTTTCTGCCATCAAGAACCGCGAGGTGCAAAAGACCTACCTCTGCGTCACCTTTGGCCGTCCCATGCCGCCGGACGCCACCTTGGGCGGCTACCTGCTGAAGGATGCCGACCGCGGCATTGTGAAGATCGTGGAGGACAATCAGCCCGGTGCCAAGGAGGTGGAGACCCGGTACGAGACCATCGCCGTCTCCGGCCGTCTGGCCCTGCTGAAGGTGCAGCTGATCACCGGACGCACCCACCAGATCCGCGCCCACATGGCAAGCATCGGCTGCCCCATCCTTGGCGACAGCAAGTACGGCAATAACAGCGCCAACCGGGAGCTGAAGCTGAAGTATCAGGCGCTGTGCGCATGGGAGCTGACCATGCCCCGCTTCACCCAGCCGGACTTTGCCTTCCTCAGCGGCAAGACCTTCCACGCCCCGAAGCCGTGGTATTACCAGCAGGTGCTGGACGGCACTTTGAAGTAACAAAAAGGAGATGCCCTGCAGGGCATCTCCTTTTTGTTACTTACAATAGAACGCTCAGACCCGCACCATATCCGGGGTGATCTCCGCCAGCGTATGGGCACCGCACATCTGCATGGTGTCGGTCAGTTCCCCGGCAAGCTTATCGATGTAGCACTTCACGCCCTCTGCGCCGCCGCCGTAAACTGCGGTCACGAAGGGGCGGCAGATCAAAACGCCGTCTGCGCCCAGTGCCAGTGCCTTGAACACATCCACACCGGTGCGGATGCCGCCGTCCACCAGCACCTTCACGCCGGTGCCCTTGAGGGCTGCGGCGATCTCCGGCAGCACCTCGGCGGTGGCGGGACACTGGTCCAGCACACGGCCGCCGTGGTTGGACACCACGATGGCAGCGGCACCGGCCTGCTTCGCCTTCAGTGCGCCCTTAACGGTCATCACGCCCTTGACGATGAAGGGGCGCTCCGCCAGCTGCACGATCTCGGCCAGTTCCTCCACGCTCTTGCTGCCGGCGGGCGGGGTCATGTTCTTCAGGAAAGGCAGACCCGCGGCGTCCACATCCATGGCCACGGCAAAGCAGCCGCTGGCCTTGGCCTGTGCCATTTTCTCGCGGATGGTGTCGATGTTCCACGGCTTGATGGTGGGCACGCCACAGCCGCCCGCAGCGCCGATGGCGCGGGTAGCCATCTCCATCACGGTGGGGTTGGTGCCGTCGCCTGTAAAGGCTGCAATGCCGTTTTCTGCACAGGCGCGCACCAGTACATCGTTATAGGTCATATCGGTGTAGGTATCGGAGTAGTGCAGGTTCACTGCACCCACAGGGCCCGCAAAGAAGGGATAGCGGAAGCTTTTGCCGAACAGCTCCAGCGTGGTGTCCGGTGCACCGCCGGGGCACAGGGTGTCCATGTTCACCCGGATATCGGCCCACTTATTATAATTGCGGATAGCGGTATCGCCCACGCCCTTGGCACCCGGGCCGGGGATCTGGTTTTTACAGGCCACGCCGTTGCACACCGGGCAGGCCTTGCAGTATTGACCAATGCAGGTACGGGCATTGGCAAGTACTTCAGGATAAGTCATAAAAGCATCCTCCTTATATTTCCCGCCGCTGCGGCACAAAATGACCCACCGCAGTGCTCTTTGCCCTCAATATAGACCTATTTTTAAGGTGCGTCAAGGGCTTTTTGTGCTTTCCATCCATGCGGCAGAATACTTTCTCGCGTTTTTTCGTCATTTTTAAAAAAGTCTGATTTTTTTCAAAAAAATCCTTGACAAAAAGCCTGCTTTCAGGTATTATAGTGGAGCGCCAAGGGCACCCGCCCAAAGGCAGAACAGAAGATGTGGAAAGATGGCTGAGTTGGTCTAAGGCGCACGACTGGAAATCGTGTAACGTGTCAAAAGCGTTCTGGGGTTCGAATCCCCATCTTTCCGCCAGAAACCTGAAACAGAAATGTTTCAGGTTTTTTGTTTTGTCCGCAGTTTGCGGCGCTTGACATTTGCGTGCAGTTCCGTTATGCTGAAGCAAATACGTTTTACCGGAAGGAGAGGTTTCCCATGGCATCTTCCCACAAAAAGCGCACCGGTCTGCGGGCGGCGCTGATCGTTCTGCTGTGTCTGGTTCTGGTGTGCGTGGTGGCTGCGGCAGTGCTGTACAGCTTCGTCAGCCGCAGGGTCAAGGCATTCCAGAGCGGTGCCAGCTTTGCGCTGGACTACACCATCACCTCCACCGAGGCCGAGCCCCCTGCCCTTTACGCCCTGCTGGACAAGTTCGGCGGCACCACCGGCAGTCTGACCGGCCAGTACACCCCCCGGGCGGTGCAGCTGGCGCTGTACCCAACGGGCACCAGCACCGTCAACGATGCCCCTCTGACCCGGATGTACATCAGCGAGGAAGAGACCCTGTACGACGCCGGGCAGCTGTACAACAAGCTGCGCAGCACGGTTGTGGCCGAGTATCCGCTGGCAAGCCTGCTGCTGCCGGGCTGGTCGCTGGGCAGCTACATTTCCCAAGACCAGCTGGCCACCCTGCTGGGGGTAGACCCCGCCGCCACCGGCTTGCAGCAGGTGAACGACTTCCAGCTGGACTTGAAACAGCTCAAAACCGTGCAGCCCGCCAACGCGAAAGAAGGTTACCTCTACCTTCAGCTGCCGAACCTCGCCGCCGGGGAGGATGCGCCGCAGCTGATTCTGGGCATCGAAAAGCAGGGTCTGCTCAAGACCCTGTCCCCCAAGGTGCACATCCTGCTGGACGTGCCCGCCCACCACATCCATGCAGAACTTTCCGGCACGGTGACTGCCGCCCAGACCGTGGTGACCGCCCCTACTTCCCGGATGCAGGACTCTGACGTGGAAAGCCTTGTGCAGCTGCGCAAAACCATCGAGAGCATCGTGCAGTTCGTGCAGACCGCTGCCCAGAGCGATGATGCTGCCGCCCCTGCTGCATAAAAAGCTTCTATAAACGCAAAAAATCGGACAGACTGCGGTCTGTCCGATTTTTTGCTGTTTAAAGCTTTTTACTTCTTTGCGGTCTTTTTGCAGGGTGCACGCTTTGCCTTGGGCTTTGCGGCGGCAGGTGCGGCCTTAGTTGCAGGGACAGCAGTCTCGGTCTTGGTCTCCACGGCGGGGGCAGCCTTCACCTCTGCGGCGGGGGCAGCAGGCTCAGCCTTTGCCTTAGCAGCCTTCTTCGCAGCGGGCTTTTCTTCCTTGACCGGCTCTGCGGCCTTTACTGCGGGCGCAGCGGGCTTCTCCTCCACCTTCTTGGTGGTGCTGGGCTTGCGGGCTGTGGGCTTCTTGGCGGGAGCGGCTTCCTTGGCCGGTGCTGCCGTAGTCTCAGCAGCGGGTGCTTCCTCGACCTTAGCAGCACGCTTTACGCGATCCTTTACCTCAGAGATGACCCACAGCTGGTCGCCACCGCCGGGTACTTCCTGCCAGATCTGCAGCACAGCGCCCACCTCAGCACCGATGCCCACGGTGTCCACGCACTTGCCGCCTGCCCAGGAGGAGCGCAGACGCACAGTGCCCTCCGGGGTGTGCTCCACCTTCCACATCTGGGACGTGCCACCCACGTCCTCCCACAGGTGCAGCCAGGTGCCGTTGGCAGTGCCGGTCATGGTCAGATCCAGTAACTTGCCGGAAGCACGGTTGCGGATGCGGTACACACCATCGCCCTCGCGGACAAAGCTCCACTCCTGCTCGGGCTTGTGGTCATACTTGCCCAGACGGACAGTACCGCCGTCCTTGCTGCCTTCCACTGCCTGAATGACATTGCCGGTGTGTGCGGCAATGGTATAAAAGCGGTCGGCCTCGATCACGGTTTGTGCTACGGATTTCATGTATAAATCCCTCCCAATCATAAAATGCACAGATTTTTCCAATTCCTTCTTATAAAGAATACCACATATCGTGATTTTTCACAAGCAATTCGACAATTCTTTAGCACTTTATATAGAATCCATCCTGTTTTCGCCTGCTTTTTCGCCCCTTCGCAGGGGCGAAAGGCCGTTTTTACTCCCTCTCGACATTTTGTCGCAACTGCGTTATACTGTTTTCATCAGGACTATCTGCCGCTCTGGAAGGGGCGGCTTTCTCGTTTTTGAAGGAGGATATTTTCCCATGACCCAGCAGGACCGCACTGCGGTGCAGTATCATAAAATGACCGAGACTCCGATCCCCCGGCTGATCCTCAGCCTTGCCGCGCCCACGATTTTGAGTATGCTGATCACCAGCATCTACAATCTGGCCGATACCTTTTTTGTAGGGCGCATCTCCACCAGCGCTTCCGGCGCGGTGGGTGTCGTTTCCAGCCTGATGGCCATCATTCAGGCGCTGGGCTTTATGCTGGGGCACGGCTCCGGCACCATCATCAGCCGCCGCTTGGGCAGTCAGGATACCCACGCCGCCACCCGCTTTGCTTCCACCAGCTTTTTTACGGCGCTGGCCTTTGGCGTAGTGCTGGCAGTGGTCGGTCTTGCCACCCTGCCGGACTTCATGATGCTGCTGGGCAGCACCGAGACCATTCTGCCCCACGCCTGCGCCTACGCCCGGCCTATCCTGCTTGCCGCCCCGCTGATGATCTCCAGTCTGGTGATGAACAACATCCTGCGGTATGAGGGCAAGGCGAACCTTGCCATGGTCGGGCTGGTCACCGGCGGACTGCTGAACATCGCGCTGGACCCGCTGTTCATGTTCGCTTTAGGGCTGGGCACTGCCGGTGCCGGCATTGCCACCGCCCTCAGCCAGACCATCAGCTTTGGCATTCTGCTGTATATGTTCCTGCGGGGCAAAACGGTCAGCCAGTTCCGGCTTTCTGCCGTCACCCGGGAGCCGCGCGAGTTTTTGCAGATCCTTGCAGGCGGCGCGCCCAGCTTTGGCCGTCAGGGGCTGAACAGCATCGGCGGGATGCTGCTGAACATTGCCGCCCGCAGCTACGGCGATGCCGCCGTGGCGGGCATGAGCATCGTGTCCCGCATTTTTATGTTCATCCTCTCGGTGGCCATCGGCGTGGGACAGGGCTTGCAGCCGGTGGCGTCCTTTAACTACGGTGCACGCAAATACCACCGGGTACGGCAGGCTGCCATCTTTACCCTGAAAGCCGCCTTTGCGCTGCTGGTGGTGCTGATCGCGGTGTGCTGGTGGAACGATGAGGCTCTGATCCGGCTGTTCCGGGACGACCCGGAAGTCACCGCCGTGGCGCTGCCTGCCTTCCGCTACCAGTGCTTTGCCGTCCTTTTGCAGCCAGTGATCGTAGTGGCCAATATGACCTTTCAAAGCGTGGGCAAGGCCGGGCGCGCCACCTTTCTGGCTTGTTGCCGGCAGGGCGTGTGCTTTATCCCGCTGATCCTTGTACTGCCCCGGGTGCTGGGTCTTGTGGGCGTGGAGCTCTGCCAGCCCATTGCGGATGCGCTCACCTTCTTCATTTCTCTGCCCTTTTTGCTGGCCTTTCTGCGGCAGCTGGAGCAGATGAACAAGGCAGAAGCGTCCCATGCCCCGGCACAGCTGTAATGCAATTGTAACCATTTTTAGCCGCATTTTTCTGCAAACTCTGCAATGAAAAATGCGGCTGTTTCGTATTCTGAGTGAACGGAAAAATTTTCCTCCCTGTTTTTGCAAAGGAGTGTTTTTTATGAAGCGTGTTGTCTTGCGTATCGGCTGCGGGGCGGCCTGCGCAGCCCTTGCCCTTACTTTAGGCTGCGGCTGTGCCCTGCTGCCGCCCGCCACCGGCGTGCCGGGCGCTGCAAGCTCTGCCGTTTCCGTGCCCACGGACGACAGCGGCAAGCCCCTGTACGACCCCGCCGTGCTGAACGATGGCCGTCTGCGGGTGCTGTACTGCTATGGCCGTTCCGGGAGCAGCACCACCATCCTGTGCGGCAGCACCCCGCTGCACCAGTCTGCCCGCAGCGAAAACGTCTCGCTGGTGCAGGACAGCACTACCGGCACCGCAGACTACTGGCTGCGCAGCTGGTCCGACCCCACCGGCCGGGGCGGGCGCCGCACCGCCCTGTACGATAAGACCGGCACCGAAGTGATGTCCTTTGAGGGCGAGCAGAACGCCACCCTGCAAAACGGCCTGCTGGTGCTGCAGGAAAGCCGCCTGATCGACGGCGGATACGTCCCGGAGTCCGGCTACGGCACCTGTCAGGTCATCGACCTTGCCACCGGCGCAGCACTGCCGGTGCCGGAGGGCGCATACAGCTGCACCCTATGCGGCGATAAACTGGTGTTCAGCTGCTACGCCCGCCCGGAAGGGCTGGACGATTACGACTGGGATACGGATTACCAACAGAACAGCTGGGTGGTGGTGCAGGAAAAGGACGGCACCCCTGTCTACCGCGCCGATGCCGCCTCGGCCTACCGCCTTTTCTACGACAGCGACACCCTGAGCGACTGGGTGGAGCTGGACGTTGCCACCGGGGAAGAAACCACCGACCGGATTTTGTACAACGTCCTGACCGGCGAGCAGTGCACAGGCTTTTTACAGGTCTACCCGGGCGGTCTTGTCAGCTTTTCCACCGGCGACGGCCGGTACGAGCTGCGGGATATGACCACCGAGGACCGCGGGCTGATCGCCGCCTTTGACGAGCAGCCCAGCCAATATTTCCCGGGCTATGTGGTAACATGGCACAGCGGCGAGGATCATGGCTACGAACTCTATGATCTGGAGACCGGTACAAAGACCCCGCTGTATGATGTGGACGCCACCGACAGCACCATAGCCGTCTACGCGCTGGACGGCAGCCTGCGGGTTTACAGCAAGGATAACGGCAAGCTGCTGACCGAAACCACCGTAGAGCCGGTGGAGCACCAGCAGCGGGTACGGATGAGCAACTGCGGCAGTGGCTATGTCTGGCTGAAATTGCAGGATAACGACCGCTACGAGACCACCGCCACCCGACTGTACGGCCCGCAGGGGCTTGTCAGTGACCTGACCGCCCTGCAAGGCAAATACAGTTACGTCAACTACCTGACCACCGACCCTGACGGCAGACCCATGTTCTACGGCAGCCGCGATGCTGCGGGCAGCGCCTACGGCAACGTATGCGATGTGCTGGATGCAGACGGCAAGGTAGTATTACAAGGACTTGCCAGCTGCGCCGGGTACTATTCCAACAGCCTGAACGCCCTGCCCGACCATGTGTTTGCCGCACAACGGGGCTTCTATGTGGGCTGGATGGACACAAGCGGCAACTGGCTGTACTGCCAGAGCATTTTCTCGTCTGCCGCTGCGGACGATGAACCGAGTTACGGCTATTGATTCAGGAGGGCTTTCTTATGAAAAACGCTAAAATTTCCCGCCGCAGCTTTCTGCTGGGGCTGGCTGCCTGCTCCGCTGCCGGGGTGCTGACCGCCTGCAAGGGCACGGATGCGCCCTCCGGCAGCACCGCTTCCTCTGTGGTAGAACAGCCCGCATCCTCTGCGGCATCCTCGGCTGTGCAGCAGGCAGAGCCGTTTTTGACCGTGGAGGAGTTTCCCCCGCTGGACGGCAGCACCGCCTGCATCCCGCTGATGGCGCAGATGCTGGCCGATACCACTGGCATGGACCTGGAGGAAGCCCGCAGCAGCATTACGGTGAGCACCACCGCCTACGCATGGGAGAACTTTGGCCTGTACGACACCACCACCCGGATGCTGGTGGTATACGAAGCGCCGGACTATGTAAAGGAAGAGCTGCAAAAGGCCAATGTGCAGCTGGAACAGAAACCCATCGGGGTGGACGCGCTGGTGTTCATCGTCAACGAGGACAACCCCGTGCAGGCGCTTACCCGGCAGCAACTGCGGGACATCTATGCCGGAAAGATCACCAACTGGAAGGATGTGGGCGGCAAAGATCAGGCCATCGTTGCCTTCCAGCGCGGCGAGGACTCTGGCAGTCAGACCCTGTTCAAAAAACTGCTCATTCAGGGCGGCGAACTGATGACCCCGCCCTCTGAGCTGGCACCTGCTGCCATGGGTGAGCTGGTGGACAGCATTGCCGATTACAACAACAGCGCCAACGCCATCGGCTTTTCCGTGTATTACTACATCGACCAGATGTATTCCAAGCCCGGGCTGCGGCTGCTGGCGGTGGACGGCGTGACCCCCAGCAACGACACCCTTGCCGATGGCAGCTACCCCCTGTGCAACGATTTTTACGCCGTCATCCACCCGGATACCGCCGCCGACAGCCCGGAGCGCCGCCTGTACGACTGGCTGGACACCGCTGACGGCATCGCCTGCATCCAGAAGGCCGGGTACGTTCCGGCACAGTCTGCCGCCAAGGAGAATTGATTTTTCCATGAATTGACAGCCCGCCCGCATTCTGCTACAATCTAACCAGAAGTTTGTCGAATCCTGTTTAGCAGAATGCCGAAAGGAAGGTCTTACTATGGAACATCCCTCTCACCCGGTAGAAAGCCACTGGCGTACCTCCCTGCGCAACCGCATTATTCAGGCTTCCAGTCTGCTGGAAGTGCTGTTATCCGGGCTGGTGCTGATTGGTCTGCTGCTCAGCGTTGTGCCTCTGATCCGCTGGATGCCCGGCCTGCTGTTCGATGGCAACGAGGCAGAGATCCGCACCTTTCTGGAGCGCAGCTTGGACATTGTGATCGGCATTGAGTTCATCAAGATGCTGGCCAAGCACAGCCCCGGCAGCAGCCTTGAGGTGCTGCTGTACGCCATTGCCCGCCATCTGGTGGTGGGACACGATTCCGCCGTGGAGAACCTGCTCAGCGTGGGCGCCATCGCGCTGATCTTCATCGTGCGCAAGTTCTTCTTTGTCCCGGCCTTTGGCGCGCACCTGCCGGACGGTCATCCTGCGCCGGATCTTACCCCCGCCCAGAGCGGCATCCCCGCCGACTGGTTCCGTCGGCGGCATTCCGAAGCAAAGCCTGAGGAAGAGACCGAGACAAAGGAATAAGCATATACAAAAACCACCCCGCAGCAGCCGGTAAAAGGCTGTTGCAGGGTGGTTTGTTGTTTTGTGTTATTTGTCCTGTTTTTTGCCGTGACGGCCAAAGCGGTACTCCTTGCCCTCGCGGATGCGCTGGATGTTGGAGCGGTGCATGTAAATGACCATCGCACCCATGATCACCGAGCCGATGGTGCACACGGTAAGGTCGGCGGCAGAGTAGCCCCGGAACACACCGTACAGGATGGTGAGCACCGGGTAGAGTGCTGCCATGGTCACGCTGCCCAGCGATACCATGCCGGTGGGCAGCAGGCAGGCCAGAAAGATGACCGCCAGAAAGGGGATCAGCACCGGCTGGATGGCCAGAATGGTGCCGCCCGCCACCAGCACACCCTTGCCGCCCTTGAAACCGAAATACAGGGGCTTCAAATGGCCGATAATGGCAAAGATGGCGGCAAGGTACACCGCCAGATACGGCGAGAGCGTGGTGCTTTCCGGCATCTGGGTGAACAGCCAACGACCGATGCACACCGCCAGCACGCCCTTGAGCACATCACCAAAGGCGGTAAGTGCCGCTGCCTTTTTGCCGAAGGTGCGCAGCATGTTGGTCATGCCCGCTGCGCCGCTGCCGTACTTACGCACGTCATCGTGGTACAAAAACTTGCTGACGAGGATACCGGTGTCGATGCTGCCCAGCAGATACGCCTGTACAGCGGACACCGCAGCGATGAGAACAGATTTCATCATCTGAGCCTCCCTGACGTGTTATACGTCCTTGGCACCCACCTCGCCGGAGCCGCGCTCCCGCACGACCAGACGGATGGGCGTATGCTCCAGACCAAAGTTTTCGCGGATCTGGTTAATGAGATACCGCTGATAGCTGAAGTGGAACAGGTGCTTTGCGTTGACGAAGGCCACGAACGTAGGGGGACGGGTGGAGGCCTGCGTCAGGTAGTAGATCTTCAGGCGGCGGCCCTTGTCGCTGGGGGGCTGCATCCGGGCGGTAGCGCGGGCCAGCATCTCGTTCAAAACGCCGGTGGGCACGCGGGCGCCGTTCTCGGCATCCACATCCCGGATCAGCTGCATCAGCTTGTTCACATTGTAGCCGGTCTGGGCAGAGATGAAGATGATGGGTGCGTAGCCCATAAAGCTGAAACACTCGGCATAGCCGCGGCGCTGCAGCTCCATGGTGTTGGTCTCCTTGCCTTCCACGGCATCCCACTTGTTCACCACAATAATGCAGGCCTTGCCCTGCTCGTGGGCGTAGCCTGCCACCTTGCTGTCCTGCTCGG
>ENA-UONZ01001573-UONZ01001573.1-human-gut-metagenome-genome-assembly--contig:-C93old-NODE-1573-length-23519-cov-8.560390_pt1 | contig 23519 bp, 19 predicted proteins | sample MGYA00242468_ERZ724015 | MGnify/ENA metagenome assembly ERZ724015
TTCAGGATCTGTGTGTATCCAGAACCTCTTTCAAATGGGGAATTCCGGTAGACTTCGATCCGAAGCATGTTGTATATGTATGGCTTGATGCCCTGACCAACTATATCACCGGAATCGGCTATGACTGCGATGGCGACAACAAAGATCTGTTTAACAAGATGTGGCCGGCAGACCTTCATCTTATTGGAAAAGATATCATCCGTTTCCATACTATTTACTGGCCGATTTTCCTGATGTCTCTGGATCTGCCTCTTCCGAAGCAGGTATTTGGCCATCCGTGGCTGCTTCAGGGCGATGGCAAAATGAGTAAATCCAAAGGAAATGTTATCTACGCAGATGAGCTGGTAGACTTCTTTGGTGTTGACGCTGTCCGTTATTTCGTACTTCACGAAATGCCATTTGACAACGACGGTGTGATCACCTGGGAGCTGATGGTAGAGCGTATGAATTCCGAGCTTGCAAATACACTTGGAAACCTTGTAAACCGTACCATTTCCATGTCCAATAAATACTTTGGCGGCGTAGTAGAGAACAAAGGCGTAACCGAGCCTGTAGATGATGATCTGAAGAACTTCATCCTTTCCGTACCAGCCAAGGTAGATGCCAAGATGGAGAAGCTTCGTGTGGCAGATGCCATTACAGAAGTATTTACAATTTTCAAACGCTGCAACAAATATATCGACGAGACAATGCCATGGGCACTTGCAAAGGATGAGTCCAAGCAGGATCGTCTTGCAACGGTTCTTTACAATCTGGTTGAGGGCATCTGCATGGGAACTACACTTCTTGAGTCCTTCATGCCTGAGACAACCAAGAGAATCCTTAGTCAGCTGAATGCTTCCGAGAGAACTCTTGAGGACCTGAAGACATTTGGGCTCTATCCATCTGGAAACAAAGTAACAGACAAGCCGGAGATTCTTTTTGCACGTATGGACATTAAGGAAGTGATGGAGAAAGTAAATGAGCTTCATCCTCCGAAAGAAGAGCCGAAGGAAGAGAAACCAGAAGAGAAGGTTGTGGATATTGAGGCAAAGCCGGAGATCACATTTGATGATTTTGCAAAGCTTCAGTTCCAGGTTGGTGAGGTTATCGCCTGCGAGGCAGTGAAGAAATCCAAGAAGCTTCTTTGTTCCCAGGTTAAGATCGGAAGCCAGGTACGCCAGATCGTATCCGGAATCAAAGCTTACTATACACCGGAAGAAATGGTTGGAAAGAAGGTTATGGTAGTAACCAACTTAAAGCCTGCTAAGCTTGCTGGAATCTTAAGCGAGGGCATGATCCTCTGCGCAGAAGATGCAGATGGAAATGTATGCGTAGTCAGCCCGGAGAAGAACATGCCTGCAGGATCTGAAATCTGCTAATTGTTTTTAACATCATATAATAGGATATAGAATTGTAGTGCCAGGGGCAGGAAGGTGATTTTTGCTCCTGGTATTATGCTATCTGGATACAAGGAATAAATATGGAAAATAAACTGAGTCATTTTGACGAAAACGGTAATGCTGTTATGGTAGATGTATCGGATAAACCAGTCACCCATAGAACTGCTGTTGCCACTGGTTCTATCCAGGTTGGCGCAGAAATTATGGAGCGTCTGACAGAGGGTACCGTAGCCAAAGGTGATGTTCTGGGGGTTGCCAGAGTTGCAGGAATTATGTCTGTGAAGCACACCTCCGACCTGGTGCCAATGTGTCACCCCCTTCCCGTCACCAAATGCACCGTGGATTTTGAACTGGAAAAAGAAAAAGGAATCATCCGCACCTTCTGCACTGTGAAAACAGACGGCAAAACCGGCGTGGAAATGGAAGCGCTTACTGGTGTACAGGTGACCTTACTTACCATTTACGATATGTGTAAGGCAATTGATAAGCACATGGTGATGACGGACATCCATCTGGTGGAGAAGACCGGCGGCAAGAGCGGGGATTTTGTATTTGAAAGGAGGATGAACACATGAAGCGAGTTGCAATTATCACATCCAGCGACATGGGATATCAGGGTAAAAGAGAAGATTTAAGCGGCCCGGCGATTAAGGAGATTGTGGAACGAGAAGGCTATCAGGTAGTGTCCATGGACATTCTGCCAGATGACCGTTCCATGCTTTCCAAAAGAATGGCAGAGATTGCAGATGAAAACCTGGCCGAACTGATTCTGACTACAGGCGGCACAGGCTTTTCTCCAAGAGATGTGATGCCGGAAGCCACAGAAGATATTACAGAGCGCAAAGTTCCGGGAATCCCGGAGGCCATCCGTGCCTACAGCATGACCATCACAAACCGCGCCATGTTAAGCCGTGCTACAGCTGGAATCCGCAAACAAACCCTGATCATCAACCTTCCTGGAAGCCCGAAAGCAGTAAAGGAAAGTTTGGAGTATATAATCGGCACATTAGACCACGGCATTGAAATTATGACCGGAGAGGCTGGAAACTGCGCAACTATGAGGCTGCAGAATTGAGGTAAACTATGATTTTTGATACACATGCACATTATGATGACGAGGCATTTGACGAAGACAGGGATCAGCTCCTCTCCTCTATGAAGGATGGGGGAGTGGGCTGTATTGTAAATGTGTGCGCTTCCGCAGGGGGATTTGACGGAACCCTGAAGCTGATGGAAGCCTATCCTTTTGTTTACGGAGCTGTGGGCGTTCACCCGGACGATGCGGAAATTATGACCCAGGACACCCTGGACGAGATCCGCAGACTTTCCCATATGGAGAAAATGGTTGCCATCGGGGAAATCGGCCTGGACTATTACTGGCACAAAGAAGAATCCGAACATCAGCGCCAGCAGGAAATGTTTCGTGCCCAGATGGACATTGCAAGAGAAGAAAAACTTCCCTTCATGATCCACAGCCGCGACGCAGCCGAGGACACCCTGAACATTGTCCGTGACTACATGAAAAAAGATATGTCCGGCGGAATCATCCACTGCTTTTCCTATAGTAAGGAAATCGCAGCCGAATACCTGAAAATGGGCCTGTACCTTGGCATCGGCGGAGTTCTCACCTTCAAAAATGCCAAAAAACTAAAAGAAGTAGCCGCCATGGCCCCACTTTCCCAAATTGTTCTGGAAACCGACTGTCCCTACATGTCCCCCGAACCCCACCGCGGCAAACGCAACTCCTCCCTCAACCTCCCCTACGTAGCCGCCGCCCTCGCCGAGATTAAAGGAATCACCCCGGAGGAAGTCATTGCAGTAACGGAGGAGAATGCGAAGAAATTGCTATTTAAATAATATCAAATAAAAAGAGCTGGAAAACAGGCAATCTATTTGCCGTATTTTCCAGCCCTTTTGCAATCTCACATCTTATTTGGTGCCGAAAATTCTATCTCCCGCGTCACCAAGTCCCGGACAAATATAAGCTCTCTCATTCAGCGCTCTGTCCAGATGACCAACATAAATCTGCACATCCGGATGAACCTCATGAAGTCTCTTCAATCCTTCAGGGGCCGCAATCACAAACATACACTTAATGCTCTTGCCGCCATGTTCCTTAATGAAATTCACAGCTGCAATAGCAGAACCGCCAGTAGCCAGCATCGGGTCAACCATAACGATCAGACGCTGATCGATAGGATCCGGAAGCTTGCAGTAATACTCATGAGGCTCATGAGTAACAGGATCACGGTAAAGGCCAATATGACCGATCTTGGCAGAAGGAACCAAAGTAGTAATACCGTTCACCATACCAAGACCTGCACGAAGAACAGGAACAACAGCCAGCTTCTTACCGGAAATCATGGGAGTCTTGCAAGTCTCAATAGGAGTCTCAACCTCTACATCCTCAAGCGGAAGATCACGAAGTGCCTCAAAACCCATAAGAACTGCAATCTCTTCAATAAGCTTACGGAATTCATTTGTTCCCGTCTCTTTGTTGCGGAGAATAGAAATCTTATGCTGGATCAGCGGATGATCCATAATAAAAACATTGTCCATATCTGAAAAATTTGACATGATTAAAAACCTCCGTCGTGTGCTAAACTTTGTCATTGCCCTATGCAATAACAAACTCCCCTATGGGAATACTGGTAAAATGATACCGCACTTTAAGCAGAAAGTCAATAATTGTAAAAACTTGTCGCATCCCTTATACTAGTATAAGTTGTATTGGCGTTTCTTATACCAATACTAGAGCGTGTTTGAAAAAGGCTTTCTGCAAGATGTGCGTCACAATTTGTGGGAGATTTTGTCCGGATGAGGGCGCCGTAGCGGGCTACGGCAACCGAATTCGGGCAAAATATACCGCAAAGTGGGGCGTGCAGATTGCGGGAATGATTTTTCAAACACGCTCTAGGGAAAAGGAGGAGCTTTATTATGAAGTTCAGAGTAGAAGGCATTTATGATGCCAAGAAGCTGGGAATTCCGCAGATGCTGATTCTGGGACTCCAGCACATGTTTGCCATGTTCGGCGCTACCATTCTGGTACCGATCCTGGTAAACAACTATTTTCACGGCGAAGGCTTATCCATCCAGGTAACCCTGTTCTGCGCCGGATTCGGAACACTTCTGTTCCACGTACTTACCAAGCTGAAGGTTCCGGCATTCCTTGGTTCATCCTTTGCATTCCTTGGCGGATTTGCTACAGTTGCAGAGCTTGATACCGGAATTTTCGCAAACATGTCCTATGGAGAGAAGCTTCCATACGCATGCGGCGGTGTATTTGTAGCAGGTCTTCTGTACCTGGTACTTGCCCTGATTGTAAAAGCTATCGGCGTAAAACGTGTTATGCGTTATCTGCCGCCAGTTGTAACCGGCCCGATCATCATCTGCATCGGACTTAGCCTTGCACCATCCGCGATCAGCAATGCTTCCCAGAACTGGGTACTTGCCCTGATCGCCCTTGGAACTGTTATTTTCTTCAATATCTGGGGAACCGGCATGTTCCGTATCATTCCGATTCTGATGGGTATTGTGGTATCCTATGCAGCTGCCCTGATCATGAATGCACTGGGCATGACAAATGCAGACGGAAGCGCCATCCTGAACTTTGCAGGCGTTGCAAGCGCACCAATCGTAGGTGTTCCGAAATTCTTCCTCTGCAAATTTAATATCACTGCAATCCTTGCAATGGCACCTATCGCGATTGCATCTATGATGGAGCACATCGGTGATATTTCTGCTATATCCGCAACTGTTGACCGCAATTTCATCGAGGATCCGGGACTTCACCGCACACTTCTTGGTGACGGACTTGCAACCTCCCTGTCAGCCCTGATCGGCGGACCTGCCAACACCACTTACGGTGAGAACACAAGCGTTCTTGCACTGAGCCGCGTATACGATCCGAAGGTAATCCGTCTGGCAGCTATTTATGCAGTCATCCTCAGCTTCATTCCTAAGATGGCAGAGGTGATCAGCTCCCTTCCGTCCGCAATCATCGGCGGTATCAGCTTTATCCTTTATGGAATGATCTCTGCAGTCGGTGTACGTAATGTAGTTGAGAATAAGGTTGACCTGACACGTTCCCGTAACCTGGTTATCACAGCCGTTATCCTGGTATGCGGACTGGGTGTTTCTGATGGTCTTACCTTTACAATTGCAGGCGCTCACATCACTCTGACAGGCCTTGCACTGGCAGCAATCGTTGGAATCGTTCTGAACGCAGTTCTTCCGGGAAATGATTATGTATTCGAGAGCGGAAAGAAAAAAGAAGAATATGAAGACGACTGATTAAAGAAACATAAGCAGTAATTATAACAATTTTATAAAGCCTCCGCAAAAGTCTGGATAATGATCGGACTTTTGCGGAGGATTTTTGTATGGTGCTGGCCGGGAAGCCTGTTCTCTGCCAGCACAGCGTATGTACTTTTAGAAGCTTCCTCCTGTGCCGCCGTGGCTGCTGTCGGAACCGCCTGTGTCGGAGGTGTCATCCTTAGGCTTGGCCGTGCGGGTAACGGTGTTGTAAAGGAAAATATCGTTTGACCGTGTAACATCCATGCTGCCGCTGCGCACATAGTCTACAGCGCTTTCCTGGCTGCGCACGGACTTCAGCTGAGCCCTCATTCCCATGGTACAAAGCAGTGCCAGAACAAAGCCAATGGCAATGGAGATGGGAATCCACATAAGAGAAAATGGTTCTTTGGGAAGGGTAGAAGCATCATATGGCTCTTCCGTGGCTGCCTGTTCCAGGAACATCTCACACTGGTCGGCAAATTCGTTAAAGGCTCCGGCAAAGTCCTCGTCCTTTAATTCCGGCTGAACCTTTTCTTTCAGATAATCCAGGCCATCCTGATTGAAAACAGTCATGCCATAGCCGTGAGTGGTAATGTGCCATTCCCGGTCGCCAATGCTGACCATAAAGAGGATGCCGTCGTAATCATCACCTAGTCCATAATAATTGTCATCATAGAAGGTGTCGGTAAATTTGTTCATGGCCACGCCGTCTGTGGACTGTACCGTAGCTACTGCAACGTCAAAATCGTATTCCTCACTTAAGGAATCCAGTCTGTCAAGAAGCTGGGACTCTTCCTCATCGGTAAGAAGGTCGGCCGCGTCATAAACCCTGGGAAGAAATTCGTAATTATCATCGGTCTCTGCCTGAACAGTCAGGGCAGCAGGAAAAAGGCTTCCCACGCTGAGGGCGGCAGCCAGCATAACTGCAAAAGATTGTTTTTTCATGGCGCATCCCTCCTTATAATGTATGAACCAGCCATGCGATCACATAGGCGGCTACAGAAAAACCAGCAGTCAGACCAAGGAGCCATTTGGTAAAAATACTTTTGTCTACAGGTAGGTTTCCAACGAATTTGCCAGTCTGGCCGTTCATTCCGAACAGATAATGATTTCCTTTCCAGGTGGTGGAAAGCAGCCACACAGGAAACAAGGCGTAGTGGGTTTTGCCCCCGTGAAGCTGGATATGGGAATCTTCCGGTGTGACGGTGTCATATCCGTTTACTGTAGAGCGAAAAGCGTCTTCCGCAGCTCTTCGCACACGCTGGTTGGCACGCTCTACAGATTCTTCTGCGGAGACATCGTACTTGTCAGCAACGTAGCCTGCCAGGTAAGGTGTCTGGAAATCTACAGCTTCTGAAATTACATAAGGTTCCAGAGATTCTGTAAGGTCATTGTCAATCTTGGAAGAGCCGTCTACAGGAATCTGGTCGAAACCGATATTTCCGGCGCGGAAAACAGAGTAGTGGCTGGTTTCCGTATAGTCATACTCATCATCGCTCCAGAAACGGGTGCGGGTGGCATGATAGCGGATATCTGCAGTGGCGTCTGTGTCAAAAAGCCAGAATGGCACGTAGACGCCTTTGATCTCGTCAATATGGTTCTCTTTTTTGAAAACCTTGGGAAGAAGGATCTTGCCGTGAAGGTGCTTGTTCAGGCCTTCTTTGGCAGCCTTTTTGTCCAGCTTAAAGGGAATGATAAAGTCTGGACGCAGATCACCGGAGAATTTACCGGATATTACTACCGGGTTGCCGCAAAACGGGCAGCTGGAAGCGCCTGTGCTTTCGTCCGCAACGATCTCACCGCCGCAGGACTGGCATACGTAGACGGACATTTTGTCAGTTTCGTTTTCCTTCCAGTCTGTGCCGGAAGCATTTTCCCAGGTCATGTCATCGGCCTGCTGGCTGGCGGCAGCTTCATTAAATTCCTTAACGGTTTCCATGTCGAATTCGGTGTCGCAGTAAGGGCATTTCATCTTCTGAAGCTTGCTGTTGAACTCAATGGCTCCGCCGCAGCAAGGGCATTTATATTCAAGGATATCGGACAATATTTCATCTCCTCTCGGATAAAAATAGGATCAGTCCCGTAAAAGAGTCTGGGGAGTATCCCATCTTTTTACGGGACATATATGGTCAGTTACTGAATGTCGTTCTCATTAAACGGGTCGCCGCAGTTCGGGCAGAATTTCGGCGGATTGGTGAGATCTGCCGGTTCCCATCCGCACTTGTCACAGCGGTAGCGCGGCTTCATAGCAGGCTTTGGAGAACCGCAGTTGGTGCAGAATTTGCCTGTATTGACAGCACCGCAGGAACAGGTCCAGCTTGCATTTGCTACAGGAGCCTGAGGCTTCTTAGCGCCGCACTCCGGGCAGAAGTTGCCGGAAACAACAGCACCGCAGGAGCACTTCCACTGATCACCGGAAGGCTGGGCAGATGGAGTACTCTGAGGAGCCGCCTGCTGTGCCTGGGCTGCCTGCTGCTGTCCCATGTTATAGAGATCCTGGGTATTGAAGCCGCCTGCCATATTTGCCATATTCATTCCCATAAATCCGGTCATAGCGCCTGCAGAATTGCCTGCTGCTGTTTTCATAGCGTCTGCCTGGGCGCCTGCAAGTGTGGCAGCAGCCATAGCAGGATTGCGCAGCATTGCCATACGCTGTGCGTCTTTGATCATCTTGGCATCTTCTTCAGGAAGCGTGATCGGGTTCATGGCAACAGAGACGATCACAAGTCCGCGAAGCTGGCTCCATTTCTGGGTAAGGGCCTGGTTCATGGCATCACAAAGCTCCATTGCATGGGCAGGAAGGGCGCTTGGACGGATTCCCTGCTGGGAGATGCTTGCAAATGCTGGCTGAAGAGCGGAGATAAACTCTGTTTTCAGCTGGCTCTCGATCTGCTCTCTGTCATACTGCTGCTCGAAGTTTCCGCAAACATTGGAATAGAAGAGAAGCGGGTCTGCAATGCGATAAGAATAAACGCCGCTGCAGCGCACGGATACATCAATATCCAAACCGATATTTTGATCTACCACGCGGAATGGAATCGGATTCGGTGTGCCGAATTTATTGTCCACCAGTTCTTTGGTATTGAAATAATAAACGCGCTGGTCTTTGCCTGTGTCACCGCCGTAGGCAAAACGTTTGCCGATGGTGTGGAAGGTATTCATAATGGCATCGCCCAGATTGCCGGAAAAAATGCTGGGCTCTGTGGATGCATCGTAGGTATATTCGCCAGGCTCTGCGCAGATATCCACGATCTTGCCCTGTTCTACGATCATCATGCACTGTCCGTCTGCAACTGCGATTCCGGAGCCGCTGGTGATGATGTTGTCGTTTCCTCTGGTGTTGGAGGAGCGTTTGGAGGTGCGTTTCTGGCCTTTCACTGCCAGAACGTCATTGTCGATGGCATCGCAGTAGAAAAACTCTTTCCACTGATCTGCAAGTGTACCGCCTGCTGCTCCAAGAGCTGCTTTAATAAGTCCCATAATAGTAACCCCTTTCTTTTTTGATATGGTCTGGCTATATTCTTGCTTAGAGTTTATATGATTTTGTCAGAAAATACAAGCGACATGTGAAAAATGACAGGTTTTCGTGATAATAAGACGGAAAAAGAAAAAAATCGTTACTGTTCACTCCGGGCCCAGCAACGCGCTTCGCTATGCACATAATTCATGCTTTGCATTATTTCGCGCCGCAAGTCTCGGGTTTTCTGTGAACTTTGTTCACAAAAAACACCTCGCGGAACATTACTCGTGAACAGTAGAAAAAAATCTACAGCCTATAAGCATAGTACTGTAGATTTTTTGCATTTGAAATACTAATATTAGGTATTTTTTATTCTTCGGAAGAATCTTCTGAGCTGTCGCCAGAACTGCTCAGGTTCTGATAATATTGGGAGGAAGTGATGGAATCGGTATCCTCCACATAGTTGCCGGAAGCGTCATACATGTTGCCGTCAGAATCAAAGGTGACATCCAGAAGGGTAGTCTTGGTGGATGGGGTCACGTTCATGGACATGATCTCGTCATATTTGGTCTGAAGGTTCTCAAGGGTAAATTCATCTCCGATGGATTCCAGGACACTGTGAGCAGATGCCAGGGCGTCTGTGTATTCGGAAAGCTTGTATGGTCGGTATTCCTTATTGTCATAGCTGTAATGCATAACCAGTGGTGTCAGGGCAGCATCCTGGATTTCAATGGTGGTCTGGTCGCCTTCTACAGTTTTCTGGATGGTAAAGGTAGCCATGCCTCCAAGGAGCTGCTTCAAAGTTTCCTGTCCGGTAACAAAGTTGCCCAGGGAGTAGTAGATCAGCATGTTGTGTCCGGCGTCATCGGTAAGATATCCGTATGGCTGAAGCACGTTAGGGTTGGTGCCGATTACCACATCTACGCCCTGCTCCATCAGGAAGTTCGCCCATTCTTTTTCATATTCGGTAGGCATTGGTTCTTCTGTCTTGCCCCAGTTTGCAGAGAAAATCACGCAGTCTGCAGATGCACGGGCTGTCTGGATGGCAGCTGCCACGGCTGTGGTGTTAAAGGTATCTATCATAGAACCGGAAGAAGCGGTGCTGGAATCTGCGGATGCAGTGTCGGTACCTTCTGTGTCTTCTTCAGAGTCCTGACTGGAATCGGACTGACTGCTGTAGGATGGGAACGTGTAGTCCAGGAAAGCAATCTTGATTCCGTTTATCTCCACAATCTTTGGCGCGGAACTGGTCTGACTGTCGTGGATTCCTACAAGGGTGACATCCGGCTGCAGGGTATTCCAGTAATTCAGGGTTTCATCTAACATGGAAGTTCCATTGTCATCGATCAGTGCAGTCGCAGAGGTAACCACATTAAAGCCTGCATTTACAAGTGCGTCGCCAATCTCGGTTGGGGTTGCATATGGGGCAGTGCCGCTGACGGCATCATGGTTTGCGGTAAATGGTGTTTCTTGATTGACAATGGCAATATCTGCCGCCTGTATGTCTGAGCGGAGATTGTCATAAACGCTGTCATAGTTCCAGGCACCGCTTTCGGACTGGCCGGAGGAAAGAAGGCTTGGCTGAACCAGGTTGTCGCCTACTGCAAGTACTGTGGCAGTGGTGGTTTCCGCTGCAGCGACTGTGTTTTCCTTTTCCTTTTGTTTCTGGGCTTCTGCCGCTTTTTTCGCCTGGGCTGCGGGCTGACGGATCATGGCGTAGTCCATCTGATTAAAAATCAGGCACAGGACAACCAGAACCGCTGCTGACACCAGGAAGCTGGTCCTGGAATTCAGCCGTTCTTTATAATTTAATGGAAGATCGTCTCTTTTTTTCATAATTTCTGTCCTTTGAATGATTAATTGTAAAGTTTGAGTTTATTATAACAAACTATTATGCTTAAAGAAAGAAGGTATTCCATAAAATTTTAAAAAATTGTTACAGGACTTTGCGTTTGACAGTTCGTGTACCAGCAAGATTATTTCAAACACGCTCTAAAGTGCCTGGTTGATATATTTTTTTAGAACCGGGAATTGTACCGGGCCAATGGCGAGAATCTGCTGGTGAAATGCTTTCAGGTCAAAATCTTCGCCAAGAAGCGTTTGCTGCTCTTCTTTCAGATCCAGGAAATTCAGGTATCCCACGTAGTATTTCAGGTAATTAGCGGGCGTTTCCACAATGTATCGGTAAATTTCCGAAATCGCGGAGGCATCCCGGATGCCGAAAGCATTCAGGAAGCGGGCTGCCTGCGAGGGAGTCCAGCCACGGTAGTGGATTCCAATGTCCAGAAGGGAATAGATGCACAGGTTTACGCTTCGGTTCAGCCATGCGGCGCGAGTAAGGGCAGCAGAGGGGATTGCTTCGGATGCAGCTTGCCTCTGGGATTCTTGCGTCGTATTTTCCCGGGAAAGATACTGGGCGGCGTAATCATAGGCGTAACTTTCCACATAGGTTGCCCAGCCCTCCACGTATCCGCCGGAGTCAATAAGATAGCGGATGTGCGCCGGATTCTGGCGGGCAAAATATACAGTCTGGTAAAGATGCCCCGGAAAGCCTTCGTGGGCCAGCGTGGTGAAAAGCTCCAGATTGCTGATAGAACGGCCGTTGTTGATATAAATGACGTTCGGGGAGCCTGTGTCCATAGGCGGTGTCAAATAAAAAGCCGGGCTGAGAAATTCCTCCATAGATTTATGTACCGTGCGGATTTCAAAGCCGACAGCCGGTGTTTCCGGGAAATCCTGTCGGATTTTTTCCTGAAGGAGATTTACGATGGTTTCGGGTTCCATAGCAGGCAGGTCTGTATTCTGGCTTTGCTGGGAAAACAGATCCGGATATTTTTTTAATAGAAGGGAAATTTCCCTGGAGTCTGCGGAAAGTTGCTGGGTAAGACGCTGCTCCAGCTGTTTTACAGGGAGATAGATGCCTACTTTGCTTTGCAGGAGATATTGGTAGTATTCTTTTCCACCGGAAAAATTGGACAGGCCTCCAGAGTTTTTTCCGGTTCCGCGTAGCTGCTCCAGGCCTTCTATCAGTTTCTGATAGGCGGGAAGGACTTTTTCTTTGAGAATCTGGCGGTGTGCCTGATTCAGCAGCCTCTGGTCTTTTTCGGAAAGCTTTCCGTAGTCTTTTAGTTTCTGGGAAAAAATTTCAAGCATGTAATTGGAGTCTGGATCTTGGATGAAGGAGAGGCATTGCGTCTGGATTCGGTCAAGGGTTTCGTCACTCATGAAAAATCCAGCATCGGATTTTGCCTGCTCGAAGGCGAGAATGCTCTGGAAATAATCCCCTGTGGTGGTGAGCAGATTCAGGTAGTCGGTGATATCCTGATTATTATAGAAGTTATATTCTGCAAGGAGGACGGGAAGCTGGGCCTGAATGCCAAGGCTGGGGCCAAGGGGCTCCTCCAGAAGATAATGTTCCCCAAGAGAGGCCTGGGTGTGGTAGTAGAGCAGGAGCATGTCAAGGGTCAGGCGGTTGGTCTGGGAAAGCTTGGCGGGGGAAAAGGTCTTTAGTTTTGCTTCGTATTGTTCATATTGGCGAATGGCGTTGGAGTTGTCGGTGGCGAGGGTGCCAAGGGAGGCTCTGGGGCGGGAAATGCCCTGCTTTTCCGGATTTGCCAGGGAATAGTGAAGGTTCAGGACATTCCCGGAAACTTCTTTTTCGAAAAGGGATTCGGCGAAGTTCTCGAAGCGGGCATTTTCGGATATAGCATGGCGAAAGAGCCAGGGAAGGGCGATACAGGCGGAAAATATGAGGGAAAGAGCCGCAATGATAAGGGCTTTCTGCCTGGAATGGACTTGTTTTTTGAGGGTGGAAAGCATGGGGGATCCTCCCTGCCAGAGGGATTTTTACTATATTATTGAGATTTTCGGTAAAGTATGCATTTTATTTGGTCCCATGGGGGGTGTAGGTGTGAGGATTGTGTGTCCAGGATGGTGGGATTTGCCAAATTAAAAGAGGGTGAGGGGAAAATGATTGGAAGATTTCACGAAATGGGGAGGGGAGGTGCGGCGGGCGTGAAAATTGACGGGGAAAATTTTGTGTGATATTATACACACCTGTTACGTAGACTTAATAAAAATGTAATAATTATCGCGGGAATGCGCCGCAGTGTGCTGCGGCAGCAGATGATAACGCGGTATACAGAAAAGGAACCCAGTCAATGTGGGGTATTAATTTCGAGAGGTGAATGGATGTTAAAAAATAAAATGAAGAAAATTCTGTGCGGCGTGGCCATATGTGTAACGGTATGTTCCCAGGTGATTTTTCCGCAGGCGGTATTTGCCGCAACAAAGAAAGCGGTGGAAAAGGCAGGAGAGGAATTTGTGGCAGCAATGGAAGCGGATGCTGACGAGAGTGCAGAGGTAAGCTCGGAAAATGTGGATACAGATGTTTCTGCTGAGGAGAGTGTGGATAACTCAGAAACTGAGGAAGAGGCACAGAGTGGACCAACAGAGGAAGAACTGAGAGCGCAGATTGTGGATTTCGCCCTGCAGTTCGAGGGAAATCCTTATGTTTATGGCGGGACAAGCCTGACAAACGGTGCAGATTGCTCCGGATTTGTAATGTCTGTGTTTGCACAGTTTGGATATTCTTTACCAAGGGTGGCAGCAGACCAGTATTATCAGTCTGTTCAGAAGTCAGTAGCGGATCTGGAGCCGGGAGACCTGGTATTCTATGGAAGCGGAATCAGCCATGTAGCGCTGTACATCGGCGACGGACAGATTATCCACGCCAGCACGTCCGCATCGGGAATAAAGATTTCCAATTATGATTATGAAACTCCCGTTGGTGTGGGAACTTATATTGAATCAGACGGATTTTATGGGGAATAAAAAAATAGGGGCATTGCTTTTGGGCAGAGCCTGTTTAAATAAATACGCTTATAGGACTGGGATGAATTTCCTGGTCCTTTTTTTATCATACAATTACAGGGGAAAAATGTGTGTGGAAGTGGGATTTGTCTGTATTTTGCCGGATATTGTAAATACGATATTTTTAAGGGTTGAGTGTCGAAATATGTTGAAATTAGCAGATTGCACAAATTCTTTTTTGAAATGTGGATAGGTGAATTTGTGTGGGAAAAGTTTTCCACTTTTTGAAATCTGGAAAAACGTTGAAAAATCAAGTTATACACAAAGTTATCCACATTATCCACATGGAAAAGCATGTGGATGAGTTGATTTACATAATGAGGAGAGAAACAAATGTTTTGGTTATTGTTATGAAAATTGATTTTTCGACAAAAATCGGGAAAAAGGTATTGACTTTTTTGAAATCAAAATATTATTGAATATTCACGGGAAATATCACAATTCGGCATATAAAACATAAATTATCTGATAAAAAGAATGCTGTGAGAGAGGCAGTATTCGAATGAGTCCGACTGCCTCTTCACAGTTTATAGTGGTGAGACAACTAAATAAGGAAAGTGTGCGCTTCGTTAAAATGCTTTTATCTTTTTCTTAATCCTGTTCACATACTGTTTCGAGCAGTGCAGAATCTCCCCGATTTCCTTATCCGAATACCCGGCCAGCAGGAGCCTGAAAATCCGGGAGTAAACAATCGGTTTGTTTGCTAAAAGCATTTCGTAATCAAATAATGTTTCAACATCATCATATTTTTCTGTAAATCCATATTCACATAGTTTGGAAACCTCTGTTGCTTCTTCGCTGTTTTGGTAATTTCCCCTGCATAGAGCACAAAACCTACGGTAAAGGCCATTTCGGATATAGGAAAGACATTCACCTTCACTATTGTAATAGCTCATACTATGTACCGCGATAAGAAATGCCAGCTTCATTTCCTGCTCCGCGTCCTCTGCATCCATATAAAACAGCTTCCCGGCGTATTTTTTGATCAGAGGTGAAAATAAGGAAATCAGCTGTTCCATTTTCTTAGGATCGTACTTTGCTTCACGTAATAAAACGCATAAATGATTCTCCATAAAAACCCTCCTTTTCCTTAAAAAAAGAAAAATTGGATTAAATGGAAACAAAAATGTCAGATTTAGTTTCTAAAAAATTTTTCAGGGATTTTTTATAGAAGTAAGCACTTATAAATAACTGTTTGAAAGGAAAAGAAAGTATGGAAATCAACACATCTTATCTATCAGATCATAATACTTACAGGACAAATAATCCAGGATACATTGTTGTGCACAATACGGATAATTTTTCAGAAGGGGCAGATGCCAGGGCGCACGCCTATGCGCAGTTTCACGGCAACCTGTCTGGCACATCGGTCCACTTTTATACGGATGATAAAGGGATTGCATACCAGACAGCAGAACTTCAGAGGGGCTGCTGGCATGTCGGGGTCAATTACGGGGGAAAGCTGTTTGGGACAGTGAACAACCGGAATTCCATTGGCGTGGAGATGTGTGTACAAAAGGGCTACGATTTTGAAAAAGCATTTGAAAACACGGTGGAACTGCTCAAAACCCTGCTGCGTATGACGGGGATTTCCCCGGAACATGTAGTACAGCATTATGATGTATGCCTGAAAAACTGCCCGTCACAGATTCGGAAGAAAAATGCATGGAAGCGGCTGCAGCAGGAGATCGGTGTCCCGGACAATGCTGCATTAGGACAGGGGCTGTATAAAGTAACAGCAGATGCATTGAACATCCGCTCAGGTCCGGGAACTGAAAATGATATTACGGGAGTGATCGAGGACAGGGGTGTCTACACCATTGTCCAGATCGAAAACGGGAACTGGGGCAGGCTTTTATCGGGTGCCGGATGGATCTGCCTGGAATATGCAAAAAAAATTTAAAAGCAGTTTCCAGACAGAAGGATGCTGTCTTTTTATATAAATGTAAGTGCTTACGCAAAATAAAAAATACAGGAGGAAAACAATGAAGCGAAAAGAAGTAGTAGAAAAACGTACGGAAAATTCAAAGCTGTATGAAAACCAGGACCATTCTTTTACCAGAGAGATCTTTCTGGAAGCCGTGCATTATGAAGATGCAGACGGCAGATGGAAAGAAAAAGAGGCGCTGGAATGCTGTCTGGCCGGTCAGGGGGATGACAGTGCTCTGGTCTCCTTATCAAAAGACGGCTGTATGCTTTCATGGGGCGTACAGGGTGCAGCCCACGCTGTTGGGAAAAAGACAGAAGCCGGGACCCTGTATCCGGAAATTTTTGGAGATGTGGACATGAGATGCCAGACGCTGGGAGAGAAAGTCAAGGAAGACTTTATCCTGAAATCAGCCCGTGCAGTCAGATCCTTTACTTATCTGTACCATATGAAAGGATTAAAAGCGGTACAGGATGGGGACTATGTGGCATTCCTAAATGAAAAAGGGGATGAGGTATTTACTGTGTGTGCCCCATACATGCAGGATGCCGCAGGCAGCCGCTCTGATGAGATCCGTCTCCTTTTTACCCAGGAAGATGATGCACACTGTAAAATTTCTTTTGAGGCAGATGAAAAGTGGCTGGATGCGCCAGAACGCTGTTTCCCAGTTGTCCTGGATCCGGTGACGACCACATCCAAAAAAGCAAAAGATATTATGGATGCCCATGTGGATTCCAAGCATGAAGAAGACAACTTCCAGACAAATATGTTTCTGAAAACAATGGGCGGGGACAATATCCAGAGAAGCTTTGTGAAATTTGTACTTCCAGAGATCAGCACCGGTGACATGGTGCTGAACGCAAGACTGGTGCTGGTATCCCTGACAACAGATGGAAAAGAGAGGACAGTTAATGTGCACCGCGTCATGCAGGACTGGGATTCTTCCACGATCAACTGGTACAACAAACCTGTTTATGAGGAGACGGTCCAGGATTCCTGCAGATATACAGCAGACAAACAGAAATACATAACCCTGGATATCACAAGGCTTGTAAAAGACTGGTACCAGAATGGGAAGAATTTCGGTCTGATGTTCAAGGACGATTATGAGCTTTCAGGGTATACAAGTTTTCTTTCTTCTGACTGTGACAGCGGCTATCAGGACATGCGTCCGCGCATTGATATTACATATGCAAATTATTCCGGTCTGGAAGATTTCTGGAACTATCACAGCCAGGACGCCGGAAGGGCGGGCACCGTGCATGTCAATGACTTCAATGGAAACCTGATCCTTGAGCGTACGGATTTCGCAATGGGCGGAAGCCTCATGCCGGTTTCCCTGAAGCACGTATACAATTCCAATAACCGTAAGGAAAATCTTGGATACGGGCTGGGATTCCGTCTGAACTACCACCAGACCTTAAAAAAGGTAACAATTGCAGGAACGGATTATTACCAGCATGTAGACGGGGAGGGCACAGTCCATTACTTCTATTATGACAGCAGCAAGAAGACCTGGAAGGATGAATTCGGACTGGAATTTACCCTCACCGTAAACTCCGGTACTGCGGAACCCTATGTGATCCGGGACAAAGAGGATAACCTGCTGGTATTTGACAGCAATGGTTATCTGATCAAGGTGCGGGACAAAAACAGCAATACACTTGCCATCACCTACAGCAATAGCCGTATTGCAAAAATTACGGACGGGGCTGGAAGGGTTACCAGTTTTACCTATCTGAAAGACGCAAACGGGACAGCCACAGACCTTAGCCAGATCACGATGCCATCCGGACAGACCATTGCATTTGCATACACATCACATATGCTGACTTCTGTTACGGATATGGATGGAACCGTAACAAAATATACGTTTGCTTCCAATGGCAATTTAAGCTCTGTGGTAAACGCAGACGGATACCAGTTGAAATATGGATACTATGGAACTGCCCCATACAGGGTAAAAAGCATTGCAGAGTATGGCGGGGCTACAGCGGGAAATACACTTACACTGACCTACGGATACAACAGTACCAAATTTACGGATTCCAAAGGCCGCAGTGAGATCTACCGCTTTGATAACAGCTGTAACCTGCTCCATATCCATGACGGGTTCGGGCATGCTGCCAGCGGAAAATACACGAAGGATGGAAAACATGTGAACCGCCTTGAAAATGCCACAAAGCTTCAGTCCAACATCGTCCAGCTCCTCAAGGACCCGATCATCCAGGCGAAGACCATCGGCTGGACACCAAAGGTATATGCCGAAGGCACGGGAACCACATCTGTAAATACAGATACAAAGTACTGCATGGTTGGGAACCGTTCCTTAAAAGCGGAGTGTACTGCACAGACCAGCTATGCCTACTGGGCACAGAATGTAACCGTGAAAAAAGGCGAAACCTACACCGCTTCCATGTATGTGAAGGCTGCCGTGACATCAGCCGCAGAGGATGGAGGCTGCCTGCTGAGGGTCCGCTACCTGGATAAGGATGGTACACAGCACCTGCTGGACAGCGAAGTCCTGAAAAAGACCACTACGGATTTCGTAAGGCTGAAAAGGACTTTTACCATTCCGGCAGATGCGAGCAGCGATTCCATAAAGATCTATATGGTTGTATGGCATGCAGTGGGAACCATGTATGGGGATATGGCACAGCTGGAAACCGGGACCACTGCCAACCGGTGCAATCTGGTAGACAATGGGGAGTTCCACAGGGGAAGCACCTCCGGTTTCAGCAAAACCGGTGATACGGAAGACTGTCTGGTCAAACTGGGAGAAAACAGTTTCATCCCCATGCAGGAGGCACTGATGGCGACTGCTGCGGGTGTCATCTATAACCTTCCGTCCACCAGCGGAACCCAGGTGGCCTCTGTTGTCAAAAACCAGCATCTTGCCGGATATGCAAGATATACGGATACAGATGGCAAAAAATGGCACCATGTGAAGAATGCATCCGGCCAGTGGGGCTATATCCTTTCCAGCAGCGTGACACCGTATCTGGGGGGAAGTTCCTGCAATGCGACTGCAGTGGTCGGCGTTACCGGGGCAGTCCTCAGGGCATCTGCATCTGATACGGGAACCCCGGTCCAGGAGGCGATCCCGAAAGGGACAAGCCTTGCAATCGGGGCAAAACAGAAGGATTCCGGTGGAAAAACCTGGTATTACGTTGGCATGCAGATTGACGAAACGCGTTATTGCGGTTATATATCTGCTGACTACGTTATCCGTATCTACTGGAACTATGTATACGGAAAGATGTCCGCAGCAGACAGCTGCTATGAGAAGCCGTCAAAATCCTCCACAGTCAGGGGAAGCGTGAAATCCGGTGAGACGGTTGCCGTGAACGGGGTCATGGAAAAGAACAATGGGGAGATCTGGTATGCGGTCCTGAAAGGGAAGGAATATGCGTTCCTGCCCCAGGCTAACTTTACCATGTCCAACAAGGGGTATTACGGAATGCTTTCAACTGCAAAAGTTACGGAAAGCATCGGCGGCCTGGAAGAGCATATATACAAATTCCTTGGAAACCCGGAAAAGAACAAGAAGCTTACCAAAACACTGGATATACAGGGAGCAGCCGGGGACACCTACATGGTAAATGCATGGGGACGCGGAACAGCCCTGCCGGAAACCTCCAATGACACCGCCCGCCGGTTCGGTGTGGAAGTGGTCTTTGTATGCACGGACGGCACAAATGACACCCACTATACCAATTTCAGCCCGGATATCCTGGACTGGCAGTTCCTGAGCGATATTTATGTTGCCAAAAAGGCATATTCCAGCATCCGGATCTCCTACACTTACTGCCACAATGCCAACATTGCCTTTTTCGACGGGCTTTCCCTGTTCCGTGAAGAGTTTGGCCAGAGCTATACCTATGATGATAAGAATAACGTGATCTCAGTCGTGGATGCCAAGAAGCAGGCGTCAAAATTTGAGTACAACAGCACCAATGACCTGACCGGTGTTACGGATGCAAAAGGCAACAAATTTACTTATGAATATGATAAAAAGCATAACCCTGTAAAGGGCACCTCTGCCCAGGGCATGGTCTACAGCCTGGAATATGATGACAAAGGAAATGTCAAAAAGAGCGGATGCGTGGATCCTGCAGAAACCAGCAGGGGAATCTGGCTGGATAAAGCAATGACCACAAGCAGGAACTATACTGCCTCAGTGACGGATGCCAGAAACAACACTGTGAAGTATACATGGAATGAGAGCCGGGACCAGCTCACAGCAGTAACAGATGCCAGGGGAAATAAACTGTCCTATGGCTATGACAGTGCAAACCGTCTTTCTTCTGTCTCCCATGATGTGACCCAGAACGGAACCAAAAGTACGGTTAAAAATACATATACCTATACAAAGGACAGGCTTACCGGGATCAGCCACAATGGGTTCAGTTATGGTTTTGCGTATGATGCATTCGGAAACCTTACAGGAGAATCCGCAGCAGGAAAACAGATCATCGGGTATGAATACGAAGCCGCCAATGGAAACCTGCTGAAGACCACTTATGCAAACGGTGATTATGTCCGTTTTACCTATGATGGACAGGACCGTGTGCTCCTGAGCTATTACAAGCCGACTTCAGGAAGCGAGCAGAAGCTGAATGAATATGTGTATGACCGGAGTGGAAACCTTGCAAAAGTGACCAATCATATGACCGGAAAGAGCTATGAGTTTGATTATGATTTCCTGGACCGCCTGATGCGTGCAAGGGATAACGCGGACAATTACTATGAATATACGTATGATGTCAATAATAATATGACCCGTATGTATCATGGGGCAGGAGTTTATGGAATTGCCACAACCTACAGCTACGATAAGGACGGAAGGGAGACCACCGCGTCTGCATCCAAGAATTATTACCGGACAACAGAGTACGATCCGCTGGGGCGTATTGCAAACCAGCTGTGGCATACCCCTGCAGCCATCAGCGGTGCGATCTACGAATACAGCAGCAGCGGTACCAGGGAAAACGGCCTGCCGTCTTCCCTGCAGGTCGGAGGCAGCAATTACGGTTATGCCTATGACCAGAACGGGAACATCACCGAGTATCAGGTAAGCGATACCAATGCATCCGGTGGAACGACCAAAACCGTGGCTTACCAGTATGACGAACTGAACCGTCTGATCCGTGAGAACAACCAGATCCTGAACAAGACAGTCACCTATGCTTACGATATTGGAGGAAACCTGGTCAGTGAAAAGGAATATGCCTATGCATCAGGAACCCTTCCAGCTTCCGCCTCTGTGACAAAAACAGGAACCTTTGATTCTGTATGGAAGGATAAACTGGTCAAATGGAACGGCGTTGCGATGACTTATGACGCATCCGGAAACATGCTCACAAAGGGAAATACCAAGTATACCTGGACATTGGGAAATGCCCTTGCATCAGTATCAAATGGAAAGAATATCCAGTATTCCTATGACCATGCCGGACACCGGATCAAGAAAGTTGTGGACGGTGCTGTCACCCAGATGTGCTATGCTGGTGACCTGCTTGTCTCAGAGAGGACAGGAAGTGAGAAAACGCTCTGGTACCGTTATGATTCCTCAGGAAACGTGATCGCGCTGACCTATGAGAGTGAGATCTATATGTACCTTAGAAATGCCCAGAATGACATCATCGGTCTTCTTGACAAGGACGGAAAGGTCGTTGTAAGATATACCTATGACAGCTGGGGACAGGTAGTTAAGATTGAAGGAACCTTAAAAGACAAGGTGGGAGCAAGAAACCCGTTCCGTTATAAGGGATATTATTATGACGTGGAGACCGGCCTATATTACTGCCGCAGCCGTTATTACGATCCTGCGATCCGCAGGTTCATCAGCGCGGATGACACACAGGTTTTAAGGGACAATCTCGATATGCTGGGTGAGAAGAACCTGTATACATACTGTGATGATAATCCGATCACGAGAGTTGATGGCGATGGACAATGCTGGGATATTGTAGTTGGAGCTGTAATTGGAGCTGCTATGAATGTTTTGGCGGGAGGCATAGCTGCTGCTGTAACAGGGCAGGAATATACTGTTACAGATATGATTGTTGCTGGCTTTGCTGGTGCTGTGGCTGGCGGTTTAGGAAGCATAGAGAAACCAGCTGTTTTGAAAATAATAGGTGCCATTGGTGGGGGCGTTATTAGTGCTGTTTATGCAGGTGTTTACAGTTATAAGAGAGGAGACTCAGTGTTAGCTACTGTGGGTAATGCTAGTACAGCTTTCCTGACTACAGTATTTATAAGTAATTTAACTGGATTCGCAGATTCATCTGAGTTTTGTGAAAAGTCTATAGCTATTGCATGGGGAGCAACTTATGGGGTTGGAGCAAGCTCGATTGCAGCCAGCGTGTCCCTTGGAGTTTCTAATTCTGTATCCCAAAATTATTGGGAAAAAAAGATAGGGCAAGGACGGTATTTTGATGGAAGAACTGGTACTTCTGTTAATTATAATATTTGGAAAACTTCCGCTGGAGTTTTGAAAAAAAGACCTAAAAAAACTTATAGACCTTCTAATGCATATTCTGTATAGAAGTAATTCAGATTGGAGGCATGAATGAAAATTTTATCAAAAAAACCATTTATTGCAGATGGAATTGTACTAATTCCTCTGATAATAGCGACATTTGCATATCCTCCAATCAGTTTGAAAAATCCTTGGATAATATTTTGTCTTATTTTTTTATTTGGTTTAATGTTTTTTTCTATTTTACCTCATTTAAGAATGGTAGAACTAAATCAAGAAGGGGGAAGCGTATCTTGGTTTGGAGTAAAAAGGAATTTTAAATGGAAAGAGCTCGAAGTGATTACTTATGGAGACATTGGGGTAGTAAGGGGGGAAAGGTGGGAAGGAATTTTTTTCTCTAATAAAGCATTGACGCCAAAAGGCAAACGAATGACGACGATCGAGAGAATTTATTTTTCCTTGAACATTTTTGAACAGTTTTTCGTTATTTTTAATGATGAAAAAGAGAAAGAACAAATTATGAATCTGTTGAAAGAATGGGATGTGAATGTTACCACTGACAGAGATTTTGCGCAAAGAAAAGAACATGAACGTATACTGGAAGAAAAAACTAAAATGCGAGAAGAACGTAAAAGGCTTTATGAAGAAAGCAAAAAAAGAAAGCGGTGATATGTAAAATTTAGAATGTATACTTCCAAGCTAGTGTAAATCAAAACCACAGGGGATGGTTGGTATTTTCGACTAACCATTCCCTTTTTGTACTCTTTTTTGAAAGAAGGTGAAAAATGAAGTACCGAATTATAACGATCATAAGCTTTATCGGCAGCGCCGTCATTTCTTTGCTGGGCGGATGGGATAAATCCTTGCAGACCCTGATAATTTTCATGACCATCGACTGGCTGACTGGCGGAATCCTTTTGCCCGTAGTCTTCCAGAAAAGCCCCAAATCTCAAAATGGTGCTTTGGAAAGCCATGCAGGCTGGAAAGGACTTTGTCGAAAAGCGATGACACTATTTTATGTTCTGGTAGGCGCACAGTTAGATTCCCTGATGGGTACAGAATATGTTCGTGATGCTGTATGCATCGGATTCATCTGCA
>ENA-UONZ01001577-UONZ01001577.1-human-gut-metagenome-genome-assembly--contig:-C93old-NODE-1577-length-23481-cov-69.232221_pt1 | contig 23481 bp, 23 predicted proteins | sample MGYA00242468_ERZ724015 | MGnify/ENA metagenome assembly ERZ724015
GCAGCTGGCCGCGGCCTACCCCGGCCACGTTGCGGAGGACACCGGCCGCGTCCCCGCGCAGGAGACCGAACCCACGGCAGCGCAGCGGCCGGGCGCTGCCCCGGCGCTGTCCCCGGAAGCGGACAGCAGAGAAAAAAGGAGACATGAGTATGGAAAACATCCGCATGAACCTGCGCCTGTTTGACGCAAACACGCAGGTGACCACCCAGCAGAGCCTGACCGAGGAGATGAAAACGTTCTACTCGGACTACCTCATCGACGCGGCCGAGCCCGAGCTCGTGCACGACCAGTTCGCGCAGAAGCACCCCATCCCCGCAAACGGCGGTAAGACGATCCAGTTCCGCCGCTTCGCCCCGCTCGGCAAGGCGCTGACCGCCCTGACCGAGGGCGTGACCCCCGACGGCCAGAGCCTGAGCATGACCACCGTCGAGGCGGCCGTGCGCCAGTACGGTGGCTACATCCAGATGAGCGACATGCTGCTGCTGACCGCCATCGACAACAACCTCACCATGGCCACGAAGCTGCTCGGCGCGCAGGCCGGCCGCACGCTCGACACGATCACCCGCGAGGTGCTCGTCGGCGGCGACAACGTGCAGTACGCCGACGAGTCCGTGTCCGCCCGCTACCTGCTGCAGGGCGGCAACGCAAATGCGGCCGACAACAATTACCTGACCGTCGACTGCATCCGCCGCGCCGTGCGCGCGCTCAAAAACGCCAACTGCCGCCGCATCGACGGCGCGTTCCCGGTCATCATCCACCCCGACGTGGCCTATGACCTCATGAACGACCCGAAGTGGCTGGCACCGCACCAGTACGTCGACACCGAGCACATGTACGAGGGCGAGATCGGCAAGATCGAGGGCTGCCGCTTCGTCGAGAGCACGGAGGCGAAGATCTTCCACGCCGAGGATCTGGCCGGCGACAGCCGCACTCTGCTCACGAACGGCGCAGTGAGCGGCAAGACCACCTTCTCGTTCGACGGCGGCACGGTCAAGGCCGGCGCGCTCGTCGGCCGTCAGGTGCTCGTCGGCAACGCGTGCGTGACCGTCACGGCCAACACCGCGAACTCCATGACCGTCGACGCCGCCGTCACGGCCGAGGACAACGCCATCATCTACCCCGGCGAGGCCGGCGCGCAGGGCCGCGACGTGTATGTCACGCTCGTGCTCGGCGCCGACGGCTACGGCACGACCGAGATCACCGGCGGCGGCCTCGAGCACATCGTCAAGCAGCTCGGCTCCGCCGGCACGGGCGACCCGCTCAACCAGCGCGCGAGCGTCGGCTGGAAGGCCACGAAGGTCGCCGTGCGTCTCGACGACAGCGCCATCCGCCGCATCGAGACCTGCAGCACCTACACCGAGTAAGAAATCCACCCCGTGCCTCCCGCCCGCGCGGCGGGAGGCACCCATGCACACAAGGAGGAATATACTATGGCAACCAGAAAAAAAACCGACCGCGCCGCCGCTGAGGCCTGGCTGAGCGAACCCGTGACCGTGCGTCTGTTCCGCGACAACGGCAGCTACAAGGAGGACAAGGTCGTGACCGTCAACGGCGAGACCGTGCGCATCCCGCGCGGCGAGGACGTGACCATCCCGCGCCGCTTCGCGCTCGTGCTCGCACAGGGCGAGGCGCAGGACGCGCGCACCGGCGCGCTCATCGAGCGCGAAACCGCCCGCTTTGCCGCCGAGAGCGGCGCGCTGGGGCTCTGACCATGGCGACGCTTCAGCAGGCGCTCAAGCGCATCGACACGATCTGCCCCAACGCATGGGACGACGCGGCAAAGCTGCTGTGGCTCAACGAATGTGAGAGCATGATCCAGACGCGCATCCTCGGCATCGCGCCGGGCGAATGTGTGACCTACGACGTGAACTCCGACCGCAGCACCGTGCTGCTCGTGCCCGCACCGTTTGACCGGCTGTACGTGTACTACGTCATCGCCATGTGCGACTACGCCGCGCACGAGACGGCGCACTACGCCGACAGCATGGCGCTGTTCAACGCGGCGCTCGACGAATACGCCAAGTGGTACCAGCGCACGAACGGCGCCGCGGCTTCCGTGCCCGGCGCCGCATCGCAGATCGCCGCCAACACCGCCGCCCGCCACTCGCACGCGAACAAGCGCGTGCTCGACGGCATCACGGCCGCAAAGACCGCCGCGTGGGACGCCAAGGCGGGTACGGCGGCGGCCACGCAGTCCGCGGCTGGACTGATGTCCGCCGCCGACAAGGCCAAGCTCAACGGCATCGAGCGCGGCGCCAACAAGACCACCGTGCCAACAGCACTGAAAAATCCCAACGCGCTGACGATCAAAATCGGCGGCACGACCGTCACCTACGACGGCAGCGCCGCGAAAACCGTCACGATCGCCGACGGAAGCGAGGTGGCCTACTGATGGCGAAGAAGCTCTACGAAGAGGCGTCCGTGCAGGCCATCGCGGACGCCATCCGCGAAAAGACCGGCGGCGCGGAAACGTACAAGATCGCGCAGATGGGCGACGCGGTGCGCGCCATACCCAGCAAGGACAATATCGTCCATGCGGATATCCCGGACTACATCAAGACGGCGGCGCTGGAGGTAGCCAAAAAGGTGCAGGCCGTGCGCACGAGCGAAAGCATCGTCTTTATCGCGGCCTCGGACGCGCACCAGCTTGACACCAGCGCGAACATCGTGAACGGCAACAAGCACGCCGGCATGGCGATGAAGGCGCTCGCGTATATCTTGCCGGGCATCGACTTTGCGTGCTATCTGGGCGACTACACGGCCGGCAGCGCAACGACCACGCTGGCCGAGGGGCGGCAGCACTTCGCTGAGATCAGCGCGGATATCGATGAGGCGTTCGCCGGCATCCCGCAACTGCGAACGCTGGGCAACCACGACAGCCTGCAGTACAGCAAGGCGCAGAATGGCAGCGTGCTGCCGGTGGCGGAGCTGTACGGTCTGTGCGGCGCTTACAACACCGGCGCGGCCATGGGCAGCACCACAGAGGGCTACTGCTATCGGGACTTCGAGAGCAAAAAGCTGCGGGTCATCTGCCTGAACACCGCCGAAAATAGCGAAAAAGAATATGTATCAGACGCGCAGAAGCTGTGGTTTGCGAACACGCTGAAAGCCGTGGGCGCAAAGGCCGGTTGGAATGTGCTGATCCTGTCCCACCATCCGCTTGACTGGGGCGGCGTGTGTGCCCTGTCGAATATCGTCAAAGCCTACGTGGACGGCGGCAGCATCACCGTCAGCAGCGGCAATGCCGTGAATTTCAGCGGCAGCAACAGCGCGACGATCCTCGCGGCCATCCACGGCCATGTGCATTGCTTCAAGGCCGCAAAGCTCAACGCTGTCGCAAGCGGCACCGGCACGGAGTACAATGTCTGGCGCGTGGCTACACCGAATATGTGTTTTGCTCGGAATAACGAGTACGGGCAGAACGGCAACGCCGAGTATTACGGTATCGAGTTCGGCGAAACGACCACCTACAACAAGACGGCCAACAGCGCCAAGGACACGGCGTTTGTCGTCAACGTCGTCAACCCGAGCCAACAGAAGATTTATAGCTATTGCTACGGCGCGGGCTATGACCGTGAGATCTTCACCGGCATCCAGACCGTGGCCGTTACGGGCGTAACGCTCAACGCTGCCTCCGGCAAGCTGACCATCGGCGGGCAGACCACGCTGACGGCGACCGTGAAACCCGCAGACGCGAGCAACAAGACGGTGACGTGGGCAAGCTCCGCGCCGACCGTGGCCAGCGTGGCAAACGGTGTTGTCACAGCGCTTGCACCGGGCAGCGCCAAGATCACGGTAAAAACCGCAGACGGCGGCTTTACGGCAGAGTATGCGCTGACGGTCAAAGCCGCGACGTCCGACCTGCTGGCGGACTATGGCTATGCCGACAACACCCGACTTTCCACGTCCTCCGGAAGCGAGAAATCCGCCGCAGGCTATGTGACCATCGGACACACGGCGGCGATCCCGATCGACAAGACCAGATATCCCAACGGCGCGACCATCCGCGTGACCGGCGCGGTGAATTGTTTGGGCAACAACTGGTCCGGCGGCAACAACGGCGGTGACAGCGCGTTCGTGCTGTATACGACTGGCGGAACGCAGTTTTCGAACGCAGCCTACATTGAGGCCAAGACCACGACGGCGGGAACGTTTACGATCGACGCGGACAAGACCGGCTTTACGCTGGACATCGCGTCGCTGTCGGCGCCGCATTATATCAAGTTCTGCGTCAAGGGCGCCGGCGCAAATCTCACGGCGACGCTGACACCAAAATGAAGGGGGTAACAGCAGATGGAGATCATCGAAGCATTTGCGGCGAAAAACAAGTGCTATCAGGCGGGCGCGGCGCTAGTCCCGCGCGGCCTGATGCTGCACAGCATCGGCACGCCGCAGCCGAGCGCGGCCGCGCTGGCGCGGTACTTTGACCAGTACCAGCCGGGCGGCCAGTCGGTCTGCGTGCACGCGTTTACGCAGGCGGACGGCACGGTATACCAGACACTGCCGTGGGAGATGCGCGGCTGGCACTGCGGCGGCGCGGCAAATAATACCCACATCGGCATCGAAATGACGGAACCGGGCGCGGGCATGGCCTACGCCGAGGCCGCGGCGCAGATCACGGGCACATACCGCACGGCCGTGGCGCTGTTTGCGCAGCTGTGTGAGACGTATGGGCTGGACCCGCTGGCCGACGGCGTCATCATCGGCCACGCGGAGGGGCACCGGCGCGGCGTGGCCAGCAACCACGCCGACCCGGAATATCTGTGGCGGCAGTACGGCATGGGCTTCACCATGGACGGATTTCGCGCCGCCGTCGCCGAAGCGATGGCCGGCACGCAGAAGGAGGAAACAGACATGACACGATACAACACCGTGGCCGAGATGCCCGCATGGGCGCAGGCCGAGGCGCAGCGGCTCGTTGACCGCGGCGCGCTCAAAGGAGACACCGACGGCAGGCTCGACCTGTCGCTGGATATGCTGCGCACGATGCTCGTGTGCCAGCGGATGATCGACCAGGCAAAGGAGACATAAATGGACCGACTCACAACGATCAAAGCGGCCGTCTGCACGGCGGCCGCAGCGCTGACGGCCTTCTGGGGCTGGACAGGCTGGCTGGCGGCGGCATGGTTTCTGGCCATGCTGCTCGACTATGCCACCGGCAGCGCCGCCGCCCTGCGCGCCGGGACATGGAGCAGCCGCGTCGCCCGCGAGGGCCTGTGGCACAAGGCCGGAGCCGTGGCGGGCGTGCTCGTGGCGGCGCTGCTGGACTTTGCCCTGCGCGTGCTGCTCGGCAGCGTGCCGGGGCTGGGCATCGACTACGACGTGCTGCTGTGTCCGCTCGTGACGGCGTGGTATCTGCTGACGGAACTGGGCAGCATCGCCGAAAACGCGGGCGCGCTCGGCGCGCCGATGCCGCAGTTTCTCATGCGGGCGATCGCCGCCCTGCGCGCCGGCATTTCCGACCGCGGCGGCGGAGACGGGGACGGAGGCGGCGCGGCATGACGGATTTTTCCCCGCTGAACTTCCCGCTGCCGGAGCGTACCGGCGGTGAGGGGCTGGAGGCACGCGTCACGGCGCTGGAGGAGACGATCATCCGGCTGCTGGAGGCGCTGCAGTACACGCTGACGAATCTCAGCCGCGAAAACTTCAACCCCGCCGCGCTCGAACGGCTGCGCGCCGAGCTGCGCAGCGGCCAGACCACGAACCAGTAAGGAGGCAGGCAATGCATCTACCCACATTTCCCCGCGCCATGGCCGTGACGCGGCGCGTGCAGACCGACTTTCGCGGCTACGACCACCGGCCGGGCTGCCCGGAGGGCGGCATCTACGAGATGACGAACGGCTCGGCGGCCGACGCGCCGCTGTTTTCCACGCGGCCGGGCCGCACGCTGACCTATCCGACCGGCGGCGGAAGCCCGAACGGGCTGTTCGCCGGCAGCTGCGGGCTGCTCTGGTGCACCGGCCAGACGCTGTATGTCAACGGCACGCCCGTCGCGGGCTGCACGCTCATCAACGGGCCGAAGGTGTTCGCCGAGCTGGGCGGCACCGTGCTCATCTGGCCGGACAAGATCTGGTACCGGCCGGATTCCGGCCAGTTCGGCAGCGCGGAGCCGAGCTGGAGCGGCTCCGTGAACCTCCAGCGCTCGGACGACAGCAGCGGCACCCGCGCCGACGCCATCGCCGCGGAGGGCATCGACCTGCCGTTTCGCGTGGGCGACGCCGTGACGATCCGCGGCTTTTCCACGCCGGAGGACAACGGCACCTACATCATCCGCGACATTGCGGGCGCGGCGCTCGTGTTCGACCCCGACACGTTCTCCGCCGCCGGCGTGACCGAGGACATCACGGTCACGCGGCGCATGCCCATGGCGATGCACGCATGCACGTACGGCAACCGCATCTGGGCCTGCGCGAACGACACCGTCTGGTGTACAAAGCTCGGCGACCCGCTGAGCTGGTACTGGTACGAGGCGGACGACAACGGCACGGTCGCCACGGCGGCATGGAGCGTGGACGTCGGCACGCCGGGCGATTTTTCCGGCTGCGCGGCCACGGGCAGCGGCGTGGTATTTCTCAAGCCGGACGGGCTCTGGCGGCTGTACGGAACGAAGCCGGACAACTTCCAGCTCGTCGCCTCGGCGGCGCTCGGCGCGGAGAAAAACTCCGGCCGCACGCTCGTGACGGCGGCGGAATCGCTCTACTATCTCTCCCCTGCCGGGCCGGCACGCACGGCCGGCGGACGGCCGGTGCGCATCGGCGACGCGCTCGGGCGCACGCTCACGGCCGGCGTGGCGGGTACGGACGGCACGCGCTGGTATCTCTCGGCGCATGACAGGGACAACGTCTGGCACCTGTTCGTATACGACACGCGCAGCGGCCTGTGGAGCCGCGAGGACGCCTTCCACGCGCGCGGGTTTGCCCGCAGCGGCGGCGCGCTCTATGCGCAGGACACCAGCGGCGTCTGGCGCTTCGGCACCGGCAGCACGGCACAGCTGGAGAGCATGCTCGAAACGGGCGATTTCGTCAGCGGCAGCCCGGACTGCAAGCGTCTGCTGCGCGTGCAGCTGCGGCTGGAGGCGGACGCGGGCGCAAGCGTGACGGCGGCGGTGCAGTACGACTCCGACGGCGTGTGGCACACGCTCGCGACCGTGACGGCGGGCGCGAAGCGCTCCGTCACGCTGCCGGTGCTGCCACGCCGGTGCGACCACTTTCGCCTGCGGCTGACGGGCACGGGCGCGTGGCGGCTGCTGTCGCTCACGCGCACGGAGACCGCCGCCGGGCCGCAGCACTGAGGAAAGGAGACCTTATGGCCACAAAATACAAATACGACAAGAACACCGACTACGCCGCGCTCATGGAGCAGGCGGCGCAGCGCGGCGACCATGCGTCCGCTGCCATCTACGAACAGCAGCGCAACGCGAAGATCCGCGGCGAGGGCATGACCGATCAGGAGCAGACGAACGACTATGCGCAGTATCTGCCCATCGAGGACGTGCCGGACTACGACAATACGCACCGCCGCGAGGCGGAGACGCTGCTGACCGAGCGCGACACAACCGCACAGCGCAGCCGCATCGACCAGATGCTTGACGCGCTGCTCGGCGAGGAATTCAACTACGACCCGGCATCGGACCAGCTCTACGCCGCCTACCGGCAGCAGTACGAGCGGCAGGCCGATCTTGCGGCGGCCAACGCCCTCGGCGCAGCGGCCGCGCTGACGGGCGGGCAGGCCTCGACGGCGGCGGTGGCGGCATCGCAGCAGGCGGGCGGATACTACCGCGCGATGCTCGCGGGCAAGCTGCCGGAGCTGGCGCAGCTCGCCTACGAGCGCTACAGCGGCGAGCGCAAGACGCGCCTGAGCGCCATCGACAGTCTGCTCGACGCGGCCGATGCCAAGGCCGCCGCCGACAAAAAGGCGAAGGAAGAAAAGGACGCAGCCGAGAAGGCGGAAAAGGCCGCGCGCAGCGATGCACGGCGCCAGATCACGCTCATCCTGCGCAACGGCGGCACCGTGCCCGACGATCTCTGGCAGCAGAGCGGCTACAGCGCCGTGACGATCGCGGCGATGCTGCGCGGACGCAAGGGATAAGCGTTATGTAAACAGCAGCGCCGATTTTGCTCTAAGAATTCTGCAACACGCCGCCTGGATCAAAGTTATGTAAACCGCATGAAAGAAAGGAATCCCCGGAAGCAAACTGCTTCCGGGGATTTGTGCGTGATGGGAAAGCCGCTCAGGCCATGGCCTGTTCAAAGCGCATGAGGATGGCCGCGACCTGCGCGCGCGTGGCGCTGCCCTTCGGGCTGAGGTAGGCGACGCCGCCGCTGCCGGTGCCGGAGATGAGGCCGTTACCGACGGCCCAGGCCATCTCCGTGCGCGCCCAAGACGAGACGCTGCCCGCATCCGGGAAGCCGGCGAGCGAGCCGGTCGCCGTGAGGCTGCCGGGCGCGAACTGCTTCGTATAGTTATAGAGGATGACGGCGAGCTGCTCGCGCGTGATCTCCCCGCTGGGGTCAAAGGTCGTGGCGCTCGTGCCGGAGACGACGCCCGTGAGCTTCGCCCACCAGATGGCGTCGGTATACCACTGGCCGCGCGGCACATCGTCAAACGGAGCGCGGAGCTTGGCCAGCTCATAGCCAGCGACGGTCGTGGGCTCGCCCTGTATGCGGTAGAGGATGCTCACGAGCTGGGCGCGCGTGCACACGCCGTTCGGCGCGACGGTGCTGGCCGAGGTGCCGGCGATGTAGCCGCGGTAGATGCAGTAATCCAGGCCCTCGTGCGACCAGTCGGTGGGCACGGGCATGTCGCGGAAGGCGTAGCCCGGGCAGGTCGGGCCGCCGGGGCAGACATCCGGCACGCCGGTGGCGGGGATGGACTCCGTTTTGGTCGCACCGCAGATGGTGCAGGTGAAGGTCTTGACGCCGGGCTCGGTCGCAGTGGGCTTTTGCGTCACGACGCCGGCATCCCACACATGCTCGTGCAGCTTCGGGATATTCTCGCCCACGCGCGTGTTGCAGCGCGCGCAGATGTGATAGCGGTAGCCGGTGGTCGTGTACGTCGGCTCCTGCGTGACGACCCACTCGCCCCAGTCGTGGCCGAGAGCGGGGATGGTGTCGTTATAATCCTGATTGCAGCGCGGGCAGGTGCCCTGATAGCGGCCGGACTCGGTGCAGGTCGGCTCGATGCTGGAGGCGGACTTATAACTGTAGTCATGGCCCTTGGCGGGGATGACCTCATCGATCTTCACGCCGCAGCGCGCGCAGGTGCCGACGGCGCGGCCGGGCTGCGTGCAGGTGGCGTCCGGGACAAGGTCGCAGCGGCTCAGGTCATGGCCGAGCGCGGCGATCTTCTCGGTGCGGGTCGCGCCGCAGGCCGAGCACTTGTAAAACGCCGTGCCCTGCTCGGTGCAGGCGGGCGGGTTCGTCTGCGTCTTGACCCAGGTGTGGTCGGTGGCGGCGACATAAGTGTCGTCCACGGGGGCATAGGTGCAGCCCTTCACCGTGCAGACGTGGTGCGTGTAGCCCTGCTTCGTGCAGGTGGGGTCGACGACCGTGTCGGCGAACTGGGCGATGTGGTCGCCGTGCCAGAGACCGGTCTTGTAGCCCTGCCACGTGCCGTCGTCCTTGAGCTCGGCGGCCCAGGTGTAGCTGCCCTGCGTGTAATAGACCACGCAGTCATCCGGGAAGGAGCGGTTGGAATCCGCCGCGCCGTAGATGCTCTTGGCGGGGTCGTTTTTGAAGACGGCGCGCTTGAGCTTCGTGACCTTCGCGATCATATTGAAGGCCGTGCTGATGTCACCGGCCTGATCGGCGTTCTGGTCGGTGTCGTCCGGACGGAGAATGCCGTTGAGCACGCCCTCGACGAGGATCTTCATGGCATTATCCAGGCTCGTGAAGGCACGGCCCTGGATCGTGTCGATCTTGTCGCCGAAATAGACCTCCTCGAGCATCTCGCAGCCGGCAAAGGCGCACTTGTCGATCTGCGCGACGCGGTTGGAGAGGTCGACGGTCTTCATGTGGTTGTCGCCGAAGAACGCGGCCTTGCCGATCGTGAGGGGCTTGTCGCCGGGGCTGAAGGTGAGGTTGTTCATATAATAATCGCACATGAACGCGTAGTCACCGATGCTCGTGACGTTGGCCGGAATGTTGAGGTTCTTGTGGTGGTTGACGAACGCGAACGCGCCCGTGCCGATCGTCTGCAGGCTCGACGGCAGGCCGAGCGTCGTGTCCTCCTGACCGAGGATGCGGTCCCACGCGAAGGCCCACGGACCGATATACGTCAGACCGTTCGGCAGGCGCAGCTCGGCGAGCATGGTGCAGCTGTAAAACGCGTGATCCTCGATGCGGCGCAGGCGGCTGCAGGCGCCCGCGCGCACGAAGGTGAGCGTGTCGCAGCCGTAGAAGGCGTACTGATCGATGAGCTCGAGATTGCGCGGCATGTTGATGGCCGAGAGGTACTCGTCCGCATAAAACGCACGATCGCCGATGGTGGTGATGCCGTCGTCGAGGAACATGCACGTCAGGTACTGGCAGTCCTTGAACGCGCGGTCGCCGACGTTCGTGACGCCGGAGTAGGTCTTGCCGTCCTCGGTGGTGGCGCCGGCGATGTAGGCCAGAGCCAGATACTCCTCGCCGAGGTTTTCCACGACGGTCGTGCCGAGCTTCTGCCCCTTGTCGTTATACTCCGTGACCGTCACGTTGCCCATCCACGGGGCTTTCTGACCCTTGACCGCGTAGTCCGCCATCGGGCCGTCGCCGTAGATGTACACACCGTAATACTGCGCGTCCTCGCGGTAGTCGTGCTCCTGCCAGATCTGCTGCAGGGCGGGGTTGTCCTGCACGACGGTGGGGTTCGTGACCTCGTAAATTTTATAATGTACGCTGCCCTCGTTCCCGGTGGGGCCGCAGTCGCCATGCGCGACCTCTTTGCCGAAAAGCTTTTTGATCTGATCCGGCTGCTTGAGAAACTGGTCGACCACGCCCGCGATCGTGCCCGCCTGCGTCGGCGGGGCGCACACGCTCAGCAATCCGGCCGCGAGCACAAAGCACAGCAGCAGCGACAACACTCGTTTTTTCATATGGTTCCTCCCTCCTGGAATAGACGAACTGGTAACAGAGTCTACACAATCAGTATACAGGACGCGCCCCGCTTTTGCAACGGGTCGTGCGCGCATGGGCGCGAAAAAATGCACATTTTATTTACGCAAATGAAACAAAATGTAACGCTCAAAATGTTTTTTCGGCGATCCCCATTGCATACTTTCCCAGTCATATGGTATATTTTCGACAGACAGGTATTACGGTTGTACACATGCATCACAACGAAGGAGGAAGAAACGATGAAAAAGCGCATGCTCTCGCTGGCACTGTGTCTGGTTCTGGTCGTGGGACTGTTCTCCGGCCTGACCGTGAACGCATCGGCAAGCAGACTCGACGATCTGAAAAAGGAGATCGCCGAGAAGCTCATCAAGGAGAAGATCGAGCAGCTCAAGGAGGAGTTTGAGATCCCGGATCTCGACACGGATGCCATCATCAGCAGTTTTACGACCGCGGCCACCTCGGGCGACTTCGGCGAGAACAACTGCCTGCACTGGGAGGTCTCCACCGGCGTTCTCAGCGGCAAGACGCTGACCATCTCCGGCACCGGCGCCATGCCCGACTTTGATTTTCCCAACGGCAACCTCGCCCCGTGGTGGAACTATGAAGCGCTGGGTATGCTCACGAGCTTCGGCAACTTCAAACTGGAGGGCGAGCTGAAAAAGGTCGTCATCAAAGACGGCGTCACGAACGTGGGCGACTATGCCCTGTTCTTCCTGCCGGCCGCCACGCAGGTCACGCTGCCCGAGAGCGTGACGAGCATCGGCCGCTACGGCATCGCCATGTGCTCCAAGCTTACAGGCCTGTCCATCCCCAAGGGTGTGACCGAGATCGGCGACTTCGGTCTCGCGGGCGACGGGCTCACCGCCGTCACGCTGCCCGACGGGCTGCAGAGCCTCGGCCGCGGCGCATTTGACACCTGCGCCAGTCTCACGAACACCACTCTGCCCGCCGCCATCACGGCCGTGCCCGGCAAGTGCTTTGCCGACTGCACGAAGCTGCTGAACGTCAAATACGCCGGCACCGTGACCGCCATCGGCGATCTCGCGTTTGAAAGCTGCAAGGCGCTCACCGCAGCGCCCATCCCCGAGACGGTGACCACCATTGACAAGGCCGCCTTCACCGGCTGCACCGCGCTGACGGATGTGACCATCCCTGCGGGCGTGACCGCCATCCCCGAGGACTGCTTCCGCGGCTGCACCGCGCTGGCCGACATGAAGCTGCCCGGCACCGTGACGAGCGTCGGCCACAACGCGTTCACCGGCTGCACCGCGCTGAAGGACGTGCGCTGCTACGGCGCGGCACCGGCGGTCGAGCCGGGCAACTCGGAAGCGCACAGCTTCGAGCCCGCTATCGTCACCATCCACTACAACCCCGACCCGGTCTACGGCTGGACGCTCGACGCGGACGGCAAGTGGCAGGGCTACACCGTCAGCAGCAAGGGCGCGTGCCTGCACACCGGCTACGGCACGACGGAAAACACCGTGCCCGCCACCTGCGGCGAGGCCGGCCGCGTCGACACCATCTGCTCCAACTGCGGTGAGGTCATCTCGACCAAGGAGATCCCCGCCACCGGCGCGCACACCTGGGATAACGGCACCGTGACCACGGAGCCGACCGAGACCACCCCCGGCGTGCGCACCTACACCTGCGCCGTCTGCGGCGCGACCCGGACCGAGACCATCCCCGCAACGGGTGCGCACGACTATCAGTTCACCAGGACCGTCGCGCCCACCTGCACGACGGACGGCTACGACCTCTATACCTGCAGCGGCTGCGGCGCGACCGAAAAGCGCAACAGCATGCCCGCGCTCGGCCACAAGTGGGACAGCGGCACCGTGACCACCGAGCCGACCGAAACCACCCCCGGCGTGCGCACCTACACCTGCACCGTCTGCGGCGCGACCCGGACCGAGACCATCCCCGCCACCGGCGCACACACCCACGTCTGGGACAGCGGCACCGTGACCATCGCGCCGACCGAGACCACCCCCGGCGTGCGCACCTACACCTGCACCGTCTGCGGCCAGACCAAAAACGAGATCATCCCCGCCACCGGCGGCAGCAGTGTCTGCCCCGGCGGCCCGAGCTGCCCGAGCTACGGTTTCTCGGACGTGGCCGGCCCGAACGACTGGTCGCACGAGGGCATCGACTACTGCGTGCGCCGCAGCCTCATGGTCGGCACCGGCGCGGGCACGTTCTCCCCGGGTATGAACTGCTCGCGCGCCCAGATCGTGCAGATCCTCTATAACCTCTCCGGCGATAAGACCGATTACTCGCGCTACTACCTGCCGTTCACCGACGTCGCGCCCGGCGCGTGGTACTACGACGCCGTCGCCTGGGCATACTTCAACAACGTCGTCTCCGGCACGAGTGAGACCACGTTCGCACCCAACGACGTCATCACCCGCGAACAGATGGCTGTCATCCTCTACGGCTACACGGCCGAGTTCGCGCCCGAATTCACCGGCAACGCCGCCTCGCTCGACACCTTCCCCGACGCCGGCAGCGTCGCCAACTGGGCCTATGCCGCCATGTCGTGGGCCGTGGGCAACGGTCTGATCTCCGGCATGGGATCCGGCGGCGTGTCCTACCTCGCCCCGCAGGGCAGCGCCACGCGCGCGCAGGCTTCGGCCATCATCATGCGCTACTGCCAGCTCATCGGCCAGTGAGCCGGTGCAGTCAAACCGCAAAACCCCGCCCCGGGAGCCAACGCTCCCGGGGCTTTTTTGCGGCACTGCGGGCAGCACGACCGGGCAGAAATGTGCGGCAGCAGCGGACGCGTGTGCCCGGGTGGAGAACGGTCGCATGAGAGGTGGAATGCAGGCCGGAAAGCGGCGGTTCGTTTACATAACATCGTTAATTGTGCCGTATTTATGTTGATAAGTCTGTTGGCAATGTGGAAAAGTGGTTTCCATAACGCCGATTTTACCCGCGAAAACGGACAACCAGTGCGGTTTTACCCGTACCGGTGTCGAACTGTCAGACTGTGCAATAAATATTTCATTTGAAAACAAATCTGCGCTGCTAATCTTAACAATTTCGTTCAAAACGTTACGTAATGTTACACATAGCATATATGTGTCCGTTGCGTTTTGACCGTTTTTTGCTATAATACATCTTGTAACCGGCAATACCAACCATCCGATGTCGTCTATTGTGTGGGACGGCGTTGGAAATCTGATGAAAGGGGTAAAGTAACATGGGTCTTATTCAGACTGGTCTTGGCATCGCTTCCGATATCCTCGGCAAGTGCGGCGAAGATAAGGCGAAGGCGATCGTTGATGCGATCTCCGATGCGCTGCCGAACTGGCTCGCCATGTAAAAACAGCATAGGAAAATCCCGGAGCTTCGGCTCCGGGATTTTTTTGTCGGAAAAACGGATGCTTCCCGCGTACCCTTCGCAGCCCGCAGCATCGAAGCGCACAGAAAACAGCTGCAGCCGCCGGTGGTACGAAAAAATGACAAACGGTTGCGAATTTTAGCTAAACGTTACATTCTTCGTTATTTGTCCGTTGCGTTTTACCTGTTTTTCGTGTATTCTAGCCTTGTAACCGGTAATATCAACCATCCGGTGTCGCCGAATGTGTGCGGCGGCATTGGAAATCTGACGAAAGGGGTAAACGGACTATGTTGTATGGCGCTCTGGAACTGACTGCGAAAATTCTCGGCATCTGCAAGGAGTACGAAGCACAGGAAATCGTGCAGGAGATCGCAAACTCCCTGACCATGCCGATCGACTGATCTGGTTTGCAGCCGCCCCGGAGCAGAAATGCTCCGGGGCTTTCTGCTGCGGCCCTTACACCGGGGAGACCCCGTCAGGATCCTATGACTTCCTTCTGCTCCGGCACACCGGTGTACGCGAACACATAGTCCACGGCGCGGTTGCTCACACGCTCGAGCGACTCGTAGGTGCTGCCGCCGATGTGGAAGGTCGCGATGAAGTTATCCAGATGGATGAGCGGGTCATCACACGCCGGGGGCTCGTGCACGAACACGTCGCTCGCCGCGGCGCGGATCTGCCCCGTGGTGAGCGCGACATAGAGATCGTGCTCGTTGACGATGCCGCCGCGCGAGGTGTTGACGAGCAGCAGGTCCGGATTCGCCGCGGCGAGCACCGGCGCGTTGATGAGGTCGCGCGTGGCGTCGCAGAGCGTGATGCTCACGTTCACGAAGTCCGAGCGGCGGAAGAGCTCCGGCAGGGTGTTGACCTGTTCATAGCCCCAGGCGGCGCACTCGGCGGCCGTGCGGCGCGGATTCCAGCACAGGACGCGCACGTCGAACGCCGCGCGCAGGATGTCCGCCACGCGGTGGGCGATGTTGCCCGTGCCGACGAGGCCGAGCGTGCGGCCGGTCATCTCGTGGCAGACGAATTCCTCCGCGCCGAAGTGGTCGAAGCGGCCGGCGCACAGGCCGTTGTTGACAAACTTCAGCTGCCGGTTGAGCGCCAGCAGCTGCGCCACGGCCAGCTCCGCGACGGCCGGCGCGCCGAGGCCCGGCACATTCGGCACCGGCACGCCGTACTCGGCGGCGGCCTCCGTGTCGATCGTGTCGCGGCTGACGCCGTGCATGGCGATGACCTTCAGGTTCGGCGCGCGCTCGATGACCGAGCGCGGCACGGCCGCGCGGCGGATGATCATGGCGGCGAGCTGCTCGGGGTGGTCGAAATTGTCCACGATCTCAAAATGGCGCGCAAGCCGGGCATACGCCGACGGCGCGATGTGTTCACTCAGATAGACCTGCATGATGGGCTCCTCCCGTGAAAAGGCAGATGACGAAGCTGCCGGTTTGTGCTAGAATCCGTCGATAATACGATGATACTACACACGTGCCGGGCGTACAAGCGGCAGGCGCATTTTCTAAATTTCTGAACGCCTTCTTTTCGGCGGAATTTCTTGGCAAGCACAACGAAGTATGCTGATTATGTATTTATGCTTGCCTTTCTGCAAGCGCTTCCATTGCTGCAGAACCGGCGTCGGCGTGCGCAGCTGAGGGCAATCGGAGCCCAGCGGTGCGTGCCGGTGGTCGGTTCTGTTTTTTGTTCGGATAAGATATCTGCGGCCGCTGAGCGCGGCCGGACATGAAAAAAAGCTGCGGCCTGTTGGCCGCAGCTTTTTGCTGCTCGGATATGCGGTTTGGGCGCTCAGCCGCGGCCGCTGCCGCGGCGGCGGCCGCGCGTGCGGTCGCTATAGAGGCGGTTGCCGGCCATGCGGCTGTCCGACTCCTGCATGAACTGCTTGAGCCGGTCCTCAAACGCAGCGTCCCCGCTCGGTCCGCTGACCTGCCCCGCCGGCTGGGCCGGACGGTTCGGGCGCGCAGCGCGCGGTGCGCCGCCGTTATTCGGGCGGTTGCCGCCCGGGCGGCCGCCCATCGGACGGTTGTTCGGGCGCTCGGGCGCCGGCTCCGCCTTCTTGATGGACAGATTGATCTTCCCATCCGGCGTCACGGCCAGCACGCGCACCTTCACCTTGTCACCCAGCTTCAAAAACTCGTTGACGTCGTTGACGTAGGTGTTGGCGATCTCGGATATGTGCACCAGACCGCTCCTGCCGTCCGGCAGGCTCACAAACGCGCCAAACTTCGTGATACCGGTGACGGTACCCTCCACAACTGCTCCGACTTCCACCTGCATACGGTTCGTTTCTCCTTGCTCAATCACTCGTGTCGTAAAAAATCTTTTCACCGGGCTTGACCAGACCGAGCTTTTCGCGCGCGACCGATTCGATCATGTCGTCGTCCTCGCTGTGGTCGATCTGATACTGCAGCTCGGCATTGGACTGGGTCATCTCGGACACCTGCTGCTGCAGTGTCGCCGCGCGATCCTGAAGCTGCCGGGTCTGCCGGTGCACCATGACCAGACTGATGACCGCGTACAGCATCAGCACCGCGATGACCAGTGTTGTAAAGATGCTTGCCTTCTTGAATTTCACAGTCTGCAGAACCTCCCCCCGGATCGTATCTGCTTCCAGTAATACAGTCTATTCTAAAACATCCGCGGCGATTTTGGAAGCGTTTTTTTGCAAAAATCCAAACTTTTTTTGCAAATTTTTGTCCGGGAGCCGTAACTTTGCGCGTTTTTTGCGCGCAGCGGCGTGAAAATTTCTCCAGCGGCGGCAAAACCTGCCCGCTGACCCAGGCGAAATAGCCCGTCCAGCCGACCGCGATGGCGAGGAACATGAACAGGCGCACCTGCCCGGAGCCGGCCGCCATGCCGAAGGCGAACACGACCAGCCCCACGCTCAGGCAGAACACGGTGTCGAGCACCGCGCGGGTAAAGGCCCGGCGCGCATGGCGGCGCGGCACGCGCAGCACATCGAACAGCAGCCCGAGCGCCGCGCCGAGCCCCAGTGCCAGCGCCAGCTGCCCGAGCTGGGCGAGCGGGTGCAGGCTCATCCGCCGAACAGGCGCGACCAGAAGCCGCCGCCGGACGCCGTCTCCTCCGTGTAGTCGAGCGCGTCAAACGCGCCGTCGATGGCCAGCTCCCCCGTGTCGATCGCGAGCCGGCCGACGCGCAGCCCCTCCCCGTGCACGGTGAGCATCCCGCGCGACGTGCGCATGGACACCTCCGTGTCGTCGAAGCGCACGACCTCGTCCACGCCCGTGACGGTCAGATGGCTGCGCTCGTCGAGCGTGACCGCGTGCGGCCGGCGCTGCGGCGCGGCCTTCTTGTCCTCGTATGGCATAGGCTCCCCTCCCGGTTCTGGTTTGCTACCAGCGTATGCGGGGCGGGCGGGCGGTATGCGGATGGATGGGCAGGAGCGGCACCGGCGATGCCTCCCCTGTGTAAGGGGAGGTGGCAAAAATCTCTGATTTTTGACGGAGGGGTTGCACCGTGACAGAGGGGTTGCAGATACCGGATGCAGTGGCGAATTTTGACGTATCAATCCCTCAGTCAGCCTGACGGCTGCCAGCTCCCTTTACACAAGGGAGCCTATGGAGTGCGAAACCGGAAGCGCCAGAGGAAAGCATGAGCTTTCCACCTCATCCGCTTCGCTGCGCTCAGCACCCTCTCGGCAAGGAGAAGGCAGTGCCGCTCCATAACATTATGTCAACTTTTCATCAACGCAAAAGCGCAAAAACCAGGCCGTTCCGCATTTGGAACGGCCTAATTTTGTTTCGTTATGTCAACCGAGTTTGCTGCCGAGCGCGTCGCTCAGGGCGGCGAACTGGGCGAGGCTGAGCGTCTCGCCGCGCACGCGCGCATCGAGCCCGCAGGCGGCGACGGCCGCGGCGGCGCGCGCCTTGTCGCAGCCGGGCACGCCGGCCGAGAGCGCGTTGATGAGCGTCTTGCGGCGCTGGTTGAACGCCGCGCGCACGACGGTGAACAGCAGCTTTTCATCCTGCACCGCGACGGGCGGGGCTTTGCGCACGCGCAGGCGCACGACGGTGCTCGTGACCTTCGGCGCAGGGACAAAGCAGTGCGGCGGCACGTCGAACAGCAGCTCCGGCTCCGCGTGCCACTGCACGAACACGGTCAGCGCGCCGTAATCCGCCGTGCCGGGCCGGGCGCACAGGCGGCGCGCGACCTCGCGCTGGATCATGACGGTGACGGTGTCGAAGCAGCCGGCGGTGAGAAACGCCGTGAGCAGCGGCGACGTGACGTTATACGGCAGGTTGGCGCACACGATGGGGCGCAGGCCGCCGAAGTGCTCGGCCACCAGCTGCGGCAGGTCGAGCGCGAGCACGTCGCCAAAGACGAGCTCCACGTTTTCATAGCCCGCAAGCGTCTCGGCCAGCACGGGGCGCAGGCGCTCGTCGAGCTCGACGGAGACGACCTTCCCGGCGCGCTGCGCGAGCTGCTCGGTCAGGCAGCCGATGCCGGGGCCGACCTCGAGCACACCGGTGTGCTCGTCCGCGCCGGAGGCGTCGGCAATGTCGGCCGGAACCCACGCGGCGGTGAGAAAGTTCTGCCCCAGGGACTTGGAAAAGCGGAAATCATGCCGCGCGAGCAGCGCGCGGATGTCCGCGAGATTCGTCAGATTCATACGCAGGCCCTCACTTCAGCAGCTTTTCAAACGCCTGACGGCGCGGGTCATGTCCCGGCTCGTCGCAGAGGATGTTGCCGCAGAAGCGGTAGCCGTGGCGCTCGAGGAGCTTTTTCTGCGCGCCGTTGTGCCGGTGCGTGTCGACGCGGACGGCATGCGCGCCGCCGGCGCGCGCGAGCCGCTCGACCTCCTGCATGAGCAGGTCGGATAAGCCGGTGCCGCGCCAATCGGCGCAGACGGCGTTGCGGTGCAGCACGGCGGCGTGGTCACGGTCCGAGCGCCAGCGCCCGTCCGTGAGCGCGTCGTAGGCCGGCTCGGGCGTGAAGGTGAGCGTGAACATGGCGGCCACCGTGCCCTGATACGTGAGCACGTGGCAGGTACCGGCCGCGATGTCAGCGCGGAACGTCTCCTCGTTCGGATACGCGCCCTGCCACTGGTCGACGCGGTGGCGGCGCAGATAGTTGCGCGCCTGCTGCGCGATGGCGAGGATGGCCGGGAGGTCGTCCTCCGTCGCTGCACGGCAGATGGGCGGCTCTGTCAGCTGCGGGCGGCTGCGGTCGCGCCGGATCTTATCGAGCAGGCGCTGCTCATCCGGCGTCGGCGGCGTTTCCTGAAAGAGGTCCGGCCGCTTGAGCAGGGTCCTCTCTAAGCTCTGGCGCGTGCGCCACGCGGCAATCTCGGCGTGGTTGCCGCCGCGCAGGACCTCCGGCACGGTGCGGCCCTCCCACGTCTCGGGGCGGGTATACTGCGGGTACTCGAGCCGGCCGGCCCAATGGCTCTCGCCGGTGTAGCACTCGGTGTCTGACAGAACGCCCGGCACCATGCGGCAGACGCAGTCCGTGACGACCATGGCGCCGAGCTCGCCGCCGGTGAGCACAAAGTCGCCGATGGAGAGCTCCTCGTCCACGCACGCCTCGATGAAGCGCTCATCCACGCCCTCATAGTGGCCGCAGACGAGCACGAGCTGGTCATAGTCGGCCTTGAGCTGGCGGGCCTTCGCCTGCGTGAACGTCGGCCCCTGCGGGGAGAGGTAGATCACGCGGCGGCGCGCTTTGGGCACGGTGCTGTCCGCGAGCGCGGCGTCCAGACAGCTCTTGAGCGGCTGCGCCATCATGACCTGGCCCCAGCCGCCGCCGTAGGGATAGTCGTCGACCTGCTTCTGCCGGTTTTCGGTATAGTCGCGGATCTGGTGGCAGCGGATGTCGAGCAGGCCGCGCGCCTGCGCCCGGCCGAGGATGCTCTCGCCGAGCATGGTGCGCATCGTGTCGGGAAAGAGGGTGAGAATGTCGATTCGCACGCGCTCACATCCCTTCGATCAGGTGCACGACCATGCGCCCGGCGTCGGGGTCGATGCTGCGCACGAACTCCGGCCGGTCGGGGATGAGCACCTCGCGGTCGCCCTGCACGACGTAGACGCTGCCGCGCGGCAGGTCGAGGATCTCGCGCAGGGTGCCGACAGATTCGCCCGCGTCGGTCTCGACGGCGATGCCGAGCAGGTCCTGCTGGAAATACTGCCCGTCGGGCAGCGTGACGTCCGCGCGCGCGATGGACACGACGCGGTTTTTGAGCGTCATGGCGGCGTTGACATCGTCCACGCCCTGAAACTTCACGACGAGCATGCCCTTGTGCACGCGGCTGTGCGCGACGTGCACGGGCGCGCCGTCGATATAAAACGTCCGGAAGCCGAGCAGGAACGCCGCGTCATCCGCCCACGGCTGGATGCGCACCTCGCCGCGCACGCCGTGCGTGTTGACGATCTTTCCTGCCTCCAGATACGGTTTTTGCATCGTTGTGTCCCCCTTTTTTGGGTGTAGGTGCAAAAAACGCACTGCACGGGTGCAGCGCGTTTCCTGCGTCAATCCATGATCTCCACGGAGACTTTCTTGCCCTTTCTCTGGGCGACGGCCTTCATCAGGATGCGGATCTCTTTCACGATCCGGCCCTGACGGCCGATGACCTTGCCCATATCGCCGTCGGCGACGCGCACTTCAAACACGGTCTCGCCGTTGGCCTCGCGCTCGGTCACAGAGACCTCGTCCGGTTTTTCCACGAGGTTCTGCACAATATAGGTCAGAAGCTCTTTCATCTTTGGGGTCTCTCCTTATTCCGCTGCGATGGCTTTCTTGAGCAGCACACGAACGGTATCCGTCGGCTGTGCACCGTTGGCGAGCCAGTAGTTGGCGCGCTCGGCGTCGACGACGATCTTCTTGTCCGCGCTCAGCGGATCGTACGTGCCGATCTCCTCAATGCATCTGCCGTCGCGTGCGAAACGGGAGTCCGCCACCACGATGCGGTAGTAGGGGGCCTTCTTGGCGCCCATTCTGCGAAGTCTGATCTTGACCATGTATCTTCACCTCCATCAATGTTCTCTGTATCTCCAGCTCCCGGCGGGAGCTTGGAACCAAATTTAGAATCCGTACGGCCGGCCACCGCCGCCGCCGAACAGATTGCCCAGACCGCCGAAGCCGCCGCGGCCGCCGCGCTTCATGCGCTTCATGGCCTTGCTGTTGCCGGACATCTGGCGCACGAGCTGCTGCATGAGCTCGAACTGCTTGAGCAGTTTATTGATCTCGACCACGCTCGTGCCCGCGCCCGCCGCGATGCGCTTTTTGCGGCTGGAATTCAGGATGGCGGGATTGTCGCGCTCGCCGGGGGTCATGGACTGGATGATCGCCTCGATGCGGCCCATGGCCTTCTCGTCGACGTTCGCGCCCGAGAGGGCCTTCGCGTCCATGCCGGGAATCATGCCGGCAATGTCCTGCAGGGAACCCATGCCCTTGAGCTGCTGGAGCTGGTCGTAATAATCCGTGAGCGTGAAGCGGTTCTGCCGCAGACGCTCGGCCATTTCCTCGGCCTTTTTCTGGTCGAGGTTCTGCTCGGCCTTTTCGATGAGCGTGAGCACATCGCCCATGCCGAGGATGCGGCTGGCCATGCGGTCGGGGTGGAAGGGCTCGATCTGGTCGAGCTTCTCGCCGATGCCGGCAAACTTGATGGGCTTGCCGGTCAGCGCCTTGATCGACAGCGCGGCGCCGCCGCGGGCGTCGCCGTCGAGCTTCGTGAGCATGACGCCGGTGATGTCGAGCGCATCGTCAAAGGCCTGCGCGGTCGCGACCGCGTCCTGGCCGATCATCGCGTCGATGACGAGCAGGATCTCCGCGGGGTTCACGGCGGCCTTGATGTTCTGCAGCTCGGTCATGAGCGCCTCGTCGATGTGCAGGCGGCCGGCCGTGTCGAGAAAGACAAGGTCGTTGCCGTGCTTTTTCGCGTGCTCGATGCCGGCCTTCGCGATCTCGACCGGATCGCCCTGCCCCATCTGGAACACGGGAATGTCGAGCTGACGGCCGACGGTCTCGAGCTGCTGGATGGCCGCGGGACGGTACACGTCGCACGCGACGAGCAGCGGGCGCTTGCCCTGCTTGCGCATGAGGCCGGCGAGCTTGGCGCCGTTGGTCGTCTTGCCTGCGCCCTGCAGGCCGACGAGCATGACAACGCTCGGCGAGTGGGAGCTGATGTTCAGCTTCTGGTTCTCGCTGCCCATGAGGGCGGTGAGCTCCTCGTTGACGATCTTGATGACCATCTGCGCGGGCGAGAGGCTCTCGAGCACATCCGCGCCCGTGGCGCGCTCGGTCACCTTGCGCACAAAGTCCTTGACGACCTTGAAGTTTACGTCCGCCTCGAGCAGCGCGAGCTTGACCTCACGCATGGCCTCCTTCACGTCGGCCTCCGTGAGCCGGCCCTTGCCGCGCAGGCGTTTGAACGCCTCGGTCAGCTTGTCCGACAGGGATTCAAATGCCATCGTATCTATCCTTTCAGATCCTGAAGCTGCCGCAGCGCCTGCTCGGCCAGGGGCCTGGCGTCGCCGCCGACGGTATCGCGCAGCTTCGTGAGCGTATCCTCCAGCGCGGCCGCGGCCGTGCGCTGCGCAGCGAAGCGCTGCACCAGACCGAGCCGGGCCTCCGTATCGCGCAGCGCGGCGTCCGCGCGGCGGATGTTGTCCCACACGCCCTGACGCGAAATGCCGCTGCTGGCGGCGATCTCCGCCAGAGAGAGGTCCTGATTATAATGGAGGTCATAATACTCCCGCTGCTTGTCCGTGAGCAGATCGCCGTAAAAATCGAACAGCATCGTGCGCCACACGGTCTCATCCGGCATGGTGGGGTCCCTCCTCGCTGTAAACCATTTTTCCTTTACAGCACGAGTAGTATACGCCAAGGCCGCGCGGGTGTCAAGTATTTTTTCTTGTCACCGCATAGATTTCCGGCCGGATGGGAAAAATTCCGGTATTGCAAACCGTTTCTGGAGGGATCTTCATGGCCGAAACCAACACTGCCGCCCTGCGCGCGCAGGGCGGGCGCGACGCCCGCGCCCTGAACGTGACCGGCCGGGGCCGCGCGGACACCGGG
>ENA-UONZ01001585-UONZ01001585.1-human-gut-metagenome-genome-assembly--contig:-C93old-NODE-1585-length-23380-cov-14.972004_pt1 | contig 23380 bp, 25 predicted proteins | sample MGYA00242468_ERZ724015 | MGnify/ENA metagenome assembly ERZ724015
AGGCGGTCTTGTCGGTGTAGTTCAGCTTTTCGGTGGTGCCCAGGAGCTTATAGGTACCGTTTTTGCTGCCGCTGCGGTATACCTCATATTTGGCTGCCCCTTCTACGGGCGTCCACTTGAGGTAGGGCTTGCCGGTGGAGGCGATGTACTCCGCCTTGGCGGTGACAGGGGGCAGGGCGTTCTTATAATTGTAGTGCATGTTGGCCTGGGAGAGTGCATCGTTCATGCTGCCCTTGTCCACAAGGATCCACTGCTTTTCCGTGCCCGCGAAATACACATCCGTCAGAGCGTCACAGCCGGTGAACGCGCCGGAACCGACCAGCTTCAGGCTGGCCGGGAGCAGGATGGAGGTCATGGCCGGGCAGCCGATGGAACCCATGCCCAGTTTCTCCACCCCCTTGGGGATCACGATGCCGCCGGCCCGGCCGCTGGGATACTGGATCAGCCTTTTCATATCCTTGGTATACAGCGCCCCGTCCCGGGAGACGAAATTCCTGTTTCCGGAGGCCACTGTGATCTCCTGCAGGCTGGTGCAGGCCCGGGCGAAATACATCCCCATAGCTATTTCGGTCACGCTGGCGGGGATGTGGAGGGACTTGAGGCTGGTGCAGCCGGTGAAGGCATCAACGCCAATACTCTCCAGACCATCGGGGAGAACGACCTTTTCAAGGCCCGTGCAGCCCGTGAATTGATTGTGCCCGACAGTTTTTGTGCCTTTTTCGAAATACACTTCCTTCAGACCTGTGCATTTGGAAAAGACAGACAGGCCGATATCGGTCAGGCTGGCCGGTATGGTCAGAGTCTTGAGACTGCTGCAGCCCATAAATGCTGCCCAACCCAGGGTTTTCAGGTTTTTGGGGAGGGTCATATCAGACAGGGCGGTGCAGTTGTCAAAAGCGGAGGCGCCGATGTCCGTTACGCTGTCCGGGATCTGAACGCTTGTGAGCTTTTTATACTCATTAAAAGCATAGCCTGGAATAGTGGTTATGCCCTTTGCCAGGACCACGGACTTGATCTGATTTTTGTAGGCGATCCAGGGCATCTTGCCGCTATCGTATGCTGCCATAGCGCCCTTGCCGCTGATGGTCAGGGTGCCGGTGCTGCTGAGGGACCAGGTGAGATTTTTGCCGCAGGCACCGGAGGCGGTAGTTGCGGCGTAAGCGGTGGCGGGCAGCAGGCACAAGGCCAGGACTACCGCTAAAACCAGGCTGAGAATTCTTTTTTTCATACAGTTTTCCCCGTCTTTCCTTTTTAATATAAATATGGTATCGGAAAAAGGGGGAGTTGTCAATGGAGCCAGGGTGGATTTCTATCCGGCGTTTTGCTGTTTTTTCGGTGCGCTTTTCATGGAATATGCACAGAAAAAACTGATGCATAGAGGATTCTGAGAGGCATACTATATAAAATGGAGCGGGCTGCTGCGTCCCGGGCGGCGTTTTGCCTGGGCAAAAGCGCGGCGGAGGTGGAAAATACCGGGCCGGGGCCGAAAATCACTACCATCTCTTGACGGGGTGTGGTACAATAGATTCCCAGACAATAACCTGTTCCGCCCGACCCGGTGGGTGCGGGGCAAAAAAGGAGAATGGCAATGAAGTGTCCCTATTGCGGATATCAGGAGAGCAAGGTGGTGGACTCCCGCCCGGCAGACGAGGGCAGCATCCGCCGGCGCAGAGAGTGCCTGCGGTGTGAGCGCCGCTTTACTACCTATGAGACGGTGGAGAGTCTGCCCATGGTGGTCATCAAGAAGGACGGCAGCCGCCAGAGCTTTGACCGCAGCAAGGTGCTGCGGGGTATCCAGCGCAGCTGCGAAAAGCGTCCCGTCCCGGTGGCGGATATGGAGCGCATGGCGCTGGAGATCGAGCAGGAGCTGCAAAACTCCCTGGAGCGGGAGATCAGCACGGAGCTGGTGGGCGAGATGGTCATGGACAAGCTGAAAAAGGCTGACGAGGTGGCCTATGTGCGCTTTGCCTCGGTGTACCGCCAGTTCAAGGATATCAACACCTTCATGAGTGAGCTGAATAAGCTGCTGAATGAAGAGTGAGCTATAGAATGTTCCGAAGGGTCAGACGCTGCATCTCGTCCAGAAGGGTGAACTGCGTGCGCAGCTCTGCCATGTCGGCCAGCAGCTCGGCCCCTTCCCGCTGCCGGCAATAGGTAATGCAGCGCTGGAGCAGGGCCTCTGTCTCGTCCAGCTCCTGGTGGGCGATGACCATGTGCAGCCACTCCTGCTGGCCCTGCCAGAGGTCATAGAGGTCTGTGAGGGCCTGCTCTGCCTGGGGCCATTGCTCCCGGGTCGCCAGATCGTCGGCGGTTTGCAGCTGCTGCTTCCACCGGTCCGTGTGCCGGGCCACACTGCTCCCGGCGTACAGGCACAGGAGCATCGTCAGCAGAAGGATGAATATGGGAATTCGGAAAGATCTCATTTGGCAGCGTCCTTTACAATGCAGATGATCTCACCCCGCTGGTCAATGGTCAGCAGAAAGACCTGGGAGGGGGCGTGCACACCGTTTTTGGCAAGCTGCGTCTGCAGCCATTGCCGGTTATGTCCCGATCGGCGCAGATTGTCCGCCAGCAGGCGGCCGTCGTTGATGATGACGGTGGGCAGGAATACATCGTCCTCGTAGAACAGACCCAGCTGCCGGGGGGTAGCGGGCTGCGCCACCGTGTGCAGCAGCACCGAGAGCTGGCCGCCGGTCTCCAGAATGGCGTACTTCACGTCCTTGATGTCCGTGACGCCCTGTGTGCGCAGCTCCTCGAACAGCTCGTCCAGGGTCAGGCGGTTGTGGCGCATGGCATCCTGCTGCAGCTTCCCGTCCCAAATGATGACGGCGGGCTTGCCGCAGATGAGCGTGCGAAAGCGCATGCTCCGCAGGCTGAGGCAGCTGAGCAGCATGCTCATGGCCAGCAGCGTCACAATGGGGATGACCCCGTTCACCAGGGGGATGCCGAAATCCTGCATGGGAACGGACGCAAGGTCTGACAAAAGCATGGTCAGCACCAGCTCGATAGGTTCCAGCTCTCCGATCTGCCGCTTGCCGGTGAGCCGAAGCCCCACAATGAGCAGCAGATACAGGATCGCGGTGCGAAAAAAAGCGGTGATCATTACGGCATACCTCCTTGACGGCAGTATTTGCCGCCAGAGGTAAAAATATACAACCATCAGTCACAGAGGGAAAGGAGGCCATGGGGCAGACCCCATCATAAGCGCCAGCGCCCGCCCAGGCGGGACGACGAGGAGGAGAGAGTATCGAAGCTTTCGGCGGAAGCTCTCCCGCACCGTTCGGGTGCGTACGCAGCCGGTAAATATGCGGGCGACCGCAAAACAGAGAGGCTGCGGCCGGACAGGAATGACAAATATCTGTGCGTTTGTCCTTCCGATTGTATAAAACAGTTTAGCGATCAGGAGGAAATTAATATGTGTGGAATCGTAGGTTATGTGGGGAAGGAACAGGCCGCTCCCATTCTGTTGGACGGACTGCAGCGGCTGGAATACCGGGGGTATGACTCCACCGGCATCGCCGTGTGCGGCCCCGAGGGGCTGCGCCTGAAAAAGGCCAAGGGCCGCCTGCAAGTGCTGCGGGAGCTGTCCCATGACGGGGCGGATCTGCCCGGCACCCTGGGCATCGGCCACACCCGCTGGGCCACCCATGGCGAGCCCAACGACATCAATGCCCATCCCCATGTCAGCCGCAGCGGCCGCATCGCCCTGGTGCACAACGGCATCATCGAGAATTTTGCCGAGCTGAAGGGCCAGCTGCTGCACAAGGGCTACCAGTTCCAGTCGGAGACCGACTCGGAGGTGGTGGTGCAGCTGCTGGATTACTACTATGACCAGTGCGGCGACATCGTGGAGGCCGTGCGCCGCATGCTCAGCGCCGTGGACGGGGCCTACGCCTTCGGCATTGTCTGCGCCGACGCGCCGGATCGGCTCATTGCCGCCCGGAAGGACGCACCGCTGCTGCTGGGCTTCGGTGAGGGGGAGAACTTCATCGCCTCCGACGTCACCGCCATCATCCGTCACACCCGGGACATCGCCTATATGGAGGACGGCGAGATGGCCGTTCTGACGGCGGAGGGCATCGCTGTTTTTGACGGTTTGGGCCGCCCGGTGGAGAAGAAGCACCACCATGTGGATTGGGACATCGGCGCCGCCGAGAAGGGCGGGTACGCCCACTTTATGCTCAAGGAAATTTTCGAGCAGCCCCGGGCCATCCGGGAGGCCACCGCCGCCCGACTCCAGGGTGGGCGCGTGATCTTACAGGACCTGACCATGACGCCGGAGGAGATTCGCAATATCGGCCGCATCATCATCATCGCCTGCGGCTCATCCTACCATGTGGGCATGGTGGGCAAGTACAATCTGGAGCGGATGCTCCGGCGCAGTGTGGAGGTGGTACTGGCCTCGGAGTTCCGCTACAGTGACCCCATTGTGCAGCGGGGAGATCTGGTCATTGCCATCAGCCAGTCCGGCGAGACGCTGGATACCATGGCCGCCCTGCGGGAGGCCAAGAAGCGCGGCGCACGGATCTTGTCCATCGTCAACGTGGTGGGCTCGTCCATCGCCCGGGAGTCTGACGACGTGCTCTATACCTGGGCGGGGCCGGAGATCGCCGTGGCCACCACCAAGGCCTACAGCACCCAGATGGCTGTTCTGAACATGCTGGGCCTGTATTTCGGCGATATTCTGGGCACGGTAGATCGCCAGGCCTATTCGGACATGGTGCGGGATATGCAGCGCCTGCCCGAGTATATCGAGAAGATCCTGGAAGAGGCCGATGCCATCCACGACATTGCCAAGAAGATCTGCCGCAGCGAGGATGTGTTCTTCATCGGTCGTAATCTGGACTATGCCCTGTCCCTGGAAGGCAGTCTGAAGCTCAAGGAAATCTCCTATATCCACTCCGAGGCTTACGCCTCTGGCGAGCTGAAGCACGGCACCATCTCCCTCATTGAGGACGGCACCCTGGTCATTGCCCTGGGGACCTACGGCCCCCTGTTTGACAAGGCCATGAGCAATGTGGTGGAGGTGCAGGCCCGGGGCGCCAACGTTCTGGCCCTGACTACCCGGAGCCATGCCGAGGAGATGGGCCGCCATGTGCCCATGGTGCTGACCATTCCGGATATCCACGATATGCTGCTGCCCCAGCTGGGCGTGGTGCCCCTGCAGCTGCTGGCGTACTATATCGCCCTGGAGCGCGGCTGCGACATCGATAAGCCCCGCAACCTGGCCAAGAGCGTGACTGTGGAGTAAGGGCAGGAGAATAAATACATGATGTCATAAAAAAGAGGGAGACGTGTGTCTCCCTCTTTTTAGCGATTCTACGTTTTTAATAAAAATGAACGTTCGAATTTGAGTAGAATGTAGAAAACGAAATTTCACTTGCGGGAAGAATGCAAAGTGATAGAACAAGAATATAAACGAACGGCCGATAAAAATCATGTGGTTTTTACTTCTTTGCGAAGCAAAGAAGTAAAACAGGCTCTCCCGACTTTCGCCGACTGTGAAAATTCTTAAAAGGAGAAAAAAGACTATGAGTAAGAAAACCACCAGACGTTCACTCTTGTCCAGTGTGTTTGCGCTGGTGCTGTGCGTGGCAATGCTTGTGGGTGCTACCTTCGCGTGGTTCACCGACACCGCTACCACGGGGGTCAACAAGATCGTTTCCGGCAAGCTGGATGTGGCGCTGGAGATGAAGAACAGCGAAGATAAGTGAGTCAATGCCGAGGGCAAGACCCTTGACTTTGTGAAGGCCGAGGGCGCAGAGAATGAGAAGATTCTCTGGGAGCCGGGCTGCACTTATAAGCTGCCTGATCTCCGCATTGTCAACAACGGCAATCTGGCACTGAAGTACAAGGTGCTCATTACCGGCATCCAGGGCGACGCCAAGCTGATCATCCGGAACGCCGTCATTGACAACAGCGGTTATAACGCTGACGGCGGCACTTGGAACAGCCATGATATTAACTTCAAGGGCGATCTGGAACTGGAGAATGTCACCTTCATGAACGCGGTAGCGCTGGAGGGCAAGGCATCCCTGAAGAATGTCCATATTGAGGATAAGAACGCTGTGGGCGACACCTATATGCTGTGGATCCGTTCCGGCTCCGAGGTGTATGCGGAGAATCTCTCCATTGATGGCAACAGTGCTAACGGGCTTGCGAACCGCGCCATCGCTATTAAGGATCAGTATCTGACTGACCCCGGTGCAACGACTCTGACCCTCAACGGCGCGACCATCACCACCGACAAGTACGCGGCTGTGTATGTCACCTCCTCCAGCGACACTACTGTGAACCTGCAGGGCACCATTGATGTTAGCGGCGCGGCTGTCAATGATAAGGTCGTGCAGATCGATAGCGGCAATGTGACCGTAAATGATAACAGCACCAAGGTCGTCAAGGCCGGAAGCCAGGAAGATCTGAAATCTGCAATCAATGCTTCTGCCAGCGGCCCTCTGACGGTGAAAGTGGACAAGGGCACCTATACGCTGTACAATGTTGCCAATAACAAGACCCAGAATACGACTCTGACCATTGAGGGCTCCGGCGCTGAGGATACAAACTTCACCATTGGTAATCTCTCCGGCAATCTGGACGGCGAATATAATGCCGACTACAGCTACGAAAACTCTGATGTGACCTTCAAGAACATGACTGTTAATGTGGGCCAGGGGAATTATAAGGGCATCGTCGGAGCAAAGGCTCTGCACTTTGAGAACTGCACCATCGTTGGCCGTCCCAGCTATATGGGAACCGGCAAGGTGACGTTCAAAGACTGCGTGTTCGAGAGCAATGCAGGCGATTATAATATGTGGATTTACTCTGGCATGGACTTTACCTTTGACGGATGTACTTTCAAGTCTGATGATGGTAAGTTCATCAACGCTTATAAAGAGGAGCATACAGACATCACCAAACTTGCTTTCGTCAATTGCCAGTTTATTGCAGGCAGGGAGAATAAACCCGCTGTGTGCATCAAGGGCTTTATGAACCTGGCTTGGGATGTGAGTTTCAGCGGCTGCACCCTGACGAATTGCAAGACTGACGCTACGACGGGCAGCGATTATTATCTCTTCGATCAAGGCATCGAGAGCGCAACCAAGGTGACCATTGACAATACCGTTGTTTGGGAGAACGGCGCAAAGAAGTAAGCATTTTCCCAGGCTGCCTATCTACGATTAAAAACAGGTCGGTTCACATGAACCGGCCTGTTTTCCTGCCGCCTTGTGAGCGTTCGCCGCCTCCGGCGGCAAAGGCTAAACTCCCCTCTTTTCTTTTTTCATTTTGTGCTGTATAATAATTAAATGAACGGCATTTTTCCCCGGAAGGAGAGAGAACATGACAACAGCTGAATTAGTCCGCCAGCTGCAGCAGGTGCGGAGCATGTCCATCGTGGGCATGTGCAAAAACGCCGGCAAAACTACCATGCTCAACTGGCTTCTGAATCACACCGGGCGGCAGCAGATCCTGGGCCTGACCTCCATTGGCCGGGACGGTGAGAGCACCGACGTGGTCACCGGCACCGAAAAACCCAGCATATTTGTCCCGGCAGGGACCCTCATCGCCACTGCCAAGGATATGCTGCGCCTGGGCGACGTGACCCGGGAGATTCTGGTGACCACCGGCATCCCCACCCCCCTGGGAGAGGTTATTATCATGCGCGCCCGCAGCGATGGGTATGTGCAGCTGGCGGGCCCCTCTATCACGGCCCAGCTGAAAGAGGTGTCCAAGACATTTTTTGAGCTGGGGGCCACCCAGTCCATTATCGACGGCGCCCTGGGGCGCAAATCGCTGGGGGCCCGGAACGTGGCCGACGGCATCGTCCTGTGTACCGGCGCGTCCTACCATATGAGTATGGACAAGGTCATTGAGGATACGGCCAACTTCTGCCGCCTGATGGACCTGCCCAAGGCGGAGACCCTGCCCCCGGAGGCTGCCGAGGGCCTTGAAAAATGTCTGAAGGAGCATGGCGAGGCCTATATTCCCGGCGCACTGACGGACAGCATGGTGCTGCCGCTGCTGCGCAGCGGTCTGCTGCGCAAGAGTCGTCTGGTGGTGGCCGACCCCAGCAAGGTGCTCCTGAAGCCGGATACATTGGATAAGCTTTCCGTGCGCGAGGTGGTGCTGCAGACCAAGGATGCTGCCCGCACACTGTGCGTCACGGTGAATCCGGTGTCGGCCTACGGCTGGAAGTTTGATAAGGATGAATTTATTGATCGGATGCGGCAGAGTGTGAATGTGCCGGTCATCAATGTGAAGGAGGAACTGGCATGATTTCCATTCGGTTTGAGGAAAAGCAGCAGATCGGCCTGCAATATGCCCTGGAGACTCTCCACGGCTGCAGCCCCTTCGGGCAGGAGAAGATTCGTCGTCTGCGTTTTTACACCCCATCGGAGCGGGCGGAGCTGGAAACGGAACTGTATAATGTGCAGCAGGCGGCGGATCATGCCGACCAGCTCAAGGGTGTATATGACAAGATCAGCATCCTCCTGTGCCAGATGAAGGACATCCGCAACTCCATCCGCCGCTGCCGGGACGGCGAAGTGCCGGATCATGTGGAGCTGTTTGAGATCAAGGGCTATCTCCAGCGGCTGGAGAGCCTGCTGCCCCTGTATGCCCAGCTGAGCGAGGTGGCCCCCCTGCGGGAGCTGTCCTTCCACGATCCCCGGCCTGCTCTGGCCATCCTGGACCCGGATAACACCCGGTCCCGGGGCTTCTACATCCCCGACAGCATGACCGAAAAGCTCCGCCAGATCCGCCGCACCAAGAAGGAGCTGGAGGAGCAGCTGCACCACGCCGCCACCGACGCGGAGAAAGACGAGATCCGCCTCCGGCGCACGCAGATCTGCGCCGAGGAGGAGAGCGAGGAGACCAAGATCCGCCGGGATATGGGCGCCCGTCTGGCCCCCCTGGCGGAGGACATGCTGCAGGATGCCGAAAGTGCCGGTCGTCTGGATTTCATCATCCAGAAGGCCCTGTTTGCCGTGCGTTACGGCGGCGTCATGCCGGAGATCACCGACGGGGCCCTGGAGCTGACGGACATGATGAACCCGGAGCTATGTGACCTGCTTTCAGAGCAAGGCCGCAGCTTCGTGCCGGTGTCCATCTCACTGGAAAAGGGCGCCACGGTCATCACCGGCGCCAACATGGGCGGCAAGAGCGTGGCGATGAAGACGGTGGCGCTGAACGTGCTGCTGATGCAGGCGGGTTTTCTGGTATGTGCCAAGGCGGCAAAAATGCCCCTGTTTGAGAGTGTACTGATGCTCTTTGAGGATATGCAGTCCATCCAGTCGGGGCTTTCCGGTTTCGGCTCGGAGATCGTGCAGTTCCAGAAGGCCCTGGCCCAAGTGGAGCAGGGCTACTCCCTGTTCCTGCTGGACGAGTTCGCCCGGGGCACCAACCCCGACGAGGGCGCGGTCATCGTCCAGGCGGTGACAAAATATCTCAACGGAGTCAACGCTATCTCTTTGCTCACCACTCACTATGATAAGGTGGCTGACTGCGGTCGGGCCCATTACCAGATTATCGGCCTGCGGGACATTGACCCCGAGGCCATCCGACGGGAGCTGGCGGTCAGCGGGGAGGACGGCATCCGCGTCATTGCCCGCCACATGAACTACGGCCTGTACCGGGTGGAGGGTAAGTCCGACTGCCCCAGGGACGCGCTGAACATTTGCCGCATGCTCTCGCTGAAGCCGGAGATTTTGCGGCTTATCGAGGAAAATTATTGATTTGACATCTAAAGGGGCCTCCGGCTTTGACTGGAGGCCCCTTTTTTTTACTGGCTTTGCAATAGTTTGATTATGCTTTTTTGAAAAACACAAAAATTGACAAAACACTTTGCGGAATTGGCGTTATAGTGCTAAAATGCTGTTGCCAACAGATACTGGATAAGAATCGCCGGCGATTCTGCTTTTTGCACAGCAAAAAGCACAGGGCTTTCGGGGAGGATATCCGGATCTGGATTTAACCAGAAAAGGAGTATGATACTTATGAGCAAGAACACCACCAAGCGTTCCCTGCTTGCCAGCGTGTTCGCGCTGGTGCTGTGCGTGGCGATGCTGGTTGGTTCCACCTTCGCGTGGTTCACCGACACGACCACTACGGGGGTCAACAAGATCACCTCCGGCAAGTTGGATGTGAAGCTGTCCTATTTGACAGATAACAATGAGTGGAAGGAAGTCACCAAGGACACCAAGCTGTTCAAGGACGGCGCTCTTTGAGAGCCGGGCCACACCGAGGTGGCCTACCTGAAGGTAGAGAACGCCGGCAACCTGGCACTGAAGTATCAGCTGTCCGTGAACGTTGCCAACGAAGTCTCCGGCACCAACGTAAACGGCGAGAGCTTCAACCTGTCCGACTACATCAAGATGGGTGTTGTGGAAAATCAGAGCACGTCCTTTGCAGACCGTAACGCTGCCCGTACCGCTGTAACGGATGCCGGCAACATCGCCACCTACACCAAGAACGGCAGCATCGCCGCCAATGACACCAACGCTCAGTATGTAGCCCTGGTGGTGTACATGCCCGAGACCGTGGGTAACGAGGCCAACTATGTCGGCGATACTGCCCCCTCCATCGACCTGGGCGTGAAGCTGGTTGCCACCCAGTATACCGAGGAGAGCGACAGCTTTAATAACCAATATGATAAGGATGCCACGCTGGATTTTGAGCCTGTCTCGACTGTTGCGGACTTAAAAGCGGCCGCTGCTGCCGGTAAGAATGTGATGCTAACGCAGGATGTGGCTGTGACGGAAGCTGTTACCTTTGACAAGGCGGTAAGCATAGATCTCAATGGCAAGACGCTTACCAACAGTTTGGATAGCAACGGATATTCGTTGGTGACAAAGGGAGATACAACGATTGTAAACGGTATCTATAAGGGCACTGGCACCGCTCGCGGTATTGGTGCATATGGCAACCTGACAGTGGACAATGTCACGGTGGATGTTGCCGGTCTTGTGGGTGTTGCATGCAGCGCCGCTGACAGCACATATACCATTACAAATTCCACTATTAAAGGTGGGTATGCGCTTTGTAACTTCAGCAACAATGTGAAAGTTGAGGTTTCTGATTGTGTGCTCGAGGGATCCGATGTTGGTATTTATCACAACGGAAGCAATTCTGGTCTGAAACTGAACGTAACCAGAACTACGATCAACAGTGGAAATGACGGCACGGATACTACCGGTGTCTATATTTCCGGTTCTACTGCAACAAAGGAGAAGGCGGGGTACCAGCAGGTGACCCTTACAGACTGCACGGTCAAGGGCAATGCTGCGGTGGAGGTAAAGTACACCGACCTTACGATGAACAACTGCACCGCCATAGCAACAGTGGATGCTGCGAATGCAAGCTATGTGCAGAACAACAACGGCGCCACGACCAACGGTTTTGCTGTTGTTTCTACCGATAACACCACTAAAAACAAAACGCCCAAGCCCGAAGGAACGATTACGATCAATGGCGGCAGTTACACCGGTCTTGTTGGCCTGCATAGCCTTCCTGATATGAGCGAAAACTTCCCCGGCTTTGTCGATACGACCTATGTGATCAAGTGATCTCCGGACGGAAAGACACAACATATTTAGCGAAACTACTACCTCCTCTGCACAATATTGTGCGTTGAACGGTGCAGGCAGCAGGCGGCGGCCCTTCCGGGCTGCCGCCTGCTGCCTGTTTATAGACGCATTTTTGCTGCTCGTCTATTTTGACATGGTTTATTTTCCTGATAGTATGCAACTTTTTCCTACCCGGAAACAATAAAAATTTTGTCGCATTGAGCTAAAAAATTATTGTCATTTCTCTCACAATCTCGCTTGACAAATAGCCAAAAAGTATTATAATTTGAAGTACAGAATTCCATATAACAGACAATAGAGGCGCAAAAGACAGGGTAGCGGATCTCGGAGCTGCAGGGGGCTCGATGGAGACCAGTGAAGGGGTCTTTTGCCGAAGGTGTGCGCGTCCTGCAGCGTATTCCTGGGGGTGCCGTGTAAGCGGTGCAACTGTCATGTCCTATGCAGACGTGGAGCGCTATTGGTCATAAACTTGACCAGTAGCGCCTTTTTTCATGCCCAAAGGCGCCGATTGGCCGGCGTTATAAGAAACTCTGTAAAACTTTTTTTAGGAGGAATTTATCATGGAAAAGATGACTTCTCTGCTGCGTCTGCGTATGAGCGCCAAGGATGCTCACTACGGCGGAAATCTGGTGGACGGTGCCCACATGGTGCACCTGTTCGGCGATGTCGCTACCGAGCTGCTGATTAAGTGCGACGGTGACGAGGGCCTGTTCTGTGCCTATGACAACGTCGAGTTCCTGGCTCCCGTGTATGCCGGCGATTACATCGAGGCTTACGGTGAGATCGAGAAGATCGGCAATACCTCCCGCACCATGAAGTTCGAGGCCCGCAAGGTCATCGTGTCCCGCCCCGACATCAGCGCTTCCGCTGCCGATGTTCTGGCTGAGCCTGTTGTGGTCTGCCGCGCCCACGGCACCTGCGTCACCCCGAAGGATTGCCAGCGCAACAAGATCGAGAAGTAAGGGAGCGTTACGATGGAAAAGCTGATTATTACCGCCGCCATCTGCGGCGCTGAGGTCACGAAAGAGCAGAACCCTGCTGTGCCCTACACCGTGGAGGAGATGGTCCGCGAGGCCAAGTCCGCCTACGATGCCGGCGCAGCCATTCTGCACATCCATGTCCGCGAGGACGACGGCACCCCCACCCAGGACCGTGAGCGGTTCAAGGTCGTGATGGATGCCATCCGCAAGGAGCTGCCCGACGTCATCATGATCCCTTCCACCGGCGGCGCCACCGGCATGAGCCCCGAGGAGCGTTTGCAGCCCACCGAGCTCTTCCCCGAGATGGCCACTCTGGACTGCGGCACCTGCAACTTCGGCGACGAGATCTTTGATAACACCATGCCCACCATGCGCGCCTTCGGCAAGCGCATGCTGGAGAACAACATCAAGCCCGAGTACGAGTGCTTCGAGCTGGGCCACATCGACACCATCCTTGGCATGGCCAAGAAGGGTGAGGTGCCTGCCCACCCCATGCAGTTTAACTTCGTCCTGGGCGTACCTGGCTGCACCCCCGCCGCCGTGGAGAACCTGGCTTTCTTCGCCAGCAAGATCCCCGCTGGCTCCACCTGGACCGTGTCCGGCGTTGGCCGCGCGGCCTGGACCATGGCAGCCGCTGCCATCGCCATGGGCGGCAACGTCCGCGTTGGTTTCGAGGACAATATCTATCTGGGCAAGGGTCAGAAGGCTGCTTCCAACGGCGAGCTGGTGGCCAAGGTGGTCCGCATCGCCAAGGAGCTGGGCCGCGAGATCGCTACCCCCGCTGAGGCCCGCGAGATCCTGTCTCTCAAGCCCCTGAAGTAATCGTTTCAATCAATTGAGTATAAATTTTTTAGGAGGAAATTTACAATGGCTGAACTGAAAGGCAACAAGTACGGTACCCACCGCGTTATCGAGCCCAAGGGCGTTCTGACCCAGGCTGCATGGAAGGTCGACAACGACATGAGCAAGGTCTACTCCAACGAGATCGTCTGCGATGTCACCTCCCTGAATATCGACTCCGCTTCCTTCACCCAGATTTCCGAGGCCTGCGGCGGCGATGAGAAGAAGATCGGCGAAATGATCCTGGGCATCGTCGCTGAGCGCGGCAAGCAGCAGAATCCTGTCACCGGTTCTGGCGGTATGTTCAAGGGCGTCGTCGCTCACATCGGCGAGGACCTGAAGAAGAAGCCCGGCTTCGACCTGAAGGAAGGCGACAAGATCGTTTCCCTGGTGTCCCTGTCCATGACCCCGCTGAAGATCGAGAAGATCCTGGCCATCCACAAGGATATCGACCGCGTGGACATCGTTGGTAAGGCTATCCTGTTCGAGTCCGCTCTGTATGCCAAGATGCCCGAGGATATGTCCGAGCCTCTGGCCCTGGCCGCTCTGGACGTGGCCGGCGCTCCCGCTCAGGCCCGCAAGCTGCCCAAGGAGGGCGACAGCGTCCTGATCCTGGGCGCCAACGGCAAGTCCGGCGTTCTGTGCGGCTGGGAAGCTATGAAGAAGGTCGGCCCCAAGGGCAAGGTCGTGGGCGTTGTCCGCAACCCCAAGCAGGTTCCCGGTCTGCTGGAGCTGGGCGTGTATACCGACGTCATCGTGGCCGACTGCACCAAGCCCGTTGAGGTTATGGAGGCTGCTCTGGCTGCCAACGACGGCAAGGAGTACGATCTGTCCATCTGCTGCGTGAACATCGAGTCCTGCGAGATGTCCGCCATCCTGCCCGTCCATGACGACGGCCTGGTGTACTTCTTCTCCATGGCTACCTCCTTCACCAAGGCTGCCCTGGGCGCTGAGGGTATCGGCAAGGACGTCACCATGATCATCGGCAACGGCTACACCAAGAACCACGCTCAGATCACCCTGGACGTGCTGCGTGAGAATCCCAAGCTGCGCAAGCTGTTCGACGAGAAGTACTGCTGATTCCAATGATGCCGAAAACAGGGGGGCATTCATCCCCCCTGTCTTCGACTTATCGCCTGATTCCAATTATTATTCAGAATTAAAGGAGATACAAATATGAAGACTCGTAACGGTCTGTTTGCCGATGTCCCCGAAAATCTGTGGAACGACTGGCATTGGCAGGTCGCCAACCGTGCGGAGACGGTTGAGGATCTGAAGCGCTATATGACCCTGACTCCCGATGAGGAAGCCGGCATTGCCAAGACCCTGGGCAAGCTGCGTATGGCAGTGACTCCTTACTATCTGTCCCTGATCGATCTGGACGATCCCTTTGATCCCATCCGCAAGATGGCGATCCCCCGCGCCGAGGAGCTGGAGTATGCCGACTATGAGGACGCCGATCCTCTGCACGAGGATACCGACTCTCCCACCCCCGGTCTGACTCACCGCTATCCCGACCGCGTGCTGCTGCTGATCACTGACCAGTGCTCCATGTACTGCCGTCACTGCACCCGCCGCCGTTTCGCCGGTCAGAATGACTGTGAAGTGCCCATGGCCCAGATCGACAAGTGCATCGACTATGTGGCAGCACATCCCGAGGTTCGCGATGTGCTGCTCTCCGGCGGCGACAGCCTGATGGTGGATGACGATGTGCTGGAGTACATCATCAAGCGCGTGCGCGCCATCCCCCATGTGGAGATCGTCCGTCTGGGCTCCCGCACCCCCGTGGTGTGCCCCCAGCGTATCACTCCGGAGCTGTGCAACATGCTGAAGAAGTATCACCCCGTGTGGCTGAATACCCACTTCAACACTCCCAAGGAGTTCACTCCCGAGGCTGCCAAGGCCTGTGCGATGCTGGCTGACGCCGGTATCCCCCTGGGCAACCAGTCCGTGCTGCTGGCAGGCGTGAATGACTGCGTCCATGTCATGATGGATCTGGTTCACGGCCTGGTGCAGATGCGCGTGCGTCCCTACTACATCTATGCCTGCGATCCTTCCCTGGGCCTGAGCCACTTCCGTACCCCCGTTTCCAAGGGTATCGAGATTATGGAAGCTCTGCGTGGCCATACCTCCGGCTACTGCGTGCCCACCTTCGTGGTGGATGCTCCCGGCGGCGGCGGCAAGACGCCCGTTATGCCCACCTACCTCATTTCTCAGACTCCCCGCAAGGTCATTCTGCGTAACTTCGAGGGCGTTATCACCTCTTACACCGAGCCCGCCCACTATGAGCAGAACTGCCACTGCGACGTCTGCATGGGCAAGAAGGTTGCTGAGAAGACCGGTGTTGCATGGGTCGCCCAGGGCACCAAGCAGCGTTATCTGGAGCCCACCAAGCTGCTGCGCAACGAGCGCCATGTGAAGAAGTAATTAAAGAGGTACAAATATGGAAAGCAAACTCGGCTTGAATATGGAATTGGTCGAGAGGGCCCGTGCATCCGCTGCCCATGTGGCAGCGGATGTCCAGGGTTTCATTGACCAGCACACCACGGTCACCGTGGAGCGCGCCGTCTGCCGCCTGCTGGGCATCGACGGCGTAAATGAAATGGATGTCCCCATGCCCAATGTGCTGGTGGATCATCTGCTGGCAACCTCTCTGCTGCCTGCCGGCGCTGCATGGGCCGTGGGTAACGCTATGGTGGAGACCGGTAAGGATCCCCAGGGCGTGGCAGAGGCTGTGGACAGCGGCGAACTGGACCTCAGCAAGCTCCCCGCTCATTCCGACAGCGAGATCCGCGCGGCTATCACCCCCGTGGTGAACGCCACCGTGGAGCGTATCAACAAGAACGTTGCCAAGCGCAACGCTTACCTGAAGGAGTGGGGCGACAAGGAAGGCCCCTACCTGTATATCATCGTGGCCACCGGTAATATCTATGAAGATATCATCCAGGCCAAGGCCGGTGCCAAGCAGGGTGCCGATATCATCGCTGTGATCCGTACCACCGGCCAGTCTCTGCTGGACTATGTGCCCTACGGCGCTACCACCGAGGGCTTCGGCGGCACCTACGCTACCCAGGAGAACTTCCGCCTGATGCGCGCCGCTCTGGACGAAGTGGGCGAGGAGCAGCACCGCTACATCCGCCTGTGTAACTACTGCTCCGGCCTCTGCATGCCTGAGATCGCTGCCATGGGCGCTCTGGAGCGCCTGGACGTTATGCTGAACGATGCTCTGTACGGCATCCTCTTCCGCGACATCAACATGCAGCGCACCATCGTTGACCAGTATTTCTCCCGCGTCATCAATGGCTATGCCGGCGTTATCATCAACACCGGTGAGGATAACTATCTGACCACCGATGACGCTATCACCGCCGCCCACACCGTTCTGGCCTCCCAGTTCCTGAACGAGGCCTTTGCCCGGGAAGCCGGTATGCGTGAGGAGCAGATGGGTCTGGGCCACGCCTTTGAGATGGATCCCTCTGTGGAGAACACCTTCCTGTATGAGCTGGCCCAGGCGCAGATGGCCCGTGAGATTTTCCCCAATGCGCCGCTTAAGTACATGCCTCCCACCAAGTTCATGACCGGTAATATCTTCCGCGGTCACATCCAGGACGCTCTGTTCAACATGGTCACCATTCTGACCAATCAGCGCCTGTGCCTGCTGGGCATGATGACCGAGGCCATTCACACCCCCTTCATGTCTGACCGCGCTCTGTCCATTGAGAACGCGCAGTACATCTTCCGTACCATGAAGGATCTGGGCAGTGAGCTGACCTACAAAGAGAACGGCATCATCCGCAACCGTGCCAACGAGGTGCTGACCAAGGCCACCGACCTGCTGACTGAGATCGAGAAGCTGGGCCTGTTCACCACCATCGAGAAGGGCATTTTCGCCGATGTGAAGCGCCCCAAGGATGGCGGCAAGGGCCTGAGCGGCGTTGTGGTCAAGGACGACAAATACTTCAATCCCTTCGTTGAAGTCATGAAAGGTAAGGTGGCAGCAGAATGAGCAGCGGACTGTATAATACCCATAAAATCGACTTCGATACCACGCTGGATCTGACCCGCCTGAAGCCTTACGGCGATACCATGAACGATGGTAAGGTGCAGACGAGCTTTACTCTGCCCATCAAGGACGACGAGCGCGGCGAAGAAGCTGCCCGTCAGATCGCCAAGAAAATGGGCCTGGAAGAGCCCAACGTGGCCTATCACCATGCACTGGACAAGGAGTTCACCTTCTATGTCGTCTACGGCAGCTGCGTGCACTCCGTGAACTATGAGGACATCCATGTGATCACTGTGGAGTCCGATGTCATGAGCATGGAAGACACCAACGACTATATCCGTGAGAATATCGGCCGCAAGGTCGTGATGGTGGGCGCCTCTACCGGCACCGACGCGCACACCGTGGGCATCGATGCTATCATGAACCGCAAGGGCTTCGCCGGCCACTATGGCCTGGAGCGCTACGAGATGATCGAGGCTTACAACCTGGGTTCTCAGGTTCCCAATGAGGAGTTCATCAAGAAGGCTCTGGAGCTGCACGCCGACGTGCTGCTGGTTTCCCAGACTGTCACCCAGAAGGACGTTCATATCCAGAACCTCACCAACCTCATTGAGCTGCTGGAGGCCGAGGGCCTGCGTGACAAGTTCGTGGTCTGCTGCGGCGGTCCCCGAATCACTCATGAGCTGGCAAAGGAGCTGGGCTATGATGCCGGCTTCGGCGCCGGAAAGTATGCCGATGATGTGGCCAGCTTCGCTGTGACCGAAATGGTCAAGCGCGGCATGAAATAAGATGCAATCATCAGGCGGCCATGAGAGAAATTCTTTCGTGGCCGTCTGGTCTGTACAAAACAGGAGCAACACAATGGAAAAGGCAAAAGTTCACATTTACTGCGGAGACGGAAAAGGGAAGACCACTGCGGCCATTGGCCTGAGTGTTCGCTCCTGCGGCCGGGGCTGGCCGGTGGTTCTGAGTCAGTTTTTGAAGGGCTCTACCAGCGGCGAGCTGAATGTGCTCCGCAATCTGCCCAATTACCATTATGTTCCGGCGCCCACGACCACCTGCAAGTTCGTCTTCCAGATGGACGAGGGGGAAAAGACGGAGTATCAGCGGCAAGTGCAGCAGCATTTTCTCGACACACTGGAGGCTGTGAAGAAATATCACGCCAAGCTTTTGGTGATGGACGAGGTGCTGGACGCTGTGTCACTGGGAATGATCAGCGATGAGGAGCTGGCCGAGTTTTTGAGGAATCGGCCGGAGGATCTGGAGGTGGTCATGACCGGCCGGGCACCCACGCCCTGCACGGACCCGCTGGCTGACTACATCACCCGCATGCAGAAGGTCCGTCACCCCTTCGACAAGGGGCTCAACGCCCGTGTCGGCGTGGAATTCTGAGGTGGAGGAGACGGAGAACTTTCCGGTGTCTCTTGTGCTCATCCCTGTATCATGATATAATGAATTGGCAATTTTAACCCATTATTGAAGACCCTTACATTAATAAGGAGGAATAGAAATGGCAAAGAAACCTGTACTGACTGCCGCCGAGGCAGCAAAAATGATCCCCGATGGTGCCACTGTCATGTGCGGCGGCTTCCTGGCCTGCGGCCAGGCTCGCGCCATCGTCAAGGAGCTGGTGAAGCTGGGTACCAAGGACCTGACCCTTATCGCCAATGATATGGGCCGTGCCACCGGTCCTAAGGGTGAGGAGTTCTTCGGCATTGCCGAGCTGATCCATAACCATCAGGTCAAGCGCGTCATCGCCACCCATGTGGGCATGACTCCCGAGGTGGGCCAGCAGAATACCGAGGGCACTCTGGAGGTTAACCTCCTGCCCCAGGGCACTCTGGCTGAGTGCATTCGCGCCGGCGGCGCCGGCCTGGGCGCGATCCTCACCCCCGTGGGCGTGGATACCCTCATTGAGGAGAGCCCCTTCTGCATGGGCAAGGAGACCATCGACGGCAAGCAGTACCTGAAGATGAAGCCCATCCATGCGGATTTCGCTCTGCTGGGCACCTACAAGTGCGATGAGTTCGGCAACTGCTGGTACAAGGGCACCATGCGCAACTTCAACGTTGTCATGGCCACCGCTGCTGACACCGTTATTGCCGAGTGTGAGTACATCGTCCCCGTGGGCGATATCGAGCCCGAGAACATCCATACCTACGGTATGTGCGTTGACTACATCGTGGAAGGAGACAGAAAGTAATGGAAAAGTCTGAAATCAAAGCCTTTATTGCCAAGCGCTGCGCAAAAGAGCTGAAGGACGGCGATGTCGTCAATCTGGGCATTGGCCTGCCCACTATGATCCCCTCCTACCTGCCCGAGGGCGTTGAGCTGATCATCCACGCTGAGCTGGGTATCGTCTCTGCCGGTGCTACCCCCAAAGAGGGCGACGCCAACTATGATCCCTACCACGTCATCGACGCCGGCGGCGGCGTTGCCAGCGTGGCTTATGGCGGCGGCTTCATTGATTCCGCTACCAACTTCGGCCTGATCCGCGGCGGCCATGTGGACGCCTGCTTCCTGGGCGCTCTGGAAGTGGATGCCGAGGGCAACCTGGCCAACTGGATCATCCCCGGCAAGAAGATGCCCGGCATGGGCGGCGCTATGGATCTGTGCGTGGGTGCTAAGCACTGCATCATCTGCATGGAGCATACCGCCAAGGGCAACCCCAAGATCTTTGAGAAGTGCCGTCTGCCCCTGACTGCTTCCCACTGCGTCAACAAGATCATCACTGAGATGTGTGTGCTGGAAGTCACTGACAAGGGCCTGGTCATGACCGAGATCAACCCCGAGTTCACCGTGGATCAGGTGAAGGCTGCCACCGCTGCCCCCATCACCGTTTCCGAGAACCTCAAGAGCATGATTGACTGACATAAACCAGACATTTAACGCTGCATTTTGGTGTGATTTTGTCTGTAATTTGTCTATACAATTGATGGGTTTAGGAGCCGCAGCCACATGGCTGCGGCTCCTTTTTCGCTGGCAGAGAGAAGGGCAGAACGCATAAAAAATATCCCAGGGAAACGGATGGAGTTTGTGGCTTTTGTCACAGACAAAATGAGAAAAAAGCGTATAATAAAATCAAGAAAATTCGTTGAGACTATCTATTGAAAGGAGTATATTCTCATGAAAGAGGCCAAATACACCGGAACGCAGACCGAGAAAAATCTGATGGCCGCCTTTGCCGGGGAATCCGAAGCCCGCAATAAGTACACCTATTTTGCCTCCAAGGCGAAGAAAGAGGGCTATGAGCAGATCGCTGCTCTGTTTCTCAAGACCGCCGAGAACGAGAAGGAGCATGCTAAGCTCTGGTTTAAGGAGCTGAACGGGATCGGCGACACTGCTGAGAATCTTCTCGCCGCCGCCCAGGGGGAGAACTATGAGTGGACGGATATGTACGAGGGTTTTGCCAAAACCGCCGAGGAAGAGGGCTTCCCGGAGCTGGCCGAGCGCTTCCGCCTAGTGGCCGCAGTGGAAAAGCACCACGAGGAGCGCTACCGCGCCCTGCTGCACAACGTGGAGATGGCGGAGGTATTTGCAAAGAGCGAGGTCAAGGTGTGGGAATGCCGCAACTGCGGCCACATTGTGGTGGGGGAGAAGGCCCCGGAGGTCTGTCCCACCTGCAACCATCCCCAGAGCTATTTTGAAGTCCACGCCGAAAACTACTGAGCCTTGAGAGGCGGCGCAGATCTTGCTGCGGCAGCGGCTGCCGGAAAGTGTATATACGGCAGAGAACCGATGCCGGCGTGGCAGCGGTTCTCAGAAAAGCGACTGAAATTATAGGACAATAGTGCGCTGCGGCCGGGGGTTTACCGGCGGGAGATCCCTGCCGCCCATGCCGCCGGAAAAGGGAAGGAGAAATACCTCCGGACAGAAAAATGATGCGGCGCCGGAAAAAGGGACATACTATAGACATCGATCAGAAAGAGGTGGGTCGCGTGAAAATCACATTGAATCCGGATCAGGAGATCGTCAGGACTGTACGGGAGGGCCTTAAACGCACGGGCGGGTACTGCCCCTGCCGACTGGAACGGACGGAGGACACCAAGTGCATGTGCAGGGAGTTCAAGGAGCAGATCAATGACCCCAACTTCCAGGGCTACTGCCACTGCATGCTCTATTATAAGTCGCTGCAGGATTAAAAACAGAGATACAAAAGAAAGGACGCGATACTATGGCCGAAGTAAAAATTACCGTTTCCAATTTTGAGGAGGAGGTGCTGCACGCAGATAAGCCGATGCTGGTGGATTTCTGGGCAGACTGGTGCGGCCCCTGCCGGATGCTGGCTCCCGTGCTGGAGGAGATCGCCCGGGACTATGAGGGCACAGTTAAGGTGGGCAAGGTCAACGTGGATGAACAGATGGCCCTGGCGCAGCAGTTCGGTGTGACCAGTATTCCGCTGCTGGTGCTCTTCAAGGATGGAAAGCCTGTGGCAAAATCCCTGGGCTATCGCCCCAAGGAGGAGATCGTCCAGCTGCTGAAGGATCTGTAATTACCCCTCCAGCAGCTCCGTGAAGCTGTGGATGTATCCGTCGCAGATGGCCCGCATCTCCACTTCCGAAACATCGAAATAGGGATCATACACGCCCACGGCGTGCATTCCGGCAGCTTTTGCGCCCCGGCAGGCGTCCACCGAGTCGTCATACAGGGTGCATTCTGCGGGATGCACGCCGCATTTTTCTGCCGCCAGAAGGAAGATATCCGGATCCTTCTTGTCCAGATTCAGGTCGTGGGCAAAGAAGATCGTCTCAAAATAGGTCATCAGACCCAGATGGGTCAGGGCGCTGCGGCAATGATCCGGCACGGCCGAGGTGAGAACGATCATCCGCTCCCCCTTCCGGCGGCACTGCTCCAGATACTCCTGGACGCCGGGCTTTACCGGCACGCGGGTGGCATAGGCATCGCCGGCCATTTCCATCCACTCTGCCATGATCTCATCGGTGCTCTCCGTGAGGCCGCAGTAAGCCTTGGTAAATACCGCCGCCTTGGGGAAAATGGTATGGGCCACGCCCTGGTAGTACTCCTTGGTGTAGGGGAAGCCGCGCTTTTTCAGAAAAGTGATGTCTACATCCCGCCAGACACCATTGGAGTCAATGAGGGTTCCGTCCATGTCAAAAATCAGCATGAGTTACTCCTTTCCAGCCAAAAACGCCAGGGGAAATCCACGGCTTCCTCGGCGTAGTCAATGCCAATGCGCTTGCCGGTGTGCCGGACGTAGGATACGGGCGGGGGCGGTGGCAGGCCGATATCCTCCGGCGTATCGCAGAGAAAAAGTGTGTTTCCGGTGAGATCCAGGCCGTTTTCTGCCCGAGTCAGCCCCAGGGCGCGACAGCATTTGCCCGGGCCATTGAGAAAATTCTTCCGCTGGTAGGAACTGAACTGCGGGAAGGGTTTTCCGTACCGCAGGAGGCTCATCTGCTCCACGCCCCACACAGGCTCCAGGCCCCGCAGAAGAACGGCCGACGGCTCCCCCACCGGCTCGGTGACAAAGTTCAGGCAGCAGTGCATCCCATAAATGAGGTAGATATACGCATGGCCCGGCGGGCCAAACATGACGGCGTTGCGCGGGGTTTTATGGTAACCATAGGCGTGAGCGGCCTTGTCCACGGCACCTACATAGGCCTCCGTCTCTACGATGCGGCACACAAGGGGCTGCCCCTGCCACATCCGCACCAGATACCTGCCCAGCAGTCCCGCAGCAATGGACACGGTGCCGCCCAGATAATTTTCCCGCATGAGCTTTGACATTTGATCACCTCGATGGATGTATCATAGCATTGTTTGCGTGATCTGTAAATACGGATATACCGGACATGCCGGCGGGGCGATAAAATAGGGCAGAAAATGCGCAGCCTTCAGACTGCGCACCAATGTGAAAGAAGCCTCGCAGAGTTCACGTCCGCAGTCTAAAGACTGCGCATGAAGATTGTCAAGTCCATTGCGAAAAAAAGCTGAAAAAATTTAGGGCTGATTTT
>ENA-UONZ01001591-UONZ01001591.1-human-gut-metagenome-genome-assembly--contig:-C93old-NODE-1591-length-23221-cov-12.107874_pt1 | contig 23221 bp, 25 predicted proteins | sample MGYA00242468_ERZ724015 | MGnify/ENA metagenome assembly ERZ724015
TTATAAAAAAGTGCTTGATTTTCAAAATTGTTCATGCTACATTTAATAATGCTGACAAAAATATAATGCGGGCTGCTAGCTCAGGTGGTTAGAGCGCACCCCTGATAAGGGTGAGGTCGGTGGTTCGAGTCCACTGCGGCCCATATAAAAAAGAGGTAAGGTTATACTTTACCTCTTTTTTATTTTTGCAGTCAGTTGACAGAGAAGTACACAAATATTTGTAACATTTTGTGTATTTAAATTTGTTATTATAACAAAAAAATTTTTTATATATTTTACAATAGCAAACTAAATATAAGGAATATATTAATGTTAAAAATTAAACCTTTTAGGGATAAACATTTAGAACTATTATTTCAAAAACCAAAAACAAGTTTTGTCAGACCCACACTTAGAGAAACAAATATTGTAGAAAAAATTAACAATCCGGATGGTGCTAAGCGTATATATAGAACATCACAACCTAAAAAAGGTTTTTTCAAAAGAGCTAAAGAATTTATACGTTATATAGATTTTAATATAGATAAAGGTATTACTAAAAAATCTGAATTTTCAGCTGTTGATAACAGAGGATCTGTTTGTTCTGTAAATATTATAGAAAGAGATGATGGTTCATTCTCTTTTGCTTCAAAATTAAACAGAAAAGACGGTAATATCATAAGACGTCATTGGGATTGCTTTAAGGATAGAAGCATAGAACCGATAGAAATGCCTGATGCTTTAACACAAGCTAATATTAATATGATTGAGAAACATCTGGATGATTTTCGAAACAAAATATTTCCACCGGATGAGCCTGTAATGTTCTAGCTTGTTTATTAAAACTCATATAAAAGGAATTATGACATTTGTTATAATTCTTTTTTTATTTATTACAAAAAGTTACAATCATTAAAGTTTTTGAAATTCAGTGCCGTAATTATCCTTAGTATATATATATTAAGGAGTACTATGAGTTTAGCAATAGATTCTAATCTTGAATATTTAAGATTGAAACTCGGAATTAGTTCTGTTACTTTTCAGGAAAAATATTCTAATCTCTCGATTGAGGAAATTGTTGAAGCAGAAGCAGCTTCAGGAAACCAGAATGCTATTGCACTTGCTCAGGAAATTTTAACAAATACTGCTCTTGTTATTGAACTTTTTAACCTTGCAGATGAAAATAACAAGTATATGATTTTGAGAGAAATGTCTGCTCAGCAACTGGAAGTTTTCTTACCTGAAATGGATGAAAAAGACTTGCATCAAGGGCTGTTTTTCTTCACTCAGGATAAGCTGATGAAAATGCTTGAAAATCTTCCCTCCGAACAGCTTGTTAATACGGCTTTTGAACTTTTTTCAAAGGAAGAAATTGTTCAGTTGATGCCCGATGACCAATTAAATCAGTTTTTGACAAGTACTGATATTGATAAGAATAAAATTTTAAAACATATGCAGTCCATCCCGCCGGAATACATTGCACAGGTACTGGAGCAGATTACAGGCGAACCTGCACAGAATTTAAACAGTATTGACCTTACAAAACAAATAGGTCAGCTTAATCCACTTGAATATCAGGATGCTTTAATGGCTTTTCAGCCTACGCAAAAACAGCAGCTGGTTTTATCTCTTGGAAAAGAGCACGAAGAATGGTTCCAGTTATTCGATAATCACGCTTACACAACTGTTATGAACCGTGAAAAACAGCAGCCGGAAATCGTAAAAGCTATGTCAGTAATTGAACCTGAATATATTCAGGAAATGATAAAAGAGCTGCCTAATGATTTATTATCAATTGTAATCACACAAATGGATACAGAGCAGTTTGCTGAAATTTTAATGGATAGATATCCGGATCTTCTGGCAGAAATCATAATGAAGTAATTAAAACCTTAAAAGGTTGTGGATATCTGTATCAAGATAGTTTGCCAGAGATGTAATCTTTGCCAGTGACATGTTTTGTATGCCACGTTCAATCCTGCTGATATATTCACGGTTTACTCCCATTTTTTCCGAAAGAGTCTCTTGTGAGTAGCCTTTGCGTATTCTCTCAGCTTTGACGTTTCTGCCGAACTGTTTTAATATTTCAGATTGATTATACATACTTTTTTTATTTTCTCATTGTTGACAAATTTTTGCGTGTACCTTATAATTATCCTTGAGGGATACTTATAAGTATTTATGGTTAGTGATGGTTATAAAAGATATTTCAAAAGAATTTAGTAATAGGGAACGTAAAATACTTTATTTAATTGCCATTGGAAATTCAAATAAGAAAATAGCTTCAAAATTATTTATCAGTCATAACACAGTGAAAGTTCTGGTAAAGAAAATTGTTGCTAAATTAGGTGCAGTAAATAGAACTAATGCTGTATATCTGGCTTATAAAAATGATTTAATTTCTGATGATGATAAAGATTAAATATTGTTCAATTTTTCTAAGACAAGTTTTAGAGCTTCTTCCGAGAACAAAAACTTCATGTTTTTTCTTGTATAATTCGGATTTAGTTCAACTTTTTTGACGGTTATATTTCCATTGTAACCGCAAGCAGCATACATTAATCCGACAGGCTGGCATTCATCGCTCGTAGGGCCGGCAACTCCTGTTGTACATATTGCAACATCGCAGTCTGTGATTTTAAATAGTCCTTCTGCCATTTCACGTGCACACTCTTCGCTGATTGCTCCGTACTTATCTAAAGTTTCTTGTGAAACCCCCAGGATTTTGTTCTTTGCTTCTTTTGAATAAGTTACGAAATTTGCCTCAATAAAATTTGAGCTGCCTGCTATATCAGTTAATCTTGAGCTTACAAGTCCGCCTGTACAGGATTCTGCCGAAGCGATTTTTAGCTTATTTCTTGTAAGTACTCTTGCTGCTTTGTCAGGAGCTTTTGAAATGAGGCATAAAATAAAAGCTTTTAAATTAATCAACGCTTGTGTCATAAATTTATATATTGACCCAAAAAATAATTTTGTCAATAATTCTTTACATGCATTTTGGATTATTATGTAATATCATGTTTTTTAGAAAAGTAAGGAAAAGGCATGGCAGTAAAAGAAAAAAATAACGATTTCGGATTATTACCTCAGAATATCGAAGCTGAGGAAGCTGTATTAGGTGCGATTTTAGTTAATCCCAATGTGATTACAAAGGTTGTCGAAACTTTAAAACCTGAAAGTTTTTACAAACCTGCTCACAGATATATTTATGAATCTATGCTGCAGCTGTTTAATTCCAATGAAAGAATAGATATTGTTTCTGTTTCCGATGTATTGAATTATAATTCAAAACTTGAGACAATAGGCGGTCGTGCATTCGTAAATGATTTGTGCTACAAAACGATTACCACTTCAAACATTGAATATTATGCAAAAATTGTTCAGGAAAAAGCTATTAAAAGGGCTTTAATCAACGCAGGTTCTGAAATAGTATCTTTTGGATACGATGTAAACCCTATTGATGAATCCCTCGATAGTGCCGAAAAGCTTATATTTGACATCGCTTCCAAAAAAGCTACATCGGATTTGGTTCATGTAAAAGACCTTGTTTTGAATACTTATGAAAAGATTGAGTACCGCTATGAGCACAAGGATGAATTGACAGGTGTCCCAACGGATTTCTACGAATTGGATGCAATTTTAAACGGACTTCAAAAATCTGACCTTATAATCCTTGCAGCCCGTCCTGCAATGGGTAAAACGGCATTTGCATTGAACATTGCACAAAATGTAGCGATTAAGGCTAAAACTCCTGTTGCAATATTCTCGCTTGAAATGTCAAAGGATCAGTTAATGCAGCGTATGTTGTGTTCTGAGGCTGAAATTGATTCTCAAAGAATTAAAACAGGTAACATGCAGAGCAAAGACTGGGAAAAACTGGCAACTGCAATGAATTCATTTGCTCAGGCTCCGATTTATATTGATGATACATCAGGCTGTACAATTACTGATATTCGTGCAAAATGCCGAAGACTAAAAATGGAAGAAAAAGACTTGGGCTTAATCCTGATAGACTATCTTCAATTAATGGAAGGTTCTGGCAGAGATGACCGTATGCAGCAGATTTCAGCAATATCAAGAGGTTTGAAAATTCTTGCAAAAGAACTTGATGTTCCGGTTATAGCGCTTTCGCAGTTGTCACGTGCAGTTGAATCACGTACAGATAAACGTCCTATGCTCTCAGACTTGAGAGAATCAGGTTCAATCGAGCAGGATGCTGATATTGTAATGTTTATTTATCGTGACGAATATTACAGAAAAGCAGAAGACGGCGAGGAAGACGTTCAGGCAAAAGCTGCTGCAAAGGGTGAATCTGAAATTATTATTGCAAAGCACAGAAACGGTTCTGTAGGAACTGTTAAGCTTCTATTCCAGGGCAATATCACGAAATTCAAAAACCCTATTAAAACTGATGCTTTTTAAATATTAATAATATTGCATTTTATTAACCCGTTATGATATTATTTATATGGGTAAGTTTCCTATGCCTCCACGACACACATATTTTCGAAGAAATTGGTCGAAAGGAGGTGATAATATGACAAGGCAAATAATAAAAGCTGCCATAATCGCAGTTATAGCAGCTCTTAAAATTGTTCTTTTGTTCATATAGGGAACGAAGAAAGCTCTAAAGGTCTAGCCACAATTAGGGCTTTTCCCTATAGAATTATTATAACATATTTTTTATAGAATTCAAGTGTTATAATTAATAATATGTTTTAACTTTTTTCCTGTATTCCCGCAAAATCTGCTGTAATCGTTGTCAATATCTCCGTAATCGTTAATAAAACTTCTAATCCATTTACCATCTTTAATTCTGAAATTATCAACTATTACATGAATATCAGAATTTGAAATGTTTATAGGTTTTGAAGTGAGAATAATAATTCTAAACGGTTTGCCGTTTCTTTTGTTTTTTAAAGTATCGTATAGTTTATTTATATTTTTCGCATCAATTATGTTTTCAAAATCAGCGTAAATGAAGTAAATCATTTTTTCAGATGCCATAAGTTCTAAAAAGTTACTAATTCTTTTTTTGTAGCGAGTATCGAACTGTTTTTTTGTAAGTTTGTAGTCGTGTGGAAAAAATTCTTTAGTGAGTTTAATATCCTCAAAAAAGTCAGTGAAGTTATTTTGAATAAGTTCAGTAGTTCTTTCTAAATCAAAACTGTATTTTAAATCAAATGGGAGCGTTTTTTCTCCGTAGATTTTTCTGGGTTTGAGTTTAATGGCAGTAGTTAGAACTCTAGGCAGACAGTCGCATCCTAGAGAAACAATGTGAAAGTTCTGTGTTTTAAATCTAATATAGTCCTCAAAAGAAAAATAAAACAAAAAGTTTCTAACGTTCTTTCTGAGCTTTTCGGGAAAGATAAAACAGGTGAGAAACTTACATAATAATTTTTTTAGTTTAAGCATATTTACCTCATAATATTTAATTCTAAAAGTTAGAATGATTTTCAATAGAAGTGAGCAAAAAAAGAATCTATCATATTAATATATGATTGATAGCAATAATATAAATAAAAACTTCGGAAGAAATTTAAAAAAATTAAGATTAGCTAAAGGTTTAACTCAAGAAAAATTAGCTGAAGCTTTAAAGATGCAGCCACAATCTATTGCTGTTATAGAAACAGGTCGTGCGTTTACATCCAGTGAAGTTATTGCAAACATTTCCAACTATTTCAACGTTGAACCAGCTTTATTGTTTAAATCTGATTTCATTGAGCATACTGACAAAGAAGTTAATTTGAAAAAAGAAATAAGCCGTCAATTATCAGATTGCAGTCACGATTTGTTGGAAAAGGTATACAATATTATTATTGCTTTGAAAAAATAAAATCAGGTCTTTTTCATATAAATCTCCTTTTTTTTGCGTGTGAACAAATATGTCAATAATCTAATTGTAATTAGACATTATCTGATTGTCAACAGATAAATGTCTACTGCAATGACAATATCTATAATGTGAATATGATAATAATTAATATTTATAATGTTAAATGGAAAAGAAAATATACTTATAAAGAGATAGCCAAGTTTTCTGGTTTAAGTGATGCAACAATTACTAAAATAACCAGAGGCGAACACGTTGACTTGAAATTGAGTACCCTTGAAAAGCTTGCTAAATTTTTTGAATGCTCTGTTAAAGATTTATTGGTTGAAGTGCCTGACAAGAATTAAGTACACTTGAAATCTTATTAAAACATGTTATAATATAAATATAGGGTGGCTGTCCTGCCAGACAGCCGTTACAGACCCTAAATGAAATAAACAATTAAATCAATTAAAAGCCTTATGCCTAGTAAGGCTTTTTTTATTATTGTTCTTTCCATCTTATCACCTCCTTTCTACCCTTGTTACAGTATTACTTGTTGTGTAGTCGGAGGTTAGCAGGTCTAACCCTACGCATTTATTATAGTATGACTTTGTTAAAAAGTAAATATTATTAAAATATATTGCTATTTATTTAGGTAATCTTCAAATGTTTTTATGTTAACCTTGTAGCCGCAGCCGTCATGAAGTTTGCCTGCAAAGTTAATCCTTTTTGCAGGATATTTTCTGCACATGGGAAGACGGTGTTTATAATCCGAGCATAATCCATCGGGGGTTACAAGTTTACAGGCGAAAATAAGGTTTCCTTCATCGTCACGACCTTTTATATAAAATCTTTTGTAAGCAGGAAAAAGAAACTGCATTATTTTGAATTCTTTTTCCGTATATGTATCGTAGCTGTACATATAATTGCAGCATTTACCGCATTTTTTGCACTCGCCGGTAATCTTATATGTTACTTTTTCAGGTACAAAATATGAACGGATTTCATTAAATATTACGTATAAAAAATCTAATATATTTGCCATTACATATATTTTATAATAAAATAATGTAGTTGACGAGGGAGAGCTCATGGCAAAATATTATGTAAACAGAAATTATACTGCCAAAGAAATGGCAAAAGCGAATATATCTAAGAACAGTAAGAAAAAAGGCGGATTTTTTTCTACTTTAAAATTTATTTTTATAATGGGATGTGCTTGTGTACTTGCGGGTATTGCATCTTTGCAGCTTTATCTTTCTTCGCTTCCTCCGATTAACAATTTGGAGCAGTTCAAACCGAATATTGTTACTAAAATATATTCATCTGACGGGGAAATAATCAAGACCTTTACGGCTTATACATATGAAAAAATTGAATTGAAAGATATCCCCGAAAACCTTAAGAAGGCTTTAATCGCAACCGAAGACAAAAACTTTTACCGTCATCATGGTTATGATATGACGGGTTTGGCACGTTCAACAGTGCAAAACCTTATAGCAGGACACGTTGTTCAGGGGGCAAGTACTATTACGCAGCAGCTTGCAAGAGTTTTGTTCCTTAATAATGAAAGAACTTTTGACAGAAAATTAAAAGAGTTGTTCATTGCTGCAAGAATTGAAAAAACAATTTCTAAAGACCAGATTTTAGAAATGTATATGAATAACGTTTATCTCGGCGCAGGTGCTTATGGTGTGGAAGGTGCAGCACAGATTTACTTTGATAAACATTTAAAAGACTGTGATTTATCCGAGCTTGCATTGATTGCAGGTTTGCCTCAGGCGCCGTCTGTTTATTCTCCATTCAACAACATGGATTTGGCTGTAAAAAGACGTAATCAGGTTCTGATGCGTATGTACAAGATGAGATACATAACAAAAGATGAATATACACAGGCTAAAGAAGAAAAAGTAAAGCTGGCTAAAATGCCTCAATACTACACAACCAATAAAGCTCCGTATTTCTGTGATTATGTAATGAAAGAGCTTGAAAAATTAGGTTTTGATGAAACAGAAATTTCTCAAGGCGGTTATAAAGTTGTAACAACACTTGATTATAAAGCTCAAAAAGCTGTTAATGATGCAATTGTCAATAACTTAAGAAATTACGGTTTAACAAAAGATAACAATCAGGCTGCTGTATTTGCTTACAGCCCTATTGACGGCAAGATAATAGCTTATGCGGGCGGAAAAGATTATACAAAGAGCCAGTATGACAGGGTTACTCAGGCAGTAAGACCTCCGGGCTCATCATTTAAACCGTTTGTTTATGCTGCTGCAATGGAAAAAGGCATAAGTCCGAACGATATGATTGAAGACAGACCTGTAACTCTGGGGAAATGGTCGCCTCACAACTACGGAAATAAATACAGAGGAAAAATTCCCGTATATACAGCTTTAATGGTATCATCAAACGTTTGTGCCGCAAGAATGATTGAGGAAGTCGGTGTTCGTTCCGTAATTCAAACAGCAAGGGTTCTTGGAATTGAAACTCCTCTTGAATACGACTACACAATTGCGTTGGGTTCAAACGGCGTTAAACTTTTTGAATTCACAAGAGCTTACGGTGCATTTGCAAACGGCGGTTTTGTTGTTCAGCCTTATTCGGTTGAACGTGTTGAAACTTCACGTGGAAAAGTTGTTTACAAAGCTCCGAAAACAAAAGTTTCACACCAATTAAGCATGAATACTGCCGCTGAAATGACAGCAATGTTAAAAACAGTTATGACGAACGGTACAGGACGTGCCGCTTCGATAGGCAAACCTGCGGCAGGAAAAACAGGTACGACCGATGATAACAAAGATGCTTACTTTGTAGGTTATACACCGAATATTGTTACGGGTGTATGGGTTGGTAACGATGATAACACTGTTATGTCAAAAATAGTTCAGGGCGGTACTGTTCCTGCACTTATCTGGCGTGATGTTATGAAAGTTGCAACAGAACCTTACGGAAAAGCGGAATTTAATTATCCTGAAGTTCAGTTAATACCTTTTGCAGCCGGTTCTAATGTAAAAATCATAGGCGGTGACGACAATGCCGAAAAACCTAAAGAGGAAGAAGCGGAAAAACCTGTTAATTTAGATGAGGTTACAGCAGTAACTCCTGCTGATGTTGTTAAAAATGCAAACAAAAAGAATACTGAGCCTGCTGCTGTTACAGCACCTGTTGTTCCTAAACCTGCGGCACCTGCAAAACCTGCGGCTGCGCCTATACCTGTTCCAATGGCAGTTCCGGAAAGTCTTCACTAGGTTATAAGGATAAAGTAATGTCAGAATTTATTTCACATATAGGTACAGATGAGTCAGGTAAAGGAGATTTTTTCGGACCGCTTGTTATAGCGGGCGTTCTTGCAGATGAAAAATCTGCTCAATTCTTTCTTGATTTGGGAATTAAAGACAGCAAAAAGTTGTCTGATAAAAAAATGCTTTCTATGGCAGTTGAGATTAAAAAACATGCTCCGCATTCGATTATTGCTATTTCAAATTCAAAGTATAACGAACTTTACGGAAATATAAGGAATTTAAATAAGCTTCTTGCATGGGGGCATGCACGTGCAATTGAAAACATTTTAAACAGCAGTAACTGTGAATATGCATTGTCTGACAAATTCGGAGATGAAAGTTTGATTAAATCTGCCCTGATGAAAAACGGAAGAAGCATAAGACTTGAACAAATGTGTAAGGCGGAAAGTGATATTGCCGTTGCTGCTGCATCGGTTCTGGCACGTGCTACATTTGTTCAAAAAATGCAGGCTATGGAAGAAACTTACGGTGTTAAGTTCCCGAAAGGATGTTCGGGACTTGTAAAAGATGCTGCTGCGGAATTTATTAAAAAATACGGAAAAGAAAGACTGCATGAAGTTTGTAAAACCCATTTTAAAACGTTTAATGAGGTTTGAGTGACGTTAAACATCTCTTGAAAAAGTAACAAAAGGCTTTATAATGAAAAAGTAAGTAATTAATCAGGAGTGAAAGAATGTCAAGAAGTAAAAAAGATTTAGCTGCTTATAATTTCGGGGGGGGGGCACTCTAAAAGCACTCCTTGAGCCATTTTTAAAACAGAAATCAATCGGTTTTACGTTAGCCGAGATGATGGTTGTAATGCTGATCTTGAGTATCGTGTTGGCAGCCATGGCACCTGTAATGACAACGAGAAACAAGACCGAACAGTCGTCCCCTTGGAAATATTCTGAGGGAAATTTGTCCGATGCATACTATGGTTTAGGAGATAGCCAGACCGCAATGATCGGTCAGCGTGAGTTTACTGCAACAGACGAGGCAGCAAAATTGATAATTAATTCCTCATCGACTCGTCCTGACCAAATAGCATTTAAACGCAATAATACGAACATAGGTGTTTTGCGTATGTCAGACAATGCCGTAATGCTTGGTTCAATGAATGCTGGCGGGAATCTTGGCACATCTTCGGTCTCCTTGGGAACAGATACAAAACCTGACGGTATGGACAGCGTATCAATCGGTCGAAGTTCACAATCGACAGGCAGTTATTCAGTTTCGGTCGGTAATCTTGCAAATGCTTCAGCGACAGAAACAGTCGCAATCGGAGATGCTTCATTAGCCAGCGGTCGAGGCTCCTTATCTGTAGGTGCTATGTCTCAGGCAACTGGTTCAAATTCAATAGCATTAGGTATCGGAGATGATTCAATAAGTATTTCTGGAACAGAAGCGGTAGGTATTGGTTATCAGGCAGTTTCCAGCGGTTCTCATTCCACAGCCGTTGGACGACTAGCATCTTCAACCAACACAAATAGCGTAGCGTTAGGCAATTCATCTGAAGCCAGTGAGGAAAATACTATTTCTATAGGAGATTCCAAAGCCTCCGCATTAGGCAGTATCGCAATCGGCGATGCAGCAAGATCGTTATCAGATTATTCTGTGGCATTAGGTTTAAATACAGAAGCTTCCGGTTCCCAGTCAATAGCATTAGGCTATTACAGTACAATAAAAGGTAGTAATTCAATCGGTATAGGTAATAATGCCAGTAGTGATGTTTCAAATGCAATAGTAATGGGAACAAATGCAACTGTATTGCGTGGCGGTGGTATAGCCATAGGCAACAATGCCTATTCCGGCGCAACGAACTCAACATTGTATGGTGATAATGCTGTGGCTATAGGTTCCGGTGCAAAAATGGGAAATGACTACGGTGTAGCATTAGGTAATAATTCAGGTCACACCAATAAAGGAACTTATGGTGTAGCAATAGGTTACAATGCCTGTCAACATGTTACAGGAAGCAATAAAGTATGTATCGGCGCAAACTCAGGTCCCAAATCTGGTTCAACTTGGGCAACAGATGACACTGAGCGAATATTTATCGGAAGTAAATCAAAGTTTAACGATGGTGCAGCCGTGCTTGAAGTGCATAATACAGGTAAAACCGTCTATGCACATGATAATAAAAAATACGTGGCAAAGGATTCCAGTGTTGTAATAAATGGTAATTTGATTGTAAAAGGTGTAATTTCGTCATGGATTATAGACAGATATGGCAATAATGTATCAGGTTATAGAGTATTGGAAAGGCACAAAGAAGGAGAGGACAATGCTTCATTAAGATATAGTATGGAAAGTGGTTTAGGTTTTGATGATTATTTTTCTGACGGCGGTTCAGGTTTCTCCTCCGACAGACACTTAAAATACGTTAGCGGTGAAAACCGTTCGGGACTTGAAAAAATCCGAGAGTTAAAGGTGTTTAACTACACATTTAAAAAAGATAAAAAGAAAACCCCTCACGTTGGTGTAATCGCACAGGATTTGCAAAAAATCTTTCCTGATGCAGTTACCAAAGGCAAAGACGGATTTTTACGAATTCGCATGGAAGATATGTTCTATGCGGTAATCAATTCAATCAAAGAGCTTGATGCACGAGTAACGGCTCTTGAAAAAGAAAATAAAGATTTAAAACAACGCTTAGAAAAACTCGAAGCCAAACTGAAATAATTTTTTTCATACGAAAAGAAGCCACTACCGTTTAATTCACACAAAAACAACAGTGGCGGGTTAAACGGCACGCTTACTTTCATTCCTTCTCCCGTCTTAATGGCGGGAGTTTTCCTGCGGATAAGTCTTTTATAAGTTCCTCAACTTTCACTTTATATTTTGCCATATTCCAAAACTTATGCTATACTTTCAATTAATAGAATTATGGAGAGGCTATGAACTTAGTACATATATTTACAGATATTCCGATTTTGATTGTATTGTTTACATTCTTATTTTCAATTATTTACTGTTTGAAAAACTATTTCTTTGTAGGTAAAAATTTGAAAACACTCCTTGCGTTTATCTCAAGGTTTAAAAAAACAGATTTGAATTTCAGATTTAAAGAGATTGATGAATGGATGTCATCCAATCCTTATGTTTCAAGTTCGTGGCTTGAGTTCAAAAATACACTTGTCTTTTCGGAATCCGTTGCCCTTAAAGGGCAAAACAATGATTTAACCTACAAAGAAGTTTCTTCAACGGTTCAAAATATTCAGACAACTGTTGATCCTTTATACTTCTTTAATGAAGATACTTTAATTACTTCAAAATTCAATAATAAGTTTTTACAGACAGTACCGACTATTCTGACAGGTTTCGGACCTTTGTTCACGTTTTTAAACATCGCAATTGCATTTGGTAAAATTGACTTTTCATCTCAAGAAAAAACAATTGCATCAGTTGCGGGTTTGATGTCTTCAATGCAGACTGCGGCGCTTGTTTCAGTTATTGCTGTAGGTTCTTCGCTGCTGTTTTTGATGTTCGAAAGAATTGTTTTCCAAAGAATGTGCCAAAATCCGCTGTCTAAATGCGAAGATTTATTCGGAAAGCTGTTTGATAATATTTCTTCTGAAAAATTCTTACTTGAACTTTTAAAAGAAACTAAAATTCAAAATAATTCAATATCAAATCTGATTACAGCAATGCCTCAACACTTCAAAGTTGCATTAAATTCCGGTATTGCAAGCAACCTTGTACCGTATCTGGAAAACTTGATTTTCGGTATAAATCAGGTCAACAAAAGTATGAAAGAAGTTGCCAAAAGTGCAGCATCCAAATCAGATGATGTAGATGATTTATTTTAGAGGATACTTGTTATGGCAATAAGAATGAGAAGCGGAAAAAAAGAAGAAAATGATAACAATATTTTCTGGACTACTATGGCAGACTTGCTTTTAGGTTTGGCTATCATTTTTATGACCTTGTTTGTCCTTGCCATGACAGGATTTACACAACAGAGTTTGGAACAGAAAAAACAGCAGCTTGAAGTTAATAAAGAGCTTATTGAAAATTTGAAAAAAGCAAATATTGAAGCTCAGGTTGATCCTATGACAGGTGATATTAAAATTTCCGATTTGGAATTGTTTGAGTTGAGCAGCTATACGCTATCCGATAAAGGAAAAGCTTATCTCGATAAGCTGGTTCCAATTTATATTAATACTATTTTTTCTAAAAAAGAATTGATAAATGAAATCGAAAACATTATTATACAAGGTCATACAGACAGCCAGTCTTATGCAGGCATTAAAAATCCTGATGAACAGTATATGAAGAATATGACACTGAGCCTGCAAAGAGCCAATTCTGTTGCTGATTATATGTTCAAAACCAATTTTAATAAAGAATACAATGACAAATTAAAGAAAATGATTGTTGTTGAGGGCAAAAGTTTTTCAGAACCCGTAATGACAAACGGAAAAGAAGATTACAACAAGAGCAGGCGTGTTGAAATGCGTTTGAAAGTTAAGAAACTTGATATTACTGAAGTTTTAGTTCATGGAGTTCAATTTTTAAAATGATAAACGAAGATTTAATATTAGAAACCATAAATATGATTAAGCTGTACAACCTTGACATAAGAACAGTCACACTTGCTATAAGTTTAAGAGATTGTATGGACAGCGACGTAGATGTTGTCTGTGAAAATATTTATAATAAAATTACACGTTATGCAAAAAATCTTGTTGAATATGCAAACGATTTAGAGAATGATTATTCAATCCCAATTATCAATAAAAGAATTGCTGTGACTCCGATTTCATTAGTCGGGGAGTCTTGCAAAAACCCTGATTACGTAAAGATTGCCAAAACTCTCGATAAAGCTGCAAAAGATGCAGGTGTAAATTTTATCGGAGGTTTTTCTGCTCTTGTTGAAAAAGGTTGCACAAAAGGTGATAAACTTCTGATAGAAAGTATTCCCGAAGCCCTTGCGCAGACAGAAAGATTGTGTTCATCAATCAACGTTGCATCATCAAAAGCCGGCATAAACATGGATGCTGTTTTAAAAATGGCTGAAACAATAAGAAAAACAGCAGAACTTACAAAAGATAAAGATTGTCTGGGCGCTGCAAAACTTGTAGTTTTCTGTAATTCACCAGGGGATAACCCGTTTATGGCAGGTGCATTCTGCGGTGTGGGCGAGCCGGAATGTGCGTTGAATGTTGGAGTATCAGGTCCGGGTGTTGTCAGGGCAGCTGTTGATGCTTTAGATAAGAATGCAAGCCTTAGCGAGCTTGCAAATAAGATTAAACAAATTGCCTATAAAATTACTTCTACAGGTGAGCTTATAGGAAGAAAACTGGCACAAAGACTTGAAATACCTTTCGGTGTAATTGATTTGTCGTTAGCTCCAACACCTGATGAGGGTGACAGTGTAGCAGGAATTTTTCAGGCAATGGGTTTGGAGCATGCGGGTGCACACGGTACAACAGCCGCACTTGCAATGCTTAACGATGCCGTGAAAAAAGGCGGTATTATGGCAAGCTCTCATGTAGGCGGTTTATCAGGCGCATTTATTCCTGTTTCCGAGGATGCAGGAATGATTGAAGCAGCAGAAAAGGGATATTTGACTTTCGATAAACTTGAAGCTATGACATCTGTCTGTTCTGTAGGTCTTGATATGATTGCAATACCGGGTGATACTCCGGTTGATACTATTGCAGGTATGATTGCCGATGAAATGGCAATCGGAATGATTAATAAAAAGACAACTGCTGTTAGATTAATACCTGTTTTGGGAAAGAAAATAGGAGAAGAAGTCGTATTTGGCGGATTATTGGGTAAGGCTCCGATAATGCCTGTGAATACATTATCTTCAACAGGGTTTGTTCGCAGAGGCGGCAGAATTCCTGCACCTATTCACAGTTTAAACAATTAAGATGAAAGATGAATTATAATATTATTAGGAGTTAAGATATGCCTGAATCTATACGTGTATTTGAAAACAGTTTAAGAGAGTATTTGATTAACGTGCAAACTGATTCTTATAACACGCATGGAAAAGTTGAACAAAAATATAATAATTTAAAATTTTTTATGGATCCTAAAAAGACTTCAACTCCTCACTTTTGGGTTTCAGTAAACATATCTGCCGTTTGTTATGCAATTGATCCCGTAGAAAAGTTAGATGGCAGTATGGGTTCGGATGAGAGGTTTGTTCTAATGTGGGCAAACAGACCTAATATAAACGGAGAATTGAGAAAACACTGGGTATATATTACAAAATCAAATGAAATTCTTACCCAGCAGGTTAAAAACGAAAAGAAAACCGAAGAAAATTTAGAAATTACAAAGGCTGAAATACAGGAAGCAGCGGAATCTGTAACGGGTTCAGGTGTTCGTCATAAGTTAAAAGCCTTTGAAGCAAGATTAAGGATGAAACGATATGGCAAAGACGTTAAACGAGTTGGCAGGGGAGCTTAAAACTCTGATAATTGAGCTCCAATCGGATGCTCACAATCAGGGAAACCTGAGAGTTGAAAGATATAACAATCTTAAACTGATTATGGAGCCTTCAAAAAACAGTTCACCGCATGTTATTGTGGATTTGGCAATGGCTGATGCTGAATTTGACATCAGGACGGGGCAAAAGTTAAACGGCGGACTGGGACCGGACGAACGTTATGTTTTAAGGTGGTTTAATAAAGCTAATACTCTTACACAACTGCAAGAAACCTGGAATAATGCAGTGAAAAACAGAGGCAAAGTAAAAGAAGATTAGTTTTTCTTCTCAATCATTGATTTTGAACGTAGTTTTCTGTGATAGGTAATGGCAAATCTGTGAGCTTCATCTCTTATTCTCTGGAAAAGGAATAATGCGCTTGAATTTCTTGGTAAAATAACAGGTTTTGATTGTTTTGGCAGGAAAACTTCTTCGTGTTTTTTTGCAAGGCTGACTACGTCAATTCCTGAAACACCCAAGTCTTCAATAATTTGCATTACACTTGAAAGCTGGCCTTTTCCTCCATCTATGATAATTAAATCGGGTTTAGCCCATTTTTCTTCTCCGAGCCTGTTCAATCGGCGGGTTAAAACTTCTTTCATTGAAAGAAAATCGTCAGGTTTTCCTTCGGTCATTTTTACTTTGAATTTCCTGTATTCTGACTTTTTAGGAACTCCGTTTATGAATGTTACCATTGATGCAACGGTATTAGTTCCCTGAATATGTGAAATATCATAGCATTCCATTCTGTATGGAAAGTTTTTCAGTTCAAGTTTTTCAGCCAGGTACGAGCCGATTTCATTAAAGTCATCTCTTATTTTGGACATTTTTGAAAGTTTTGCATTGTCCAGAACAACTTTCGCATTTTTATCCGCAAGCATTTGGAGTTCTTTGCCCTGAGCTGATTTGCCGTAACTGATCTTGATTTTCTTTTGCGCCAGAATTTCAAGCCATTCCTCATATAAATCTTTTTCACCTATTGCCTCAAGCTCATTTGAAACAATTTTGTCAGGATATTCAAGTTTTAATGTGCTGTAGTATTCTTTGAAGAAAGTTTCGAAAAATTCTGTTCTGTCGTCTTCTTCGACTTCGTAAACAAAATCTTTTTTATCAATTAACCTTCCCTCTCTAATCATAAGAATTACAATGGCAAAAATTCCCTCATCTGCCATAAGAGAGATTACATCTTCATTTAATTTGGTATTTTCGTAAACAACTTTTTGTTTTTCCAGAGTTTTTTGCAAGTCATTATAACTGTCACGGAGTTTTGCGGCTTTTTCAAACTGCAAGCTTTCAGAGTATTTCTGCATCTGTTCTTTAAGCTGTTTCATTAATTCGGACTGTTTTCCCGATAAAAATAATTCTGCCTGTCGCACAATGTTTTTATATTCTTCAGAAGATACAAGATTTTGACATGGTGCCATGCATCTTCCAATATGGTAATACAGGCATGGACGGTCTTTGAATTTCGGGGATTTGCACTGTTTCAGGGGAAAAATCTTCTTTAAAAAGTCCAGTGTCGCATGCATTGCACGTACATCAGTGTACGGTCCGTAATATCTTCCCTTCTCAGGGTTCATGTTTTTTTTGCGAACGATTGTAATTCTTGGGAAATCCTCATCCGTAATCAAAAAGTAAGGATATTTTTTGTCATCTTTTAATAATACATTATAACGGGGTTTGTGTTTTTTAATTAAATGGCTTTCGAGAATTAAAGCCTCAACTTCTGTATTGGTTATTATATATTCCATTCGTTCGATTTGCGACACAAGAACTTCTACTTTAACGCTGTCATGTTTTCTGTTAAAGTAGCTCATTACACGCCGCTTGAGAATTTTCGCTTTGCCGACATAAATTATCTCCCCGTCTTTGTTGTAGTAAATATAACATCCGGGAAGCGACGGAAGCAGTTTTAGTGTTTGTTTTAAATTCTCGTTCATCAATTCCATTATAGCATATAACCTGTAGAGGTTGAAAAAATCTTATAATACATTATAATAATAAATAGGATTATATGTATAATTTTTTTAAAACAAAAAATTTAATAAATCTTCTTTTGATCTTGGGTTTTTGTATTAGTTCAGTGTCAGCATCTGAAATCATAAATATGCCTAAGGCTTCGGAACGTCCTGTTTGGAATGATTTATGTCCTTTGGGTTTGGAAGATGCGCAATACAAAGATATAAAATGGTTCTGGCCTGACGGTACAAAAGCAACTCAGGAGATTTATAATTATTGGGCAAAAAGACGTGCGGATTTTGAAGATGCTCTTGCCGAGTGTGAATTTATGAATGATGAGTTCAAATCTGCGTGCTATGAAAATGTTAAATCCAAACAATTATTTGATAACGAATTGTATAATATTGACAAACAAAAAAAACAAATCAGCCGTCAGGTTTGGAAAGAAAATTACAAAACCGGAAACTCCATAATGATTAATATTCTTCGATTATAACGGCTGATAAATCTATTTAATTATTGTTGAAACCTGATCGGTTATATCATCTCCGCCATATAAAACAGTGTTTTTGGGCAGTACAATATTGTAGTTCATGCTGCGTGCTTTTTCTACTACCGCAGTTTTAATCTTATTATCTATAGCTGTTAATTTGCTGTTGTAAGATGTATCAAGTGCAAGCTTTTGCTGATTAATTTCATTTCTGTATTTTTCTTCCAACTGAGCAATTTTAGCAGGGTCTTTCTCTTTGGAAATTTCTGCTCTTGCCTTGTCAATTGTTGCCTGCATCGCCTGAACCTGTTTTTCCTGATCAGTTTTCAAAGCTTTAATTTCAGATGAATTAGATACAATTTTTTGAATGTCCACAATAGCAACTTTATAGTCAGGGTTTGTCCCCGAAACAGCGATGTTATTGATTGAATAACCCGCTGCAAAAGCTGTTATTACAACAAGCACACCAAATATTTTTTTCTTCATAAGTAAATCCTTTCTTTAGTGATTTAAGATTAAAATGAAAGATAAAATTTTTAATTGGTTACTTGGATTAATTTCATGTTTTTTGTATGATGATTTTGCAATGAATATTTCATTTTAAAAAGGAGAGAAAATTATGAAAAAATCCATTAAAGACTTAGGTGATGTTAAAGGAAAACGTGCTCTTGTAAGAGTTGACGTAAACGTACCTTTAGATGCAGACAAAAACGTTACCGATGATACAAGAATTCAGGCTATTATTCCTACAGTAAGAGCTTTACAGGAAAAAGGAGCTAAAATTATATTAATGGCGCACTTAGGCAGACCAAAAGGCGAATGGAACCCTGAATTTTCTTTAGAACCTGTTGCAAAACATATGTCTAAAGTTTTGGGTGAAGATGTTTTATTTGTAAAATCACCTGTAGGCGAAGGTGCAGATAAAGAATTGGAAAGCTTAAAAGACGGTCAGGTTGCATTATTGGAAAACATCCGTTACTACAAAGCTGAAGAAGCAAAAGATGATGATATGACTTTTGCTAATGAATTGGCTAAACTCGGTGATTTCTATGTAAACGATGCTTTTGGTGCAGCTCACAGAAACCACACTTCAACAGCTAAATTGGCTAAAGTTTTAAAACCTGCTGTTTCAGGCTTGTTAATGGAAAAAGAAATCAGATGCCTGTCACAAGCTCTTGATAATCCTCAAAGACCGTTCACAGCTATTGTAGGCGGTGCTAAAGTTTCTTCTAAAATCGGTGTTTTAGAAAACCTTATTGATAAAGTTGACAATTTGATTATCGGCGGCGGTATGGCTTATACATTTGTAAAAGCTAACGGTGGTAAAATCGGTAACTCAATTTGTGAAGACGATCAAATGGATGTTGCAAAAGCTATTGAAAAGAAAGCAGCTGATAAAGGTGTAAAAATCATTATGGCTACAGATGTTCTTGCAGCAGATGACTTCTCAGGAAACGGAACAAACAAATTTGTTGCAATTAACGAAATTCCTGACGGATTTGAAGGCGTAGATGCAGGCCCTGACTCAAGAAAAGCATTTGCAGACGTTATCAAAAATTCTAAAACAATTTTGATGAACGGACCTGTAGGCGCATTTGAAAATCCTAAATTTGCAGAAGGTACAAAAGCTGTATTGGAAGCTGTAGTTGAAGCTACTAAAAACGGTGCAACTTCTGTTATCGGCGGTGGTGATTCTGTATCTGCTGCTAAAAAATTCTTCAAAGCAGAAGATTTTACACACGTTTCAACAGGCGGCGGAGCTTCTCTTGAATTCATCGAAGGTAAAGTGTTACCGGGTGTAGCAGCTTTAGATGACAAGTAAAAATTAATGAAAAATTCAAAATACACCTGTTATTAAACAGGTGTATTTTTTTGTTGTAAAGTTTCCCTTCACTTGAAAAAAATAAAAAATAGTTTATAATAAAAAAACAAATAACACGAGGAGTGAAAGTATGAAAAAAAGTATGAAAAATTCTGTTGCGTATAATTTCGGGGGGGGGGCACTCTAAAAGCACTCCTTGAGCCGTTTTTAAAACAGAAATCAATCGGTTTTACGTTAGCGGAGATGATGGTTGTAATGCTGATATTGAGTATCGTATTGGCAGCCATGGCACCTGTAATGACAACAAGAAACAAGACCGAACAAACATCTCCATGGAGATATGCAGAGGGTAATTTGTCTGATGCCTACTATGGTTTAGGTGTCAACCAGACAGCAATGATCGGTCAACGGGAGTTTGAGACTACTGATGAACCTGCGAAATTAATTATTAATGCAAATAGTCAAGGTCATGGTGATCATATTGCATTCAAGTTTGACACTACCAACCAGGGTTTACTAAGATTAAGGAATAACAGTGTATTATTGGGTTCGTTGAATGCCGGTGGCACTCTTGGTTCAAATGCTGTAGCAATCGGCGCACTTACTGATACTGACGAAAATGCTATAGCTATTGGTAAATCATCAAAAGCTGGAAATACTTCTTCAGTAGCCGTCGGATATTTAACTGAAGCTGGGGGAGAAAATTCCACAGCAGTAGGTTATGGCGCCACTGCATCAGGCAAAGGTTCCATAGCACTGGGTGGTGGCGGAGCATTAGAGCAGCCAACAGCCGGAGCTAACGGAGCTGTTGCTATAGGTTATGCATTATCTAACGGCGCAAATTCAGTAGCAATAGGTCCCGGAGGAATAGGTTCATCAATGGATAGCCGTACCCGTGCAACAGGTTCATCAAGTCTTGCTATAGGCGGTAATGCACAATCTACCAAAGGCTATTCCGTTTCCCTTGGTGTAAGCTCACGCAGTACAGAAGAGTATGCAATGTCATTAGGTACACTTTCTACAGCCAGTGCTGAAAAATCACTGGCACTTGGTTATAGTGCATCTTCAAGTGGTGGAAATGCTATAGCTGTTGGTACCTCTGCAGAAGCATCCTATGATTCGGGTATATCTATCGGCAATGATGCAGAAGCCGGTTCCACAAACTCTGTTGCAATAGGCAGAAGCGCACACACAGGCGAAAATGATGCAATTGCTATCGGAACAGAAGTATATGCTTCCGGGGAAAGCAGCATAGCTATAGGAAGTAATGCAGAACAATCAACAACATCCGCAACAGGTCAAGGTGCAATAGCCATAGGCGACGGGGCAATCTCTTCAGCCGAGAATTCAGTTGCACTTGGAGTAATCAGTCATGCAAGAGGTACGAATAATGTAGCCATAGGTTTTAATGCTTGTAATGGTGTAACAGGTACAAATAAAATCTGTATTGGAGCAAATTCGGGACCGAGTGATCCTGTACAAAAAAGTGATACCTCAACAGAAAGTATATACTTTGGTACAGCAGGTCATTTTAAACGTCCTGACGGAAGGTATGATTCTGATGTAAACAGTATTATGGAGCTTCATAAACGTGGGGATTATGCATTAGCAGTTGTCAATGCAGACTTTGTCGTGCGTGGTGACCTGATTACGATGCCACGTAAGAAAAGCGGCGGTAGAGATGCCAGATACGGTTCTTTTAGAACAAAATATATTGATAACCAAATAGAATTTGATAACATAGGTGATCCTAGCGACAGTTTCTTTTCATCTGACAGACGTTTGAAATATGTAGGTGAAGAAAATACATCAGGACTGGATAAAATCCGTCAATTGAAAATCTTTAACTACACATTTAAACAAGACGAAAGCAAAACTCCACGTGTCGGTGTAATCGCACAGGATTTACAGAAAATCTTCCCTGATGCAGTAAAAAAAGGTGCTGACGGATTTTTATCAATCCGCATGGAAGATATGTTCTATGCAGTCATCAATGCAATCAAGGAACTTGATGCAAAAGTTTCTGCACAGGACAGGAGAATTCAGGAACTTGAAAATATTGTAAGACAGCAGGATGCACGTTTAAAATTACTAGAAACAAAACTGAAATAAAATAAGCTGTTTTCGTGAAAATTACACGAAAACCTAAGTGGCGGTTAAGCGCCAGGCTTACTTTCATTCCTTCTCCCGTCTAAATGGCGGGAGTTTTCCTGCGGATAGGTCTTTTATAAGTTCTTCGCATTAATATTTTTATGATAAAATAATTTTAAGAATGAGGGTTTTATGAAAAATATTTTAATTACAGGCGGAGCAGGCTTTATAGGTTCACACTTATCCGAAAAACTTTTGGAGCAAGGCAATCACGTAATTTGTCTTGATAACTTTTTTACGGGTTCCAGAAAAAATATAGAACATCTTTTGGATAACAAAGAGTTTGAGCTCATAAGACATGATATTATTGAGCCTATCATACTTGAAGTTGATCAGATTTATAACCTTGCCTGTCCTGCAAGCCCTATTCATTACCAGTACAACGCTATAAAAACAATTAAAACCAACGTTCTCGGGGTTACAAATATGCTGGATTTGGCTGATGAAACCAAGGCAAGGATTTTGCAGGCATCTACAAGCGAGGTTTACGGGGACCCTGTAGTGCATCCGCAAAGAGAAGATTACTGGGGCAACGTTAACCCTATAGGCTTAAGAAGCTGTTATGACGAGGGGAAACGTGTAGCAGAAGCCTTGATGATGGATTATCACAGGCAGCATAATGTTGATATAAGAATTATCAGAATTTTCAACACATACGGTCCACGAATGGCTGAAAACGATGGCAGAGTTGTTTCAAACTTTATTTTACAGGCTTTGAAAAACGAGGATATAACAATATACGGAAACGGTTCTCAAACCCGTTCATTCTGCTATGTTGATGATCTGGTGCGTGGAATGATTACATTGATGAACACAGAGGACTTTATGGGTCCTGTGAATGTAGGAAACGACGGTGAGTATACAATTCTTGAGCTTGCAAAAATGATAATAGAGTTGTCCGGTTCAAAATCAAATATAGTCTTTAAGCCTCTTCCGTCCGATGATCCTTGTCAGCGCCGTCCGGATTTGACTTTGGCAAAAGAAAAGCTGGGTTACGAGCCAACAGTTCATGTCCGTGACGGCTTGTTAAAAACAATTGAATACTTTAAAAAAGTTCTGTAACTTTGTCAATGGATTTATTTTGTAACTCAAGCAAGGAGAGATAATCTCCGTCGTTGCTGATTTCGGTATGCGTAATTGCATCATAAAGCACTTTATTTATGGCTTCGATATATAGAGTTTCCTCCTCTATGATTTTAAGTTTTTCTTTATCAGTGCACATAATTAACCTTTCTTAATATATTTAAATTGTTTATAATATAATTAAATTAAAAAC
>ENA-UONZ01001597-UONZ01001597.1-human-gut-metagenome-genome-assembly--contig:-C93old-NODE-1597-length-23120-cov-42.505138_pt1 | contig 23120 bp, 20 predicted proteins | sample MGYA00242468_ERZ724015 | MGnify/ENA metagenome assembly ERZ724015
TGCCGCACCTCGCTCGCCGTATCGGCACTTAGAATTATGCGGTATTGCCCTAAGCAAGGCGTTTATTCCAGCCAGGGCAGCGGGCGCACAATGTGTGCCCCTATGGAATTATCCATTCTGGCTCGCCTGCTGCAATGCCGCTGCATGGCGCTTGGCAGACTGGAACACATAGTACAGTGTTGCCATAATGGCCACCGTTTCCAGCAGTTTAGCCCAGGGCGAAACCACATCTTTCGGCAGGCCGCACAGCAGGGTGCAGACTTTAGGTACCGCAAAGGCAATGACATCCACCAGCAAAATCAGGATACTGCCCCATGCGGGCAGGCTGATATGCGGCAGGCAGAAAACAGCGATGGCAGGCAGCGCCAGAATGATATAATCATGGCTCTGCTTATAAAACCACATAACGGAAACCACCGCGGTAACGGCGTACCAGAGCAGCCAGTCATTATCCAGCTTTTTGCGGAACATCCAGGCCGCAGCAGCCAGCAGAATCACACCGCCCACAGCGACATCCAGCAGGAGAACCACCTTGGTGGAGATGCCAAAGCCCAACAAAAAGTTGAACAGCCCATAATAAGAGGTATTATAGCTCAACCCCTGGTCCATGATATCTGTCAGCATGGAGATGGGGCTGCTTTCGGTTAAAATGGCCGCCAGCAGCCAGGACCCCAGCACAGTGCCGGAGGTAACGGTTATTGCTTTCCAGTGCTTTTTGCAGAGCAGCGGGAACAAAAACACAAACGCCACCTGCGGTTTGCACATGGCAACAGCCAGCAGCAGGCCCGCCAAAGTCTCACTGTCCTCCAGCACGCACATGGAAAGGATAACACAGCAGCACACAATGCCGCTCTGGTTGCCAAACAGCACCGCATTGGCCCACATGCTGGGGGCAAACACCAGCAGCGATGCCAGCACGGCCATGTATTTATCCTGCACATAGCGGTGGCGCAGCAAAAAGCGGCCCATGCACAGCGCCGTGACAAGCGGAGCGATAAAATCCAACGCCAGAATGTACACGCACATCGCGCTGTACGGCAAAAAGCCGGGGTTGATTACATTGCCCAGCACATAGGCCCAGGGCACTGTGCCCCCCAGGGAAGCATCCACCCAGCCGATAGATTCGATGGACGGCACGCGGCTATGCATCACATCAAAGGGGTTCAGCCCGTGCAGCACATAGGCACACTCCTGCCAGCGCAGGCGGGCATCCCACAGGTACAGGCCGTCAAAGATCAGATAGCGCCCCAGGTTGGCCGCCATGATTCCCAGAAAGAGCACCACCGCAAACAGCCGCAGGCGGCGCTGGTCATATTGCTGCATCAATGCGGTGGCTCCCTCCCTTCCCCGCCTGTGCAGGGTTTACTTTTGGATTTTCTCGATGCTCTCGATCAGGTAGTTCTGCTTTTTGAACACCAGGTCCACCAGCAGCGAAAGATATTTGATGATGATGGTCAGCACAGCAAACAGCCCGGCAAAGCCAAGGGTCAGCACAAACATCATGGTGGTCCACCCTTCAATGGGGTGCCCGGCGCAGAAAATGATCAGCGTGTAGGCCAGCTCCGCCAGCGCCAGGAACATCATCACGATGGCAATGCCTGCACTGAGCTTATACCCGGCATCGGTATACAGCGCCAGACTGTCCATGGCAAGGGCAAAGCGCCCGCCGGAATTATCAGTCAGGCGGCCATCAAATTCCAGATCGGTCATTTTTAAGCCGGATGCCGCATAGGCCGCTTTGCGGTAGGGCAGCGTTTCACTGGAAGCATGCACGCGGTTGATGGCGCGGCGGCTGACCAGGCGGAACGCATCGGTGCGCAGCTTGTAAGCCGAATGGCTGTTGCCGTTGAACACGCGGTAGAACATTTTGCTGCTGCCAGCCGTGGACCGCGGGCATACGGATACAATATCGCTGCCCGCCATGGCGGCACGGTAAGCTTCAAACACCAGCTCAATGGGGTACGGTGTCTGGGTGGAGTCAAACTCATACACATAATCGCCGATCGCGGCATCCAGACCCGCGTTCATGGCGGTCTCGCGCCCCTGGTGCAGGCTCAGGTGCAGGATGGTCAGCGGCTTTTCCAGCGCTTTGGCCCAGTCCCGCAGGGTGGGGATGGTATCATCGGCGCAGGCGTCATCCACGGCAACCAGCTCATACTGTTCAAAGTGCTGGTCCAGCACGGCGTTCAGCGCCTTAAAAAACCGCACGGCCTGGGCACCATCGTTGTGCAGGTAGACCACAGCCGAGATAAAATTCTTTTCTTTATTTGTCACACTCATACGTTCAATACCTCGTCCAGGTCATACACGGTGTTGATCTTGCCGGAAAGTACGCTGACCAGCATCGGTTCGGTGTTCATCACGCGCACCACGGTGGGGCGGGAATCATCTATTTCGCTGGCTTTCAAAATCGGCTTCATGCTGAACAGGCTGCCCTGATAAGCAAAGCCGTACTCTTCTTTCAGGTATTTGCGGGCCAGCTGGCTCATGTAGGGCCAGGCGCTCTGCGGCTTAGCCGGGCATTCGTTACAGTTATACAGGCTGCCCGGTCTGCATTTGCCCTCGCTCTGCTGCTGGCAGGGAAAGGTTGCTACCGCATCATAGCTGGTTTCGTGGGGAGTAAAGGTCACGCTGGTCAGGCTGTGCAGGCCGGTCTGGCCAAAGGGCATCAGGCTGAAAAACGGGCCGTCCATCACGGTAATGCCGGTATTTTTCAGCCGCGCATCCACCGTGCACAGAATGATCTCGCACTTTTCGTATTTGATTTTGAACGGCGGCAGGCCCAGCATGGCGTGGATATCGTTCACGCCCGCATAGGTTGCGTTCAGGATGAACGGTGCTTCCACCGTGGTATCCCCTGCCGTTACCCGCCACACGCTGCCGGCTTTTTCAATTTTGTCCGGCTTATGGCTGTACAGAACCTGCACATTGGGCAGCTTTGCCAGCTGTTCCAGGAACCAGTTTTTCAGCACCTGTGCATCATAAGTATACTCGGTGGTCAAAAATGCGCCATCGCACATACCGTTATTAAAGTAGCGCTCCGGGGCAACATCATCACAGCGGATCTTGGCCGCGGCGCAGAAGCGGCGGAATTCAGCCGCATTGGTCCAGCTGAAATGTGCGCTGGTGGCATAGATCTGGTCAAAGCTTGTGTGCAGGCAGAAATCATAATCCCGGCAGAAGCGCTGGAAGTAATGTGCGCTCTTGATGGCCGTGGAGTAGCTGCGCGGGTAATGGTAGCCCATGTGTACGCGGGCCTGATTGATATAGGTCGCGCGCATGAACGGGGCGGGGTCCCGCTCCAGCACCAGTACCCGCTGGCCTGCCGCGCCGCACTTTTGGGCTGCGTACAGGCCATACAGGCCAGCACCAATAATGATTTTATCCACTGTCATGCACAGGACCTCCGATAATCTATTACTATGCCGGGCACCCCTGCCCGATTACGGGTTATACTTGCCCGTTGCGGCGGCAAACAGCACCTGCAGCAGATTGCTGTTGCCCTTAAAGCCGCTGATCTTGGTCGGCGTTTTGCCGGATGCCGGGTATGCGCGGGTCACGGGGACCTCGCAGGCGCGCAGACCCAGCTGAGTGGCACGAATGCTGAGGTAGGCCAGCAGCTCGTACCCCATAAACACATCCCGCAGCGGCTGCACATCGGGGTGGGTCAGGTATTCGCGGCTGTAGGCGCGGTAAGCGTTGGTGGTATCGGTAAACCACTGGTGGGCTGCCGCGCTGATGATTGGCGCATGGATCAGCCGTACCGCCGCATAGCGCGTTTTGGGCGTATTGATGGCATGACCGCCGGGGATAAACCGGCTGCCCTGCACAAGGTCATAGCCTTCTTTCAGCTTGGCAACAAATTCCGGAACATCCTCGATGGAATCCTTATTGTTGCCGTCAATGGTCAGCACGCCCTTATAGCCAAAGGTCAGGGCAAAATGCAGGCCCATGCGCAGCTGGGCACCCTGTTTGCCGGGGCCGGTTTTGACCAGCAGGGTGTTCACCCCGTACAGCTCCAGCGTATCGGGGTTCATGCTGCCATCGGTGGAGCCGCCGTCGCAGATGACAATATCCACCAAACGGTCCACCCCGGCTTTCTGGGCGCGGCCCAACTCGGTCAAAATGCGGGAGCCCTCATTGATGACGGGGATCAGCAGGCAGTAATCGCTGCTTTTGGGCAAAAAGGCGGTGCAGGTATAATCCGGCACGCCGGGAACATTCTGGATCGGCACTGGCTGCAGGCTCATGCAAACACCTCCGCAATATAGGCAAGGGTCTTGCGGACGGTTTCCACATCCGTCCGCTTCATCTCAATGGAAACATCGCCGCTGTAGCCAACGGCTTTCAGCAGCATGGCAAGTTCTTTGTGTTCCTGGCGCGGAACAATGGGTTCCAGCCCCGGCTCGCTGATATGAACATGGCTGACGTATTTGATATCATCCACAAAATCCCGCAGGCGCTCGCCGTTGGAGATCATGGTGGAAAGGTCCAGATTAACCGCAAGGCCGGGGCTTTGCAGCCGTTTGACCATGGCAAAAGCATCGGCTGTATTGTTCAGGTAGTTGGTGTATACCGGGGGGTTGGCCTCAATGGCAAGCACCACATCATAGTGGGACGCCAGCGCACCGGCCTTGGCAAAAAAGGCATCGCCCTCCGCCGCGGTGTGCGGCGGGTCCAGGCGGCGGTTTTTGGGGCAGCCGAACACCAGACTGGGGCAGTTGATGGTGTGGGCAAACTGGAACGCCTCGGCGGTATAATCCAGCAATTCTTCGGCTTGCACGGGGTCAAAAATATTGCCGGTCTGGCCGTACCAGATGCTTTGCATGCTGGGTACATGGAACCCCCAGCGGTTGAGCAGGTAGCCGCCGAACAGAGCGGCTCCGGTCAGGTTTTCATACGGATATTCCGGGAAAATACGGGTGGGGGCAATTTCCAGCCCGGTAAAGCCGTTCTGCTGCATGGCAGCGTAAACAGCTTCGTCATCCGCTTTATCCCACGCAATATTGGAAATTGCAAGTTTCAGTTCGGACATCCTCAGTTCCTCCATGCGCGCATAAAGGCGCAGATTTCATCCAGCTCCTGCTGTTTTGTGCACAGGTATCCGTCCGCCCCGCCCAGCAGCGCAGCATGCCGGCTGCGCAGGTCATAATCAAACGGGGGCTTGGGCAGCTCGTTCTGCCAGTCGGCTTTGCCGGTCACTGTGGTGTAAACCTCCGCCGCCGTAACGGGCGGGGTGGTCAGGTTGAGGGTGGTCAGGCCGTTTTGCAGCGCGGTCTGCACATCCTGCCACAGGCGGGCCAGGTGATAGAACTGGTAACGGCTGCGGGAATCCGTGAAGGCAAGGGCGTTAAAATCATTGCCCGCAAAAAATTCCCGCAGGGCCGCGGCATCCACCGCACCGTTGAGCTTATAAAAGCCGTTATCTGCCAGGGTATAGCCATCCCGTACCAGGGGGGATTTTTGTGCAAGTTCGGTATATTTTTCCGGCTTGAGCATAGCCGGGGTGATGGTGTGCAGGTCAAACAAAAAGTTCTTTTTCAGCCCAATGCCGTATAGGGCAGGCAGCCGCACAATCAGCGCATTGGGGTAATCCTCCCGCACCCATCGTTCCAGCTGCAGGCGGTTGCGGCCATAGGCGGGCAGGCCGTCCGGTGTCATGGGGCTCTGCTCGTCCTTTCCCCTGCTGTCGGCATAGACAGCGATGGAGGAGATCAGCACCAGCTGTTTGGGGGCGATCTGGCGCAGGTTTTCCCGCGCGGCGGCCATCACGGCAAGGTCGGCATCCGGGTCTGCATTCGCCAAAAACATGGCGGCGGGCACCCCGGCGTACACGCACAGATCCGGCTTGGCACCGAACTGCGCGGCAATATCGGTGGAATGGCATACCGCGGCAAACGCATGTTTTGCCGCCAGGTTGCCCCCCACAAAACCGGTGGAACCGACCAGAAGATCCTTTGCCATATGCCCTGCCCCTTTTGCTGTTGATTTTTGCCGCAAAGCAGCGCCCTGCTTTGCAGATTGATACAGAATAGATTATACCATACCCCGGCGGTAAAAGCAATTAAAGCAATTTCAGACAGCAAATAAAAAATCCCATCATGCCAAAGCGGCACAATGGGAATAAAAAAACAGACAGTATCAATACCGGGTGCGCGGGATCTCCACACGGTTGGCCACAGCGGCTTCCAACTGGGCAACAATGGTTTTCATGCTCTCTTCAAACTCTTCATCGGAAGAATTGTGGAAGATCAGCAGCGAATCGGGCTGGTTTTCCAGCTTTAAGCTGAGCGGCGGGTTAAAGTTGACACCCAGGATATATTCGTCCCAGTGGTTCAGCTTCCACATGTCACGGTCGCTGGCGCGGTCGATCATGCGCTGGTGGCACACTTCGGGGTTAGTATCTACCCAAATCACAACCAGCTCCGCCTGCTTCTTTTTCAGCTCGGCACGCAGGGTGGTAATATAGTCAAGGTCACGGATCTCCTGCGTAAAGGGGGCGTTAATCAGCACAATATCATCGTACTCCAGCGCTTCCATAGCAAGGTCCAGAACCACACGATATTCCAGGTCACGGATATATTTTTCAAAAAAGATGCTGCTGCGGTCATACGGCTGGTGCGCCACCGCAAAGATTTGCTTGGACAAAGGGATCAGGGTATCCTTATCCAGATAGACAACGTGGTTCAGCGCTTTTGCCAGCTGCTTGGAAATAAAGGTTTTTCCGCAGGCCGGCGGGCTTGTGACCAATATCAGCTTTTTCATGCACAGACACCTCTCCAGAAAGATTGTCATTTAATTAACCAAGCTACAGGTATTATTATACACCAAACTTTTGCCCTTGGGAATAGATAAATGACCATTTTTCGGACTTTTATGGACTTTTGGTGCCATTTTTGCAGGCAAATTTGCACCAAATTGTACAACTCCGCCCAAAATTCACCCATCAGTTTAGCAAAACCAACAACAAAAAGGGGAACGCTCGCGCAGAACGTTCCCCGGCATTGGATTATCTTACGTTTGAAAATCCGCTTTATTTCCCTGGTATTCTGCCTGGGCGCACAGGTCCAGGTAGGCTTTGATGATGCCAAGCCCCACCGGGCCGGATTTTTCCGGGTGGAACTGGGTGCCGATCACGCAGCCCTTTTGGGCAGCGGCGCACACCTTGCGGCCGCCATACACGGTATCGGCCAGGCGGTATTCCTCCGCTGCGGGCTTTGCTTCATAAGAGTGGATAAAATAGCATTCCTGTCCCGGCTGCACATTCTGCAAGGCGGTACCGGAAAAATCCGTGCGGCCGCCCGCCGGGTACAGTGGGTTCCAGCTGATGTGCGGCACCCGCTGGGGGCTGCCGTCCGCGTCCACATCCGGGATGCGCACCACGCGGCCGGGAATCAGGCCAAGACCCTTGTGCAGGCCGAATTCTTCGGATTCGTCAAACAGCATCTGCATCCCAAGGCAGATACCCAGCAACAGGGTACCCTGGGCCGTCTTTTGCTTGATGGGCTCGATCAGCCCCAGCTGTTCCAGCCCCTGCATGCCGTCCTGGAAAGCGCCCACGCCGGGCAGCACCAGGGCATCGGCTGCCAGAACATCTGCCGGGCTGCTGGTCACCTGTACTTCTGCCCCAAAATGGGCGAACGCATGCTGCACGCTGAGCAGGTTGGATAGACCGTAATCGATCACTGTTACTTTCATACCCGGCGCACCTCCACCCCGCCTGCGCGGATTTCATCTTTCAGTTCCTGCACGGTTTCTTTTTTATAGTGCAGCACTGCGGCGCAGGCCACAGCATCGGCACCGGCTTTGGCACCGTCCACAATGTCATCCCCGCAGCCAACACCGCCGCCGCAGATGACCGGCACATTGACCGCCTTGGTCACAGCCTCGATCAGTTCCAGGTCCATGCCGCGCTGCAGGCCCTCGTTGTCCACGCTCATCAGCAGGATCTCCCCTGCCCCAAGCGCCACGCCGCGTTTGGCCCATTCCACTACATCATAACCAGAATGGGCGCGGCCGTTGTCATAATAAGCTTCCCACTTGCCGGGCCAGGTGCGGTTGCGCTTGGCCTGGATGGAAAGCACCATGCACTGGCTGCCAAAGGCGTTGGCAACCTCGGTGATCAGCTCCGGGCGTTTGATGGCCGCCGTGTTGATGGCAACCTTATCCGCCCCCATGGAAAGAATATGGCGCACATCCTCGACGCTGCGCAGACCGCCGCCCACGCAGACCGGGATATACACATCATCCACGGTTTTGCGCACAATATCCGAAAGGTTGTTACGGTTATACAGGCTGGCCACAATATCAATGTACAGCAGCTCGTCAATGCCCTGCTCATAATATTCCCGTGCAAACAGGTTGGGATCCCCCAGCTTGCGCAGGCCCTCCAACTGGATGCCTTTGACGAGGTTGGTATCCTTGACATCCAGCCGTGCAATCAGGCGGATTTTTTTCTTAGCCATAAAAAATTCCTCAGTTCCAGAGCTCTTGGCCTTATATTTCGTGGTGGGTGCCCTTCGGGTCGCCCCAAAGCACTTCGCTGTCGCCCTCGTAGGGGGTGTGGCGCAGTTTCCACATGTTGTCCTCCCATTTCCAAAGGTGGGGACTGCGGAAACGGTCGGCCAGGTGCATAAAGTATTCGCGGTCCATTTTGGGCTGTTCAAACAGCTGGCTGGCCCACGGGAAGTGCTGGCGGTCCAGGGACAGATACTGGAAGATCTCTTTTTCAAAGCGGTCGGGATACTCGCCGTCAAACTTTTTGCACAGCGCCTTGCCCTCTTCCAGGGTGATTTCCTCGTTGCGGATCTCCTGTGCAGCGTCATAGGTGGTGCGGCCGATGCCGTACTTGATGTAGGTGGTGTAATAGAAGAAGTCGTCGATCTTATCATCGATGGAGTTATACTTGGAATAGGTGCCCTGGGTGCGCTCCGGTGCGGGGCGGAAGCCGCCGTGTTCTACACTGTAATAGTAGGCGCCCTGCGGATGCCATTTTTCGTAATAGCCAAGGTAGCGCACCTGAACATGGTTTTTCTCCAGGTTGGAAGTTTCGGACGGCAGGTAGATGGCCAAGTCGGCTTTATCCACCTTATAATCCTCTTCCAGCTGGCGCAGGCTGACGCCGCCCAGGTAGATATGGTCGTAATCATTGACGGCAAAAAAGTGCTCGTCACGCAGGGCAGAGTTGTTATCCGCAATGGGGTTGCCGAACTCGGCCTCGTTCTCGCCATAGAACACCAGGGGAATGCCGAACTTGGCGGCCATCTTGGGGGCCAGCTGCTTTTGGCCCAAAATGAACGGCTGGAACGGGTGGAACAGGTTCTCGGTCGCCAAACGGGTCAGCAGACGGTGGGTCATGCCGTTGGGGGTACACAGGTAGTTATCAAACCCGGCGTGGATCCAGGCCTGCATGTTATCCCAGCCCCAGGGGGTGTAGATATGCGGTGCCCAAGTCACCGTCAGGGGGTGCATGCCGTATTTGTATTTCAGGATGTGAGCGGCATAAAAGCTGTCCTTGCCGCCGGAGCCGGGCACCAGGCAGTCATAGCTGCCGTCATTTTTGCGGTATTCATCGCACAGCTCACGCAGCTCTTTTTCGCGCAGGGCCCAGTCGATATGGCCGTTAGCCTTATTGTGGCAGGCATGGCAGGCATCGCAGGTGCCGTCGTCCTGAATGACCATCGTCTTTTTAATGGACTTGATCGTATGTTCAAATTCATAGCAGGAGTTCGGCTTCTGGTTGCTCATCACGCATTCATTACAGAACTGTACATGTTTGGGCAGGCCGTAATAAGCTTCCAGCTGATCCTCCGGGATATCGGGCGCATATTTGGCGTAATCGATTTCGACATAACGAGGATTCTTTTCCATATTTCTCACTCTCATTCCATCCGTGGTAATTCCTATTGAACCAAAAAAGGCGCTGCCCGTATAGCAATGCTATCGGACAGCGCCTTTGCTGTTCTGTGGATATTATAGCACAGCACCCTGCTGTTTGCAAGACGCCAGCCCATTTTTTACATCGGTGCAGTGCTTTTTATTTCTGGCTGACCACTGCGCCGTTGATCAGAACAGCTTTCACGTTGGTCATAACCTCAAACGGGCAGCCATCGGTCAGCACCAGGTCTGCATCCTTGCCGACCTCGATGGAGCCAACACGGTCAGCAATGCCGATGTGCTTGGCCGGGTTGATGGTGATGGCCTGCAGCGCGGCAAACGGATCCATGCCGGCTTTGACCGCCATACCGGCGCACAGCGGCAGGTACTGCTGCGGAATGACCGAGTTATCGGTGATGATGGAAACATGGCAGCCCGCTTTTGCCAAAACGCCCGGCGTTTCCCAAGATTTGTTCTGCAGTTCAAACTTGCTGGCAAAGGTCAGGCTGGGGCCGACGGCCATGGGGATATTGCTTTCCTTGGCCAGTTCGTCCACGATCAGGTGGCCTTCGGTCACATGTTCCAGCGTCAGGCCCACATCGAACTCTTTGGCAATGCGGATGGCGGTAAAGATATCGTTGGCCTGGTGTGCATGGGCTTTCAGGGGAATGGTGTGGTCCAGCACCGGCAGCAAGGCTTCCAGCTTCTGGTTATAAACGGGCATTTTGGTCACATCGCCGTTGGCGGCAGCCTTGCGGGCACCGTAATCCCTGGCGGAAGCCAGCGCCCCGCGCAGGAACGCAGCGGTGGACATGCGGGTAGAATCGCATTTATCTTTATAGCAGCGCTTGGGGTTTTCGCCAAAGGCGCATTTCATGGCAACGGCTTCCTTGACGATCATGTTGTCCACACGCTCGCCCACCGTCTTGATGGCGGTAAAGGTACCGCCCAGCACATTAGCGCTGCCCGGCCCGGTACACACGCAGGTAATGCCTGCTTCCCGTGCATGGGCAAAGGAGGGATCGCGAGGGTTGATGCCGTCAATGGCGCGCAGCTGCGGGGTCCAGATGTCATTCATCTCGTTGTAGTCGTAACCTTCGTACCCGATGCCATAACCATCCAGGCCGATATGGGTGTGCGCATCCACAAAACCGGGGAAAATATCCAGCCCGGCAGCATCCAGCACGGCGATATCGGCGGGCACGTTCAGTTCATGCCCCATGGCAACAATGCGGCCGTTTTCCAGCAGCAGGTCGATCTGCTGTGGTTCCGGGTGAATGGCGTCATGAACCCGGCCCCCGCGCACCAGCAGCGGCGCGGCGGTATGTTCTGTATTCTGCATCATTGATGGATCCTTTTTTCAGCTTAATAGCTTACCCTGTTATACTTCAAAATCCAGGCAGGTGCGCACGGCGGTATAGGGGCGCACTTTGCCATAAGCCACAGCCACATGGGCCGGGTGAACGGCATAGCCTTTCAGGGCGGCTTCATCCACAAAGGTGGTATCCAGCATCAGGTCCGCATTGGCGGAGCTGGGCAGGGCCTTGGTGTAAACATGGATCTCCATCAAACCGGGGATCTGCCCGGCCAGACCTTCCAGCCCGGCTTTGATATCCGCCTTGACGGTTTCCTGTTCAGCGGCGGGCATCTCTTTCAGCTTCCACAAAATAACATGACGTACCATTATTTGTTTTCCTCCCAGATGGGGTGTTTCAGCACCCACTCGCCGCAGTCGTTCTTTTCAAACAGATCACGGTTATAGAACTTGTCCATGATCTTCCAGAACTCGCTCTCGGTGTAGCCGCAGAAATCGCAGAAATCACGCACGCACAGCGGGTCCAGCTTGCCATCGCGGGCCTTGATGATGGGAATGGCTTCCTCGCGGGTCATCATGCCATAGCGGATATAGCGGGCGGTATAGTCGGTTGCAGCAGCATGGCCGAACTTGGGGTACTTGAGCCAGGAGTGCACCAGGTAGGCGCGGGAATCGATCTGGTCAAAGTTTTCGGCATGGTGGGTGCGGTCCCATTCATGGGTCAGGTCATGGAAGCCGTGCTCCTTGGCGATTTGGTAGTTCTTGTAGCTGTTCCAAGGCACAAAGTAGCTCATATAGAACGGGTCCAGCTTCGCGCGCTCTTCGGCAGAGGGGGCCAGCGTCAGGGACAGGTCGTTTTCGGTCACGCCGTCGCCCACCAGCTCTTCCATCGGGAAGCCGACCGCCACGCCATTTTCGATCTGATCCATGGCGGAATAAGTCTCCTTATCGGAACAGCCGCCGTATTCAAAGCTGACGTTCTCGCCATAGCACAGCATGGGGGTGTTGAACTTGGCTGCCATGTGCAGCGGGAAGGTATAGATCAGGCGGTCCACATACCAGGTGGGCTTGCCGTATTTTTCAAAGAACTTGCGCATCAGCACTTTCTGGGCGCGGATGTTGGGCTTGCAGCTGATGATGGTGCAGCCGAATTCCTCGCTGATGTTTTTCAGGTTATGGATGCCGGCCTGCGTCATGGGGAAGTTATCCTCCACGCTGAACAGGATGGGGTTCATGTGCATGACTTCTTTCAGCATCCAAACCTGGAAGTGGCTGTCCTTGCCGCCGGAAACAGCAACAGCGCAGTCATAACCGCCGGGGCCGTTCATGCCGCGGTACTTGTTGCAGTAGGCTTCAAACTCCTTAAAGCGGGCGTCCCAGTCCACATTTTTGCGGTTTTCGTAATGGCGGCAGGCGCTGCAAACGCCCTCAGAGTCAAAGGTGATACCGGGGCGGGTGTCCGGCATGGTACATTTTTTGCAATAACGCATAACAGGTTCTCCTTTGCTGTTTCTTACCCAATCTGCCGGGTGTCCGGCAGAATATTTCTACTTATTGTTATCATACCCGATTTTGCCTGCATTGGCAAGTAGCGCGCAGCGCAAGACACGTCAGAATGCACGTTTTTCTTTTGGGCTGCACCGAACCTTCCCTGCCCTGCAAATTCAAGCGTCGATGGGGGAATCGACACGCAGAATTATGCGGTATTGCTTTCAAATTTTACATATGTAACCATTCCCAAGGCTATGCGGTTGTGGTATGATGATAGTTAATGATGTTCACTTTGAAGGAGGAATAAATTTTGAAAGGGACCCTAAAACTGCGCACAGCCAGCCTGGCTGCGGCAGCTGTTATGGCAGCAGGGCTGTTTGCGGCGCTGCCTGCGGCGGCCGAAACCAGCACGCCGGAAACCGCACAGGAAGATTCCGGCGTACCGTATGATGTGGCAAACGGGCTGGAAAACAGCTTCCGCTACAAAGATGGCGTGCCGATCTATGATGATTCCGTGCCCGCCATCGAGTGGGAGGATATTGTCCAACAGGACGCTGCCACCTACAGTTCCAACGGCATTGCCACCTGCAGCGTTACTTATAACGGCTTTGATGTCAGCTACCATCAGGGCACCGTTGACTGGGACGCCGTTAAAAATTCCGGCATTGATTTTGTCATGATTCGCTGCGGCATTGGCAGCGAATACGACGGCGTGGGCGAAAACAAACAGGATGACGCCCAGTGGTACCGCAACGTAAGCGAGTGTGAACGGCTTGGCATCCCCTATGGCGTGTACCTTTACTCTTACGCTGAAAATACCGATATGGCCGCCAGTGAGGCCCGCCATACCCTGAGCCTTTTGAGCGGGCACAACCCCACCCTGCCGGTATTTCTGGACATTGAACACACCCGTGACGGCAACCCCATCGCCAGCAACTCTACTTACGGCGATATTGCCCAGACCTGGTGCAACATGGTTTCCAACGCCGGCTACCGCGTGGGTATTTACTCTTACTATTATTTCTTCCAGAATTACCTGACGGACTCTCGGTTCAGCAATTCCGGATGGTACAAGTGGATGGCCGACTACCGTTCCGGCGTAAGCTATGACGGCAGCAGCTGCAACATGTGGCAGTACAGCAACAAAGGTACGGTTCCCGGTGTGGATGCCAATGTTGACCTGAATTACTGGTTTGGCGAATATCCCGGCAATAACGGCGGCAATAACAACAACTACACCGGCTGGCGCAGCGAGAACGGCCGCGATTACTGGTATGAGAACGGCGTAAAGCAGGGCACCACAGGCCGCGGCAAGGAAATTTACGATTCCGGCAGCAACGCCTGGTACTGGCTGGATGCCAACCAGGGCGGTGCCAAGGCCGTGAATAAAGACGTTTATCAGGAATCCAACGGCGGCAAATGGGTGCGCTATGATGCCAACGGCCACATGGTAAAAGGTGAGGACTGCCAGAACGGCAAGTGGTACTATTTTGAGCCGGTCACCGGTACCATGATCAAAGGCCCCTGGACCCTGCCGGATGGCCGCAAGGTGTACTATGACCCCAAGACCGGTATTATGCAGTATGGTTCCGTTGCGGTAAACAACCAGCTGTACTACTTCGACCCCGTTTACGGCAAAATGACCAGCGGCACGCCGGGCAACTTCTGGTACACGATTGATGGCAAGAGCTACTGGTACGAAAACTGGGTGCGCCAGGGCTGGCAGCCCAGCAACGCCAACTACCGCGGCAAAGAGATCTATGACCCCGCCAGCGGTGCCTGGTACTGGCTGGACAGCGTGCAGCAGGGTGCCAAAGCTGTAAGCAAGGAAGTATACCAGGATTCCAACGGCGGCAAGTGGGTGCGGTATGACGCCAACGGCGCTATGATCAAAGGCTGGTACGCCCAGGATGGCAAGCGCTGGTATTACGACCTGAACACCGGTGCCATGTACAAGGGCTGGAGCACCATTGATGGTCAAACCTACCACTTTGATGAAACCACCGGCGTACTGATCCAGTGATATACACAGGCAAAACCACATAAAGAAAAATCAGCGCCCGTACCGGATCCTTACAGTCCGGTGCGGGCGCTGCTACATATCAGGATTATTATTTCTTTATTCTTCGTCTGTCCGCTTTTCGCGGCCCACTTTTGTGGCAACGCCGTGGCGCAGGCGGCTGAGAGTGACCGGGGTAATGCCCAAAAACGATGCAATATAGCGGTTATTGACCATATCTACCATGCCGGGATACTCCTTGCAGAACCATTCGAACCGCTCGGTCGCGTCCCCCTGGCTCAGGCTCACGGCGCGGGACTGATAGATCATGCCCTACTTGACGATCTGCTCCTGATAGATGCGAATCACCTCCGGCTCATCTTTCATCTTCTGCAACACATAATCAATGGGCAGCAAAATCAGGGTTGATGGAACCAGTGCCTGGTCCGTGCTGATATGGCAGCCGGTCAGGTCCATGTTGGAAAGCACCACATCGCCGCGGCTCATGGTAAAGCCCACGGTTTTCTCTTTGCCCTTACTATCCAAGGTAACACAGCGCATAATGCCTTCGATCAAAAACGGCAACATGGTCTGGCGTTCCCCTTTTTTATTCAGGATCTCCCCTTTTTGCAGCGTTACCGCCTGGGATACCGCCTCCAGCTTATCCAACAGTTCTTCGGAATGGACCCCAAGATCTTCCCGGTAGAACTGCCGGATATCAACATTCCGTGCTTTCTCCATGTGTGTTTCTCCCCTTCAGGCATATCTTTTTTTGTCTCTTCGCATCCGGGGCACACAGCCAGCCCGCAACTTGCTGGCAGTGTTACCTCCCCTCATAAATAATATGCGTTCCTGTTTTCTTCGTTTTTATTCATAGCCAACATATTTGATATTATAACACATATGGCTTCCGCATTTCATTATCATATGTTAATATTGAATCTTTTTCTTCATTATTTCCATTTTGCACAAAAAAGAAGCCCAAAAGCTGTCTTTTCGACAGTTCTGGGCCTCTTTTACTTTATTTGAGTGCTTAGTCAACGATCAAGCTCTTACCGGTCATCTCCGAGGGTACCGGCAGGCCGATATAAGGCAGCATGGTGGGGGCAATATCTGCCAGGCAGCCGCCCTCGCGCAGCTTCACATCGCCGCAGCCGATGGCCACAAACGGCACCGGGTTGGTGGTGTGGGCGGTAAACGGGGTGCCGTCCGGGTTCTTCATCTTTTCGGCGTTGCCGTGGTCAGCGGTCAGGAACACGCAGCCACCGGCGTTCAGCACAGCGGTCACAACCTCGTTCACAGCGGCATCAACAGCTTCCACAGCCTTGACAGCGGAATCAAACACGCCGGTATGGCCGACCATATCGCAGTTGGCAAAGTTCAGGATGATCACATCGTACTTGCCGCTCTCAATGCGGGCCTTGCACTCGTCAGCAACCTCCGGGGCGCTCATCTGGGGTTTCAGGTCATAGGTGGGCACATCCTTCGGGCTGGGGATCACCTTGCGGTCCTCGCCCTCATAGGGGGCTTCCACACCGCCGTTGAAGAAGAAGGTCACATGGGCGTACTTCTCGGTCTCGGCAATGCGCAGCTGGGTCTTACCGTTCTTGGAAAGATACTCGCCCAGAACGTTGTTCAGCTCAACCGGCGGGTAGGCAACTTCGCAGTTGGGCATGGTAGCATCATACTCGGCCATGCAGACATAGTGAACCTGCTTGCGGCCGCCGCGGCGCTCAAAGCCGGTAAAGGTATCATCGCAGAAAATGCGGGTCATCTGGCGGGCACGGTCGGGGCGGAAGTTCATGAAGATGATGGTATCGCCATCCTCCACGCGGCCACCCTCACAGGTAACGGCGGGGATCACGAATTCATCAGTCTTGCCGTCCGCATAAGAAGCCTCAATGGCCTCCTGTGCATTGGCGGCATGGTTGCCCTCGCCGTAAACAAAAGCGGCATAAGCCTTTTCTTCACGGTCCCAGTTGTTGTCACGGTCCATAGCATAGTAACGGCCGCTGACACTGGCGATGGTGCCAATACCCAGCTCGTCCAGCTTGGCCTGCAGGTCAGCCAGGAATCCCTTACCGGAATGGGGGTCGGTATCACGGCCGTCCATGATGCAGTGCAGATAAACCTTGGTTGCGCCCATATGCTTGGCCATTTCCAGCACGCCGAACCAGTGATCGGCATGGCTGTGAACGCCGCCGGTGCCAACCAGGCCCATCAGGTGGATGGCCTTGCCGGCATCAATGGCAGCTTTCATGTTCTTGACCAGCACGGGGTTCTTGAACATTTCGCCGTCCTTGATGGACTTGGTGATCAGGGTGAGCTGCTGGTACACGATGCGGCCAGCACCCATGTTGGTATGGCCAACTTCAGAGTTGCCCATCTGGCCATCTGGCAGGCCGACAGCCATGCCAGATGCGTTGATGGTGGTCATAGGGTAATTTTTCATCAGTGCATCCAGATGCGGCTTGTTGGCAGCAACAACGGCGTTGCCATAGGTTTCGTCCGGGGTCCAGCCGAAGCCGTCCATGATGCAGAGCATTACAGGTTTCTTTGCCATTGATTGGTTCTCCCTTAGTTTTAGTTAGGGCAACACCGCACAATTCCCGCCTTACGGCTTAAGCACCGCTCCGGCAGCTGCGGCACGGCATCTGCGTTGCCAAAATGCTCGATAATACACAAAGTATTATCTGCGCTTTTGGCTTAGCAGCTGCCGCACCTCGCTCGCCGTATCGGCACTTAGAATTATGCGGTATTGCCGTAGAAGTTAGGAGGGAGGAGTTAGGAGTTTGTGGTGGACAAAGGCTCGTTACGCATCCCACCGTAGGGGCGCACAAAATAATAGATACCATTTTGGTTCCACACTTGGCTTCCCTTGAGGGAAGCTGTCTGCGCAGCAGACTGAAAGGTGGTTTCATCGGCTCAAGCCTTTCCGGTTCAGCCAATTCCTAATTTCTCATTCCTAATTGCTCATTCATTCTCAGCCTTTGGTAGCAGCTTCCACGATAACAGCAAACTGGTCTGCTTTCAGGGATGCGCCGCCGATCAGGCCGCCGTCAACATCGGGCTTGGAGAGCAGTTCCTCTGCGTTTTTGGGGTTCATGCTGCCGCCGTACTGAACGGTCAGTGCCTTGGCGGCGTCAGCGCCGTACAGCTCGCCAACCACCTTGCGGATGGCTGCGCAGACTTCCTCAGCCTGGTCAGCGGTAGCGGTCTTGCCGGTGCCGATGGCCCAGATGGGCTCGTAAGCGATAACAACGTTCTTCAGCTCGTCAGCGGTCACGCCGTTCAGAGCGATCTTGACCTGCATGCGGATCAGCTCTTCGGTCACGCCCTGTTCGCGCTGGGTCAGGCTTTCGCCCACGCAGATGATGGGCTTCAGGCCGCCGGCCAGTGCAGCCTTGGCGCGCTTGTTGACGGTTTCATCGGTTTCAGCAAAATACTGGCGGCGCTCTCTGTGGCCAACCACAACGTACTCAACGCCCAGGTCGGTCAGCATGTCAACGCTGATCTCGCCGGTAAAAGCGCCGGATTTTTCAAAGTGAACGTTCTCAGCGCCAACATGGATGTTGGTGCCCTTGGTTTTGGCAACGGCGGTCACCAGGTCGGTGAACGGCACGCAGATCACAACTTCGCAGCCTGCATCCTTAACAGCGGGGATCAGGGCGTCAATCAGCTCAGCAGCCTCGGTAGCAGTCTTGTTCATTTTCCAGTTACCGGCAATAATTGCCTTACGGTTCTGTTTATCCATGATAAAAACTCCTTCTTATTAACTACTTATTTGCTTGCGTGGATCTTCTTTGTTGTCCACCATGCGGGCTACATAACAAAAAGAGCGCAGCGGCTAAGCCGCCGCGCTCCTGCGGTTTTTTAATTATGCGTTCTGGATAACGGCAATGCCGGGCAGCTCTTTGCCTTCCAGGTATTCCAGGGAAGCACCGCCGCCGGTGGAGATGTGGGTCATCTTGTCGCCCAGGCCCATCTGCTGCACAGCAGCTGCAGAATCGCCGCCGCCGATCACAGTGGTAGCGCCGCTTTCAGCCATAGCCTTGGCAACAGCCAGGGTGCCGGCTGCCAGGGTCGGGTTTTCGAACACGCCCATGGGGCCGTTCCAGACAACGGTCTTAGAAGCTTTGACGGCATCAGCAAACAGCTTCATGCTCTCGGGGCCGATATCGCAGCCTTCCATGTCAGCCGGGATTGCGGTAACGGGAACGATCTTAACTTCGACAGGTGCGTCGATGGGATCGGGGAAGTCAGCAACGCAGGCAGCGTCAACGGGCAGCAGCAGCTTAACGCCCTTTTCCTGTGCCTTAGCCATCATTTCCTTGCAGTAGTCGATCTTGGAATCATCAACCAGGCTCTTGCCGATCTCATAGCCCTGTGCCTTCAGGAAGGTGTAGGCCATGCCGCCGCCGATGATCAGGGTATCGACCTTTTCCAGCAGGTTGGAGATAACGTTCAGCTTATCAGCAACCTTAGCGCCGCCCAGAATAGCGGTGAAGGGGCGCTCCGGGTTGTTGACGGCGTTGCCCAGGTACTTGATTTCCTTTTCCATCAGGTAGCCAACAGCGGTATCCTTAACATAGTTGGTCACACCTGCGGTGGAGCAGTGTGCACGGTGGCAGGAGCCGAAAGCATCGTCAACGTAAGCGTCAGCCAGGCTGGCCAGCTCTTCGCTGAAGGTGTCGATATTCTTGGTTTCTTCCTTGCGGAAACGGGTGTTCTGGAGCAGAACAACATCGCCGTTGCCCATGGTGGCAACAGCAGCCTTGGCCTGGTTGCCAACAACGTTGTCGTCATCAGCAAAGGTAACCGGCTGGCCCAGCTTTTCGCTCAGGCGAACAGCAACGGGAGCCAGGCTGAACTTGGCTTCGGGGCCGTTCTTCGGCTTGCCCAGATGGCTGCACAGGATAACCTTTGCGCCGTCAGCGATCAGCTTTTTGATGGTCGGCAGAGCCGCATTGATGCGGTTGTCGTTGGTGATCACACCGTCCTTCATCGGGACATTGAAATCGCAGCGGACAAGCACGCGCTTGCCAGCGTAGTTTTCGTCATCAATCGTCTTTTTGCCCAAACCCATGGTAAAAAACTCCTCTCGGTAATTTATATTAGCCTTGTGCTTTGGTACTGTTTGGCACAGGGGGCAGACAGCCCCTTTTGCCCTGCCTATATTATACGCAGAATCTGCGGTTTGCGCAAGGGGTATTTGACACATTATTAACAAAATCCTTCAAAAAAATACCACCCGCCACGCCATGCCTTTTGGGCAGTTTGCAGCAGGCAGGTATTTTTTTGCGGTTTGCCGGGTTCCGGTACGGCTTTATTTTACAGGCCCTGCACCAGAATAAACACGATCAGCAGCGGTAGCACCACGCTGAAATACGGCTTGAACCACCGCGGCAGGCGCAGGCCCTTGCCGGTATTGGCTTCGGTTAAGTAGTTATCAAAGCCCCAGCCCCACCTGGTTACGCAGAACAGCAGGTAGATCAAGCTGCCAATGGGCAGCAGCAGGTTGCTGACCAAAAAGTCCTCTGCATCCAGCACGGTGCTGCCGGGACCCATGGGCTGCACACCGCTCCACAGGTTAAAGCCCAGAATGCAGGGCACGCTGGCCAGCAGGATGAACACCGTTCCAACGGCACAGGCGCGTTTCAGGCTCCAGCCAAAGCTTTCCTGCAGGCAGGCCAAAATGTTCTGGAACACAGCAATGATGGTAGAAAAGCTGGCAAAGGTCATAAATACAAAGAACAGTGTACCCCACAGGCGGCCGCCCGTCATATTGGCAAATACATTGGGCAGGGTGATAAAGATCAGCTTGGGGCCTGCATCCGGGCTGACCCCGTAAGAGAAGCAGGCCGGGAAGATGATCAGGCCGGAACAGATGGCCACGCAGGTATCCAGCGCGCAGATGCGCAGGGACTCGCCCGCCAGGGTATAATCCCGGCTCATGTAGCTGCCAAAGATTTCCATAGCGCCAACGCCAAGGCTGAGGGTAAAGAACGCCTGGTTCATGGCAGCCACAATGACATTGCCAATGCCCATTTCGGCGGCACGGTTCCAGTCCGGCAGCAGGTAGAACGCCAGGCCCTCGCCCGCGCCGGGCAGCACAAAGCTGTGCACAGCCAGAACCAGGATCAGCACAAACAGCGCGCCCATCATCCATTTGCCAATGCGTTCAATGCCGTTCTGCAAACCGCGGCTGCAGACAAAAAAGCCCAGCAGCACGGTAATGGCCATCCAGACGATCTGCTCGAACGGGTCGGCCAGCAGGTCGGCGTACACGCCGCTGACGGCATCGGCGGCCAGGCCGGTGAATGTACCCTTGACAAACCGGAAGAAATAGGCCAGCATCCAGCCGCTGACGGTGGTGTAATACATCATCAGCACGCAGCAGCCAATCAGGCAGGCCCAGCCGTGCAGGTGCCACTTGCTGCCTTTGGGTTCCAGCGCACGGTAGGCTGTGCCCGCGCTGCCGTGGCCCGCACGGCCAACAGCCAGCTCCATGGTAAGCACCGGTGCTCCCATCAAAACCAGGAACAGCAGGTAGAACAGCACAAATACGCCGCCGCCATACTGGCCCGTTACGGTTGGGAAGCGCCACACATTGCCAATGCCGATGGCGCAGCCTGCGCTGACCAGCAAAAAGCCAATGCGTGAAGCAAATGATTCACGTTTCAATCTCAACATCCTCCCTCATTGTAAGCTGCGGCAGGTAGTTGCCGCATGTCAAAAAGCATTGTTGGGGCGCGGTCAGCGGGCGTACATCATGCTCCCATCACCCCCGCGCAACATCACTTTTCAACGCCCGGTAACCACTGCCGGCTGCTTACACAGCAATGTTACTATTATACGTTCCCCGGCACGGCAGTTCAAGAGGGCAGGCCCTCCCATCCACTCCGGCATTTTTTACAAAAAGCAGCCTGTTTTCATGTACAGGATGGCGGTTTGCCATCCTCTGCCCCTTCGGGTGGTTCAGATTTTGCCTCGGGCAATCGTGGTATTATCCTGGGTGCGGTCGCGCAGGGCTTCAACCGGATGGGGCTTTTCTTCAAAGCGGTAGTCCTTGCCGCTGGTGCCAATGTGCTCTTCAATCACCTGGTGGCTGGCCACGCGGGCAGCGTCCGGGCAGACGGCAGCCTGGTAAGCATAGTAGGGTGCATCTTTGGTCAGGGTCTCCACCGGAATGGCGGGGTCATCCTGCACAGCGGTGTTCAAAATGGTGGTTTTGAGCACCTTGCGCAGATATTCTTTCTGGGGGCCAAAGCGCAGCAGTTCCGGGAAAGTCCCATCCGGGATGATCTGGCAGGCTTCCTTGCCCTCGTACTGTTTCAGCAGGGCTTCGGCGGCATGCAGGTGGCTGCACTCCTGCTCAAAATGCTGCTCCCAGATCTTTTTAATATGCAGGTCGGTTTCATCCTCCACGCAGGACCAATAAAGGTAGCACTCGGTATATTCATGCAGCAGCAGGTTTTCCAGCCAAGTCATGCCGGGGTCCAGCAGAGCGCTGTACTGGGTCACATGCTGTTCTTCGATCATGCCGATCTCCTGGTACAGCCTGCGGCCAAGGTCACTGTCATAAAAGGTGCCGATGTTCATATAATAGTTCATCGTCTGCTGTTCGGCGGCGGTGATAATGGCGGCGTTCAGCTTGGTGATGGGGGCCGCCGTGGCCGCGCTGATGGGCTTGCGCACGCTGTCCCGCGGGTGGCGGTGCTCCGCAATGGTGGGGCGGCCGGGCATGATCTCGGTATAGCAGCCCACCAGCCGCTCGGCGTGGATGCCGCGTTCCAGTTCCAGCAGATCCGCATAGCGGTACAGGTGGTCAAAATCCTCCAGCAGAGCCAGGTTCATCACCTGCACCACATAGGCGTCCGGCTCCCGCTGGGCCAGAATAGCCGTCAGGTCCACGGCCAGCTGCTCGTACCCGATGGTGGTTTCCAGAATACTTTCATCGATCGGCTTTAAGCAGGCAATGCGCTTTTGCTGTTGCTGCTCGGTGCGGCGCAGCACGGCAAGTTCCCGGCGCAGGTCGTTGTTGGTGCAGTGGCGGTGGAACTGGTGGGAGAACCAGTTGGCCTCGTACTCGGTGCCGTTCATTAAAATAATACGCAGCCGGGTGTAGGGGTCCACCTCGTTTTTGTCATAGGGGCGGGGGTAAAGTTTCTGCCAGTCCATATAGTAGCGGTCGGCGGGTTTGGTTTTTACCTCAAAGGGGTTCATTTTTGCAGGCATATACAGTGCTCCTTTCGTCATCGGGGTTCTTTGTTCAGTATGCCCGCAAATGGGCGGCAATACACAAAAAGCCCCCGGCAGAGCATAAAATACTCTGCCGGGGGCCGTGGTTTTAGGGTTAAGCCAACATCAAGCTAAGCTGTTACGCTTAGGGCAATACCGCATAATTCTAAGTGCCGATACGGCGAGCGAGGTGCGGCA